>Ga0307374_10004006_pt1 | contig 24834 bp, 17 predicted proteins | sample OX3MG_FD_202532 | JGI IMG/M metagenome (GOLD analysis project Ga0307374, IMG submission 202532) | Soil microbial communities from Risofladan, Vaasa, Finland - OX-3 | ecosystem: Environmental > Terrestrial > Soil > Coastal area > Acid sulfate soil | place: Finland: Risofladan, Vaasa | collected... | reverse complement strand
GATGGCGTGCTCGACCCCGCCGATGTACTGATCCACCGGCAGCCAATAGGCGGCGCGGTCGTCCAACATTTTTTCGGACTGGTCGGGACAGGTATAGCGCGCGAAATACCAGGACGAATCGACGAAAGTGTCGAAGGTGTCGGTCTCGCGTCGCGCCGGCTTGCCGCACTGCGGACAGGCGCATTCGTAGAACGACGGCGCCCGCGCCAGTGGATTACCGCGACCGTCCGGCACCAGATCGGTCGGCAGCACCACTGGCAGTTGGGCCGCCGGCACCGGCACTGCGCCGCACGCATCGCAATAGACGACGGGAATCGGACAACCCCAATACCGCTGACGTGAGATACCCCAGTCGCGCAGACGGTAGTTGACGCGACGGCGCCCGCGACTCAATGCTTCGAGATTGGCGGCGACAACGTCGAAGGCCTGCGTGTAATCGAGCCCGTCGATGTCACCGGAGTTCACCGCGCGCGCGATCTGCTTGTCGGCATACCACGGCTGCCACTGCCGTACGTCGAAGCAATGCTCGGTCTCACCGTCGCGGTGTGAGATCACCTGCACGATGGGCAGTTGATAGCGCGTGGCGAATTCGTAATCGCGCTCGTCGTGGCCCGGCACCGCCATCACCGCGCCGCTGCCGTAGCTCATCAGCACGAAGTTGGCCGCCCACACCGGCACCGGCTTGCCGGTCAACGGATGGATCGCGTCGATACCCAGTGGTACCCCGCGTTTTTCCATCGTCTCCAGTGTTGCCTCCGCCACGCCGGTCTTGCGCGTTTCTTCGACGAATGCAGCGATTGCCGGATCACGTTCGGCCGCTTCCAGCGCCAGCGGATGCTGTGCAGCCACGGCCAGATAAGTGACGCCATAGAGCGTATCCGGCCGGGTAGTGAACACGGTCAGCGCAGCCTCACGCCCCGTCAGTCCGAAATCGACTTCGAGTCCTTCCGAGCGGCCGATCCAGTTTTCCTGCATGGTCTTGACGGCATCGGGCCAACCCTCCAGATGTTTCAGCTCGGCCAGCAGTTCGTCAGCGTAGGCGGTGATCTTCAGAAACCACTGCGCCACTTCGCGCTGCTCGACCACCGCACCCGAACGCCAGCCACGGCCGTCCACCACCTGCTCGTTGGCCAGCACGGTCTGATCGACCGGGTCCCAGTTGACGACGGAATTCCGGCGATACACCAGACCCTTCTCGAACAGGCGCACGAACAGCCACTGTTCCCAGCGGTAATAGTCCGGCCGACAGGTGACGACTTCGCGGCCCCAGTCGTAGGCCAAACCAAGCTGACACAGTTGCTGACGCATGCTTTCCATGTTGGCAACGGTCCACGCCGCCGGTGCCGTACCGCTGTTGAGCGCCGCGTTCTCGGCGGGCAACCCGAAGGCATCGAAGCCGATCGGCTGCAACACGTTTTTACCGCGCATGCGCTGATAACGGGCGATGACATCGCCGATGGTGTAATTGCGCACATGACCCATGTGCAGACGCCCCGACGGATACGGGAACATGCACAGGCAGTAGAACTTCTCACGCGCCGGATCTTCGATGGCGCGGAAACTGGCGTGATCCGCCCAATAACTCTGGGCGGCCCGTTCGACGGCTTGCGGGTCGTATTCGGAAAACATGGAATGGCGGGGAGACCGATCAGGGCGCCAAGTTTAGCAAGCAGCGGGGCCGCAAGCGCTCTGGCAAGGCAGCGCGACGAAAACGCTTGTGTGTCGCACGCGAAATGTCGTCACGTAGGGCGGACGTCGCCGTTACATGTGCGAGGCTTTGAACCGCAGTCAAACTTTGGACGTTAGTCATTGTGAGCGACCTCGTATAATGAGTTGGTCTGTCTGTCCGGGAAATTACATGACTATCGCATCCCCCGGCGCCCGCTTTCGCGCCGCCGTAGAAGTCGAGCGGCCGCTGCAGGTGGCAGGCGCCATCACCGCTTATGCGGCGAAGATGGCCGAAGCCGTCGGCTTCAAGGCGCTTTATCTCTCCGGCGGCGGCGTTGCCGCCAACTCGCTGGGGATGCCGGATCTGGGCATCAGCACAATGGAAGACGTGCTGATCGACGCCCGCCGTATCACCGATGCATCGTCGCTGCCGCTGATGGTGGACATCGACACCGGTTGGGGTGGCGCCTTCAACATTGCCCGCACCGTGCGCAGCTTCATCAAGGCTGGCGCCGGCGCGGTACACATGGAAGATCAAGTTGGCCAAAAACGCTGCGGCCATCGGCCGGGCAAGGAAATCGTCAGCACCGCCGAGATGGCCGACCGCGTCAAGGCCGCCGTCGACGCACGCAGCGAACCCGGCTTCGTCATCATGGCGCGTACCGACGCGGCCGCATCGGAAGGCATCGACGCGGCGATTGAGCGCGCAATCGCCTATGTCGAAGCCGGCGCCGACATGATCTTCCCCGAGGCGATGCGGACACTGGACGATTACCGCAAGTTCAAGGCGGCGGTGAAGGTGCCAATCCTGGCCAACCTGACCGAATTCGGCGCCACGCCGTTCTTCACGGTGGATGAGTTACGCTCCGCCAACGTGGACATCGCGCTGTACTGCTGCGGCGCCTACCGCGCGATGAATGCAGCAGCGCTCAAGGTGTACGAGACGATCCGCGCCGAGGGCACGCAGAAAAACGCCGTGCCACTGATGCAGACGCGCGCCGATCTGTACAAATATCTGAACTATCACAGTTACGAAGAAAAACTCGACGCACTATTCGCATCGCCGAAATCGTAAGTCCGTCTTTAAACCCTCCGACCGGAAGATCATGATGAGTAACCTCAAGCTAATGCCTGCTGCGGGCCCCAAGCCGAAGAAATCCGTCGCCCTCAGCGGCATCGCCGCGGGCAACACCGCGCTGTGTACCGTCGGCCGCACCGGCAACGACCTGCACTATCGCGGCTACGACATTCTCGATATTGCCGAAACCTGTGAGTTCGAGGAGATCGCCCATCTGCTGGTACACGGCAAGCTGCCGACCAAGTCCGAACTGGCCGCCTACAAGACCAAGCTGCAATCGCTGCGCGGTCTGCCGGCCAGCGTCAAGGAGGCACTGGCAACCCTGCCGGCCTCAGCGCACCCGATGGACGTAATGCGCACCGGCGTCTCGGCGCTGGGCTGCAACCTGCCGGAGAAGGACGACCACAACAATCCTGGCGCACGCGACATCGCCGACCGCCTGCTGGCCAGCTTTGGCTCGATGCTGCTGTATTGGTATCACTACGCGGTCAACGGCCGCGTGATTGACGTCGAGGCCGACGATGCCCGGAAAATAGACAGTATCGGCGGCCACTTCCTGTATCTGCTGCACGGCACGATTCCGAAGGAATCGTGGGTCAAGGCCATGCACACCAGCCTGATCCTCTACGCCGAACACGAGTTCAACGCCAGCACTTTCGCCTGCCGCGTCATCGCCGGCACCGGCTCGGACATATATTCGGCCATCACCGGCGGTATCGGCGCGCTGCGCGGCCCCAAGCACGGCGGCGCCAACGAGGTGGCCTTTGAGATCCAGAGCCGTTACGACTCACCGGATGCGGCCGAAGCCGACATCAAGGTACGGGTCGAACAGAAGGAAAAAATCATCGGTTTCGGCCACCCGGTCTACACCATGTCCGATCCGCGCAACAAGGTGATCAAGGGGGTCGCCAGGCGGTTGTCGAAGGACGCCGGTAACATGAAGTTGTTCAACATCGCCGAGCGTCTCGAGAGCGTGATGTGGGACATCAAGAAAATGTTCCCCAACCTCGACTGGTTTAGCGCCGTCAGCTACAACATGATGGGTGTCCCCACCGCCATGTTCACACCGCTGTTCGTCATCGCCCGCACCGCCGGCTGGAGCGCGCACATCATCGAACAGCGCATCGACGACAAGATCATCCGGCCCACCGCCAATTACACCGGGCCGGAAGACCTCAAGTTTGTGCCGATCGAGAAAAGAAGGTAAGCCCGACGAGAAACAACAAGCCGGTCCGGCGATCCGCGGCACATTTCCAACACACCACTCAAGCAAAAAGCTCATGACCCACAGCGTGCGGCAGCCCATCATCATCTACACCCTGACCGATGAGGCGCCGCGGCTCGCAACCTGCGCTTTCCTGCCGATCGTCCGTGCTTTTGCCGAAGCCGCAGGCATCGAGGTCACGACCAGCGATATCTCCCTGGCCGCCCGTATCCTCGGCGAGTTTCCCGAATACCTCAGCGAGGCGCAACGCGTGCCGGACAACCTGGCGGAGCTGGGCCGGCTGACGCAGCTCCCCGACACCAACATCATCAAACTGCCCAACATCAGCGCCTCGGTGCCGCAGTTGATCGGGGCCGTCAAAGAGTTGCAGGCCAAGGGCTACACACTGCCGGATTTCCCGGAAGACCCGAGAAGCGACGAAGCAAAAACCCTTCGCACGCGTTACGCCACGTGTCTTGGGAGCGCGGTCAACCCGGTGTTGCGCGAAGGCAACTCCGACCGCCGCGCGCCCAAGGCGGTCAAGAAATACGCTCGCAAGCACCCGCATAGCATGGGTGAATGGAGCATGGCCTCGCGCACCCACGTCGCCCACATGAGGCACGGCGACTTCTATCACGGCGAAAAATCCATAACGCTGGAGCGCTCGCGCGACGTAAAAATGGATCTGATCACCGGTGACGGCACCGTTATCCTGCTCAAGCCGAAAGTCTCGCTGCTCGCAGGCGAGATCGTCGACAGCATGTACATGAGCAAGCAGGCCTTGTGCGAGTTTTATGAGGCGCAACTGGAAGACGCCCGCAAGACCGGCCTGATGTTCTCGCTGCATGTGAAAGCGACGATGATGAAGATCTCGCACCCCATCGTCTTCGGCCACGCCGTGCGTATCTTCTACAAGGACGCCTTCGCCAAGCACAGCAAACTGTTCGACGAACTGGGCGTCAACGTCAACAACGGCATGGTCGATCTCTACGACAAGATCAAAGCGCTGCCCGAATCCCAGCACGACGAGGTCGTCCGCGACTTGCACGCCTGCCACGAGCACCGTCCGGCGTTGGCCATGGTCGACTCCGCCAAAGGCATCTCCAACCTGCACGCGACCAACGACGTCATCGTCGACGCTTCGATGCCTGCCATGATCCGCCTCGGCGGCAAGATGTGGGGCGCCGATGGCCACCCGAAAGACACCAAGGCGCTCAACCCCGAGAGCACCTTCGCGCGCATCTATCAGGAGATGATCAACTTCTGCAAAACCAACGGCAACTTCGATCCCGTCACCATGGGCACTGTCCCCAACGTCGGCCTGATGGCGCAGCAGGCCGAGGAATACGGTTCGCACGACAAGACTTTTGAAGTGCCCGAAGCGGGCGAAGCGCGCATCGTCGACCTCGACAGCGGTGAAGTGCTGATGGTGCAGAACGTGGAAGCCGGCGACATCTGGCGTATGTGCCAGGCCAAGGACGCCGCCATCCGCGATTGGGTCAAGCTCGCCGTGTCCCGCGCCCGCGCCTCCGGCATGACCGCGGTGTTCTGGCTCGACCCGTACCGCCCGCACGAAGCCGAGATGATCAAGAAAGTACACACCTACCTCAAGGATCACGACACCAGCGGCCTGGACATCCGCATCATGTCGCAGGTGCGCGCCATGCGCTACACCCTGGAGCGCGTCATCCGCGGCAAGGACACCATCTCCGTTACCGGCAACATCCTGCGCGACTACCTTACCGACCTGTTCCCGATCATGGAACTGGGCACCAGCGCCAAGATGCTCTCCATCATCCCGCTGATGGCCGGCGGCGGCATGTACGAAACCGGCGCCGGCGGCTCCGCTCCCAAACACGTCAAACAACTGGTGGAGGAAAACCATCTACGTTGGGATTCACTCGGCGAATTCCTCGCCCTCGCCGTCAGTCTCGAAGACCTGGGGCGAAAGGCCGGCAACGCCCGTGCCCGGATTCTCGCCAAAACACTGGACGCCGCCACCGGCAAACTGCTGGAGAACGATAAGAACCCATCCCGCAAGACCGGTGAACTCGACAACCGCGGCAGCCAGTTTTATCTGGCCCTGTACTGGGCACAAGAACTGGCCGCGCAGATCGAGGACTCCGACTTGCAAAAGCGCTTCGCTGCGTTGGCCACGTCGCTGGCCGAGAATGAAAAACCCATCATCGAAGAACTCGCCGCCGTGCAAGGCAAGCCGGCCGACATTGGCGGTTACTATCTGCCCGACCTCGACAAGCTGGATGCGGTAATGCGGCCGAGCAAGACGTTGAATAAGGCGTTGGCGGCTGCGTAGCACCGATCAGGCAGCGGGGATATTCGGAAGCCCCGGATGACGTAGACCCGTCCGAGGCGTTTTTGACGTCCGTCACGATCATTGAAACGGGAACGCTTGACTGCTGTGTACCAAAAGCCGCCGGTCGTGGCTAATACGTCACTGCCGTCCATCGATCCGCGGCGGACATTTATTTCACCAGACCTAAGTGCGCCGGCGGAGAAGGGCTCGATACCATGTGATCGACCATTTCGCCATACTTGTTGTACTACCATTCGTCTCAGATCAAATGGGTAAAAACAAGAAGCGTAAAACCAAGCCGACGCAGCGCACCGATCAGAGCAGAGCTACTCCAGCACCGATCAGAGCAGAGATAAAAGTGCCGGGGCCTTCGGGGGTTCCGTCACGCCATGTCGTTTTGCATGGTTTCGCCAACGACACGCGAAGTGATCAAGAGCGACTTAAGGATAAATCTGCGCGACGCTTCATCATCAACGCGCGCCTATCCAAGAGTTCCGATCCATATTCGACGATCGACTTTCATGTCGACAGGAACCTTGGTAGCTCTTTCGTCACCATACCAGCCGATCAGGTCAAACTTAAGATCGTTGCAGCAGCAGGCTCCTTCGTTATAGAAACGAATTCCCGGCACGAGCTTTCGAATGTTGTGTTCGAGTGCGATGCGAGGTCGTCAGACGAAGCGCAGTCGAAGTTCATGGAACTAGCATCCCCGGCGATTGATCATCTCGCGTTCATCGGTAACACCCCCGTTCATATCGCGCAGATTCATTGCCTAGACGTCAACAACCAGACGCAAAGGCTCGACTGTCTTGTTCCACATCGCGCAGGGATGCTGAGCATCGGTGTCGGCAATGTCATGAACGAGTTGAAACCGATCTTCGCGCTGTACCGCGAAGCCAAGGTTGCCAATAGTCCGTTCTATAAGTTCCTTTGCCTTTACAAGATCCTTGAGGGCGTCTTCCGCCACATTCGGCCAGCTGCCTACCGGAAGGCGAGAGAGCGTGTAATCACGCTCACTTCAATCCGGGAGGTCGTGCCGGACTTGCCCCAGATTCAGGAGACGACACCCGAGCTAGTTGGCCGCCCTATTCAGGAAACCTTCGATTCAATCTTCACGCGCGATTTCCGAAACCGCGTAGCGCACTTTCTGCTTGACGACGGCACCATTCTGAATGTCAGCGATCATGAAACCTACGGTCAATTTGGCAGACGTCTCGCTTTGATCGAAGCCTGTGCCCGCGAAGTCATCAAGAATGTCGAGCGACAATTGGTGGAGGCTAATCGTTAAGCGCCTTTATCAAAATCAAAGAGAGCAGATAAATCGAAATCTCTGAGCACGTCAAAGTCGTTCCCAGTGCGATCCGCGCATTCCGAACTCGACGCAACCGTTAGCGATCACTTGCGAGCCGAATGCCGTCGCTGAATACGAAACTACCGCCGACAGCTCCATGGAATTACGGTGACATGATACGAAACCACCTAAACCACTAACGCACTTTCCTATCGCCCTCAAGGCATCGCGAGGCAATGATGGCTATCTTGCATCACGTCAAAGCACGTCTCTGCGACAAAAGACAGATTGCACGACCGCTCATAAATCATGCATATAGTATTGTGTCACCGTAATCTGTGGCATTTCCACTCCGATCGGAAATTAGGGCGCCTGCGTGTCCAAAGCCTTCAACAAGCGTTTGTCGAATGTGACAAGTGTGCTCGCCTCCGCTTTGCTCTCAGCCAGAATCAGATAGTCCGCGAAATCGGCGCCGCCATTGCGGTAATCCTGAAGGGCCAGTTTAAATTGCTCCCACCGTTGAAGCGCAAAAGCCGCATTGTCGAGCAGGTGGTCGAGCACCCTCAGAATTTCATTTTTGGACAGGCCATGCGCCGCATCCAGCACCCATACTGTTTCCACCTGCACAATCTGCGGCACGTAAACCTGCTTCGCCTTCTTCAGGCGGGCTCGCGCCAGAGCGGTCTGGCGCGGCTCGCCGGGATCATCCACCAACGCCCGCACCAAGACGTTGGTATCCACCGCAATCATTTTGTCGCCCGGGTCCGGATCGCAGCCTCAAAATCCTTGAGGTTTGCACTACGTCGGGCTTTGACCAGCCCGAATGCTGCCTTGATGTCGTTTTGAACCGGTTTCACCACGATACGCCCGCCGTCCTCGACAAAAGCGACGCGATCTCCTGCGCGCAATCCCAGTTTCGCGCGGATGGCCGCCGGGATCGTGACCTGCCCTTTCTGGGTCAGCGTTGAGGTATCCATTGAAATCTCTGGTATTACTTACGTTCCGAAGTATGACAATATATTGGAAGTAATGATTCTTCAACATAGTCGAACATGGATGAATTGCAGGAACACTCACGTTCGCGGAGTCATTGTGATCGTGGCGCAGTATGGCGGGTCGAGACCCGCCGTTTGCCTAGGCGGGTTACGGTGACGTGATACGAAACCAACTAGACCACTAGCGCACTTTCCTATCGTCCTCAAGGCATCGTGAGGCAATGAAAGCCAGCTTGCGTCACGTCAAAGCACGTCTCAGCGACAAACATACAGCAGAAGACAGTTCGCTCAGCCATGCAGGGTGCGCTGAACGATATCTCCAAGGTTCTTCGACAACTGGGCGCGACCCAACAGATCGGTCAACGCTGCACGGGCGGCTTCACGGCGCTTGGGTTCCAATCGCTTCCAGTCGTTGAAAGCGGTCGCCACGCGGGCTGCGACCTGCGGGTTGAGTGCATCCAACGCAGCCAGTTGCGCAGTCAGCAGGCGATAGCCGGCACCATCGGCGCGGTGGAACCCGCTGGGATTGGCTTGTGAGTAGTTGCCCAGTACGGCACGTGCACGGTTCGGATTGCGCAAGGTGAAGGCCGGATCCTTGAGCAGGGTCTCGACGCGTGCCAGCGCGCCTTCGCCCGGAGCCTGGGTCTGCACCGCGAACCATTTGTTCAGCGCCAGTGGACGGTCCACAAAGCGCTGGCGGAAGTCCGCGACAGCGTCATCGGCCACGTCCAGATACAACAAACAGCGCAGCGCCCCCAACCGCTCAGTCATGTTGGCGGCGCCAGTATATTGCGCTGTGGCCAACGTCTGCGCGGCAGTGAAGTCGATGCGCGCCAGCAGTTCCAACACGCACTGTTTGAGACGCCGGTCTGCCTGCGCGTTGGCATCCAGGCTGGCGCTGCTGGTCGCGTGCAGTCGGTGGTAGCGATCGGCCAACAGTTCCTTGCCGAGGCGTTGCGCCAGCGCGGTCTGCAACCGTTCGCGTGCGGCGTGTACAGCGTCCGGATCGTTTTCCGCGCGGCGCTCGGCCAACACGACTTCGCCGGGGGGCGTCAGCAAGGCGGCCAACAATGCGTTGTCCAGCGCGGTGCCGTCGAACAGGGCGGTCAGCGTGTCGGTCCAAACACGTAGTATCGGTGGAGCAGCGACGTCCCCATACACGGCGTCGTAGGCGCGTGCAGCCAGTTGCTGGCTGGCCTCCCAGCGGTTGTAGCCGTCGACGTCGTGGCGCAGCAGTACGGCCAGTTCGTCCGGCGCATAGTCGCAGTCCAGGGTCACCGGGGCGGACAGGCCGCGCAGCAGCGAGGGCACCGGCGCGGAGCCGATGTCTTCGAACACGAAACGCTTGGAGTCGGCATCCAGTTCGATAACACGCTCGTCGCCATCGGCCTGCGTCTCGCCTTGCAGGCGCAGCGGCAGCTTGCGTCCCTCGTGGTCGAACAAAGCCAGTTTGACGGGGATCGGGAGCGGCTGTTTGTCGTCCTGGCCCGGTGTGGCGGGTGTGTGCTGCGCCAGGTTCAAGGTGTACCGCTGGCTGGCCGCATCGTACTCGCCGCGGGCGTTCACACGCGGCGTGCCGGCCTGCGCATACCAGGCCAGATACGGGCTGAGATCGATACCGTTGGGTTCGCCCAGCGCGGCGACAAAATCCTCGATGGTGGCGGCTTCGCCGTCGTGCTGCGCGAAGTACCGGTCCATGCCACGGCGAAAGCCGTCGGGGCCGAGACGCGCGGCCAGCATGCGCACCAGTTCCGCGCCTTTTTCATAGACGGTGGCGGTGTAAAAATTGTTGATCTCGCGGTATTCGGGCGGGCGCACCGGGTGCGCCAGCGGGCCAGCGTCCTCGGTGAACTGGGCTCGGCGCAACAGGGCGACGTCCTCGATTCGCTTGAGCGGTACCGAGTTCATGTCGGCGCTGAAGCTCTGTTCACGAAACACGGTCAGGCCTTCCTTCAGGCTCAGTTGGAACCAGTCGCGGCAGGTGACGCGGTTGCCGCTCCAGTTGTGGAAATACTCGTGGCCCACTACGGATTCGACGCGGCGGTATTCGTCGTCGGTGCTGGTCTCGGGATCGGCCAGCAGGCAGCTGGTGTTGAAGACGTTCAGGCCCTTGTTCTCCATCGCGCCCATGTTGAAATCATGGGTGGCGACGACGTGGAACACGGCGAGGTCGTAGTTGCGGCCGTAGGCCTGCTCATCCCAGCGCATGGCGCGTTGCAGCGCGCCCATGGCGTATTCGCAACTGGCGATAGCGTCGGCTTCGGCCCACAGGTTCAACACTACGGCGTGGCCATCGGCGGTGGTGTAGTCGCGCGTGATCTTCTCCAGATGACCAGCGACCAGTGCGAACAAATAACTGGGTTTGGGATGCGGGTCCACGAAGCGCGCCCAGTGGCGACCGTCTTCTAATTCACCGCTGTTATCGGCATTGCCGCCGGCCAGTAAGACCGGGAAACGCTCACGGTCGGCGCGCAAGGTGACGGTGTAGCGGGCGAGCACGTCAGGACGGTCCAGCATGAACGTGATGCGACGGAAACCCTGCGCCTCGCACTGGGTCAGCAGGAAGCCGGTTGCCGGCGGGCCGGACAGGTACAGACCTTCCAGTGCAGTGTTTTCGGCGGGTATCACGCGCACGCGGGTTTCCAGCGTACTGTTGTCACGCGCGCCGGGCACGCTCAGTCTGCCGTCGGCGTGCGTGTACTCACTGGCCGCGAGCGTGTGGCCATCCAGCTGGATTGACAGCAATTCCAGGTCTTCACCGTCCAGTATCAGTGGCCCGCCGCTGTTGCTGCCGCAGCGCAGGTGCAGGCGAGCGGTGACCTCGGTGTAGTCGATGCCGAGATCGAAATCCAGCTCAACCTGGTCGACGAACCAATCGGGCGCACGGTAATCGGCGAGGCGGATGGCGGGGGTGTTATTAACGGGGCGAAGGTTCATGGTGACAAAACACGATGCGGTGGGTCAGGCAGGCTACGATGCGGTCTGTTATCGCCCAACCATGATAAGACATCCCATGTGAGCAATTGGAGGAGCCTGTGCGTGAAGTCAAGCGGTTTGAGCAGACATTAGGTCTTGTCATACAGCATAAAGCCGCTCACGGCCAATATCGTGAACAGACTGCAAAAAAGCGGAATAGCCAAGCATAATGTCGTATTACAAGTCCTGACCATTGACCCTAGACCTCGTCACAAATGGCCGTGGCATCGAAAATGTAGCAAAACTCGCAGGTCGTTTATCCACGGCTTAAAACTGCAGAATTGTACTCGTGCAGATCCAATCTTGAATCGCGCGTTATTCTACCTACCGCTTGATTACTTTCGACGCCGTATACCCCACAAATCCGGGATGGGTAATCTCGTCACTGAATTTTTTGTGATGCAGAGTATTGTGTCCGTGTGCTCAATGAAAATTTCATCAAACATCGAAGGGCCGGACCGTCGTATTTTGAGCATTGACATCAGCAGTTCAGAGCCGTCCATTAAAGAATAGGATGGCAATGGCAAGTTGTCGTGTATGACAAGCCAATTTCTTGCATAGCGGCGAAATTCTAGCTTCGTCAAAGTGAGCTGCTTCGCATCAACACAGCTACAAATATATGAGGCCCAGTTACACTCTAATTTGCCATCACGTAACGGTGGCCCACTCAGCTTTCCGGATTCAAGCATGGCACGCATTTCGTCTTTGGTCATTTTACGAGTGCCCCAGAGGAACCGTCCCATATTGATGAGCGCGCCCGGGAACTCTTTATCTCGCAGCACTATGCATTCAGCATAATTCTCGGACATAGCGGTTGTCGCTTCTAGTCCCACCTCGCCGGAGGCTGTCAGGATTCGGAAGTCTGGCCTATCTTCGTGCTGAACGGACACTGAGAATGACAGTTGGCTGGTGTGCGCCAAGGCTGCCAGCAACCGGCATGCTGTCCAGCGTTCGACTTCTTTTTTTCGCTGCCGGCCATGAACAGCGTGGATGTCGATTTTGATCGCAGCCAACTGCTCGCACAACTGCTTCGGGTTCTCGGCTTGATTAATGATCATAGTGGCGTATCTTGCAGTTCTTCCGCGGGCCAATTTATCTCAATCCGAAAGCGGCAGATGCGTGTACGTAACGAAACTTACAGCTGGTGGCAGTCTCGTTGAGTGCTGCTTGTACCTCCCGGGTCAGATTCAGCAGCTAAGTGCGCGAAGCAGACCGTACCGGTCCATGTATCGATAACCCAAAGAGGCATTACGCCGGGCACCTCTATATGCCGATAGCGTCCATTTATTGCTATTGCACCGGCGAGTAAGACAGTGCAGATTACGAATGTGATTGGCCAGATTAGTGCTTTCATCTCCTATGTCCTTTTCTTCGGTTTCGAATTACAATAACGTAATACTAAACGGGAGTTACGGTGGCGCTATACGAAACTACCGAAACTCGATTGTCCGCTCCGGGCTGGCAGAAGCCTCTTTCAGGATGCGCTGTGTTGCAAAGACGACGAACGCGCTTGGCGATCCCGAGGCGGTGACAGCGCTGTTTCCTCAGGCGCTGACCCCAGCAGTGCATCGACGCGTGCACGCGTCGATGCACTACGTGGCAATCAAGGGGGAATTACGGTGACATGATACAAAACCGCAGCACGTCTCTGCAACGAAATACAGCAAAAGATGGGTCGCATAACCGCTCATAAATCATGCATATAGTATTGTGCCACCGTAATTGCAGCATTCTAACTCCGCCCGTTGTTCCGTCGTCAGGTGCATGATTTTCTCCATGCACCATAAAATAACGGAACTAACGGTTCGTTACGGGCGGAACACTAGCTGTCATTTAGCCCCCGGTTCCGGCTCCCCGATTGCGGCGCGAAGCGTCTTTACTTGAGCGGAAGAAACCGCGGGAGCGCGGTTTCCCCAGCTCGAACGAACATAGGTGAGCAGGTTTGCAATGTCGCTGTCTGTCAGATCCGCGCCGAAGGGGGGCATGACAAGTGGGGGCCGCCCGCCATGTGTATGGACCTCCGCGTCACCCGCCAGCACGATGTGAATCACGGAAACGGCGTCCTTGGCGTTCACTATCGGATTCCCAGCCAGCGCTGGAAAGGTCGATGGGACGCCGGTTCCCGCAGTTTTGTGGCAGGCCGCGCAATTATCGCGGTAGATCTGCTCACCGGCATGAACGGTGGCGGTAGTGGACGAATTCGCCGCTGCGGCAGTCTCAGTCTGTGCGCCGGACGCCACAGCAAGGGCCTTCAGAAAACTCGCGATGGCGGCGCGATCGGCAGTGGTCATGAACTGTGTGCTGTGAAGGACCACATCTCCCATTTCGCCGAACGCGGCGTACTTGGCAGTTCTCCCCAACTTCAGGAACTCCTCGATGTTGGCGCCGGCCCACCTTCCGAGCCCAACATTGTCCTGCCCGCGCAGGCTCGGGGCAAACCAATCATTGAACTGCGATCCATCCAGGAATTCTGGGCCGTCTTGGGGCGTCAGCGCCTTCTCCTGCATCGTGAGCGCGCGGGGCGTGTGGCAAGCCCCGCAGTGTCCCAACCCTTCCACCAAATAAGCACCGCGGGCGACTGTCGGATTCTCACCGACGCCTGGCGCAAAGGGCCGTACCTGGGGCGCAAAGAGCCATCGCCAGTAAACCAAAGGCCAGCGCATCGATAGTGGCCACACAATCTGTTCGGCCTTGTTCTTTCTGGATATGGGTGCGACACCGTGCATGAAGTAGGCGTAGAGCGCCGCCATGTCGGCATCGGTGATGCGCGAAAAGGACGGATATGGCATTGCTGGATACTCCGTCTGCCCAGATCTCAAAATTCCGCGGCGAACCGCGCGCTCGAAATCGCCATAGGTGTAGCTCCCAATACCCGTCTTTGGATCGGGTGTGATGTTCGTCGAAAAGATCACGCCTATTGGCGACTGGATCTCCAGACCGCCTGCAAAGCTGGCGCCTCCAGGCGCGGTATGGCAGGCCGTGCAATCCCCGACTTGAGCCAAGTAGGCGCCCCGCGCGACCAGTTCCGGCGTAACGGGAACCGTAAGTCGCGACGCTCGATCACCGCCGCGTCCCCCGAGCACCAACGCAACTGCCGCCGTAAGGCCAATTAGTACCAGCGCTAGCAGGCAGCCTCTGATCACTCTTTTAAAGAACGTGGTCATTGCAATAGCCCCTTACTGGATCTAGTTACACAAATGTCAAGGCCCCGCACGCCGATGCGTGGCTATGTCAGATTGTACTCTCGTAGAGTATTGCGGTGACATGATACTAAGCTACCGGAATTAATAATCTCTCCCTCAAAAAACGGGAAATATCTGCATATAAATTCGCGAACAACGTATCACGTCATCATAACCCTTTTAGCCGAAGCACAAGCAAGGACATGAAGGCTGTCGCCACCGCGCTCAAGCGGGTCTCCACCTCAACCACGATCGAGGAGGCGGCACGCGAGTTGGACGCCTTCGAGGAAGCTTGGGGCGGCAAGTACCGCGCGGCCGTGCGAGTGTGGCGCAACGCCTGGGACAACGTCGTGCCGATGTTCCAGTTTCCGCCGGAGATCCGCCGTATCACCTACACACCAACGCCATCGAGTCACTCAACATGACGATGCGCAAGTACACGCGTAACCGGCACATCTTCCCCAGCGACGAGTCGGCGATGAAGTCGTTGTACTTGGCGATCCGTGAAGCAAGCAAGCGCTGGCGCGGCGTGCAGCACTGGAAGCCGGCACTGCAGGCGTTTCAGATCCTGTTTGGCGAGGAGCGCGTCCCCGTCAATGAATGACATTAGCCGCAGTTACACCGTTAACTTGACAAACCAAGATGCGTCTGTTACCAGTGTACGGTGTACATCGAAACGCACACACGAAGAGGGGTAAGCACTTATGAAAGGGCTAATTTGTACAGTATCCTGCTCGTTGTTGCTCGTGGCCTGCGGGGGCGGGGGCGGGGAATCATCATCCACCCCGACCAATCCAAACCAAGTATTCAACCTGTCGAAGCTTGAAGGTAGGGTTCAGGGCACCGTTTATACTGCAAATGTGACTGGTAATGACAGCAATGGAAACAGTATTACGGGGACAGTTTCGCTGAAAGTTGCTGCGGCTAGACTGCAGGGTAGGGTCATGGTTGTACCACAAGAGACGGTGCTGAACCTTACCGTTGGATCAACGTCGCCTATGTCGTCAACGACTACATCTTATCTTGATGCGACCACATATGATTTAAACTCAATCTTCACTCAGCAGTCAAGGGTTACTTGCACGTCCACATCACCAGACAAACTGCCAACAACAGTGAAGGTTGGTGATTCGGGCATACGCTCCCCACTTACCTGCGATAGCGGCACCACAGTTGCCTCAAGCTACAAAGTAACTTCTGCTGGCAATGATAGGATTAATGTCATCACGAGCACTAGCATAAACCAAGCGAGGAACCCTCAAACGACTTCGAACACCACACTAACAGTTGATGCGAACGGCAATATCGTTGGCTTTTCTGCAAAAACAGTGGAGCTTTCTGCTGGCTACACACAAAGTTATCATAGCCTGAGTAGAGCGGAATAACGCAGCGTATTCAGCCGCTTCCACGACTACGGCTCCAACCGTTCGATCCGCCCCCATCGCCCTTGCGTCGATACACCATTCGGTCATGGACGCGATTGTCGCGCCTCTGCCAGAACTCGATGGTCTGTGGACGCAACCGATACCCGCCCCAGCCTTGGGGCACGGCACTTCACCGTAATGGCTGACCGAAACAAGAAGATCACGAAACGCCCAAAACCGGATCAGGTCCTGGTCGATATTGTCGACTACGTGACGAAACGCACAATCAAGAGCTCGCTGGCCTACCAGACTGCACGCAACTGCCTGATCGACACGTTGGGTTGCGGGCTGGAGGCACTGGAGTATCCGGCCTGCACCAAACTGCTGGGGCCGATCGTGCCGGGTACGGTGGTGCCCAACGGCGCGCGGGTGCCAGGCACACCATTCCAGCTTGATCCGGTGCAGACGGCCTTCAACATCGGCTGCATGATCCGCTGGCTGGATTTCAACGACACCTGGCTGGCGGCCGAGTGGGGTCACCCGTCCGACAACCTCGGCGGCATTCTGGCGACGGCTGACTGGCTCAGTCGCAACGCCATCGCGACAGGCAAGAAGCCACTGACCATGCGCGATGTGCTCACCAGCATGATCAAGGCGCACGAGATCCAGGGCTGCATTGCGTTGGAGAATTCGTTCAACCGGGTGGGGCTGGATCATGTGGTGCTGGTGAAGGTGGCCACCACGGCCGTGGTGGCCGAGATGCTGGGCCTGTCGAAAAACGAGATTTTCAACGCGGTATCGCTGGCCTGGGTCGATGGACAATCCCTGCGCACCTATCGCCACGCGCCCAATACCGGCAGTCGCAAGAGCTGGGCGGCGGGCGACGCCACCAGCCGCGGCGTGCGGCTGGCGTTGATGGCGCGCACCGGTGAGATGGGCTATCCATCGGTGCTGACGGCCAGGAACTGGGGTTTTTACGATGTGAGTTTCGGCGGCAAGCCGTTCAAGTTTCAGCGACCTTACGGGCACTACGTGATGGAGAACGTTCTGTTCAAGATCAGCTTTCCGGCGGAGTTCCACGGCCAGACCGGCGCCGAGGCGGCGATGACGCTGCATGAAGAACTGAACAGAGCCGGCAAGTCGGCCGAAGACATTGCCCGGATCACCATCCGCACGCACGAGTCCTGCATCCGCATCATTGACAAGAAAGGATCACTGAACAACCCGGCCGACCGCGACCATTGCATCCAGTACATGGTGGCGGTGGCGCTGCTGTTTGGCCGGCTGACAGCGGCCGACTACGAAGACGGGGTGGCGGCCGACCCGCGTATCGACGCGCTGCGCGCGAAGATGCACTGCGTGGAGGACAAACAGTTCACGTGCGACTATCTGGACCCGAACAAGCGCTCGATCGCCAACGCCCTGACGGTGGAATTCAAGGACGGCTCGACGTTCAAGGAAGTGGTGGTGGAATACCCCATCGGCCACAAGCGCCGCCGCAAGCAAGGCATCCCGCTGTTGGAGGACAAGTTCCGCCGCAACCTCGCCCGCCGCTTTCCAGCGCGGCAACAGCAGCAGATTCTCGATGTGTCTCTGGATCAGGCCAGGCTGGAGAAGATGCCGGTGCACGAGTACGTGGATTTGTATGTGATCTGAAGGCCGCAGTCCGGCGGAAGTTCAGGCAAACAGGTTGCGGATGCGAAGCTGCCGATCGATCAACAGTCCGTTCTGCATATCCTCCGAGTACAGCACTGTGCATCCGGCCAGTAACGCCGATGCCACGATCATGGCGTCATCTACCTGCAGGCCATAACGCTCCGCAACCCCGATACCACGCTCATGCGTCGCTACCGTCAACGACTCTACCGGGCACAGTGATCGAAGCAGACTGAGCAGTTCGTTCGTCTCACGCCATGACATACGCAGCTTGCGACGCGCAACATTGGCCACTTCGTTCAGCCCCTGCACGCCGATGACGATGTTGTCGTTGATGACCGCTTCGGCTCGATCAGTTTTAACGGTATCAGCTGAAAGCAGGTAGAGAACGACGTTGCTGTCAACGAACGTTCTTGGCCCGTTCATTGGCCTGTTCACGGTCAAACCCGAAATCGGCAGGCAGCGGATGGCGAGACTGTTGCCCCACTTGGAAACCTGCATGCATTGATCCTCATGGATATACAGAAGCAGTTGTATATCCATGAGGATCGCAGACGCTAGTCCGGCTTGATCACCACCAACAGGTCCTTGGCCTCGATCTGGGTTGCAGCGCCAACCACCACTTCCGCGATCACACCGGACAGCGGTGCGGTGAGCGTGGTTTCCATCTTCATCGCCTCGAGGGTCAGCAAGGCATCGCCGGCGGCGACGTGCTGGCCGGTTTTTACCGCAACGCTGCCGACCATGCCGGGCATGGGTGCGGCGATATGGCCAAGGTTGGTGATATCGGCCTTGCGGCTGGCGGTCCGGGTGCCGGCGTGCCCGTGCTCGGTGATCGCCACGGCGCGCGGCTGGCCGTTGAGTTCGAAAAACACGCGCCGTCGGCCCTGATCGTTGGCCTCGGTGGTGGTCAGATAGCGGATGATCAGCGTCTTGCCACGCTGCAGGTCCACGCTGATCTCGTCGCGCTCGCTGAGGCCGTAGAAGAACGGTGCGCTGGGCAGGATGCTGAGATCGCCGTAGCGCTGGCGCTTTTGCGCGTAGTCGCGGAACACCTTGGGATACATCAAATAGGACGCCAGATCGGTGTCGTCGGCCGTATCGGTCCCCAGCGCCTCGGCGGTCTCGGCGCGCGCCGAGTCCAAATCCTGGGCCGGCATGCTGGCGCCGGGGCGACCCTCAATGGGTTTCTCACCGCGCAACACCTTGCGCTGCAGCGCCTCGGGAAAGCCGCCGTCCGGCTGGCCCAGTTCACCGCGAAAGAACTGCACCACAGAATCGGGGAAGTTGATTTCGCGATCGGGATCCAGCACGTCCGCGGGCGTCAGATCGCTGGTGATCATGAACAACGCCATGTCGCCGACCACCTTGGAGGTGGGCGTGACCTTGACGATGTCGCCGAATAGCTCGTTGACCTGGGCGTAGGCCTCGGCCACTTCCGGCCAGCGGTGATCCACGCCCAAAGCCCGCGCCTGCGCGCGCAGGTTGGTGTACTGACCGCCGGGCATGGCGTGGCGGTAAACGTCGGCGGTGCCGCTGCGGATGTCGCTCTCGAAGGCACCGTAGGTCTGGCGCACCACCTCCCAGTATCGCGCGATTTCGCGCAGCGCATCGACGTCCAGTCCCGGATCGCGCGGCGTATCGCGCAGGGCGGCGACGATCGAGTCGAGATTGGGCTGCGCAGTCAGCCCGCTCCACGGGCCCATCGCACCATCGACGGCGTCGCAACCCGCTTCCACCGCCGCCAGCACCGAGGCGGCGCTGATGCCACTGGTGTCGTGGGTGTGGAAATGCAACGGCAGTTCGGTTTCCTCCCGCAGGGTTTTCACCAGCAGACGCGCGGCTTCGGGCCTGCAGACGCCGGCCATGTCCTTGATCGCCAGCACGTGTGCACCGGCCTGTTCCAGCGCCTTGGCCTTGCGCACGTAATACTGCAGGTCGTACTTGTTGCGGCTGGAGCCAAGCACATCGCCGGTGTAGCAGATCGCGGCTTCGCACAACGCCGGAGTCTCCAGCACCGCATCCATAGCCACCCGCATGTTGTCGACGTTGTTGAGCGCGTCGAACACGCGGAACAGGTCGATACCCTCGCTCGCCGCGGTCTGCACGAAGTAACGCACCACGTTGTCGGGGTAGTTGGTGTAACCCACCGCGTTGGAGGCGCGCAGCAGCATCTGCAGCAGCATGTTGGGCATGCACTGGCGCAGTCCACGCAAACGATCCCACGGGTCTTCATGCAGGAATCGCAAGGCCACATCGAAAGTCGCGCCACCCCAACATTCCAGCGACAGCATCTGCGGCAACATCTGCGCGTAGTAGGGCGCGATGCGCAGCATGTCGTAAGAACGCATGCGCGTGGCGATCAGCGACTGGTGAGCGTCGCGCAGAGTGGTGTCGGTAACCAACACCGGCTCCTGCGCGCGCAGCCACCGGGCAAAGCCAGTGGCGCCCAACTCCTGCAGGCGCTGACGATGACCGTCAGGCACCGTCAACGACAGCTTGCCGGCGGGCAGTGGCGCCGTTGGCGTGCCAGCCGGCCAGGTCCGGCCATTCACCTGCTCGTTGCCGTTGACCAGCACATCGCCTAGGTATTCGAGCAGTTTGGTAGCGCGGTCGCGCCGCTGCGGGAAGCGGAACAGTTCAGGCGTGTCGTCGATGAAGCGCGTGGTGCAGTCGCCGGACTTGAACAGCGGATGGCCAATGACGTTTTCGAGAAACTGCAGATTGGTAGACAGTCCGCGGATGCGAAACTCGCGCAGCGCGCGGTCCATCCGCGCGACCGCCTCCAGCGCGCTGGGTGCCCAGGCCGTAACTTTTACCAGCAGTGAATCGTAGAACGGCGTGATCACCGCGCCGCCATAGGCGGTGCCGGCATCCAGCCGGATGCCGAAACCCGCCGGGCTGCGATAAGCCAGCAACCGGCCGTAATCGGGTACGAAATTATTCTCGGGGTCCTCGGTGGTGACACGGCACTGCAAGGCGTGGCCGTTGAGCGCAATCCGATCCTGCGGCGGCACGCCGGACTCGTCGGTCCCGATCCGCGCGCCGGCGGCGATGCGGATCTGCGCCTTGACCAGATCGACGCCGGTGACCTGCTCGGTGACGGTGTGCTCGACCTGGATGCGTGGATTGACCTCGATGAAGTAGAACTGGTTGATCTCGCGGTCGAACAGGAACTCGACGGTGCCGGCATTGCTGTAGCCGACTTCGCGGCCAATCGCCAGCGCCGCCTCGCACAATGCGGTGCGCATCTGCGGATCGTGCTCCAGATACGGAGCGGGCGCGCGTTCGACCACTTTTTGATGGCGCCGCTGTACCGAGCAGTCGCGTTCGTACAGATGGATCAAATTGCCGTGGTGGTCGCCGAGGATCTGCACCTCGACGTGGCTGGCGTGACGGATCAGCTTCTCCAGATAGACCTCGCCGTTGCCAAAGGCGGAGGCCGCCTCGTGCTGCGCCGCCCGCACCGATCCGATCAGGGTGGATTCCGACTCGATCTCGCGCATGCCGCGGCCACCGCCGCCCCAACTGGCCTTGCACATCAGCGGGTAGCCGACTTCTGCCGCCAGCCGCCGTACTTCGCCGTCATCGTCGGGCAAGGGTCCGGTTGCCGGGATGGCCGGCGCACCGGCCTGCTGTGCCAACTGCTTGGCCGACACCTTGTTGCCAAGCCGCCGCATCGCGTCTGCCGACGGTCCGACGAAAACAATGCCTTGCCGCTCGCAGGCCTCGGCAAAGTCCGGGTTCTCGGCCAGGAAGCCGTAACCGGGGTGGATGGCTTCGGCACCGGACTGGCGCGCCGCGGTGAGGATTGCGTCGATATCCAGATAGGCTTGAAGCGGCTTGCCGACCCGACCGACCCGGTAGCTCTGATCGGCCTTGAAGCGATGCAAAGAGAAGCGATCTTCCTGCGAATAGATCGCCACCGTCTCAATCCCCATTTCAGCAGCCGCGCGCATGACACGGATCGAGATTTCGCCACGATTGGCGACCAGCAGACGGTGGAACGGCGGGCGTTCGCTCATGACGACAGTCGCCGCGGGCGGAGCAGAGCCTGTTTCATCATTTTACTTCCTCGGGTTCGCACTGCAGCCGCAGCAGGCGGCCATCGATTTCAACCCAAAATAATACCTGAATCAACGAGGCGGGCCGAACGCTACGGTTTCCTCTCCCGCGTGCGGGAGAGGAAACATCGCACCGAGACACCTCGGCGCATAGCTCAGCTTTGCTTGTGCGTAGCAGCAACCTGCAGGTGATCCAACACATCCGACATGCGGGTGCCAAGAAAACGGCTCAGGGCTTGCTCGATGGCACGGGATACTTCGGACTCGATCGCCATATCCGCCAGTTGGCGCAGTCGGCCGACCCGCCCGGCCAGCCGCGGCACATCCTCGGCGGGCGGCAACTGGCCGTCGCCATAACGATCGATCATGTCCACCACGATGCGAACCATTTCGTCGGCCACACGTTCGACGTTGTCCCGCAATCGCGCAACGATCTCCAGCAACTGACGCAGCGGAATGCCCAAGGCCACGAACTCGGCACCGACCACCAGCAGCTTGGGACTGGGTACGCGGAAACGAACGCCGTCACGCTCGACGATGCCGAGTTCGATGGCGCGTGCCAGTTCGTCGATCGAGTATTCGGTCGGCTCCATGATCGGTGCCACCTTCGAGGGATGTTGCGCGGCAGCGGAGCGATTGCTGCGTTTCATTCCGGCGATGATAACCCTTCGATCGAGCATTTCGGGCAAACCGCTTGAAGCTCAGTGCATCAGCACACTGACGGCTGTCGCCACGTGCACCGACGCGGCCATGTGTTCCATCAGCACCACCTGCAATTCACCGACGAAGAAGCCGAGTGCGGCACCGACCGCGATCAATATCCATTCATCTTGCTCGAACGCCGGGTGCAACAGATTCTCGAATTCCTCGATGCTCAGCTCGGTCATCTTGCTGGCCAGCGTGTTTTCCAGGTCCATCGCATCCGCTGCGTAGATCTCGACGTGTTTGAGCGTATCCGGCAGGCGCTTCATGATCTCCACGGCCACCAGCCGCTTCATCTGCTGATACTCGCCGCTGCCTACGGCGAACACCACGAACGGTTTGGCGAAACCGGACTGGTCGTCCACCGCTTTCTGCACTTGTTTCTGCACTAAATTGAACAGATGATCGGACAACGGCCCACGCAGAATTGCGTCGATGATGTTGTGCGGCGTTACAATCTCCTTGGCAATCAGCCGGCCGTATTCGGCAGAGACTTCCGCGCGCCGCTTCAGGAACAAGCCCTGCCATTCGAACACGCCGAAGTAGCGTTTCGGATATTTAGGATTGAACACCATCTTTAGCGCCAGCCAGTCGGTAAACCAACCGGTGAACAGACCGAAGACCGGCATCACCCAGATCGAGTGCGTCAACGCCCAGATCACCACCTGCACGCAACCGATGGCGAAGCCGAAAATCGCTCCCGAATTGCGGATAAAACGGAATTCGCCGTGGCCCGCCTCCAGAAAAATGCGGTTGAGCAACTGCTTGTCGCGCATCAGGCTGGAAATCACCATGTCTTTGAGATCGAACACCGAACCGATGTTGCTGCGGATGTCGATCATGATCTGCTTGACGCTGTTGGGCGCGTCGTCCTGGATGCGGCGAATGATCAGCCGCTTGACCAGCTCCGGCGCCGCCTCCCACAGACCCGGTGAATAATGCGCAGCCACTTCGCGGGTGATGTCTTCCACAGCTTCCAGCAGCGGCACCTCGATTTCCTTGACGATGCGCTCCGGATCCAGCCTGTTGAAGATGTCTTCCGGCCGGATCAGCTTGGTCGTCATGGTGTCGCAGGCGATGCCCGCCATGATCGCAGCCTTGCGCGGCACGATGCCCTGCCAGCCCAGAAACGGCGGTTTGATACCGACGAATTCGATCGGTTGGAACATCATGCGGATGGCAACGATCTTGGTACCGAAACCAATGATCGCCGCTATGAACGGCATCGACGCGTACAGGAACCAGTTCTGCTGAATGTCGATCACAATCTCGTGCCAGCTTTCCATTTTTTATTTGCCCCCTGTTGGTATGGCGCCCCATTGCCGCTTATTCACGCTGATCCGGCACGCCGCCCACAAGCGCTCGCCAAAATCCGACAACTTGAGTGTGTTCCGCACAACGCGCCGGCGCTCTTGCCGACATTACTGGCGCACTCCACCTCCATCCGTGTCGCTACGCCCAGCCGCGGACCGCTCATGACATTGATCAGCGGGGGTAAGTCAACCCATCCGACAGCGCCGACAGAATCCGCTCCTGGTCCGGTGCCCGTTCGCGCAGCACGACAAGAAAACACTCGGCCTCTTCGACCGTCTGGGTTTCTCCAGAACGCTCCAGCAAGCTGCGTAGCAGACCCGCCCGACAGACGCCGCAACAGTCGGCCAGCCAACCGGCTGCTCAGCGCGCCGGACGCGGAGTGAAAAACCGATTTGTCTGCATTTTTTCCGCCGGTTTACTTATTAGCCTTGTCCCGTAATCATGTTCGCGGCCTGGAATTGCCTGCTTCAGACGCGGTTCTCACCAATCGCAGTCAGCTTTCGCTTACACGGTCCGGCAGCCCCTCATGTAGCGCAGCCGCCCGCAACGCCGCAGGCGAAGTCTCCAGGTACGCCAGCGCCTGTTCGGTGGATGCCTCGCCGGACGGGTGGTACCAGGGCTTGATAAACGGCAGCTCCTGCGCAACCAGCCAGAACGGCGACGGCAGCAGGCCACTGCGCGACACGCGCAGCCATTCGCGCCAGATCCACGGCCGCAGCACGCTTGGCCGTTTGTCGCGGAAACGTTCGTCCTGCTGCATCAGATGCGCCGCGCCGTGTACCCACAGACCATAGAACGCCGGCATCGTGATCAACGCCAGATAATAGCGCGACGGATAACCGCCACCGAGATGTCGATAAATATCGAAGGCGACGCAACGATGCTCGACTTCTTCGGCGCCATGCCAACGCAACAGGTCCAGCAATACGGGATCGGCACCGGCCTCATCCCAACCCCGGTTCTCGAGGACGTATTTGCCCAGCACACAGGTCATGTGCTCGACCGCGGCGATGATGCCCAGACGAA
>Ga0307374_10004004_pt1 | contig 24838 bp, 18 predicted proteins | sample OX3MG_FD_202532 | JGI IMG/M metagenome (GOLD analysis project Ga0307374, IMG submission 202532) | Soil microbial communities from Risofladan, Vaasa, Finland - OX-3 | ecosystem: Environmental > Terrestrial > Soil > Coastal area > Acid sulfate soil | place: Finland: Risofladan, Vaasa | collected... | reverse complement strand
CGGCAGCAGGCAATAGGCCAGCAGCCGCGTGTCGCTCCGCTCGACCGCCTCGGCCAAAACCTTCTCGAAGGCGTCGAAGTCGCCCTTGTCGTCGAACACGGTCATCCGCGCGTTGCCGCGGTTCAGCCCCTCGACGCGGCTTGCGGCAAGCATGGCAATTCTCCGTGGGCTGACGGTCAAACCGCCACGCTTATCGACCAGCCGCGCGTGGAGCTTTGGCGAAACCGGCAAACGCCTGATTCCAGGCATATCATCGAACCCCGCGGCGACCGGCTACCGAGCGGAAACTTGCGTTTCCCGTTTATCGACGGTAGACTGCCGACTACGCGACCTTGCACCGCGGTGGTTTGCAACTCGCGCGGGCGTAGGCCTTTCCTGCGCTTCGTCTCGCATCTCGGAAGCTCACGCGATGATCGCCGAACTCGTCGTCGTCAAAGGCCCGGACGCGCCGCGCAAGTTCGCGCTGGCCGACGGGCAAACGCTCGTCATCGGGCGGGGTGAAAAGTCGAATACGCGCCTCGCCGATCAACACGCCTCGCGCGTCCACTGCCTCATCGAGATCGATGGCGGCAAGTTTATCTTGCGCGATCAGGGCAGCTCCGCCGGCACGTTCGTCAACGGCGCGCGCGTCGAGCAATGCGAGCTGCGGCCCGGCGACGTGGTCGGCGTCGGCCATACCGAGCTGCGGCTCGATCTCGCGGCCCAGCACGACAAAAGCACGCTCGCGGGCCGACCGGCCGCCGCCGCCATGCCCGTGATCACGGCCGCCAACCTCAAAAACCTGGTCGGCCAAAGCCTGGCCCACTTCGAGCTGAAGAAGGTGCTCGCCAGCGGCAACACGGGGCTCGTTTTTCTGGCACACGATTCCAAGGCCGACCGTCCGGCGGCCGTCAAAGTGCTCTGGCCGGAGATCTCGAAACAGGAAGACGAAATGCAGCGGTTCGTGCGCGCCATGAAAACCATGATGCCCATCCGCCACGAGAACCTGGTCGAGATTTACGCGGCGGGCAAAAACGGACCGCACTGCTGGGTGGCCATGGAGTTCGTCGAAGGCGAGTGCCTGACCGAAGTCATCAACCATTTCGGCACGCGTGGCATGCTCGACTGGCGCACGTCTTTCTTGGTGGCCGTGCAAATCGGTCGGGCGTTGGAGACCGCTTACGAGCACCAGATCGTGCATCGCAACATCACGCCCAACAACATCCTGTTCAAGCGCGACACCAAACAGGCCAAGCTGGGCGACTTGATGCTGGCCAAAGCGCTGGAGGGAACGCTGGCGCGGCAGATCACGCGGCCCGGCCAGCTCGTCGGCGACCTTCCCTACATGCCGCCCGAGCGGACGCGCAGCGACGCGCCGGTCGATTGCCGGGCCGACATCTACAGCCTCGGTGCCACGGTTTACGCGCTGTTGACCGGACACCCGCCGTTCGAAGGCAACTCGGTGCCTGAGGTCGTCTCGCTCATCCGTTCGGCTGAACCGGTCAAGCCGAAAAGAGTTCATCTCTCGGTCGCCGATCGCTTTCAGGACTGTGTGATGATGATGCTCGCCAAGCGTCCCGAAGATCGCTACGAGACGCCGTCCAAGCTGTTGATCGACCTGAACCGCATCGCGCGCTACGAGAACATCCAGGTCTGACGCAAGAAGGGGCTGACCGCCTATTCGCTCGGCGCGGACGGGAAATACGTCGAACGCGAGTTGAACCTGCCAATGCCGCGGGTCAAACACCTGGATCCGCTCCTCGACTTCGAATGGTCGGGCGACGAAACCGCCTGGATTCGCAAGTTCCGCGCATGGGTGCGCAAGCGGTTCCCGGCGAGTTGGGGCTGGGAATGCACGTCGACTAGCACACGCCGACGGGCTAAACTGAAGTCGACGGGGCGAGTGCGGGAGACGAACATGGCAACCATCCCTTCACCACTGCGTTCGCTCCGGGCCGACGCGGAGATCGACTATCCTACCGGAGACGGCCGGCCCGTGGGTGAAACACCGCTCCATCTGAAGAATCTCACAACCGCGATCAAGACGCTCGAGCGGCATTTCGAACGGGAGCCGTTGGTGTACGTGTGGGGCAACATGTTCGTTTATTACGAGAAAGGGAACCGACGCAAGCACGTTTCGCCCGACGTCTTCGTTGCTCTGGGCGTGCCAAAGGACAAGCCGCGCGAGCATTACCTCATCTGGGAAGAAGGACATGGTCTGGACTTCGTCGTCGAGCTGACGAGCAAGTCGACGCAAGACGAAGACCTGGACGACAAAATGTCGATCTACCAGGACGAGATGCCGGTGCCCGAATATTTTCTGTTCGACCCCAAGGGCGAGTATCTCGACCCGCCGCTGCAAGGCCATCGACTGCGCGAGGGCAAGTACGTCCCGATCGAGATCGTGGAGGGGCGCTTGCCCAGCGAAGTTCTCGGCTTGCACCTCGAGCGCGACGGCGAGTGGTTGCGGTTCTACAATCCCGCCACCGGCCTCTGGCTGCCAACCCCCGAGGAGCGCGAGGCAGCCCTGGAGGCCGATCGCGGGCTCGCTGAGGCCCAGCGAGAACGTGAGCGGCTGGCGCGCGAGCAGGCCGACGCGGCGCGCGAGCAGGCCGACGCGGCGCGTGAGCAGGCGGACGCGGCCCGCGAGCGCGCCGAGGCGGAGCGCGAGCGCCTGGCGAGCGAGTTGGAGGGATCCGGCAAGGAATTAGAACGCTTGCGAAGAGAGCTGGACGAATGGCGGCGACGTTTTGGCGGGCGAGCGGGCGAACCTCCGCCACGCGGCGAATGAGGCACTTTGTTCCGACCGCGCGCTGGACAACGCGCGGCGGTCGCGACTGGCCAGAATCACCTGACCCTAGGGTGCTTGACGGCCAAAGGGCGGGGTGGCTAGCATGACGGCATGTGCCGCCACGCGTGGTGGTTGATGTGCGCCACACGTACTGTTTTTTCGCGGCGGCCTGCGGAGGTCGTATGAACAAGCTCGAAGCTGCCGTGGCTGAGCGCGCGGTCGCCGGCGGACTGATCGGCCAAGCCGACTTGGCGCGAGCCCGCGCGGAACTTGGCCAGGGCGCCGACGACGCGCGACTGCTCGAATGGCTCGTCAAGCATGGCCTGTTGACCAAATGGCAAGTGGCGCAACTGGAGGCCGGCCGGTCGCAAAACCTGATCTTGGGCCACTACAAGCTACTGGCCCCGCTGGGCGCCGGCGGTATGGGCAGCGTCTACCGCGCGCTCGATGCGAAGCTGAACCGCCAGGTGGCCGTGAAGGTGCTGCCGCCGCGACTGGCCACGCCCGATGCCATCGGCCGCTTTCGACGCGAGGCGTTCGTGGCCTTGCAATTGCGACACGACCACGTGGTCACCAGCTTTGAATTGGCCCAACATGGGTCGCTTCATTTTCTGGCCATGGAACTGGTCGATGGGCCGAGCCTGTCGGCGCACCTGGCGAGACAAAAACGGTTGGGTGTGCGCGAAACGGCCCGCATCGGCCACGAAGTGGCGCTGGCCCTGGAGCACGCGCGCGAGCTGGGTATCATCCACCGCGACATCAAACCCTCGAACATCCTCCTTTCGCGCCAAGGCCGGGTAAAGGTGGCCGACATGGGGCTGGCCAAGTTCTTTGGGCCGCAAGCGCAGGCCGGCGGGCCGGACACGCGCACCGGGCAGTTCATGGGCACGATCGACTATTGCTCGCCGGAACAGGCGGTCGACGCCAAGCGGGCCGACATCCGCAGCGACCTCTATTCCCTCGGCTGTACGCTCTACCACTGCCTGACTGGCAAGCCGCCGTTCGCCGAGGGCACCGAAGTGCAGCGGATCATGGCGCACATCGACATCTTGCCCGCGTCGATTCGCATCAAGAACCGCGACGTCCCGCCGGCCTTCGCCGAGTTGATCGAAAAGCGGATGTTGGCCAAGGATCCGGGCGACCGGTTTCAGACGCCTGCCGAGGCGGCCGAGGCGCTGGCGCCCTGGGCCAGAGGAGAGGCGGGCGCGTCGGCCAATCCCTGGGCGGGCCTGGAAAGTTTGGATGGCCTGTTGGACGAAGTGGCGCTCGCTCCCCTCCAGAAACCGGCGGCGCAGCGAGAGCGCGAGACGAGGCCGTCGCATCGCCGCCCGACGCCGACGCTGCGAGTTGGCGCCGCGCGCAGGCGCCGCGGCGCCAAGGACGAATCGCTGTTTCGGCGGCCGTTGGCCTGGGCGGGCGTGGCCGTGGCCATACTGGCTACGATCACGGCCGCGTCGCTCTACTGGCCGAGCAAGAAACCTGACGTGGCCAACGTCGAGCCGATTCCCGACGGCCAAATCGCCGGCGTGCCTCCCGCGGTCGAACCGAGCGCGCAGGGCAGCCGCGACGAGCCAAGCGGCGGGCCAAGCGTGGCGGCGGAAGCGATCCCGGCCGACCGTCTTGACGCGCCCAGCGTTGAGCCGCCAAGCATCGTTCCGCCCGACCCCGCCGACGCGAACGGCATCGGCGCGGGCGGAACGTCGCCGCCAGCGCCCCCCCCAACCCGCCGACTCCCCTCAAGAACCGACGGGCAAGCCATCGCCGCGCGCCGAAGGCGAGAAGCCGGAGCCGAAGTCCGCAGGGACGAAGACCGAGGCGAAAAAGTTCGCCGGCTTGGCGGACGCGTCTGAAGACGATTGGCCGATGGGCGGCTACGACGCCGGCAACACATATCACAACCGCGGCGAGAAGAAGATCGCTCCTCCCTTGGTGAAGCTCTGGCAGCAGGCCTTACCCGATAATAGTTTTTCTCCCGATCATCTGGTCGTCAGCTCGGGCATTGTCTTGGCAGCGGGAACCGCGGTCAAGGACACCGTCTATGCCCTGGACGCCCGTAGCGGACGCCCACTCTGGACCTTCGAGTTGCCCGGTGCCCCACGCCGCCACATGTGTACGAGTCCGGCCTGCCTCGGCGGGCTCGCTTACGTCGGCGGCGACAATGACAATCTCTTTGCCGTCGATCTGCGGAGCGGCCAACTCCGCTGGCAACATGCCGGAATGAATAGCATGCACTACTCGCAAATCAAAGTCGCCGATGGCTTGCTCTACGCCGGCTCTGACAGCGGCCTTTGGGCGCTCGATCCACAGAGCGGCCAGGAGAAATGGAACGACAAGACCCGCAGGGGGTCGGGAGACATCGCTATCAGAGCGGGCAAGCTGCTGCATGCGGGCGCCGCCGTGAACGCGGCCAGCGGTGCGCCGTCGTGGAATAACGACCTCATGACCGGGAACAGAGTCGCCGCGACCGACGATTTGGCTTTCATCGCGCAAGGCGACCGGATCGCCGCCCTTTCGATCGCCGACGGGAAGACGCTGTGGAAAACCGTGCCGCAGGCCGGCGCGTTCTACATGCAGTTTCTCCTCGTGGGAGACTCCCTCTATGCCGCGACCCGGCAGGATGGTCACATTTATCGTCTCGACGCCCAGACCGGCGCGATTCAACGGAAGCGGGCGTTGAAAAAAGATTCGAGCGCCTGGTGGAGTGCCGCCAACAACATGGTTTTCGCCTCAACCTACGATCGACAGGCGAACAAGGGAGCCGTGGTGGCGCTGGCGGCCGATACTCTGCAAAACAAGTGGTCCACCTCCGCGGCGGGCTATGTCTGGTGCATGGCCGTGGCGAATGGCCGACTTTACGTCGGCGTCAGGGGGAAAAAATCCAGCGTGATTGCGTATGGCAACCGCTGAAGCCTGCTCTTTACAACGATCCGCGGCGGCGGTTTATAGAAGCAACTTGGATGGCGTTTGCCGCCGGTATAGAATGAGGGCCGTGAATTCTGGCTGAGGCTTTTCACATGGCGACCGTCGAAAAAGTTCTGCTGAGGGGTGAACGCCGGATTGTGCTTTCGGGCATTTCGTGGGAGATGTACGAGCAGTTGCGCGAGAACGAAGACAACTGGCACGTCCACATGGCCTATGATCGAGGAACACTGGAACTCATGAGCCCCTCGTCCAGCCACGAAATCATCAAGAAGTTGCTTGCCCGGATGTTTGAATCGTTTACCGAGGAAATGGGTATCCCGCAGCGCAGCCTGGGATCGACGACTTGGAAGAGTCAGGAACTCGCCAAAGGACTTGAGGCCGACGAGTGCTACTATATTCTCAATCACCACCGGGTACGCAGTCGCATGGAGGTCGACCTCTCGGTCGATCCGCCGCCGGACTTGGCCATCGAGACCGAAGTCAGCCGCGGGGCCGTGCAGAAGTTGCGCATTTACGCCGCCTTGGGCGTTCCTGAAATTTGGCGATGGCGCAAGAAGGGACTGGCCGCCTACTCTCTCGGCGCGGACGGGAAGTACGTCGAGCGCGACTTCAGTCTGAACTTGCCGATGCTGCGCGTGAAAGACCTGGAACCGTTCCTCGAATTCGAATTGGCGGCCGACGAAACCGCCTGGATTCGCAAGTTCCGGGGCTGGGTCCGCGAACGATTTATGGCAGACGCTGGCGAATCAGGCAAAGGCGGATTGTGATGAGGATTATGTTGTCGGGGCCGTCGGGAGACTCGTCATGTCACAGGTCAAAAGTGCGCAAGGCGATCGCGCCGTGAACAGCGGATTGGTCGCCGCCGCCGAGTTGGCGCGTGGCCGCGCGGAGCTTGGCGCTGGCGCCGACGACGCGCGGCTGCTCGATTGGCTCGTGCGGCAGGGCCTGTTGACCAAGTGGCAAGTGGCGCAGCTCGAGGCGGGCCGATCGCAAAACCTGATCTTGGGCCACTACAAGCTCCTGGCGCCCTTGGGCGCCGGCGGCATGGGAAGCGTCTATCGCGCGCTCGATACGAAGCTGAACCGCCAGGTGGCCGTGAAGGTGCTGCCGCCGCGACTGGCCACGCCCGATGCCATCGGCCGCTTCCGACGCGAGGCGTTCGTGGCCTTGCAATTGCGACACGACCACGTGGTCACCAGCTTTGAATTGGCCCAACATGGATCGCTTCATTTTCTGGCCATGGAACTGGTCGATGGTCCGAGCCTGTCGGCCCACCTGGCGAAACAAAAACGGTTGGGCGTGCGCGAGACGGCCCGCATCGGCCACGAAGTGGCGCTGGCCCTGGAGCACGCGCGCGAGCTGGGTATCATTCACCGCGACATCAAACCCTCGAACATTCTCCTTTCACGCCAAGGCAACGTGAAAGTGGCCGACATGGGGCTGGCCAAGTTCTTCGGGCCGCAAGCGCAGGCCGGCGGGCCGGACACGCGCACCGGGCAGTTCATGGGCACGATCGACTATTGTTCGCCGGAACAGGCGGTCGACGCCAAGCGGGCCGACATCCGCAGCGACATCTATTCCCTCGGCTGCACGCTTTACCACTGCCTGACTGGCAAGCCGCCGTTTGCCGAAGGGACCGAGGTGCAGCGGATCATGGCTCACATCGACATTTTGCCGGCCGCCATCCGCGTGAAGAACCGCGACGTCCCGCCGGCCTTCGCCGAGTTGATCGAAAAGCGGATGCTGGCCAAGGATCCTGGCGACCGGTTTCAGACGCCCGCCGAGGCGGCCGAGGCGCTGGCGCCCTGGGCCAGAGGAGAGGCGGGCGCGTCGGCCAATCCCTGGGCGGGCCTGGAAAGTTTGGATGGGCTGTTGGACGAGGTGGCGCTCGCTCCGATCCAGAAACCGGCGGTGCAGCGGGAGCGCGAGACGAGGCCTTCGCATCGCCGCCCGACGCCGACGCTACGAGTTGGCGCGGCGCGCAGGCACCGCGGCGCCAAGGACGAATCGCTGTTTCGGCGGCCGTTCGCCTGGGCGGCCGTAGCGCTCGTCGTGCTGGCTACGATCACGGCCGCGTCGCTCTTGTGGCCGCGCAAGAAACCTGACGAGGCCGTGGCGGCCAATGCGGGGCCGATTCTGAAGGGCCGGTTCATCCCGCAACCGCCATCGGTTGGGCCGGACCAGTCCAACAACCCAAACGAGCAAGGCGAACCGCCCGACGCCGATCCGGCCGATACACGGAGCGATCTCGGCGACAGCAACGTCGAACCGCCGAGCATCGACGTTCCCGCCGCCAGCGGTGCAAAGGGCGACGGCACGGGCGGAGCGTCGCCGTCAGCGTCCGCCCCGCCCGACGCAAAGGACGTCGATAAGCCACCCATCGAACCGGCCGCGCGTAAGGTGCCCGGCCTGGTATTGACAGTCAAGCACGGCGCTCGAGTCGCGTCCGTGGCCGTGAGTGCCGATGGCTCTACGCTTATGACTGGCGGCGACGACAAGACGGCGCGGCTTTGGAACGCTACCGACGGCGCGCCGCGCGGAGCGCCGCTGATGCACGAGGCCGGAGTCAAACGCGTCAGTCTCAGCGCGGACGGGAGCTATGCCGTCACCTATCAGCCACGCTCCCGCTTTAACTTCACCATTAAGAGCGACAGCCGTGCGAGCCAGCGCCCGCTTTCCTTTTCTTATTCTGATGGAACACCGGACTTGCCGGATTTCAGCCTCTGGGATGTGTCCGCGGAGGCAGCCGACGGTCGAAAACCGTTGCTGACCGCAAGGGGCGAACTGGCCATCGCCGCCGACGGCAAGGAAGCTTTGGCCCTCGACAAAGACGCGGGCGGGACGGTATGGCTCGTGAGATTTGAACTGGCGAACCGCGAATCGCGCTACACCATTTTGGCCTCCGCTCCCAATCGGACAATGTCGATCCAGCCTATATTGTTCAGTCCCGATCTGAGGCTTCTACTGGCCGAGGACTTCTCGGCCGCGCTCATGCGGGGGAGGAAATTGAGGAAGTCGCAGATCCCGACGGATCTGCAGTTTTGGGACACCAGTACGGGGAAAACACGTGGTAAAGCGAGGCGATTTTCGGAAGGCACTGCTTCGTTTCCCTACACCGCTGTCGTCAGTACATTCCGTCCCGACAGCCGCGCGCTTGCGGTAGTGATTACCACGTACTCACGAACGAGCACACGCATCACCCATTCCGATTCCAACCCGCGGTTGCAACTCCTGGATTTAGCCAGCGCCCGAGTACTCAAGGAATTTACGTTATCTCGGGATCCGAACATGATCGCTTTCAACCCGCGCGGCGACTTGCTGGCGTGCATCGGCAGAGGCGCACTGGAGCTGCGCGATGCGGAGACGGGCGAGGTCCGGGGCCCGCGCACTCCCATGACTGGCGTGACCTCAGCCGCGTTCAGCGGCGACGGCAAGCGGCTGTTCGTGGGCAAATACGACGGCACGGCCGAACTTTGGGAGCTTGATACCCTGCTCGCCCCGGCCGAGAAGTGAGCCGCTTAGCCACCACTTACTTCTTCGCGGCATACAAGTCGTCGGCGGTCCTGACGATCGGCGTGGCGGACTTTGTCGCGCGAGGCGCCCGTGAGGGTTGCAACCCCCCCAGCCGCTCGATCGCACGCGCCTTCAGCGGGCCGGCTTGCGGCGACGACTTGACGAGCTTCAGCAAGCCGGTGGCTTCACGTACATGGCCCGATTCGATCAGCTTGTCCGCTTTGTCGAGCCGCTCGTGGTTCACCGCGTCCCAGAGCAGCTTGGCGACCTCGCGCGGATCGCTGTGCGACGAAATGGCCACCGTCTGGGCCGCGTCGCCGTTGGTCAACACCATCGTCGGTGTGGTCCGCTCGGCCAACTCCAGGTCGGGCAGGTTGACCAGGTTCGTCAACGCCGGCAGTTCGTCGATGGGCAGCACGATCAGCACGCAGTTACGCATCGGCTGCACCGTGGGCTTGCTTCCCAAGGCGGCGATCAAGCTGCTCGTGGGCATGTCCCACACTCCGGTCTTGGCCTTGGCCTTGGTCAGAACGAGCAGCACCGGCATTCCCTTTTGCCTGGCTTTGTTGAATCCCATCGCCGCCAGTCCCACATCGCTGCGGTCTTCGCTCGCCTTTTGGCCGGCCAGTTTTTCGAACACCCGCTCTTGGATCAACTGCAGCGGCACCAGCGAGTTGTCGGCCAACAGCCGGTGCGCCTTGTCGCCCGAAAGCGCCGCGTGGGCCATGGCGATGTAGTTGGCCTGAGCAGGCGGGCTGTGAGGGGCCGCCTTGAGCGCGCCGGCGTAGGTGTCGACGGCCCAGCGGGCATCGCTCAGCAGTTTATCGGCCTTCACCGGTCCCACCACCGCATCGATCACCAGCCCTTGCGGCGTGAGGAAGTAGCTGACCACGTTGCCGCCGTTCTTCTGCACCTGACCGTTGACCTTGGTGACCTGAAAATCGCCGAGCTGCTGATAGCACGACGTGAAATGTTCGCCGACGTAATTGCCGACCTCTTTATCTGACAGGGCGCCCGTCCTGTATGCTTGGGCGTTGTTTCACGTGAATTCTTGCCGGGCGAAGTTGCCCGACACCTGGATCATGAATACCAGCTTGCCTTCTTCGCTCGCGAGCCGGCTGGCGGCATCGGGCGACTGCATCCAATGAATGGCGGTGCCGAGTGTGCGGTCGCCGCTCGCCGGTCGCCCTGCTCCCACGATGGAACAAGTGCCGTCCGTGCAAGCCAGGCCCGCAGCATTCTTGGTCTTGGGACTTACCGCCCAAGCGGGCAGCGGATTCAGCAGCAGTGCGCCCATCGCGACCGCCATCAGCCGCCCGCGAATCGAACTCCGTATGTTCGTCGTCATATTCATCGCCTCTCTTTCTCGTTTTGGACCCGTCGAGTCACAACGACAGGCAAAGCGTGCGCCAGGCGCAGCGGCGACGCTGGCCGACCGTGTGCAACATCGTGGCGTGCAAGGGTTTCGAGAGTGCCGATCGACGACGGGCGACGTGCGGCGACCGCGATGAGAACGGTAAGGCGTCGTCAGCTTGATGACAGAGTGTGGACCGTATCAACCAAACGTTGACCGGGGTGCTGACGCCAAGATACGATGAAATCATGCTGGGTGAAGACGAAATTGCACAAGCCCTGCACGCCGCGTCGTCACCCTGTTGTAGGCCCGCATGGCCCGTTGGGCCTGGAGCAGTTGGCTGAAATCGTCGCCCAATGTATCCGGACAGAAGAAGTACCGGCGGAGCGGGTCCGACGACCGATCGCGTTACCCGTGGAGACCTGGGAAAAACTGGACCAGTTGGCCCGGGCGGCCACGCCCGCAAATGCTCCGCCGCTGTCGGCTTCCGCCCGTCGCGGCCGTTCTGCTCGAGCAAGCGGTGACGGCGAAGTAACTAAAGAGAACGCGAGCGAACCAGCGGTCGGCCGTGCGTTTTCGGGCATGGTCCAGTTCGCCCTTACCGCACCGTCGTGCCGGGCTTCTTGGTCCGCGCGGCCAATTGCCGCAGTTCGCCCGCCGCGACGGGCCGCTCGCCAGGCTGATACCCGTTGCGGGCGCCGGAAAGCACGTCTTCCCAATAGAACAATTCGGGCTTGAGCTTCTGCTGCGAGAGCAGCGCCGCCTGATCGAAGTAGTGCGGCGACGCGGGATTGCCGCTGGCGCCGAATTGCAACAACGTCGCTCCCCGAACGCGGTCGCCGAATTCGAACACGCCGACGTAGGTGTAACCGATCACGCCGTAGTGTTTGGAGACCGTTTTGACGAACGGAATGTGGATCGTCGGCGTGTAATACTGCGTGAAGATCACGCCCATCGGGCCGTGCGTGCCGGCCGAAGGAAGGCTCGGCAGCCCGTCGTCGAACGGCACATCGACCAGATCGGCCACGTTCGCGTGCCGCTGGATGCGATGTACCTTGCCCCAGGCGACTTGCCAATCGCCGTGGGCCGATTGCACGTCGGCGGCGGCCTGGATGAGGGCCTCGAAACGCACCGGCATGTTGTCGACGAAACGCTGCTTGAGTTGTTCGCCCGGATACCCGCCGCCGTAGAGCCGCTCATACCAGGCGACGCAAAGCGTGGTCTGCGTCGAGTCGAGCGACGAGCGGCAGTCCCAATCGAGCAGGTGCTCGATGTACGGACGGGCCTTGGCGGCCAACGCGGGGTCCGACTTTTTCAGCTCCTCGAATGCCTTGGCGTAGAGCGGCAGCTCGTGCTGCGCCCAGTAAATCGTCGTGTCGAAGGCCGCCGCTTCGAGCCGCTCGAATGTGACGTCGGCGAGCTCGCTGAGGATCTGCCGCGACAGCTTGGCCCGCCGCTTGTCGTCGTGCTTGTCTTCGACCATATAAGACGGGAAGGCGGCGGCCGATGGATTGTCGAGGTGGGTGGTGGTGAAGGGCGACGAATTGCAGTTTTGCACGTAGCCGGCCTTGGGGTTGGCCAACTGGGGCAGCTCGTCGAGGGTGTGGAAGCCTTGCCATTCGGTGGCCGGATCGCTGCCGTCGACCGGCTTGCTCCAATCGAACCGTGGGTCGCGTCGGGGTATGGTGCCGTTGTAAAGGAAATAGATGTCGCCGTGGCGGTCGGCGTAGACGGCGTTCATGATCGGGAAATGGAGGCCCGCCATGCCGGCTTTGAAATCGTCGAGATTGCGTGCCCGAACGAGCATGTCCATTTGCCGCAGCAACAGCGACTCTCGCAGCCGGCCGATCTGGGCGGACAACGGGTGCCGCGCGTCTTGTTTGGCCACGATCGGTCCGTGGTGCGTCTTGCGAAAGGTGTAAAGCTTTTCTTTCACGCCGTCGTGCGTCTTGATCTTGACCTTCTCTTGCCACTCGACGGCCGTGCGATAACCGCCGCCGTAGCGGTAGTTGAGCGGGTGCTGGGGATCATCGAACGTCTCGCGCCACAGGTCGGCGATGTCGGGTTCGTTGGTGGTGAAGCTCCAGCCGAGGTCTTCGTTGTGGCCCATCGTCGGCAGCGGGCTGCCGAAAAAGGTGGCGCCGCTGAAGTTCCAACCCTCGTCGCTGCGCAGGTGAGCTTCGTACATTTGCCCGAAGCCAAACCAAGGCTGGTGTGGGTTGGCGAAGAGCATGGCGTGACCGTCCCTGGTGCGCTGGGGGGCGATGGCCCAGGCGTTCGATCCGGTGGCGGCGGCGACCATGGGATTGACCCGCGGCATGTAATTGCTGTGGATGCGGGTGTAGCGGAACGTCAGCTCCAGCAGCAACTGCCGGGCGCAAGCCAGGCTGTGCCAAGGCTCGAAGTGCCTGATGAGCCGCGGCTTCACGTGCGGGTTTTTCGCCAGATAGTGGTTCAGGCCCGCGGCAAACGCCTCACAGAGCGATTTGAGGTCGTCGGGCAACTTTTCATAGTCGGCCTTGGCGCTGGCCACGATTTCAAAGGCCCGGTTGAGAAGATCGGAGTTGATGCCCGACGGCCCGTGGGCCTCGGCATAGCGGCCCAGGCTGAGCAGGTAGTTGTCTTCGACCTGCCAGAAATAATCCTCGGCCTGGGCGTAAGCGAAGCCGAACACCGTAGCCTCGTCGCTGGCGCCGTCGATGTGGGGCACGCCGAAGGAGTCGCGATAGATCGCCACCTGGCCGGCAAGCTGTTCGGCGAGGGAAGGAGTGTCTTCCGGCGGGGCTGCGATCGCGCGGGAGGCAGACGCGAGAGGCCAGCCGAGGACGGCCGCCAAAACGACGCTTCGCAAAGAGATCATATAGGTCGCGTGCGCGCGCTCCTCACCGGTTAGTTTTGACGCGAGTTGCCGACCATCGGCCGGCGCGGCATGGTACTGCCAACCGCGCATCGCAACAAGGCGAGTGAGCCGATGGTGCCATCCATGAACTGCCCCGCGGAGCCGCAGATAGGATCTGCCGCTTGCCGCAGTGCAATTAGCGCGCCGCTGCCGGGGAGAGGGAGGGAAGGAGAGACGCAGAGACGCGGCGAGCCGCGTTGCACTGACATTTCTCTCCGTCGCTCCGTCTCCCCCTCGCTCCCTCTCCGTCGGGCCGGCGCTCGCAAGCTCGCCCTCTGCCACACTATTTGCTGGCCGTCGCCGCGCCGGGTTGGGCGGCAGGGGCCGCGTGGGGGAAGGCTTCGACCCAGCCTTGCCGCCAGATTTTCAGCGAATCGTTGTGGCTGCCGGTGGCCAGCAACTGGCCTTTCGGCGAGAAAGCCACCGACCATACCGTACTCTTGTAGCCGCCCAACGTGGCGGCCTCTTGCTTCGTTTCCAGGTTCCAAAGCTTGACCGTGCGGTCGTGGCTGGCGGTCGCCAGCGTTTTGCCGTCGGGCGATACGCGGGCCGAGCTGATCCAGTTGTGATGCCCGGTCATGGCAGCCGACTCCTTCCCTTCGGCGACGTTCCACAGCTTGACCGTGCGGTCGTGGCTGCCGGTGGCCAGCGTCTTGCCGTCGAGCACAAACACGATCGCCGACACGGCGTCGGTGTGTCCCTCCAGTTTCTTCATCACTTCGGCATTGGCCGGGTTCCACACGACGGCCGTTTTATCGCCGCTGCCGGTGGCGATCATCTGCCCGTCGGGCGAAAAAGCCACGCTCGTGACCGAGCCGGTGTGCCCTTTCAGCGCCAGTTTTTCGGCGGGCGGAGTCGCGGTCACGTTCCAGAGCTTGGCGGTGGTGTCTTCGCTGGCGGTGGCGAGCGTCTGACCGTCGGGCGAAAAGGCCAGGCCCATGATCCAATGTTGATGGGCCGGCAGCGAGGCTTTTTCTTTGCCGTCGGCGACGTTCCACAGCTTGAGCGTGCCGTCGTAGCCGGCGGTGGCCAGCGTTTGCCCGTCGGGGCTGAAGGCCACCGCGGTCACGACGGTGTTGTGTCCGGAATACGACGCCTTGAGCTGGCCGCTGTTCGGGTCCCAGAGCTTGATGTCGCCCGGCCGATAGAGGAGCGTTTGCCCGCCGACGCTGGCCAGCGTGTTGCCATCGGGCGAGAAGGCCAGCCCGGTGACCCACGTGGTGTAGGTGGCAATGGTCGGTGGTTCCTGCGCCCCGGCCACGGTGGCCAGTTGAGCGAGGAGGACGGCGGCAACGAGCGACACAGAAAGACGAGAGCGGGCAAGCATGGTGGTTCTCCGGGAGCGAGTCAGTCCGACACGACAGCGGCCAGACGCTTTTAAGTATAACTTCCGCTCGTCTGGATTGCGTGTCCCGTGCGATAGTTGGCAGTGCGGCTGCCGAAAGGCTAGAATCAAAGGCGTCTATTCCCTTGGTCCGGCAAGTTTAGGAGCTTCACGGCCGTGGCGATCGCATTTCGATGTCTGCTCCTGGTTTTGATCCTCCCGGCAGCCTGCATTGCATCCGCCGATGACGATGCACCGCCTTCGGCCGCCGCGATGGCCGCCCGCATCGATCAACTGCTCGACCAACGCATGGATGAGGCGGGCGTTCGCCCGGCCGGACCGGCCAGCAACGCCGCGTTTCTGCGGCGGGCCACCCTCGATCTCAATGGAATCATTCCGGCCGGCTCGCAGGTCTCGGCCTTTCTCGACGACGATGCCGCCGATAAGCGGACCCAAGCGGTCGACCGACTGTTGGCCAATCCGCGCTGGGCCACGCACCTGGCCAACGTTTGGAGCCGTATGCTGCTGCCGGCCCAGGCCCAAAGCGAGCGGCCGGCGGAAGTGGCCGGCTTCACGTCGTGGCTGCGGCGGCGGTTCGCCGAGAACATTCGCTACGATGTGATTGTGGCCGATCTGCTGACGACCACGGGCAGTTCCAACCGCGGCGGAGCGGCCCTGTTCTATACCGCGGCCGGACTCAAGCCCGAAGAGTTGGCCGCCAGCACGTCGCGCATTTTGCTGGGCGTGCAGATCCATTGTGCCCAGTGCCACCATCATCCCTTCGACCATTGGCGGCAGGAAGATTTTTGGTCGTTCGCCGCCTTCTTTGCCCGCGTGCGGCAGGCGCCCGGCACCGAGCCGCCCGACGTGCAGTTGGTCGACGCGGTGTCGGGCGAGGTGACGCTGCCGGGCACCAGCCAGGTCGTGCCGCCCAAGTATCTGGGCGCCGACCCGCCCCGCGAAGACGCCGACGTCAATCGCCGCCGGCAGTTGGCCATCTGGCTGGTGTCGCAAGACAACCCGTACTTTGCCCGCGTGGCGGTGAACCGCGTTTGGGCGCTGCTCTTCGGCCGCGGCCTGGTGCATCCGGTCGATGACTTCGGCCGGCATAATGCCCCCAGCCATCCGCAAGTGCTCGACGAGCTCGCCGAGTATTTCGCCGCCAGCGGTTACGATCTGAGGGCGGTTTTTCGCGCGATCGCGTCGACGCGGGCATACCAACGGTCGAGCCAATGGCCCAGCGAAGAAGATCCGCCGCCCGCCGAGTTGTTCGCGCTGATGCAGGTCAAGACGCTCTCCGCCGACCAGCTTTATGACTGCCTGGTGCGGGCCACGCGGCTGAGCGAGCCGGAGCGCGCGGCGCCCCAGCCGGGCCAGCCGCCGATGGCCGATCCACGACAGCAATTCGTGCAGCGGTTCAACATGGCGACCACCGAAGCCACGGAATTTGTGGCGGGCATCCCCCAAATCCTGGCGCTCATGAACGGCAGCCTGACCGCCGAGGCCAGCGACGCCGACCGCGGCGGACTACTGCAGGCGCTCGATGCGCCGGTCTTCGACGACCGCGAGCGGGTCGAGGCGTTGTTTCTGAGCATCCTCTCGCGCGAACCGACGGCGGCGGAACTGGAAAGCCTCGTCGAATACGTATCGAAGGGCGGCGGCGCCGGCGACCGCCGCAAAGCACTGGGTGACCTGCTCTGGGCCATGATCAACAGCCCGGAGTTCATTTTGAACCATTGAGGTAGGCGGTGGCCGAGAGGACGCTCACAACAGTGTACGTGCTGCCTTTCTTCGTCGCTCTCGCGGCGACGGGGTGCAACCGACCAGCGATGCCGACGGCGGTTGCGACCTCAGCCCCGGCCGATCGAGCGACCGCTCCGCCGTCTGAGCAGACCGACGTAGCCGCTCCGCAAAAACCGGAGGATGGCCTTCCTAGGCCGTCCAGTGCCGATCCGGACGGCCTAGGAATCCCGGCGCGCCGGGACTCCGGTGACACCCAACGTGCTAGCTCAACGGCCTCGGGCGACGCACTCGGCGCCGAAGAAAACGCTCCAACAAGTCAGAATGATCTTTCGACCGAGCGGCTGGTGCTGTTTCTGCCCGGCGGGCCGCTGGTGGTCGAATTGCGGATGACCATCGACGGCGGGCCTTTTCGTGCGGCCAGGCAAGTGCTGGTCGATGAGGCGCTCAAGCTGGCCGACGGCGACCACGATGGCCGGGCAACGTGGAACGAGGTCTATTCCGACCCCAAGCGGGTCTTTGTGCAGCGGTTCGACCTGACGACCAACGGGATGGCCCGCAAAGAATTCATGCGAATCAACGACACAAACCAGAACGGGCTGGTCGATCGCGACGAGGCGCGACGGCTGGTGGCCCGCGCCAAATACGCCGGCGCCGCGTTTTCGGTGGAGGGTTCCAGCGAATACCGGCGCTCGAATCCGCGGCGGTCGATCGTCCGCACGATGCTCGACGCCAACGATGACGACCTGCTGGACGAGGCCGAACTGGCAGCCGCCGAAGCACGGTTGTTGGCCCGCGACGCCAACGACGATCAGATCGTCACCTGGAGCGAACTCGACGACTCGCTGGCGGGCGATGCGCAGGCGATGACCACGCGGACCAACGCTTACCTCAATCACCCCGCCGCATTGGCGTTGGGCGATCGCACCGATTGGGACGGCATTATTTACACGCTCAGCGAGCAATACCTCGCCTCGGGCGGCACGTTGGACGAGTCGTTCTCGCTGGCGCCTTCGATGGCCCGCGCGCTCGACGACGACGGCGACGGCCAGCTCGCCTACGACGAGATCCGCCGCCTGAACGTGATCGAGCCTCAGTTGGTGGTGGCGGCCAACTTCGGCAAGCCGGGCGACCAGGTGGCCGGCGTGTCGCTGGTGCGGCTGTCTCCGGAGGTCGGTGTGGCGGATGAAATCGTGCTGCACACGCCGCGCGGCATCGTGCTGACGCTCGATGGCTACCGGCTGCAAATCGTGCTCGACGACCGCGCTCCGGCCGACGCGGGCGGCCCGACGCCCGAAGAACAGTTGGCGATGTTCGACAAAAACAAGGACGGCTACCTGGAAAAAGACGAAGTGAAAGACGTTTCGCCCGATGCGGCCCGCATGTTCGACCAATGGGACTCCAACGGCGACGGAAAGATCTATCTGGACGAGCTGGCGGCCTATCGCCGCTCGCAACAGGCGCCGCAGTCGAGCGCCATTCGCGCCGTGGCCGGCGACGATTCCGACGTGCTCTTTCCGCTGCTCGACGCCAACCAGGACGGGCGGCTCACGACCCGCGAGCTGCGTGCCGCACGCGAGTCGCTCCTGGCGCTCGATTCTGACGGCGACGGTCGGCTCTCGCTGGAGGAGTTGCCCGGCGGCCTGACGCTGTTGCTGTCGCGCGGCTTGCCGTCGAACATGTCGCCGCAGCGCCGCGGGCTGGCGGCCATGCCGGCGCCCGCGGCCGGCAGCGGGCCGGACTGGTTCGTGCGCATGGACGCCAACCGAGACCAGGAAGTGAGCCTCGACGAGTTCCCAGGCAGCGCCGAGAAGTTTCGCTCCCTCGATCTGGACGGCGACGGCTTCGTCTCCGCCAGCGAGGCCCAGGCCAAGAATGCACGGTTGCCGTAGGGTGCGAGCGAGCGAGCTTGCGAGCGCCGGCCCACCCTGTTCAAGGCGTCAGAGCGGCAAGGTACTTGCGTGCCAGCGGTGGGCTTGGCGACAATGGCCGCTTTCCTTTTTCACCCAGAGCCAGCCATGACTGAAAACCCTCGCGTCATTCTCAGTGGCTTCGCCGACGAAGCCGCCAATCAAAAGACCGCCGTCCAGCAGTTCGCCGCCTTCGCCGCCCTAGGGCTGCAGTTCTACAGCGTCCGCTTCATCGACGCCGGCGAGGGAATCAAGAACGTCATGAAGCTGACGGTCAAAGAGATTCAGGCCATCCGCCATCTCGAAGACGAATATGGCCTGAACGTGGCTTCCATCGGCTCACCCATCGGCAAGGTCAAGCTCGTCGACGTCGACGACGGCACCAGCAACGCCTTTGTGCCGTTCAAAAAATATCTGGAGAAAGAAGTGAAACGGGCGTGCGAGCTGGCTCACGCCTTCGAGACCAAGCTCATCCGCGGCTTCTCGTTCTATCCGCCGCGCGGGGCCGGACCGCACGAGTATCTGCCGCAGGCCGTCGATCAACTCGGCCAGGTCGCCGAGACCTGCCACCGCTCCGACCTGACCTTCGGCCTGGAGATCGAGGCCAACCTCGTCGGACAGACCGGGCAACTCATGGCCGAGCTGTACCGCCAGGTGAACCATCCGGGCCTGGTGTTGATCTTCGACGCCGCCAACATCCTCTGCCAGGGCTACACGACGGCCGACGTCTTCTCCCAATACCTGGCCATGAAGTCGGCCATCGGCTGGCTGCACATCAAGGACTATCGTCATCCGCAGCCACCCACGCGCAACGGCCACGTCGACGAAGGCGCGTTGAAAAACTTTGTGCCCGCCGACATCGGCCATTCGGCCCACGAGTTGATCTTGCGCGACTTTCGCGAAGAGATTCCCGCCCTTTATCAGCGGCTGCACCGGCGGGGCATACCGGGCGTGTTTCTCGACCTGGAGCCGCACGTAAAGGGCGGCGGGCAGTTCGGCGGCTTCAGCGGCCCTGACGGCATGGGCGTGGCCCTGCGCGGCCTGCTGCGCGTGCTCGACTACGCACGCATCGACTATCACCTCCGCGACTTCGAAGACATCCGCGCCGCCCGCGGATTCTAAGCAGGCCGCACTTCTCTGGGAACAAACCGACGATGGCAGGATGGCGACGGGTGAGGACGTTGCCCCGCATCGCGTTACTTTTCAGCAAGCTGAACAAACAAGGAGGCGACAATCGAGCCGACGTCCCTAGAATTAAGTGGAGGACTTATGGGAAGTCCAACCGTTTCATTCACGAGGTGCGTTATGCGAACTGCAATGATCGCGGTGGCAACGGTGCTCGGTTCGTTTTTCTTCGGTTCCGCGGCGGAAGGCCAGGGTATTTATTCCTACAGCGGCGGGGCCTATCCGGCGTATTCGATGAGTTCCGGTGCGCAGTACGGCGGCTATCCAGGGGTTGTTTCTTATTATGGCGGATACCCCGTGGGCATGCAGTACGGGAGCGTTCCCGTGGGCGCGTCGTATGGCGGCTACTGGGGCTCCGGTTATTTTGCCGGCTATCCGTATCAGAGCTATTACCGCACCTCCTCCCCGCAACGCAGCGTCTATCCGCCGTCGTACACGGGCAGCAGCCCGCAGGCGATGTACGGCTATCCGGGGAACGTCCAGCCGGCGCGAAGCAGGGTGCCGAACCCGATTTACAGCAACTACGCATACTACAGTCCCAACCGATACCGGCGTTTTGGCAGCGGCCGCACCAGCGGCTCGTACGTTCCGCGGGTCTATACCATTTATCAACCGCGCGGCGGCGGACTGTTCGACCGTTAAGACCGCTCGACGATCATCGCCACCGCATTGCCGCCGCCCAGGCACAACGATGCCAGACCGCGACGCAGGCCGCGGGCGGCCAGCGCGTAAAGCAGCGTCACCAGCACCCGTGCGCCGCTGGCCCCGATCGGGTGCCCCAACGCAATCGCGCCGCCATTCACGTTCGTCCGAGCCGTGTCGATCCCCAAGGGCCGCATGCAGGCCACACATTGCGCGGCAAAGGCTTCGTTCAGTTCGACCAGGTCGATGTCGTCGAGCGTCATGCCGGCCTTCGCCAGCACGCGCTGCATGGCGCTGACCGGCGCGATGAAGATTTCCTTGGGCTCGACGCCGCTGGTGGCCGTGGCCACGATGCGGGCCTTGAGCGGCGATTCCGAGCGGCGAGCCAGCTCGTCATCGACCACCACCACCGCCGCCGCGCCGTCGCTAAGCTGCGAGGCGTTGCCGGCCGTCACCGTGCCCTGCTCGCCAAAAGCGGGCTTCAGCGCGGCAAGCTTTTCGACGGTCGTATCGGGCCGCGGACCTTCGTCGCGGTCGACGGTTGCGTCGCCCTTGCGGCCGGGCACGACCACGGGCACGATCTCGTCGGCAAAACGCCCTTCGGCGATGGCGGCCGCGGCGCGACGATGGCTCTCGGCCGCGAACGCATCCTGCTCTGCGCGCTCGACCGCACGGCTGGCGGCGATATAGTCGGCCGCGGCGCCCATGGCGGCGTTTTCGAAGGGGCACCACAGTCCGTCGTGGATCATCGAATCGAGGGCCGTCTGGGGACCGTACTTCCAGCCTTCGCGCGTGCCCATCAGCAGGTGCGGAGCGCGGCTCATGCTTTCCATGCCGCCGGCCACGATTGCACGGGCATCGCCGGCGCGGATCACCTGATCGGCCAGCATCACGGCCTTCAGCCCTGAGCCGCACATTTTGTTGATCGTCAGTGCCGCGACGGTGGCGGGCAGTCCGGCGCCCAAGGCCGCTTGCCGGGCCGGCGCTTGCCCGACGCCGGCCGTGAGAATCTGCCCCATGATGACCTCGTCGATCTCGTCGGCGGCGATGCGGGCGCGCCGCAGGGCCTCCGCGATGCATGCCGAGCCGAGCCGCGTGGCGGGAACCGACGCTAAGCTGCCGAGGAATTTTCCGATCGGGGTCCGGCAGCCGCCAAGGATATAAGACATGATTGCGACTCGCGGAAAAGGCGTAATGAGGGTCTGACCATGAAGTATACGCGATACGGCCGAGCAAGGCCCCGGCGAGGCGGGTAATATCAGATGCTACCGGGAGGCTGACGCCTCCCACTCGCCGGCGCAAGCATCGCCGATCCAGAGGGCGGCGAACACCGGCAGCAAAGCCAGGCAAGCTAATTGATAGCCAGTCAGCGAGAACGCCAGCCGCGGCTCGATCTCGCAGTTTCATTTGTTTTTTCCGCGGCGCCAGACCATCCACATCACCCAGCCCAACGCCCCGAGGCAGGTCAGTTCCGACGGCCCCCGGCTGGCAGCACTTGCGTGTTTTCCGAACATATCACGGGCCATCGAAAGAGCGACTGGAATGGAAAGGAGCAGCAGCGTTACGAGCCCGACTGATCCACAAAATGTAAGAACTTTCTGGCCTGGAGTCGTGGTGATGCCCAGCGCCTTCTGACGCGAGGTGATGACAATCGTACGAACGAACGCAGGCGTAGCAATGATGACAAACGCAATACCCACGCCCGGCGCCACAGAAAACGATGCGGCGGCGACCGCCGCCAGCGTCATAACCAAGAACAAGGAACTCAGGGTAAACGTGGCCGTGTTTCGCTCCTCGGCCGCGAGGGATGGCGGCGGCGAAACGGTCTTTGCACCCGCGGCCAAGTCAGCGCCACAGAGCCAACACCGCTCCGCGGCCACCGTAAGGTGGGCCGAGCATTCCGGGCAACGTCGCGATGGTGCGGTCATGACGTCTCTCGCTGAGCGGTGGCCGGCGACGACAAGCAGCGGGCCGCATGGTCTTCGGCCACGTGCCGCACGCGCCGCAGCACCTGACCTAGTACGATGCCCGATAAACCGAGAGCCACGACGAAGATCAACTGCTGATAGCGCTCGACGCGCAAGTGCCGTTCGGGCGCAAACCATTTGGCATAGCCCAGCAGAAACAGTTAGCCGCACAACGAGCCGCACGTGGCGCACCAGACCAACCACAGGCTGAATCGCAGGCCGGCCAGCAAGACCACAAGAAAGTATCCGACGACCAGTGGGCTGCGTGGGCCGTCGGCAAGCATCAAAACGGGCGTCATCCATGCGAGTTGCGTTGCAAGCTCGCCGCGGCGACGGCGTTGTTTTCCGCAACGCAACTGCGGACACGCGTGCGTCGGTGCGCCGGCTGGTTGCACAACAACCGAGTCCTGATGATAGAATCGCTCAAATGAGAACTTGGATCCTCAGCCTTCTGGTCGCGGCCCTGCTGGCGGTCGGCGCGTCTTACGAATGGCTCGCGTCGGGCAAGCCGGTCGAAGTCGCCGTCGCGTCGTTCGGGCCCATCCGCGAGTTCGTCGACGAAGAAGCCCGCACGCGACTGCCACGGACCTACCAGGTGACGATGCCCTTCAACGGCCGCATCGAGCCGATCGAAGCCGTCGAGGGAGCCCATGTCACCGCCGGCCAGGTGGTGGCCCGCGTGGTGCCCGCCGATCTCGACTTGAAAGTCGCCGAAGCGCAGGCGGCGGTCGACCGCGCCGAAGCCTCGTTGCGAGAGAACGACGACACGTCGGTGGAATCGACCGGCCTGCAGCAGGCCCTGAGCTATGTGCAGTCGATGAACCGCACCGTCGAAGCGGCCACCGAGCAGGTCAAGGCGGGCGAAGCGAAACGCGACTTGGCCCTCAAGACCTGGAAACGAATGCGGACGCTCTACGAAAGCCGCACCACCGACGAGGACGAGCTGAACCGGGCCGAGGTGTCGAAGATCGAGGCCGATGTTTCTTATCAGCAGGATGTGCTCTTGCTGAGCGCCTTGAAGAGCTTGCAGGCCGCCACGACGTTGGTGCCCACGGTGGTGCGGCAATATATCGACCGCAAGCGGCTGAAACACGACGTGCTGTTGCAGGAAAAAGCCGAGGCCGAGACGCGTCTGAAAGAGGCCCTGCGCGACCGGCAGCGTGGCGAGATGACCAGCCCCATCGACGGCGTGGTGTTGGAGCGGTTCGAGACGAACGAGCGGCAGGTCTCGGCCGGAACGGTGCTCGTGACGATCGGCCGCGTCGAGGATCTGGAGGTCGAAGTCGACGTGCTCAGCCAGGACGTGGTCCACGTCAAGCCGGGGCAGGCCGCCGACATCTACGGCCCGGCCATCGGCCGCGAGCCGGCGCACGGCGTGGTCGAGCGAATCTATCCCGCCGGGTTCACCAAGACCAGCTCGCTGGGCGTCGAGCAACAAAGGGTGAAAGTGATCGTGCGCTTCGATCCCGACGAACTGGAGGAGCTGCGCAACAAGCAGGATCTGGGTGTCGGCTATCGCGTTCGCGCGCGCATCTATACCGAAGAAGCGTCTCGCGCGCTGGTGGTGCCGCGTTCGGCGTTGTTCCGTGGCCCGGCCAGCGACTGGCAGGTGTTCGCGGTGCGCGAGGGTAAAGCATGGTTGGTGTCGGTGCGCGTGGGCCTGATGAACGACGACCAGACGGAGATTCGCGAGGGGCTGAGTGAGAGCGAGCCGGTGATTGTGGCTCCCGAGACCAGCCTGACGGACGGCACGCGGGTCACGATGGTGAAGCCGTAAACACCGAACAGGTGGCACAATCGGCAACGAAGGTAAGGTGGGGCGACAATCTGCAATTTGAGATTTGCAATTTTGCAATTTGCAATAGTCGGTTCGATCCCAGGCCGCGGCAACGATTTCGAATTGCAAATCGCGAATTGCAAATTTGTCATCGGCTGCAAGATTCTCCCACCAGCGGCAACTATCTAATGTCATGACCAAATCGACCGGCACGGGGCAAGCGAGCGGGCAACGTGCCGCCGCGGCTATCGACTGGCCGGCGGTGCTGGCCAGCCACGACCGCTGGCTGCGCACGGTGCTGTTTGCCCGGCTCGGCGAGAGGCAGGCGGTCGATGAGGTCATGCAAGAGGTGGCGCTGGCGGCGATCGAGCAAAAGGCGCCGCTGGCCGATGCCGCCAAGGTGGCGCCCTGGCTGTATCGGCTGGCGGTCACGCAGGCCCTGCTCTACCGCCGCCGCATGGGGCGATGGCGGAAATTGACTGAAAACTATGCCCGGCGGGAGCGGCCCAGCGAGACCGACTCGCGGACCAGCGACCCGCTGGTCTGGTTGTTGGCCGACGAACGCCGCAAGCTGGTGCGGGTGGCTTTGGACCGCTTGCCTGCCCGCGACGCCGAAATCCTGCTGCTGAAGTATGGGGAAGACTGGAGCTACCACGAGATTGCTCGACACCTTGGCATCGGCCACAGCGCCGTCGAAGCCCGGCTGCACCGGGCACGGCGGCGTTTGCGCAGCGAACTGACCGCGCTCGACGTGGTCGAGCCGAGTGGCGAGCGGCAGGTGTAAAGGGGCGAGGATTAAACAACGTCGCGCTTCGCATATACGACACAGACGTGG
>Ga0307374_10004003_pt1 | contig 24848 bp, 28 predicted proteins | sample OX3MG_FD_202532 | JGI IMG/M metagenome (GOLD analysis project Ga0307374, IMG submission 202532) | Soil microbial communities from Risofladan, Vaasa, Finland - OX-3 | ecosystem: Environmental > Terrestrial > Soil > Coastal area > Acid sulfate soil | place: Finland: Risofladan, Vaasa | collected... | reverse complement strand
CTGGCACCGTCGGTAACCTGGCCGGCTCGCTGCTCGCCTACGCCCTGGCCCAGCGCTGGGGTGAGCCCCTGCTGCTCGGACCCGGACGGGTGGTCGGCATTCGCGCCCGCCATCTGGAGATGGCGGACGGGTGGTTTGAGCGCTGGGGGCTCTGGGCTGTGGGCGTGGGCCGGATCCTGCCCGTGGTCCGGACCTACATATCGTTTCCGGCCGGTTTGGCCCGGATCAATCTGCCCGCCTTTGCCCTCGTCACCGCCGCCGGCGCATTGCCCTGGTGCGCCGCCCTGACCCTGGTGGGTTACGAGCTGGGGTCCAACTATGAGCGGGTGAGCGCTCCAGTCGGCCGAGTTGCCCTCGTCGTCGCCCTCGCGCTGGCGGTTGTGATCGTGGTATGGCTCTGGCGCGGCCAGCGCCAGGAGGCGACGACCCGGGCCTGAGGCTTCTCAGTCCGGCTGTTCGCGGCGTGCGGTGGCCAGGGCGCGCTTGGCGTGATCGAGAGCGCCGGCAGTGTCTCCCCACTGCTCGAGCAGGGCCGAATAGGCCGTGTGGCAGCGAACCAGAGCTTCGGCGTCTCCCTCCGCGCGGAGCTGGCGGAGGGCCAGCTCGAATCGTTCGCGCGCCGGTCCCGGCTCGCCTCGGAGCGCGTGAAGGCGGCCCTGCAGCATTGCGCGTCGGCCCGAGTCCGGGGCGCCCTGGGCCGCGCCCGAGGCCTCGGCCAGTGCTCTCTCGGCCGCTCCCGTGTCGCCGCGCTCGATCTCGATCTCGGCCAGCGCAAGCAGAATCTGAGCCACCCGGTGTCCGAAGCCGAACGCCTCGGCCTGGCGTGCGGAGTGGCGCAGCCACTCCTCGGCCCCGCTCCACTCCCCCAGGTGAACCAGCACCTCCCCAAGCCCCTCCTCCATCTCCGACCTGAGCATCGCGTAGCGCTTCAGTCGGCGCAGCGTCAACGCCGCTCTAAGGTGGTGCTCGGCGCGCTCGCCGTCACCCTGGGCCCCGTGCCACCGGGCCGATTCCTGGTGCCGCTCCGCCATCTGATCCAGGTCCAGGGGCGGGGGTCCGCCCAGGGCGCCCTGGTAGTGATCGCGGGCCCGGGCCCATTCCTGGGCTCGGACCAGCGACCGTGCGAGTTGGCCCTCGAGTTCGGCCTCCAGCTCTGGCTGAGGCGGATTCAGCGCTCGCGTTCTGGGAAGTGCCTCCTCTGCCATCCGTACCGCGCGCGGATCGCCCCTGGCGTCGAGCCAGCCGATCAGGGCGACCTCGGCCCGCAGCTCCATCTCGGCGTCGCCCTGGCCGGAAAAGGCGTCCCGAGCGTCCTGTAAATGTCCTTCGGCTGCGCTGAGACCGAGCTCTACCTCGGCCTGGCCCAGGGCCAGATCGAGGCGGGCGCGGACCCAGGCCGAAAGCGCTGAGCTCGCGAGCTCGCCCGCCCTGGCGACCACCGCCGCCGGGCGGCCGGCGAGCAACTCCAGCTCGAGCTCGTACAGCGATTCGGCGAAGGCCCCCGCTCCGCCCCGACGCGGCACCAGGAAGAAGGAGACGGGACGCCCGGTGCGGCGGGCGATCAGCTCCAGCGTCGGCTGTGAGGGGCGAGATCGCCCCGATTCGATCAGATGGATCGCTGCCCGGGTCACGACGCCGTCGGCCACCGCGGCCAGGGACAGCCCCGCCTCAAGTCGCGCCTGACGCACCGAACCCGCCCGCACGTCGACCCCCTTGAGGCGTCCTCGGCGCTTGCCCACGGGCGCAGTCTAGTCGCCTCCGCACCGGGCGCAAGGCCTCCGGTGCACGGATAGTTGACGCGCGCGACGGCGGTGGTGTTAACTTCACTGTCAATTACACGCCCCACAAGCGTGGTTTACTGGAGGGTTTTCCCCATGCGCAAGGTTCTTCTCGCCATCTCGGTCGCCGCCACCGCAGTTATCGTCACCGCCGCTTCCGTGTTGGCCGACGGCATGGCCGGTTGCTGCTAGGGCACTCAGCCGGCGCGGGATAGCCCCGCCAAAAAACTTGGAATTGACGCCCGGCGGTGTAAACTGGCCGCGTGTCAATCGAAATTGGGCGGACTGCCGCTGATCGCACGCACCAGCCCCGGCGCGGGTCGCGCCGTGGTCTGGAGGTGAAGCCCGGCGCGATCCTGCAGGCGCGCACCGAGGCCGGTCTATCCCTGGCCGAGGTCGCGGCCGGCGAGGTCAGCCGCGTCGCCATCCACCGCATCGAGCGTGGCCTCTCCCGGCCCACTCTGCGCACCCTGGAGCTGATCGCCGCGCGCACGGGCCGGCCCGTGGCGTGGTTTTTGGAGGCTCCGCAGACGATCGCAGCCGCCCCCGAGGAGCTGCTGGAGCTGGAGCGGGCGGTGACCGAGGAGCGCTTCGAGCAGGCGGAGGCAATGGGGCGGGCGCTGCTCGCCGTCACCCATGATCGGACCAGCATCGCGCGCATCCAGCTCTTGGTCGGCGAGGCCCGGGTCTGGCTGGGCCGGGCCGACCAGGCCCTGGACCTGCTGGCCGCCGCGCGGCGCGAATTCGAACGCGGCGAGGATCCCCTGCGGGAGGTCGCGGCGATGGATTGGGAGGCGATGGCGCTCTGCCTGCTGCAGCGCCCTGAAGCCTTGGGCTTGGCCCAGCGTGCCCTCGCCGCCTGCCGAGGTCTGGACGTGGTGCCGGTCCCGTTGGAGGTGCGCATCCTGAGCCACATCGGCTCGGCCCACGTTTTGCGCCGCGAATGGGACGAGGCGGTGCGGATCTATGAGCAGGCGATCGAGGCCGCCGGATCGGTCCGCGACTTAAGGCGCCTGGGTCTCATGTACGCCAACCTGGCCATCGCCTACGGCTCCGCCGGTCAACCCGAGCGGGGTATCGGATTCGCCCACCGCGCCCTGGCCCTGCACCAGCTCCACCGCGACCGGCTGTCCCTGGCCCGGACCAGGAACAACCTGGCCATGATCCAGCTCCAGCTCGGACGCCTGCAGGAGGCGGAGGCGAGCGCGCTGCAGGCGCTGGCCGGGTTTGCCGAACTGGGGGTCGACCGCCAGCGCGCACAGTTCTTGCTCACGCTGGCCGAGATCCAGCTCGCCCAGGGCAAATGGCGCGAATGCGCTGCGCGGCTGGACGAGGTCGAGGCCCTGGCTAGCGAGCTGCAAGAGGATCTCCCCCTGGCGACCGCCCACGAGCTCCGCGCTCGCCTGATGGAGGCGCGGGACAATTCCGAGGGCAGCGATCGCGAGTATCGGATCGCTCTCGATCTGCTTGAGCGCGCGGGCTCCAGCGAGCGCTGGGTCGAGTGCGCGGTCAACCACGCTCGTAGCCTGCGGCGCCGCGGCGAGCTCGCCGCAGGCTACGAGCTCTTGGAGCGCGCTCTGCGCCTGGGGCGGCCCCACCTGGCCGAGCAGTCCTACGGCGTCCGGTATCTGACCGGCTAGGCCGGACCTCCAGATTGGGATTGGCGATGCAGATCGGCACCGACCTCGACGACTGGGACTGCCCGACGCGGCGTCAACGTGTGCTGGCGGTGGACGACCATGGCGCCTTCCTGCAGCTGATCCGGGTCTTTTTGGGCGCGGTCGACTGCGCGGTGGAGACCGCCGTCAACGCCCAGGCGGCGCTGGAGATCGTGCGCCGGCGCCCCCCCGACCTGATCGTGGCCGACGTCCACATGCCCGGTCCCAGCGGATATGAACTGTGCCGCGCGGTCAAGCAGGCGCCCGCCACCTCGCTCATTCCGGTGGTGTTGATCAGCTCTCGAATGGGCGCACCCGAGACCATCACCGCGCTCGAGTCGGGCGCCGACGACGTCCTGCCCAAGCCCCTGGTGAGGGCCGAGTTCCTCGCGCGAGTGCGCTCCCTGTTGCGCCTGAAGCGGATCCAGGATCAACTCGACGACGTTGATCGCGTGATCGATTCACTCGCCCGGGCGGCCGCCGCCAAGGAGGGCCAGAACGCCGGTCATCTGGAGCGGGTGGGCCTGACCGCCCGTGCCCTGGGCATGCGGGTGGGCGTCACCGAGGCGGATCAGGCGACCTTGCACCGCGGTGGACTGATCCACGACATCGGTCAGATCGCCGTTCCCGACACCATTCTGATGAGGCCCGGTCGGCTGACCGTGGATGAATGGGAGCTGGTGCGCCGGCACCCGGTGATCGGGGAGGAGATCATCGCCCCGCTCCGCACCACTGGGGACCTGCGCAGCATCGTCCGAAGCCATCACGAGCGCTGGGATGGAGGCGGGTACCCGGACGGTCTGGCCGAGGAGCAGATTCCGCTCCTGCCTCGCATCATGGCCGTGGTCGATGCCTACGACTCCATGTGCTCGCCCCGCCCCTGGCGCGCTCCGCTGGAGCCGGCGCAGGCGGCGGCCAACCTGCGTCGGGGCTCGGGATCGCAATGGGATCCGGACGTGGTCTCGGTCCTGCTGGAAGACGTGGCCGGCTTCCATTCCCTGCTCGATCCGCTGAGTCTGTAGAGCTAGAGCTCCCGGCTTCGCAGGCTCAACACAGCGAGGCCGAGAACGAGCACGATCCAGACTCCAGCCCAGGCCAGGAAGGCGGGCGCCGGCGGATCGGCCACGAGGAAGGGATTGGCCGCTGCCGCCGGCCCCGCACCGTGGGCCAGGGCGAGGACGGAAGCGGGCTCCAGGGCCCAGACCGCGCCGCGCCAGAGTCCGTCGGTCGGCAGCAGCAGGCGGGACACACCGCCCACGTCGGACAGGGGAGCGTTGTGCAGAGCCAGGCCCACCCCGGCCACGATCCCGCCCACCCAGGCCATGAAGTAACAGACCAGGGAGATGATGCCGGCCGTCATCCCGGCGAGCCGGGTGGACAGGGCGAGTGAGAGGGTGAGCAGGACCAGGCCCTCGCCCATGACAAGCGCCAGGGCCGGCCAGGGGTGCGGAGGCATGTAGCCGGTCGTCAGATCAGCCGCGAGGAGCTCCAGCCAGCCCGCCGCCAGGGCGTAGAGGACGACCAGGAAGGCCAGCCCGAACCATTTCCCGAGCAGCCACTGTGCGCGATACAACGGGCGGGCCAGGATGGACAGCGCCAGGCCGCTCTCGATTTCGCCCGAGATGGAGGGCGCGGCCACCAGGATGGAACTCAGCGCGAGCACCGCGGCAAACACGAAGGTGATCAGAATCAGGATCTGGGAGGTGAGGAGCCTGACCTCGACCGCGCTCACCGGAAGACCCCGATCTCGGACCGTCCAGAGCCGGCTGTAGCCCCAGCCGGTGAGCACCACTATGGCCAGGGTCAGCAGCACCAGAGCCAGCAGGAGGCGCCGCCTGGAGGCCTCCCAGATGGTGAGTCGGGCGACGGTCATCACCGCTCTCACGGCCTGCCCAGGACCTCCATGAACCGTTCTTCCAGGCTCTGCCGTCGGGGCTCTACGGCGTACACCCGGCCGCCGAGCTCGACCACGCGCTGAACCACGCTCGGCACCTGGTCTGGCTCCAGGTTGCCGATTGTTATCCACTCGCCGTCGTCGCGCAGGTCGGCCGCAGCGGCCAGCGACGACCGCTCCGAGGGACCCAGGCCGCTGATACGGAAGCGGCACGAGTGCTGGCCCAGGAGCTCGTCCAGGGTTCCGGTCGCGATGACCTGGCCCCGATCGACCATGGCGACGCGGTCGCACACCATCTCCACCTCGGTCAGTAGGTGGGAGTTTAGAAACACGGTGGTGCCGCGCTGGCGAAGGTGGTGGATCAACTCACGAACGTCGTGGCGCCCGATCGGATCGAGCGCGCTGGTGGGCTCGTCCAGGAGTATCAGCTCGGGTTCTCCGATCAGCGCCACGGCCAGTCCCAGGCGCTGCTGCATGCCCTTGGAGAAGGTGCCCACCCGATCGCGCGTGCGCTCGCTGAGCTTGACCGCGCTCAGGGTTCGCCGGATCTCATCCGCCCAGCGCCAGCGCTCCAACCCGGACAGCTCACAATGCAGCGCCAGCAACTCGTCGGCGGCGAGCCAGCTCTGGTAGCGGAAGAGCTCGGGCAGGTAGCCGACGCGGCGCCTGGAGGCGCTTTGACGGGGAGGTCGACCCAGGATCCAGGCCTCGCCCGAGGTCTGACCGACAAGGCCCAACAGGAGCTTGACCGCGGTCGTCTTACCGGCGCCGTTGGGACCCAGGAAGCCGAACACCTCACTGGGCGGCACGGTCATGTCGAGTCCCGCCAGCGCGGCGTGACCCGAGTACACCTTGGTCAATCCGGTGGTGTGGATGGCCGGCGAGGCGGCGGCGGAGACCTCCGCCGCCCGCCTGACCTGAAGATCCAAGGGCGGCTTATCCGAGCGAGTTGGCGACGGCGATGGCGTCGTTCTGCGAGACCGTGCCCGCGACCACGTGAACCACGCCATTCGTGATCCATATCACCCCGCTGCCCAGACCGGTGTTGTCACCGACGGCGGTGCCGCTGACGCCGTGGATTGAGACCGATTGGGCCGAAGCCATGTCGGCCGGAATGGGGATGGGCAGGTTGCCGGTCGGTACGTCCAGGGAAAGGATCAGCTGTTTGAGCTGGGGCGTAAGTCCAGGCTGGGAGAGCAGGACCTGCTTCAGCTGGCTGACGCTCACCCCGCTCGAGGAGACGACCGGCGCGCGGGTCTCAGCCACGGCCAGGAAGGTCCCTGCGGTGAGCTTGCTCGGCGCCGGGGACGGGCTTCCCGCCGAGCCCAAGAATTGACTCACGTCGCCGTACACGGCGGCCTCGGCCGGTCCCACGACCACCTTGAGGGTTGATCCGTCGAGTCCGGGCGCGAAGCTGGGGGCGCTGCGACCTGCGGCTCGGGCGGCGGCCGCGGCCTTGGCCGAGCTGAAGGTGAACGTGGCCGAGGCCTGGGCCATGGTGGTGTACGCGGCCGCCTTGCCGACCAGGCTCGAGGGGAGGTAGCCCGGGTTGATGAGGCCCAGGTGCGAGGTGACGGAGGCCGCCAGGGCGGTATCGGCAGGCACCAGTTGGGGCTGGCCGCTCCATTTCACGGTGCCGTAGCTGGACAGGGAATCGAGACCGCGCAGGCTTCCGGGTTGCAGGGTGACCGGCGTCACCGTCTGCGGCGTGAAGACGCTGGTCAGGGTCTGAGCCAGGGGCGTGAACGCGAGCACGCCCACCAGGGCGGCAGCCAGGGCGGCGGCCACCAGGGGAACCCGGAGGCGGGGTCGTCGGGATCGGCGAGCGCGGGTCGGAAGCGAGATCAGAGTGCTCCGAAGCCGGACCAGCGCAGCCTGCGGATCAACCGTCGCGCCCGGAACCGCGAGTAGCTCCTGGGCCCAGCGAGCATCCTGGCCGAACTCTTGCAGTCGTTCCTGGCACTGCGAACACAGGTTGAAGTGATCCCTCCGCTCCCCGTCGAGGGAGAGCGGTTCGTCGTACATACGCCGCAGCGCGCCGTCGTCAAGGTGTCGCATCTGCCATCTCCTTCCGAAGCGCCTGCTCGGCGCGTCGGAGCAAGGTTCCAACTGAGCCCGTCCCAACACCGATGGCGGCGCCCACTTCGACGTAGCTCAGCCCGCTGTAGCGCAGGGCCAGAATGGTCGCCGCCCGACGGGGTAGGCGCGCGAGCGCCCGCCTGACCCGGGCGCGATCCTCCGCCACCTCCACAATCTGGCCCGGATCGGGCGTGAATCGTGGCTCCCGCGCCGACGCGGCAAGTTCTCGATGCTGACGCCTCCGCCGGCTCCGAATCCGGTTGAGGGCGGAGTGCGCGGCCGCGGTGTGCAACCACGCGGGGGCAAACCCGGACTGGGCCGGATACCTCCGGTGGAAGTCGATGAAGACCTCCTGGGCGACATCCTCGGCCTCAGAGCGATCGGCCAGGATGCGCAACGCGATCGCCACCACGCGGCCGTACTGAGCCACAAAGAGGCGGTCGAAGTCGCTCCCAGCGGGTTCGGACACCGCCGTCTCGAGCAAGTTGGGTTCCAGGTGGAGGCGGGCCTTCATGGTCACCTGCTCTTAAGGCACCGTGCCTGCCCCGGGTGTGACAAACGGGCTCAGGGCGCGGCGGAAGCCGCCTTGAGGCTGCGTTGGAGTTCGTCCTCGACCAGCCCGAAGTCCTTCTGGGAGAGCTGATGGAGATGGCCCTGAAAGGCCAGGGTCCAGTATTCGGGAGGCCACTTACGCACGTAGTCCATTCGGTAGGCGAGCTCGCGCGCGGGCACCCACTGCTCCTCCTCCAGAACCCGGTCGGGCCGAATCCGAACTCGCCAGGGATACGACTCGTCGCGCCGGCTGGATCGCCAGAGCGGCGTGTGGTCCTCGAACATGGGACTGGTCAGGGTCACGCTGGCGGTGAACGACGTGCGGCCGGTCACGTAGTAGAGCAGGCGGTCCCCGGGCCGCATCTGTTCGACCCGACGCCGGTGGCGGGATTTGATGCCCTGAACCGTGAATCCGAGCTCCCGGCTCTTGCGGTAGTTGTCGGGGGAGCTGACGATCATCCAGTACTGAGCCGCGCGCGATGCCTTGGCCGGCCGCCGGCGCCGGCTCCGCTCGCTCGAGGGGGGGCCGACGCTCGCCCCCGGAGTCGGCTCCGAGTCTTCCACGCCCATGATGCTATCCGGCCCTGCGTGCGGGGTGTGAACTCCTCAGTCGGGCAGGAGCGCGATCAGGTTGCGCAGCTGCACCAGATGGCCGAGCTCATGGCTCGCCAGCTGCTGGCAGACCTCGCTGAGCGACTCTTGGCCACCCTCGGGCCCGGCTCCCACCTCCTCCCAATCGGCGTCGGGCAACCCACGGAGCCAGTCCACCGTGCGCCGGCGCAGGCGCGCGAAATCATCCAGCTGGGCTCGCACCGACTCTGGGTCGGCGTCCTCAACATCCCAGGGCTGTGTCCAGGAGACATCGTCGCCAGCGGCATGGCCTGCCCTAAGCTCGCGAACCCAGGCATCACCGGTGGGCCCACCCTGGCAGAGGTGGTGGAGCACCTCCTGCAGGTTGGGGAAGGCGGGGCCGTGGCGGTATCCAAGGCGAGCCGCATCGATGCCGCCGGTCAGATCTGCGGCGCGCTCTGGCACCGAGGCCAGAAGAACGATCAGGTCCTCGCGTGAGGTCTCGGGGGCGGTCTGCACTGGATCAAGGGTAAGGCGGATTCGCCATACTGGATCGCATGGTGAGCCTTACCCAGACTCATTGCGAGGGCTGCGGCTCCGTACTGGTGCCCCAGGCCGCCTACTGCACGCGCTGCCACCGGCGGACCCGTCGAGCCCGGAGTCTGGTGCGCCTGGCGGTGAGGATGGAGATCCTGTTCGCCCTGCTCATATTTCTCATGGTCTTCGCCTTCGCCGCCTTCTACTACTACCAGTAGGGGCGCCGCTCAGCGCTGATAGACGGCTCCGCCCTCCGCCTCGGTCTTGTTCAGCCGTTTGGTCAGATGGAGGCCCTCGAGCAGGAACTCGAGCAGTGAGGCCGTGACCTCCGGGCGGTCGGGCAGGCTCAGCCTGCGCCGGGCGGCGGCGATCTCAGGCGACGAGTCGGCCGCCGCCGCGTAGGTGTCGGCCGGCAAGCCCTCGCCGGCCTCGACCGCGGTCCCGCCCTCGAACCCGGCCAGGAGCTTCTCGAACTGCCCGGCGGCGAAGTGCCGGGAGAATACAGCCGAGACGGCCGCGTTCTGAATCCGCTGCACCACCTGCTCCTCCTTGCCCTCGTCCAGAGCCTCGATCTCGATCCTGCCCGCGGTCGAGGCGGCCAGGAAGGGGAGGTCGGAGATCCGCGGCACAGCCAGGCGCTCGTGCAGGCGCAGGGCTCGCCGAACCGCGTTCGAGGTCAGATTCTCGTAATTGCCGATCGACATCCGGACCGACACCCCCGAGCTCTGCGAGATGCGCGGGCTACGCCGGGCAAGGTGCGTGATCTCGGCCACGACCTCCTTCATGAAGCCGGGAATCAAGACTTCGACCTCTTTGGGTGGGGTGGCCGCCTCGGTCTCCATGATGCTGATCTCCTGCGACAGCAGGGGCGGGTAATGGGTTCGAATCTGGGAACCGAACCGGTCCTTGAGGGGCGTGATGATGCGCCCGCGCGAGGTGTAGTCCTCGGGATTGGCGGAGGCGACGAGCATGATGTCGAGCGGCATGCGGACCAGGTATCCGCGGATCTGCACATCCTTCTCCTGCATCACGTTGAGCAGGCCGACCTGGATGCGCTCGGCCAGGTCGGGAAGCTCGTTGATGGCGAAGATGCCGCGGTTGGTGCGTGGGATCAGGCCGTAGTGGATGGTCAGCTCGTCGGACAAGTAGCGCCCTTCGGCCACCTTGATCGGGTCGACCTCGCCGATCAGGTCAGCGATTGAAATGTCGGGTGTGGCGAGCTTCTCCGCGTATCGTCGCTCGCGCCCGAGCCACGTCACCGGCGTGGCATCGCCCATATCCGCCACCTTCTCGAGGCAGCTCCGGCAGCTGGGTTGGAAGGGGTGGTCGTTGATCTCGCAGCCGGCGATTACGGGTGTCTCCTCGTCCAGCAGATCGACCAACCCGCGCATCAGGCGACTTTTGGCCTGGCCCCGCTCGCCGAGCAGGATGACGTCGTGCCCGGACAGAATCGCGTTGGCCAGCTGTGGGAGGACTGTGTCCTCGTAGCCGACGATACCCGGGAAGAGGGGGCCGGGCAGGGCCAGACGGCGCATCAGGTTGCGCCTCAGCTCCTCCTTCACCGTCTCTCGCCCGTGGCCGCTGGAACGCAGCGCCCCGATCGTGGCCGGTCCCTGAAGGCTCACCAAGCCAATATAGACTGGACCGAAGTGATCGGCCCCCCCCTGGGATTGAGGGACCGCTACCGCCGAGCGGCGGCGGCCGGGCGGCCGCTGATCGGAGGTCATCGGGGGGACCCGGCGCGCCGTCCGGAGAACACCCTGTCGTCCTTCAGTTCCGCCCTTGATCTGGGCGTCGACCTGATCGAATGCGACGTCCATCTGTCGGCGGACGGGGATCTGATCGTGATCCACGATCACACCCTGGACCGGACCACCGACGGCAGCGGTCTAGTCGTCGCTCACCGTACGTCCGAGCTCCGCCGGCTGGCCGCCGGCGAGGGCGAGCGCCTGCCCCTGTTCTCTGAGGTGTGCGAGCTGGTGCGGGGCCGGGCCGGCCTGTGCGTGGAGCTGAAGCAGCTTCCCGTCGCCTATCCCGAGTTGGAGGAGAGGGTGGTGGAGGCACTGGCACGGCACGACCTCCTCGACGATTGCGCGGTCATCTCCTTCTGCCATCGCTCGGTGGCGAGGGTGCGCGAGCTGGAGCCGCGACTGCAGGGCGGATTGCTCCTGGTCTCGCGCCCGATCGATCCAGTGCGCATCCTCGAGGAGGCCGGCGCGCAGATCTATTCCCCCCACTGGAGCGCGACCGATCCTGAGCTCATGAATGCCATCCGCGCGTCCGGCGGCGTGGTCGGCACCTGGACGGTAGACGATCCGACAGCCGTGGGATGGAGCCGGCATTGCCCTCCCGACTCCCTCTTCACCAACCATCCCGAGGAGCTGATGGCGGAGTTCGCCCTCTGACCTCAGAATCGGAACTCGCAGTGGGAGCGCGCCGGACGCGTTACGGGCCCGGCATCTCAGGCGTTGGGCTTGTCGTATGTGGTCGCGGAGGCGCGCGCCTTGCCCGATGACAAGCCGTCGTTCGAGCAGCTCTACCGGGGCCTGCTTCAGCGCATATACGCCTACGTGCGTTCGCAGGTCGGCAACGCCGCCGACGCCGAGGATGTCACCGCGCAGGTGTTCATCAAGGCCTATCAGGCCTATCCCCGATATGAATCGCGCCGGGCCACCCCCGATGCCTGGGTCTTTCAGATCGCGCGCAATGCGATCGCAGACCACCACCGGCGCCGGGCCCGCCAGGAGCGACTGGCGGCAGCCGTCGCAGGAGCGGGTCAGCCGGAGCAGGACCCGGCTCAGATGGCCGAGGGCCGCATGCTCCAGGCCCAACTCTGGGCGGCGGTCATGAAGCTCGGTCGGCGTCAGCGTGAGGCGGTCGCCCTGCGCCATCTCGGACTGAGCTTTGCCGAGGTGGGCTCGGTTCTGCAGTGCAGCGAGGACGCCGCCAAGATGCTGTGCCATCGTGCCCTCAAAGCTCTGCGCCATCACCTGGGAGAGGAATCCGATGGCGCCTGAGCCGAGCCTGGAGACGCGCCTGGCGGGGCTGATGAGCTCATTGCGGCCCCGCCCCGGCTTTGAATCCGAACTCTGGGGGCGTCTCAATCGCGGTTCTCGCTGGCGACTGGTCGCCGCTGGCTGGGGCCGGCCCCGCCTGTACGCGCCGCTGGCGGCGGCCACCCTGTCCCTCCTCGTGCTGGCCGCCTTCGCTGCGCACTCTCTGGTGTCTTTAGCTCCCACCGGCTCCTATGGGGTCCTGCCCCCACCCAGCGTCGGGGCGGCGATCGAACTTGATTCGACCCTGCCAGACGCCGTTCCAAATACCGGCACCGGAGCGCCTGTCGGGCCCGTGGCGTATTTCGGACCGGCCAATCTGAGCCTCGCCCCGGGCCTCAGCGTCCACGCCCCGGGTCGCCTGCCCGTTTTCCGCTATACCGAGCCGTCGCCTCAGCGATTGGCGCAACTTACCCGCCAGCTTGGCTCCGGCGGGGTTGTCCTGGGTAGCGCCGCGAGCGGCCGGGAACCGATCTTTCAACTCCAGGCCCCGCCCTCCATCCCTGCGGCGCCGCCCCCGCCCAGGCTCCAGGCCCAGACCCTGGCCCTGGGCTTTTTGGACCGGCAGGGGGTCATCGCCAACTGGGCTCAGGACGTGAGCGTGGAAGTGACCTCTGGAGCTGCCATGGTCCATCTGATCCGGCAGTTCCAGGTGCCGGGCGTGGGTTGGCGCCCCGAGGTCGACTCCAGTGGCACCTCAGCTGGTGCCGACGTGGAGTTCCTGGGCGATCGGGTGGCTCGGGCGGAGGCGCCGGTTCCCGCGGCACTGGAGCGCGCGGACTACACGTCCAGGCCCCAGGCTCAGGTGCTCGCTGCCGCCCTCAAGGACGCGCCCGAGATCGGCGGCACCAGCCTGTGGTCGCCCCCGCACGTGGTGCTAGACCACAGCCGGCTCGTGTACCTCGCCGTCTCGGCTGGAGACCGCGGATTCTTTGAGCCCGTGTGGCTCTTCACCGGCAGCTTCGAGGTCGACGGGATCCGCTATCAGAAGCGGGTTCTGGTGCCGGCGGTCGCCGCCGTCGGCTGAGCTTCAAGGCTTAAATCCGAGCCGAGGCGTAGCCACGGTCGATAAACTCCCAGTCCATGGGCAAGAAGCGGCAGCAGATGCGGCAGGTGCGCCAGGTGCGACCGAAGGCGTCTGCCCTGGCCCCCACCGGCGCCGATGCCAAACGCCAGAGAGAGCGCTACGTCGCCTCGGGCGGCCTGCTCCAGGGGTATGCACCCGAGTTCGTACTCCGGCTGGGTTATTACGCTGCGGCCCTGAGCGCGGTCTGCCTGGTGGTGCTGATCGTGATCCTGGTCCTGCATCCCTGGGGCTGGCCGGTCGGGGTGGTCGCGGCCGTCGTCTGGCTGGTGCCGATAGCCTTCGCGGCCAGTTTCATAGTGCCCGGTTTTCGGCTCGCCCGCGGCGACCGCCGCCGGGAGCCGCGCATGGTTCAGGGCCAGCTCATCGGCGCCAGCCCGATCAGTAGTTCGATCGGGCTGGGCATGCTCATCGTGCGCACCCGAGGTGGCCAGGAGCAGTACCTGGTGGAACCTCAAAAGCTGTCCCGAGTGCCTGGCAATCAAGTCACGGTGATGTTGACCGTGACTCCGGCACTGCGCCACGTCCGGAGTCTGGGAATCATGGGCCAGAGGCTGGTACCGAGGCCGGAACAGCCGGTCCCGGCCGTGGTGCGCCAGATGCGCTGGCTTCCCCTCATCACCCCGGTCGTGCTCTCCATCGTCGCCATCGCCGCTGACGACTTGGTGGCCCTGCTGCCCATATTGACGAGCAGCTCCATCCTCCACGCGCTCCTGGCCCTGATCTTGGGCGCAGCCCTTGGAGGCGCCGTTTTCGCGGCCTCCATGTTTTACCAGCGGCGCATGCAGGCGCAGGTCGCCGCCCTGATGCCGGGTGGGGTGGGCTGATGGCGGGTGAGGTGCCGATCACCGAGGCCGGGCTGGAGCATATTCAGGCCGAGCTCGAGCAGCTGATCACGGTCCGACGTCCAGACATCATCGCCAAGATCAAGGCGGCCCGCGAGCACGGCGATCTGTCCGAGAATTTCGAGTATCACGCCGCGCGGAACGAACAGTCCTTTCTCGAGACGCGAATCAAAGAACTCGAGAACATAGTCAAAAACCACGTCATCATCCAGCCCTCGGCCGACTCCGATGTGGTCTCTCTTTTGAGCACGGTCACGGTGACAGAGGGCGACGGCCCCGAGGAGACATATCACCTCGTGGGTTCGGCGGAAGCCGACCCCGGGGCGGGCCGGATCAGTTCCGAGTCTCCCATCGGCAGCGCCCTGGTCGGACGGCGCAGCGGTGAAGAGGTGACGGTGGTCACCCCTGGTGGCGAGACCTATCAGCTTCGCATCGTCCGAATCGCATAGCCGACGGCGGGCCGAATTCTCCGCTCGACTGGCCGAGCGTGGGATCGATACCGCCTTCGTCTCCGATCCGGTCAGCGTCGCCTATCTGAGCGGATTTCACTGCGAGCCTCACGAGCGTCTGCTGGCGCTGGTGTTGCGAGGGGACGATGCGACGCTGGTGGTGCCGGCCCTGGAGGCGGAGAACGCCGCCCAGGCGGTATCCGGCGTCGGCATCCAGGCCTGGCAGGACGGGCAGGACCCGGGGGTCGAACTGAGCTCGCTCCTCAGGCATCCCCGATCCCTGGGCGTCGAGGCGGAGAAGATCTCACTGGCCGGGTCGGAGCGGGTCCGGAACTGGGCGGCCGGCGCGGAGTTGATCGACGTCGGCGCTGAATTGACGCGTCTGCGCCGGATCAAAGGTGCGGACGAGATCGAGCTCTTGGAGCGGGGGGCTCTGATCACGGACCGGATCTGGGAGGCGCTGAGCCCAAGTCTGCGGCCCGGAGTCAGCGAGGTCGACCTGGCGCTCGAACTGGCGGCGCAGATCCGGCGGGCCGGGGCCGAGGAATCGTTTCCCGCCCTGGTCCAGAGCGGCCCGAACTCCGCCCTGCCCCACCTGGGACCGCAGCCGCGGCCTCTGGGTCGGGGCGAGCCGGTGCTTTTGGATTTCGGCGCGGCCTGGGGTGGATACCGGGCTGACCTGACCCGAATGGCCGTCCTGGGTGAGCCCGACCGACGTCTACTCCAAGTCCACGAGGCGGTCCTGGCGGCCCATGACCACGCCCTCAGCGTCATCCGCCCCGGTCAGACTGCCGGCGGGGTGGACCGCGCCGCACGCTCGGTGCTGGAGGATTTCGGTCTGGGGCCCAACTTCATCCACCGTCTCGGTCACGGCCTGGGGTTGCAGGCGCACGAGGAGCCGAGCCTGGAGCCCGGCTCAGAGCTCGTCTTGGAGCCAGGCATGGTGATCACGGTCGAGCCCGGGGCCTACTTTGCGGGGTGGGGCGGAGTCCGAATCGAGGATTCGATCGTGGTGACCAAGGACGGATCGCGCCGCCTCACGCACTGCCCCACGGGCTTAACCGTGCTTCCGACGGCGTAGGCTCTCGGCATGGAGCGCGCCCAAGTCCCGCCCCTGGCGCCGGGCCTGCGCCACACGCGCCAGCGCCAGCTGGTCTGGGATGCGGTCCACGCCCTGGGCGGACACTGCTCGGCCGAGGAGATAACCCTGCAGGTGCAGCGCGGCGAGCCCGGGCTGGCGCGGAGCACCGTGTACCGTGCCCTCGACGCTCTGGCCAGCTCGGGAGCCCTGCACGCGGTTCGCTTCGGCGAGGGTCCAGTGCACTACGAGGTCGCAGGCGAGGACCACCAGCACGCGGTATGCCAGGTCTGTGGTGGCGTTCTGCATATCGAGCACGAGCTCGTCGCCGACCTCGAGAGCCACCTCGAGGCCCGCCACCACTTCACGCCCATGCGCACGGACGTGGTGGTCATCGGGGTCTGCTCCGAGTGCGCTCGGGCCCGTCCCCGGGCCCGGACCAAGGCCTCGGGCGGCCGCCGGCGCAACCTCGCCCACGTCCATCACGAGGACTGAGCGCTATTGCGACTGGGTCGCAACAGGGAGTGGGTTGGGCTAGTATTGAGGTGTGACCCAGCGCTGCATTGAATACGTTCTGAGCGCGCCTCAGACGGCTATCGCCCATCGTCGCCGTCGAATGGTTGTCGCGACGCGTTTGCGACAACGTCGACGTCCGGGGGGCGCTCGCTAGGCATGCTGGGGCGATTGTGGACCCGATTCGACGGTGGCGAGCGCCGCCGCCTGGGTGGATTCATGGCCCTGGTGGCGCTGCTCCACGTTGCCGGCTTTGGCCTGCTGCTCTACTACGGACTGGATCACCCCGCGTTCCTCGGCCTGGGGGGATTGGCATACACATTCGGTCTCCGCCACGCGTTTGACGCCGATCACATCGCGGCCATCGACAATTCCACCCGCAAGCTTCTGCATGAGGGACGGCGTCCCATCGGGGTCGGATTCTTCTTCTCCATCGGTCACTCCACGGTGGTCCTGCTGATCGCGCTGGGGCTTGGATTCGCGGCCCGCTACGTGGTGCAGAACCTCGTCACATCAAGCGGGCAGCTGCACGCCATCGGCGGCCTCCTGGGCACCGGCATCAGCGGCGCGTTTCTGATCCTGATCGGGATCCTGAACCTCTTCGTCCTCTTGGACATCGCGCGGGTCTACCGTCGCATGCGGCAGGGTGGATACGATCGAGACTCGCTGCGCCAGGAACTGGTCGCAGGGGGGCTGATGACTCGCCTGTTCGGGCGCCTCTTCGCGCTCGTCCGGCACAGCTGGGACATGTATCCCATCGGCTTCCTTTTCGGCCTCGGGTTCGACACCGCATCGGAGGTGGCATTGCTCGCTATCTCTGCCGGCGTCGCCGCTCGCGGGCTCCCTCTGGTCGCCGTCCTCGCCCTGCCCCTGATCTTTGCCGCCGGCATGTCTTTGATGGACACCGCCGACGGGGCCTTCATGGCTAAGGCCTATGCCTGGGCCTTCTCCAATCCAGTCCGTAAGGTGTTCTACAACCTGACGGTGACCGGCCTGTCGGTCTTTGTGGCGTTGCTTGTGGGAGGGGTGGAGGTGGGCCAGATCCTGATCCAGGTGACCGGGGTTCGGGGTCCTGGCGTGAGCTTCATCTCCCGCCTCGACCTGGGATCGCTCGGATTCGTGATCGTAGGCGCGTTCATCCTGACCTGGGCGGTGGCGCTGGCCATCTTCAAGCTCCGCCGAGTCGAGGAGCGCTGGGGAAAGCTGGTCGCCGGCGAGTGAGGCGGCTGGAGCGCGCCCGCCGGGCGCGCTCTAACTGATCCCAGCCAGGAGTTGATCCGGATCCACCCAGGCGGTGAACACGTGCTCGCTCGGGCCGGACTGGAGCATCGTGCCCGCCTCCTCTCGACGTACCCCGAGCTCACCCCCGGGCATCAGGACCCTGATCTCGTCTCCGCAGTAGCCCAGATGCATGACCAGCGCCGCCACGGCCGTGGCCGAACTGCCGCTGGCCAGGGTGCGACCCGCGCCACGCTCCCAGATCTCGATCCGGATCCGGTCCCGAGCCAGCACCTCGACCAGCTGCACGTTGGTTCGGGCCGCCCCAAAGCGCCGGTGCCGCTCAAGTCCGGGCCCGAGCTCCAGGCAGCGTTCGGCCGAGACCGGTTGGTCGAATACGACGCAATGGGGATTGCCAATTCCGACCAGCCGGCAGCGCACCCTCCCGGCCGGGGTGCCAAGGTGCAGCCAGCGGTCGGGATCGAAGGTCGGCCGTCCCATCTCCACTTCGCAATCAATGCCCCGGGGACGCCGGGCCAGGATCCGGACCGGATTGGCGCGATCCTGCGTGCGGAGGTCGAAGGTTGAGGGGGCTCCGTGCTCCAGAACCGCGTGACAGGCCGCGATGCGCAGGCCGTTACCGCTCTTCTCCGCCTCCGAGCCGTCGGGGTTGAAGATTCTGAGCGCCATCGATGAGGGATCGAACAGGAGCAGCCCATCGGCTCCCAGGCCGAGATGACGGTGGCAGAGCTGACGCACCACCGAGGAGAGCTGGGACTGATTCAGGGTCGGGATCCACGAGCGCTCGAGGACGAGGTAGTCGTTTCCCAGCGCCTGGTATTTGTCCAGGCGCCAGGGGCCGGCGGGGGAGGTGCGAACAGGCATCAGCGGTCCCCCATACAATGACGGATTACATGCTGCACCTCATCACCTGGCCGGCCCAGCGTCTGACGCAGCTACCCGCCTGCTTCTGTAACTGAAGCGCGGTCGGCGGGCCGGCGAGCCCGCCAGCTAGGTCCATCTGTTCTTCCGGACCATTTCTTTCGTTCATCTCTTCCACAGTGGGGGTATCTCATCCAATGTCAGATCAATACGCGAACGCGCAGGCACTGGTGTCCACGGAGTGGGTTGCATCGCATCTCGGGGACGATTCGATCCGTCTCATCGAGGTCGACGTCAACCCCGACCTGTATGCGGCGGGCCACATACCCGGAGCGACCGGATGGGACTGGCACCGTGACCTGCAGGATCCCGTGATGCGCGACCTGGCCAGCCGCGAGGCCCTGGCCACCAAGCTGGGTGAGGCCGGAGTCGGGCCCACCACCACGGTTCTGCTGTACGGCGACAGCAACAACTGGTTTGCGGCCTACGCTTACTGGGCCCTGCGCTACTACGGACTGGACCAGGTGAAATTGGTCAATGGGGGTCGGGTCAAGTGGGAGGCCGAGGGCCGCGCCTATTCCTCCGAGCAACCCAGCGTGGCCGCGACCAGCTTCCAGTTTCCCAACCCCGTCCGCGACCAGTTGCGCGCATTCCGCGACCAGGTCAAAGAGCAGATCGGGCGCTCCGCCCTGGTCGACGTGCGCTCGCCGGGCGAGTTTTCCGGCGAGTTGCTGGCGCCGGAGAACCTCCCCCAGGAGGGAGCTCAGCGCGGAGGCCACATCCCCACGGCGGCCAACATCCCCTGGGCGCAGGCGGTGCGCGAGGACGGGACCTTCAAGACGGCCGAGGAGCTGCGGGGCTTGTACGGCGGCAAGGGCGTCGGTCCAGACCGGCCGGTGATCGCCTACTGCCGGATTGGCGAGCGTTCGGCGCACACCTGGTTTGTGCTCTCCGAACTCCTGGGCTATCCCGACGTCCGCAACTACGACGGGTCGTGGACGGAATGGGGCAGTTCAGTCGGGGTGCCGATCGAGAAATAGCCCAATCGGGGGCGGCCTGCGCCGCCCCCGAACGCGGTCGGCGTAGGCTTGGCGGGCGTGACCGACTGGCTCTTCATCGACGGTTCGAGCCTGATCTTCCGTGCCTTCCACGCGCTGCCGCGCTCGATCCGGGCGCCGGACGGGACGCCGGTCAACGCCACCCGCGGCTTCCTCGACAATCTCTCCCGGCTTTTGCGGGAGCGCGGCCCGCGAGGGCTGGGGGTGGCCTCCGACAGTGACTGGCGTCCGGCCTGGCGGGTGGCGCTGATCCCCTCCTATAAGGCGCATCGAGTCCAGGAGCCAGTGCCATCTGAGCTCGAGCCCCAGTTTCCCCAGATCCACGCCATCCTGGCCGCGGCGGGCGTGCCCTTTGTGGGCGCGGCAGGTTTTGAGGCCGAGGACGTGATCGCAACCTGGACAGACCGCGCCGGCGAGGAGGCGAAGATCGAAATCGGCAGCGGGGATCGAGATCTCTTCACTCTGATTCGAGGCGAGCGCGTGCGCGTCCTGTACCCGGAGCGGGGCGGTCTGGCGGTGGTGGACGACGGTGAGGTCGAGCGCCGATATGGCGTACCCGCGCATCTCTATGGCGACTTCGCCATCCTGCGCGGAGATCCAAGCGACGGTCTACCCGGACTGCCCGGCGTGGGGGCCAAGCGGGCGGCGGAGCTGGTCATTCGACACCAGGGCCTGGAGGGGCTGCTGGGTTCGGGCGTCCTGCGCCCAGAGGCATGTGACTATCTGCGTCGAGCCGAGCAGGTGGTGAGACCCCGCAGCGATCTCGACCTGGAGCTCCCGCCCCTGATCGCGCAGGCCACCACCGATGCCGACGGCGCCCTGGAACTCGGGCGTCGCTGGGGCGCCGAGGGTCCGGTGACCCGGCTGCTCGAGATTCTGACCCGGATTCGCTCATAGGTGGCGGGATTACGAAAGCCTGATCCGGATCGAAGATCCCTCTGATCATCGGCTCTCAACATGGCCACATGAATAAGTCCACAAAAATCGTGACCGGCTCTGTCGTTGGTCTGGCCGTGGCGTGCGGTGCGGTTGTGATCACCGCCCTAGCCAGCGGATTCGATCCCCTGGCCCACCATTCCTCCCCATCGGCATCGGTCTCGCCCCCGCCAGCTCCCACCGGCGCACCACGGCGCCCGTTCCCTGCCCCAGGCGGCCTTGGGCGCGGCGCGAGCCAGGCCATCCTCCAGGCCGAGGCGAGCGTGGTTCAATCCACGCCAGCCCAGCTCGGGGCCGATTTTAGAGCCGGCCAGACCCTCGCCCAGGTGGCTGCGCAAAAGGGCATCTCCCTCTCCCAGTTCCAGGCCTCATTTGTGGCCGCGGTGACTCCCCTGCTGGCCGCCGACGTGAGCAACCAGAGCTTGACCCAGGCCCAGGAAACGCTTCTGCTGAAGCGATTTCAGAGCGAGACGCTGCCCCCGAACTGGAACCGGAGCCGAGTCCGGATCGCCCCTCAAGCCACCCCGGTCCCGGCCAGCTGACCCGAGCCCGGCGGATTGGGCGCAACAAATGTGCCACGATCGGCTGCAGGGGTGGATTTAAAGGGAAGACATGGGTGATGACCTGAGCCGCATTCTGGCGGCGGATCCGGAGGCCGGTCTGGAGCTTCTGCTGCGCCACTTTCAGGATCGCGTCTTTTCCTTTTCTCTCGCCCTGTGCGGTGATCGCGGCGAGGCCGAGGAGGTCACCCAGGAAACCTTCATCAGCGCTTGGCGGGCGCTGCGCCGGTGGCCGGCGCAGCGCCGGGCCGAGCTCACGCCTTCGCCCTGGCTGAATCGCATCGCCCTCAATCTGGTACGGCGCCGGCGTCGGCGGCGCCCGGATCTGGAGTTGCTCGAGGCGGGGATGAGCGGCGGCATCGAACCGGCGATGCAATTCGAACAGCGCGGCCGTCTCGATCGCCTGGCGGGTCTGGTTGCCGCGCTGCCCCCCGCCCAGCGCGACGTCATCGGCCTGCGCTGCGTGGCGGGCTTGAGCTATCGGGAGGCGGCCCTGATTCTGCGCCGGCCCGAGTCCACCCTGCGCTCGGATCTGCATCGCGGGCTCGCCACCCTGCGTCGGCGCCGCGCTGCGGTGCTGGACCTGGAGGTGGTGTGAGTGGATGAGCTGCTGGCCGAACTGCATCGGCTGGGCCGGGAGCAGGCTCCGTCCAGCCTGGGGCGCCGGGTCTTAGAGGGCGCCGGCCTGGCCGATCAGAGGGCTCGAATGTCCTCTCCCATCGGGGACTTCTGGGTTCTGTTCAATTCGAGGGGATTGCGCTCGCTGGTCAGGGTCGACCGAATTCTGCCAGCGGTGCGCGAGGTCGAGCTCCCGGCCGAGCTGGCTCAGCGACTTGAGGCCGCTCTGCGCGGCCGGCGCGCAGAACTCGAGTTCGACCTCAGGGGCCGAGGCGAGTTCGAGCGCCTGGTGCTGGCCAAAACCGTCCAGATACCGTATGGCGAGGTGCGCAGCTACGCCTGGGTGGCCGCGGAGATCGGGCGCCCGGGAGCGGTCCGGGCGGTTGGTACAGCGCTCGGACACAACCCGATTCCGATATTCATCCCGTGTCATCGGGTCGTGCGCTCGGATTGGAGCATCGGACAGTATTCAGGGGGCGGCCCCAAAGCCAAGCGTGCCCTGCTTCTGCACGAGGGCGTGAAGCTGGACTGGTTGGGTGGACTGGGGCGACGGGGCGTGCGCGTATTGGGCGACCCCAGCGGCACCCACTACTGTCTACCGGTGTGCGCCCGGGTGGCCGCATTCGGGCTGCCGCCGATCGAATTCAGCTCGGCCGATCTGGCCCGCGCCGCGGGCTATGAGCCCTGCCCCGCGTGCCGTCCTGGAGGATCAGCCTCGGGATTGCCGGGTCAGCCCAGGGAATAGATTCCGGGCAGCTCGCGATAGAGGCCGGCGTAGTCGAGGCCATATCCGATGACGAACCGGTCGGGGATGACGAATCCGGTGAAATCGATCTTGACTTCGGTCTCACGCCGAGCAGGACGGTCGAGGAGCGTGGCGAGGCGTAGCGAGTTGGGGCGGGCACGCCCCAACTCCTTGTTGATGACGCTGATGGTGCGTCCAGAGTCGACGATGTCCTCGACCAAGAGCAGATGGCGCCCGGTGAGGGGGCCATCCACCATGTGGGCGAACTTGACCCGGCCCGAACTGCTGGTTCGGCTGCCGTAGCTCGACGCCCGCACGAACTCGATCTCGGCCGGAATGGCCAGGCTGCGCAGAAGATCGGCGGCAAATACCGCCGCGCCCTTTAGAACCACGACCAAGACCAGCGGTTGGTCGATGTCGGAGTAGACGGTGGAGATCTCCCGGCCCAATTCGCGGACGCGCTTGGCGATGCGGCGCGCCGATATCATCGGTCGGCCATCGCCGCGGATGGGGGCGGCGGGGCGAACTACAGCCTCCTGCATGGGCGTGCGAGTTCAGTCTAGCGGCAGCGGCGCTGCGATCGTGCGGCCCCGCCCACCGTCGTACCCCACCGCCCGACCCGCCGCGTAAACCCGCGGCATCGGACCTCGCATCGGAGTGTGACCGTGGACGACTCGGCGTGAACCGGTGCGGCGCAACCACGCCTCCAGTCGCATGGGCTGACGCTCGAACACTCCGCGCTCGGTCATCGCGTCCCAAAGGGGCTGATAGTCACGTTCGTCCAGGAGTCTATGAACCTGCTCATTGATGAGCGCGACCGCGTCCCTTGCTTCCTCGCCCACGAAGCGAAGTAGCGAATCCGAGTCGCAATGCTGCAAGAGGGTATCGGGGGCGATACGGATCAGGGCTGGACGCATCCTCAGCCACGCCTGAAGGCCCGGGTCGCCAGCCAGTTCGCGCAGATCATGAAGCTGCCCGCCCATGCCCTGCCAGAAGGCGGTGGTGGGTCCGCGCCCGGGATACTCTTCCAGCGCCGCCAGGATCATGACTTCGTGGTTGCCGATCACGAGCTCGGTGTTGGGCCGATCGCGAATCCAGCGCAGAGCACCGACTCCGAAGTCGCCGCCGTCCACCACGTCGCCCAGGACGATCGTTCGCCATGCGGGAGGAGCGAATCGACCGAGCGCCCGGACCAGACCGGGGAGATCGCCGTGCACGTCTCCCACCACGACCAGGGGAATCAAATCGCCGGACGGTGAGGACGATCTGGATTCGGGTTCGGCGCACTGAACGCGCCATGCGTGATTTGCATCCATGGCGATCGTATCTCCCGTGCGCTCCCACCCCCGTCTGCGGGAGTGGGTAAACTTCGCGCTGGTATTAGGGGCGTAGCTCAGTCTGGTTAGAGCATCGGTCTCCAAAACCGAGGGCCGAGGGTTCGAATCCTTCCGCCCCTGCCACGAATCGAAGGGCCGCTAGCTCAACTGGCAGAGCGCCGTGCTGATAACGCGGAGGTAGGTGGTTCGAGTCCACCGCGGCCCACCATCCATACAGCGGTCGAACCGCCCCCATTGGAACTCTGAAGATCGGCTTGGCGCAACGAGGATGCACCGTCACGCGGCTGATGAGTTCCTGTAGGGCTTTCCTACGGGGAACCTCTGTCTCAGCGAGAGTGTCCGTGATCCTTGACCGAAGGCCGACGAGGTCAGGTGCCGTGGCCGATGGCTGTCTTCGATTCCCGCTCAGCTTCCATCCGGCGGCCTGCCTCCAGTAGCTATCCCCTATCGGGGAATAACAATCTCCGTACGCTTTCCATCCGACTCAATTACCAGCTGGCCCTTTCCTTGCAAGACTCGCTCATCGACCATGTCTTCAAGTGCGATCGCTTCTCGAACGACTTGCGTCATCGCTGCGCGGGGGAGACTTCCTCCCCCTTTGGAGATCAGGGCAGTTTTGCGTTTACACGGGTCACCCCACCGCCGCGAACCACACAACTTCGCAGACCCCCGCTGCGAGTGTGAGCGCCGCACCTAATGGCGCCGCCTCCGGGCACAATCATGTCCACCGTGTCGATCATGTCGGCGCTTCCCCTTATGAGTTTTTCCGGGGGAAGTAGCTAGGGCAGTACCGAGGCGGGCCAGCCTCCCATCAACGTGGTGCCCAACCAGGGCAAGCTGCTCCACCAGATCTCCAGGATCCAGGGCACAAGGCGGATCCTGTAGATCTGGACCCTCGGCGGCTACAGCGCGATCTGGCTCGGCCGTGCCCTTCCCACGGATGACACTGCAATTAGACAGGGTCGCGAAGTCCGACCTGTCACAGTGGGGCCATGTCAGAACTCGAATCCCCGAGCGCCTTCGAAGCCCTGGGCCTTGGCGCCCAGACGCTGCAGGCGATCGCCGCCCTTGGCTATGACGTGCCCACCGCGGTCCAGTCCCTGGCCATTCCGCTGATGCTCCAGGGCCGCGACGTCACCGTCCAGGCGCCAACCGGCACCGGCAAAACGGCGGCGTACGGGCTGCCCATCGTCGAGCGGCTCGAGGAGTCTGCGCTTCGGACCCAGGCGCTCGTGATCGTCCCCACCCGCGAGCTCTGCATCCAGGTCGCCGAGGCTCTGCACGGCCTCGGGCGCTTCCGCCAGATGGTCACGCTCTCGGTCTACGGCGGTCAGCCGTATGAGCGCCAGTTGCGCGCCCTGGCGCGCGGCGTGCAGGTCGTGATCGGGACCCCTGGGCGCCTCA
>Ga0307374_10004000_pt1 | contig 24854 bp, 30 predicted proteins | sample OX3MG_FD_202532 | JGI IMG/M metagenome (GOLD analysis project Ga0307374, IMG submission 202532) | Soil microbial communities from Risofladan, Vaasa, Finland - OX-3 | ecosystem: Environmental > Terrestrial > Soil > Coastal area > Acid sulfate soil | place: Finland: Risofladan, Vaasa | collected... | reverse complement strand
TCGATGTCGACGACGCCGACGACGGTGAAGGTGTCGCCGCCGATATCGACCGAACCGCCGGGCGCCAGCCGATAGAAGGCACCGTAATGGCGTTCGACCAGCACTTCGCGCGTACCCGGCACCGGCATCCGGCCCTGGATGAGCCAATGACGCACCGCGCCGGGGCCGAGCGCCGGTGCATCGGGCGCCAGCGGAATGCCGCTGATCGAGATGAAGCGGCCCTTGCCCAGATTCCACAACAGGACATAGCCCGCCGCCTGGGTGACGCCGGGTTCAGCGGCGAGCCGGCGCTGCTCGTCGCTGGTGATGGGCTCGGCCGAGTACGGCAGGATGATGCCCATGTCCTTGGGCACCGCGTTCTGCGTCGCGCTACGCTGCACGATCAGGTCGGCGCCGAGATTGCGGAATGGCACGGTGGCAAGATCGGCGAACCCACGGCCGAGCACGTCGAGCGTTATGACCAGGGTGACGGCCAACGCGACGCCGCCGATCAACAACGCGCTGCGCTTCCAGCGGTAGGCCAGCTCGCTCGCCACGTAGCGCCAATGGACACGCGGCCGCGCCACGCTATTTCTCCGCGGCGAGCGCGGCGTTGACCGCCGCCTTGAAGTCGTCAACCGTCCACGTGCCATTGAGGCCGAGCGGATTGTTAGCCTTGGCGGGAAAATCCTTGAATTCGACGCTGGTGCCGTCGGGCCGCTTGAACTTGTCGCCGCCGTCAATCAGCAGCGCCATCGGCACGTGGCCCTTGAGGCCGATTGCGCTCAGCCGCTTCTCGCCCGCGGGACTTTCGGCGTCGAGCTCGACCACCTTGACGCGGCCCGAAAGCGTGGCGAGGAATTCGCGCACCGGCTTCAGCGCATCCTGCACCGGCCAATGCGACAGCGCGATGATCTCGACCGCGGGCGGCGCGGCGCGGGCGGCCGGCGCGCCGGTCAAAAGCGCGAACGCGAGGCCGAGCGCCAGCGCGGCGACGAAGCTTCTACGCGTGAACATTGGCAACCTTTCCGTCCTTCATCTCGACGACGTTGGCGGCGCGCGCCGCAACATCGGGATCGTGGGTGACGATCAGCAGCGCGGTGCCGTGGGTGCGGCCGAGATCGATCAACAGCTCGAGCACGGCCTTGCCGGTTTCCTGATCGAGATTGCCGGTGGGCTCGTCGGCGAGCAAAACCGAAGGACTGTTCATCAGGGCGCGGGCGATCGCCACGCGCTGTTGCTCGCCGCCGCTGAGCGCCGCCGGCCGGTAATGCAACCGCGCACCGAGCCCGACCTGAGTCAAAAGATTGGTCGCACGCCGGTTTCGTTCGGCGCTGGTCATCGCGGCGAAGAACGTCGGCAGCAGCACGTTGTCGAGCGCAGTCAGCGACGGGATCAGGCTGAAGCCCTGGAACACGATGCCGATCGAGCGGCGGCGCAGCTCGGCCATGGCGCGATCGCCGGTGCCGGCGAGCTTCTGGCCCATGACGAAGACGTCGCCCGCGTCGGGCTGCTCCAGACCGGCGATGATGCCGAGCAGGGTGCTCTTGCCCGAGCCCGACTTGCCCATGATGGCGGTGAACGCGCCGGCGCCGACCGTCAGATCGACGCCTTTCAGGACCTCGACCTCGCCGTAGCGCTTGCGCACGCCGTCGACGCGGATAGCGGGCTGGCCCGCGGGCGGCGCCGATTTCGCGATCGAATTGGGTGGCGCGTCCATGGGCGGATCTTTCATTCGCTGCGAAGGAGCGACCACGGCTGCGGTCGCGGCAGGGCGAGAACGGCGAAAGCGGCGAGCGCGCTGACCACGACGCCGCCGAGGGTGGCGAGCGCGGCCATCGACCACGAGACCGCGATCGGCGCGGTGATGACCTGGGTCCTGTCGACGGTGGCCGACGGGATGAAATGCGGCGTCGAGCTCAAATCCCACGGCAGGTCGACGGTGACCGTGATGTGGCCAAGCGCCAAGGCGACGACGGCGGCGACGACGAGACCCGCCGCGGTGCCGACGACCGCGAGAGCCAGGTTCTCGACCAATACCTGCTCGCGGATATGGCGCCACGACCAGCCGACCGCCTGCAGTACCGCCATCTCGCGGCGCCGCTCGGCGACCGACGAGGCGGTGGCGCGCCAGACGAAGGCGGCGGCGAAAACACCGATGATCGACGCGACGATGAGACCCATGCTCTGCGACAGGAACATCACGCCGCTGAGCGCCTGCCGCATCGACAGCTCGCTCGAGACCACGCCCTTCTTGCCGAGCAGATCGGTGATCTTCGTCACCACGGGTTCGAGCTGCTCGCGATTGACCTTCACCAGCACGAGATTGGCGTCGTCGGGACCGAAAGGATAGAGCGCCCTGACCTCGGGCGCGGATGTCGCGAGCGCCTGCGCGATCGCGAGCGGAACATAAACGTCGGCGCGCACCAGCTTGCCGGTGCGCGCGGCATCGACGATGCCGGCGACGGGAAACGCCGCCGCGCCGATCTTGACGGTATCGCCGACCTTGAAATGATTCTTGGCGGCGAAGTCGCTGTCGAGGAGAACGGCACGGCTGTCGGCCTTGATCGGCTTGCCGTCGACCAGCCGCTCGCCGAGCGTCGCGAGCCCGACATCGGTGTCCTCGATTCCGAGGACCGATTCATAACGGTCGGGCTCGAGGTCCCACATGTAGACGGCGCGCGTTAGGCCAATGACGCCGGGCATCGTACGGACCTGGGCGACGACGGGAGCCGGGATGAGCGCGTTGGGATGCGGGAAGACGAGACCTTCGAGCTTGGGCGGGATGTCGCCCTGCTCCTGCATGATGACGTCGGCGCCGACTGTCTCGATCGGCACGCGCAGGGCGCGCGCATAGGAGCCCGCCAGCGCCGTCAGAACGACCGCGGCCAGAACCGCCAGCGCGATGCTGACCGCCGTGACCAGCGACCGGCCGCGGCGGAAGATCAGCTCGCTCATGGCGTAGCGGAGGACGTCCATCGTCACACGGCACTGAGATTGCGATATGCCTTGTAACCCGCGGGAAACCCGGGCTCTTTGATCTACATCAAACCATCATTTCCGGTGATCCAGATCAACGACACAGGGACGGCCAGCGCGCAATTTCGGCGCCAACGCTTCGGACCGAACGTTGCGAGAGTCCATGCGCGTGCCTCTGCGGTTCCTCATTGTCCTGATCGGCGCGGCCGTTCTGACGAGCTGTCAGAGCCTCGTCGGCCCGGCGAGCATCAGGCACGACCGGATCGACTATGCCGGCGCGATGGCGGATTCGTGGAAGCAGCAGATGCTGCTCAACATCGTCAAGTACCGCTATTTCGATACGCCGGTATTCCTCGACGTGTCGTCGATGATCAGCTCCTACCAGATCGAAGGCCAGGTCAACGTCGGCGCCAACCTGCTGCCCAAATCGGCGAGCGGCAGTACGCACGCGGGCAACACCACCTTGAACCTCGGCGCGGCAGCGTCCTATCTCGAGCATCCGACGATCACCTATGCGCCGCTGACCGGCGAGAAATTCGTCAACGCCTTGCTGAAGCCGCTGCCGCCGCAGACGATCCTGGCGATGATCGAAGCGGGCCATCCGGCGGATTTCATCCTCGGGATCAGCGTCGACGCAATCAACGGCATTCAGAACCGCTCCGCCGCGCCGCTTCGCATGCGCGCCGCCAATCCGGCATTCGTCCAGGTGACTGAAGCCGTTCACCGCATTCAGCAGGCCGGCGCGCTCGGCATCCGCACGGAGAAGCACGGCAAGGAGCCGATCACCTGGATATCCATGCCGCGCAGCGCGAGCGCCGATGTCGAGAACGACATCCGCTTCGTGATGACGCAGCTGCGGCTCAAATCGGCGAACCGCGAATTCCGGCTCGTCTACGGCTCCGAGCCACGGAAGCCGGACGAGATCGCATTACAGACGCGCTCGATGCAGCAAATCCTCGTCGAGCTCGGCGCCGGCGTCGAGGTGCCGAAGGAGGACCTCGCCGAGCATCGCGCAACGCCGATGACCGTTGCGAGCGCGGCCGCGGCGACCGGCGGATCACCGCTGATCCGGATTCATTCCAGCAGCGAGCAGCCCGCCGATGCCTACACAGCGGCGTTTTACCGCGATCGCTGGTTCTGGATCGACGACCGCGACCTGAACTCCAAGCGCATCTTCATGTTTCTGCTGATCTTCTCGTCGCTCGCCGAGACCGGCATCGTGCCGCAGTCGATGCCGATCATCACCATACCAGCGAGCTGATCGTAGGCGATGCATCACGACCAACACTGGAGAACTATCATGGCAAAAGACGACGCACACCATTCGGAGATGCAGACGGGCCGCGGCAACCGTCGAGGCTGTCGTTGCCAGCGTACGATCGTCATGGCGTTCGTGCTCGGCGCGGTCTCGGCAATCGCCGGAATGCTGAGCTCACGAATCGATTCCGGACCTTCGACCAAAACGCGGACGCGGTCCGCTCCACCATTAGCTGATCAGCGCAATGACGCCAGCGGCCAGTGGCCGCCATCTCGCCAACGAGGAGCCGGTTGGGCTCGATGCTCGAATATAACGTGACGGCAAAACGGATCGACGCGCACGGCAGCGTCGCCTTGTGCAAAAACGCCGAAGTGGCGCTCGACACCGACGTGAATGGCCGGCCGGACGCTTTCAATCCTGCCGAGCTGTTTCTGGCCGCATTGGCTGCCTGCATGATCAAGGGAATCGAGCGGGCGATCCCGATCGCTGAAGTTCGATCTGCGCAGTGTCGAGGTGAAGCTTCACGGCGTTCGGCAGAACAGTCCGCCGAAGATGGTCTCGATCGATTATGAGCTCATCGTGGATACCGATGAAAGCGACCGAAGACTCGCGCTGCTTCACACCAACGTGCGAAAATTCGGCACGATTTCGAATACCGTCGCGGCCGCCGCGCGTCTCGACGGCCACATCGTCCGCACGTCGGCAACCGCATCCTGACGCGGATCGCCCAGGAGGAGACGGAATCGCGGAGCCATGCGATCCGAATTCCCGCTTGTGCCGCGCGACCAAACGACACGGCGCGAGCGGCACCCTCACGCCACCTTGTGGCGGAACATCCAGGTCGCGGCGCTGAGCGTGACCGCGGCGATGATCGCCATCGGCCACAGATCGGGAATCAACACGCCGATCCCCGCGCCTTCGAGATAGACGCGTTGCGCAATCGTGATGGCGTAGCGCAGCGGATTGATCAGCGTCAGGTACTGGAACGCGAGCGGCATGTTGTCGATCGGCGTGGTGAGGCCCGACAGCAGCGCGAAAGGCATGATGACGACGAAGCCGTAGATCATCGCCTGCTGCATGGTGCCGGCGATCGACGACACGAAGAGGCCGATGCCGACCGCCGCGATCAGGAACAGCGTCAGGCCGGCATAGAGCGTCAGCACCGAGCCCTGGAACGGAATGCGGAACCAGAGCTGCGCGACGAGCAGGATCATGGTCGCCTGCAGCAGGCCGATCAGCATCGCCGGCACCGCCTTGCCGATCATGATCTCGGCCGGCCGGATCGGCGTCACCAGCAACTGGTCGAAGGTTCCGTTCTCGCGCTCGCGCGCCACCGACATCGCCGCGAAATTCATCGTCATTATCATCACGATGGTGCCGATGATGCTTGGGATCATGTGCCAGCGGGTCTCGAGCTCGGGATTGAACCAGGCGCGCATGGTCGTGGCGATCGGCGGACCGGTCTGACCGTGGTCGGCCAGCCAGTCGGCGTTGAAGGCGTCGACGATGGTGGCGACGTAGCCGCTGGCGATCGCCGCCGTGTTCGAATTGCGACCGTCGGCGATGAGCTGGATCGCTGCCGGCTGACCCAGCGCCAGCTCGCGGCTGAAATCCTGGCCGATCTGGATCACGAGCAGCGCTTTCTGGTCGTCGATCGTCTTGGCGATCTCGGACGCGTTGTCGAGATTGGTGACGCGCTGGAAGATGCCGGTGCCGTCGAACCGCGCCAGCAGATCGCGCGACGCGGCGCTGCGATCCTGGTCGAGCACGGCATAGGGCACGTAATTGAGATCGTAGGTCGCGGCATAGCCGAAGATGAGGATTTGCAGGATTGGCGGCACCAGCACGCTGTAGCGGCTCTTCCGATCCTTGAGGACGGCAAGCAGTTCCTTCTGCACCAGGGCGAGGATGCGCCCGAGGCTGTCGATCAGTGCGCTCATGCGAGTTTCTTTCGCGTGACGAAGCGGTTGAGCGCGAGCAGCACCAGCATCATGCCGAGCAGGATGCCCGCCTCCGGCAGCACCACCGGCCAGATGTTGCCGGCGAGAAACACGGTCTGGAGCAGCGACACGAAATAACGCGCCGGAAAGACATCGGCGATGGCCTGCACCGCGAGCGGCGTGCTGCGCAGGTCGAAGATGAATCCCGAGAGCATCAACGCCGGCAGGAAGGTCGCCACGAAGGCGAGCTGGCTCGCCACCAGCTGGCTCTTGACCGCCGACGATATGAACAGGCCGATACCCAGCGCCACCAGAAGATAGAGCATCGACGCGCCGGTCAGCACCCAGAGCGAGCCGCGGAACGGCACGTAGAACAGGAACTTCGCTGCGAGGAAGCAGAGCGCGAGGCCAATCATGCCGAGCGCGAAATACGGCAGCGTCTTGCTCCACAGGATCTCGTCAACGCGCACCGGCGTGACGAAGAGCGCCTCGAGCGTGCCGCGCTCCCACTCGCGCGCCATCACCATGGTGGTGAGAAAGGCACCGATCAGCGTCATCACCATCACGATCAGGCCGGGCACCAGGAAATAATGACTGTCGTTCGCCTCGTTGAACCAGATTCGGCTCTGGACCACGACCGGGCCGGTCGTCACCGGTTCACCAGCGGAGCCGCGGCGCGCGGCCCATTGCGCGATCGCGCCTTGCGCATAAGCCTCGATCAGGCGGGCGCGATTGGCATCGCCGCCATGGACGATGATCTGTACCTGGGCGTCGCCCAGCGCGAGATGGCGGGCGAAATCCGGCCGGATGCGGACGATGCCATCGACCGTGCGGTCGAGCATCATGGTGCGCGCCGCCTCCATCGACGTCGTGTAATGCGCGTCGAAATAGGGCGACAGACGGAATCCGGCGGCGAGATCGGTCGCGGCCGGCGTCGGATTCTCGAGCACGACGGCGACCGGCACGTTGGTCACGTCGAGCGACAGCGCGAACCCGAACAGCAGGATCAGCATGACCGGCATGATCACGCCGATGGCGACGCTGCTGGGATCGCGCACGATCTGCCAGCTCTCCTTGCGCACCAGCGCGCGGATGCGGCGCAATTTCGCGGCGAGGCCGCTTGTGGCACTCATGCCGCACCCGCCGCCGGATGGCCGTGCGCGCGCGCCTCCTCGACGACGGCGATGAAGGCATCCTCCATCGTCGCCTCGCGGCCCGCTTGCGGCCGGGCGCGGGCGCGGGCGCGCACTTCGGCTGGCGTGCCCTGCGCCAGGATGCGGCCGGCATCGAGGATGGCGATGCGATCGCAGTATTCCGCCTCCTCCATGAAATGCGTCGTCACGATCGCGGTCACGCCCTGATCGGTCAGCGCATTGATACGCTGCCAGAACTCGCGCCGCGCCAGCGGATCGGCGCCGCTGGTCGGCTCGTCGAGGAAGAGCAGCGCCGGCTCGTGCAGCAGCGCAGCAGCCATCGCGAGGCGCTGCTTGTAGCCGCCGGGCAATTGCTGGCTCGGCAGGCGCGCGAGATCGCCGAGCTCGAACTGGCGCAGCGCCCAATCGATGCGGGCGCGCTTGCGGTCGCCGCGCAGCCCGTAGGCGCTGGCGAAGAATTCGAGATTCTCGACAACGCTGAGGTCGCCGTAGAGCGAGAAGCGCTGCGCCAGATAGCCGATGCGCTGACGCGCCGAGGCGCGCGCGCGGCGCAAATCGACGCCGGCGACGCGCAGCGTGCCGCCGGTGACCGGCAGCAGACCGCAGAGCATGCGGAAAGTCGTCGTCTTGCCCGCGCCGTTGGGACCGAGCAAGCCGAACAGATCGCCGCGGCGCACCTCGAAGCTGACGTGATCGACCGCGGTGAACCGGCCGAACATCCGCACGAGGTCGCGGACCTCGACGACGACACCGTTGCCCTGGCGCTCGGGCGGTTTGTCGAGCCTGACGGCCGTCGCCGGCGGACGGTCGCCGGCGCGCCGCAGCAGGGTCATAAATCCATCCTCGAAGCCCGGTTGCGTCGGCGTGACTGCGACCTGCGCCAGGGCGTCGACACGCGCGTCGCCTCCATCCGCACGGATGAAGCGGACGCGGCCGCCTTCCGGCACGGCGTCGACGATCGCGGGCGTACCGATTAGCCGCGCCTGCAAGCCGCGCGCGGTGTGGCCCGCTGGCGGCTCGGCGAGAAACACCTGGCCCGCAGCCAGCTTGCTGATCTCGGCCGGCGCGCCCTGCGCCAGGACCTTGCCCTGATGCAGAACCACGGCGCGGCCGCAACGCTCGGCCTCGTCCAGATAAGCGGTGCTGACCATGACGGTGGTGCGCTGCTCGGCGACGAGGCGGAGGATGATCTGCCACAGTTCCTGACGCGACAGCGGATCGACGCCGGCCGTCGGCTCATCGAGCAGCAGCAGCTCCGGTTCCCGCACCAGCGCGCACGCAAGGCCGAGCTTCTGCTTCATGCCGCCCGAAAGCTTGCCGGCGAGCCGGCCGGTGAACGGGCCGAGCGCCGTCATCTCCATCAGCCGTGGATATTGCCGCCGCTTGTCCGCAGCTGAGATGCCGTGCAGATCGGCGTAGAGATCGAGATTCTGCTGCACCGTCAGGTCCTCGTAGAGGCCGAAGCGCTGCGGCATGTAGCCGATGCGGTCCTGGATGCGCTGCGGCTCGCGCGCGGCGTCGATGCCGAGCACCGTCATGGTGCCAGCATCGGGCGCCATGAGGCCGGCGGCGAGCCGCAGGAAGGTCGTCTTGCCCGCGCCGTCGGGACCGACCAGCGCGGTCAGGCTGCCGGCCTCGGCGCGGAGCGTGACGCCGTCGAGCGCGACGACGATCTCGCCGGTATCGCGGCGGAAGGTGCGGCGCAGGCCGTCGGCGGCAACGGCCGGCAGCCGATCGCCCGGCGAGCTCATCCGCCGGCCTTCGCCGGCGCGGCTGCCGGAGCCGGCTCGAGCAGTACGGTCACCGTCGCCGGCATGCCGAGGCGCAGCTCGTCACCCGGATCCTTGACGAAGACGCGGACCTCGTAGACCAGGCTCGGCCGCAGATCGGTCGTCTCGACGCTCTTGGGCGTGAACTCCGCCGTCGACGAGATGAAGCCGACCCAGCCGGCGAAACGGCGGCCGGGAAAGCTGTCGACCGAGACTGCCGCCGTCATGCCGGGATGCAACTTGCCGAGATCGGTCTCGCCGACATAGACGCGGACCCATTTCGGATCGGTGATCGCGAGATCGAGCACCGGCCGGCTGGGCGACGCCATGTCGCCTGGCTCCATGAGGCGGGAACGCACGGTCGCGTCCATCGGCGCGACCAACACGGCATCTGCGAGCTCCTGGCGCAAGAGCGCAAGCTGCGCGGCGTTCGCCTGCACCTGCGCCAGCGCACCGTCGAGCGTCGCCTGGGAGTTGTCGACATCCTGGCGGCTGATGCCGCGCCCATGGGTTGAACTCCACACCGCGGTGACGCGGTTGAACTGCACCCGGTCGTTGGCGGCAGCGACCTTGGCGAGATCGAGATTGGCGCTCGCCTGCGCGACCTGCGGCTCGAGGCGGCTGGTATCGACGCGCGCCAGCACCTGGTCCTTCTTGACGTGATCGCCCTCCTGCACCAGGACTTCGCTGATGCGCTCGTTGTTGTTGAAAGCGAGGTCGACCTCGCGCAGATCGACGTTGCCGTAGAGCGTCAGCTCGTGCGGCGCCTGCGCGCTGCGATAGTGCCACCAGGCCCAACCTGCGACGGCCGCAACGGCGATGACGACGAGCGCCGCGACGATCGGTGTCCGCTTCATGCCCGGCTCTCCCCGCTTCCGATCCGACCACCGAGTGACGCGGCCACGTGATCGTGCAGCGCGTCTTTGAGAAACGACAGCCGTCGGCCGCGAAAATTTCGCCAGCCGAGCACACGCAGCGACGCCTCGCGCGCGGTGCGGAAGAACAAGATGCCGCCGAACAGCATCAGGGTGCGGGCGAGAACCCGTGGATCATCCGACGGCAATTCCATCAGCCCGCCGACTAGCCCGGCGCCGGTGCGCGCGAAGCGGCGCATCACCCGCTCGAACAAGATATCGAAGGCGGCCGTCGGCTGCGCCTGCTCGCGAATGATGAACAGCACCCAGGCCTCCGGCTCGCGCCCGCCGATCAGCAGGTCGGCGAAGGTGTCGAAGAAATCCTGCAGCAACGCGAGGCGCTGCGCACGCGACAGATGCGCCCGCGCCAACGCACCGCGGATGCGCTCGACCGTCGGACCAAGATACGTCTCGAGCCGTGCGGCGATGTGCTCGGCGCAGGCGCGATAGACACCCCGCTTGTCGCCGAAATAATAGGCGAGCGCCGGCAGGTTGACCTGCGCCTTGTCGGCAATCATGCGGGTCGACGCGCCGTCAAAGCCGTAAGCGCCGAAGGTCTCGAGCGCCGCCGTAACAATCTTGGCGCGCGTCGCTCGGCCGCGCGCATAGCCGCCGGAATCCGGATGGCGGCGCTTGCGGGCGCCCTCACTGCGCAAGGCGGCGTTCATCAACCGACGGCTCTCCGCACGAATGTATATCAGACGATATACATTTGGCCGGCTTCCGTCAATCGGGTGAAATTTGCGACGACCGTGGCCCGGAACGAGCGCGCGATCGCCCCCGAAAGCGTCCAGGCCGATGCAGCCTAAGCCGCCTGCCCGATCGCACATTGATCCTGGTCAATGTTGTGCCGCGGGCCATGCCGGCCACCGGCGGCGCCTCGCGGTCGCCGGCGTCAGTCGGTCAGCATCTCGACCGTGCCGTCGGCGCGGCGGCCCTCGGCACGGAGCAATCCGAGCTTACGCAGCGTCGGCTCGTCGGTGACCGAATAGAGAAAGGCATCGCCATTACCGGTGTTGCGATGCGCGTGCCACAACGAGCCCGGCACGGTGAAGACATCGTTGCGCGTCCAGTCGAGCCGTTTCCCTTCAACTTCGGTGCAGCCCTCGCCTTCCAACACGCAATAAAGGCTGCTCGCGGTCTTGCGCTGGGCACGCGTGTGCACGCCGGCGCGCAGCAACTGGCAGCGGAATGCCATCGTCGGCATGACCGAGCCACCGGTCGTGGGATCGACGTATTCGACGATCACGCCGTCGTAGGGGCTGCCGTCGTATTGGCGCAGCCGCTCGAACGCCTGCCGCGTCGCCTCCCAGCGATAGACGAATTTCGGCGAGTGCCGGTTCGGGCCGCGGCGATGCGCGACGAAGAGGGGCACGATGCCGGCCGCGCCGTAGAGATTGGTCGAATGATCGGCAGGCGCGCGGACGGTCTGCACCTTCTTGGGCACCGGCTCGCCGCTGTTAGTGCGGGGATCGCTCTCAGTGTAATCGAACTCGAAGCGCGTGGCGTTGAGGCTCTCGACCAGCGGCACATCGAGCACGTCGACCCAGATCACCGGCTCGCGGCCGTCATTGCCATGGTCGTGCCAAGTGCCGGCGGGCGTCAGGATCAGATCACCGCGCGCCATGGGCAGCTTTTCGCCCTCGACGACGGTGAAGCCGCCGTCGCCCTCGAGCACGAAGCGGCTGGCCGACGGCGTGTGGCGATGGACCGGCGCCCGTTCGCCAGGGTTATAGAGCGAATAGGCGGCGAACAGCGTGTTCGTGATGTAGGGCTTGCCGTCGAGGCCGGGATTGGCGAAGACGAGTGCGCGGCGCTCGCATTCCTCGATCGGCACCGTCCTGGACGCGACGCGCAGGCGCGGCTCAATGTCCGTCCAGCGCCAGCGATGCGGCACCGCCATGCTGCGCGGCGCAAGCAGCTCGACGTCGGCGCGCTGCTCCCAGAATTCGACGAGATTGAGCGCCTTGGCGTCGGTCTTCAGCGTGTCGCGAGCCTGGCGCGCGGCGTGAGCGTGAACCACAGCGTCCTCCATCGGCCCCATTTCGCCGGGGCGCATTCCCTGTTACACATAGTATGATTTATCTCCTATTCCATAATCGTCAAGCGCGATGGCGGCGAAACGCAAGCAGTGGGGAATCCAGTCGGTCGAGGTCGCGGCCGGTCTGCTGCGCGCGCTGATCGCGGCCGGCCGACCGGCGCCGCTCAAGGAAATCGCCGGCCTTGCCCGCCTCCATCCCGGCAAGGCGCATCGCTATCTCGTCAGCCTGACGCGGACCGGCCTGGTCGAGCAGGATGCGGCGACCGGCCAGTACGGCATCGGCGCGCTCGGCATCGCACTCGGCCTGGCGGGAATGCGCAACGTCGACGTCGTGCGTATCGCGCAAGGCCGGCTGCCCGCGCTGCGCGATGCGATCGACGAAACTGTGCTGCTGGCGCTGTGGAGCCGGCAGGGCCCGGTGGTGTTCGACCTCGAAGAGAGCGCGCGGCCGGTGACCATGAACGTACGCGTCGGCTCGATCCTGCCGCTGCTGACCACCGCGACCGGCCGCATCTTCGCGGCGTTCCTGCCGGACTCGCAGAGCCGGCAACTCATCACCGCCCAGCGCGCACCGAAACGCGCGGTCGCACGACTGCTCGCGCGGACGCGCGCCTTGGGGCTCGCGCATGTCAGCGGCGACCTCGTGCCCGGCGTCAACGCCCTCGCCGCGCCGGTCTTTGACCACAAGGGGCGGATCGCAGCGGTGATCGGCGTGCTCGGCCGCAGCGAGGACCTCGACGTCGGCTTCGACGGCGCCGTCGCTCGGGCGCTGAAAAGCGCGGCGGACGAGATCTCGCGGCGGCTGGGCTTTCGCGCGCCCGAGGCGCGCTAGCCGGGTGCAAAAAAAAGCCTCTCCTTTATCGTCGCGAGGCCCCGCACGCGCAGCACAGCGGGACCGTGGCGATCCAGAAAGACAGCAGAACTCCATGGTTGCCGGATTGCCGCGTCGGCCTTCGGCCTCCGCACAATGACCGGCTGAGTATTCTTCGACCGCGCGTCCCCCGCTTGTCGGCCGCTCCGCCAACGGGCATGCTTGCCGCCAACGAAACGCCGCAGCCGAGGGGGAGCGCGCCATGAGCGACGGGACAATCGATGCGAAGCGGCTTTATCTTCCGGGCCTCGCCGGATTTTACGAATGGGCGACGCCGCTGAGCTATGCGCTGATGCGCGTCGCGCTCGGCCTGATCCTGATGCCGCACGGCGCCGGCAAGCTATTTGGCGCCGACATTCCCCACACCGCGCAGAATTTCGTCAAGCTGGGCTGGCCGGCGCCGGTCGCACTCGCCTGGCTCGTCGGCATCATCGAGTTTTTTGGCGGCTTGATGCTTGCCGCAGGACTGTTCACCCGCGTCGTCGCGGCGGCGATCGCCGTCGAAATGGCGGTGATCTCGTTCGTCGTGCTGTGGCCCAATTGGGAATGGGTCCATCGCGGGATGGAATATCCCTTCATGATGGGTGTCTTCGCCTTCGCCATGGCGCTGCGCGGCGGCGGACCCTATTCGCTCGACCGCATGCTGGGCAAGGAGCTCTAGCCGCCGTGTGGTTCGCCCGCGGCTGAGCGACGTCGGTTACGGCCGGACGTAGCTCCAGCCCTGCTCCTCGAGATTCATCAGCCGCACGACGCCCGACGGCACGATGCGCGCTTCCGGCACGATGGCGATGGGATGGCCCTCGTGCTTCTCCATCGCTTGCCGCGTGTTGTTGCAGGCGGAGAAGACGATACTGCTCGGGAAGCTCACGTCCTTCATCAGCTTGAGCCGTGCCTTCACCGGCGAGGTGTCCGCGCGCAGCATGTTGAGGCCCGGGCCAAAGGCGACGATCTCGACCTGCACGTCCTCGCCCCTGGTACGGTAGTAGTCGACGACGTTGCTGGCATTGTTGAGCGCCAAGTTCATCACATTCGGGTCGTTCTGACTGACCTGGATGGCGATGCGGTGCTGCACCGTGCCGGTGGCGGCGACGCCCGGCGCGGCGAACAGCGCAACGGTAAGCGCGACGGCGATGGCGGATAACGTCTTCTGCATGGCGACTCCTCCCGGTTGGCGTTGACCCAGCCGCGTGGCGTCCGATCACCGGCGGCCGCGCGGCGCGCAGAATATCTCGTAGAGCACGGCGGCGATCCGGCCGGCGCGATCGTCGACGACGTGGTAATAGACCGACTGTGCGTTGCGGCGATTGGCGATGATACCGGCGTTGCGCAGCTCGGCGAGCTGCTGCGACAGCCGAGGCTGGCCGACACCGATATCGTGCTCGATCTCGGTGACAGAGCGCTCGCCGTTCGCCAGCGCGCAGACGATGAGCAGGCGATGCGAGTGCGCCAGGTTGCGCAGCAGACTGCTCGCCTGGCGCGCCTTCTTGCGGAGATCGGCGCCGACGGCGACTTTGGTGGCGCGCGGCGCGCGGCGTTGGCGGCGCGGCATCGCTTACTCCGCAGCCTTGGCGCCGGGCGCGCCGTAGCGCTTGAAGCCATAGCGCTCGAAGATGGCGATCGCCGCGTCGGACCGGATGAAGCGCAGCCACGCCTCGGCCGCCCGGCGATGCGCCGCGTCCTTGACGATCGCGCCGGCGTAGATAGCCGTGGTGTTGCCGGAAGCCGGAATGTCGACATGCGCGATCGGATGGCCGACCTGCTCCTGGAAGATCGCTTCGGATTTCCAGGTGACGCCGGCCAGCGCCACGCCCTGCATGAGGAAGAGCGGTGTCTGGCGATGGTGGACGCGGGTCAGGATGGTTTGTCCGGTCTTCACTTTGGCATCGTACACCGCGTTTGCCAGCGTTTCGCCGCCGACCTTCGCCAGCGACGCACGAATTTGCCGCGCCACGCCCTCGTACCGCGGATTCGGCATAACGATGGGCAGGTCCGGCCGGCCGAGATCGGCGAGGCCATGCACGTTGCCGGGGTTGCCGGCGGGAATCATAATTGTCAGGTCGTTAGTGACGTAGGCGACGGCGCGCCCGACCAGTCGGCCCTGCGCGGTCAGGTCGCGCACCTTCTTCAGTCCGCCGAGAAAGACGTCGGGCTTCGCCGTCCAGGTCATGTTGCCAACGGTGATCGTGCCGCCGGCCTTCATCTGCTGCTCGAGGATGCCGGGCGGCAGAGTCTCATAGTAGACGCGGCCGCGATATTGCGGATAGGCGCGGCCGAACTCCTCGACCAGCGGCGCCAGCGCGAAATAGTAATTGCCGGCGATGTAGAGCACGAGCTTGGGATTGGTCGGGTTGCCGTGGAAGTCGCTCAGCACATCGACCGGCGGCACGGTGAAGACGAAGCCGCGGTTCGCCGCGTCGTTGTTGCGGCCGCTTTGCCACGGCGGATAGATGGCTTCGGCCTGCGCGGCGTGTGCGGCAGCGGCCGGCGCCGGCGCGGCCGGCGGTGGATTGCTAGCGCAGCCGGCCAAAAACGCGGCGGCAAGCAGCCATGCCGCCCAAGCCCCGCGCCGCTTCCGACGCATCATTGTCGCCACGGGCGCCCTCCCTCCGAAATCGATATTGTCGCGGACCCCCTCATCGCGCGGCGCTCTCGTCGGGCTTGGCGCGCGCCTCGGCAATCAAGCTTTGGAGGTCGTCGAACGACAGCGCGCCCGACAGGACATGACCGCCGATGACGAGCCCGGGCGGGCCTTTGAGTCCCAGCGCCGTGGCCTCGTCCCAGTTGCGAACAAGCAGGTGGTCGAGCTCCGCGCCGCGCGCCGCCAAGTCGCGGTCGAGCCGCGCCATATCGACGCCGGCATCTTCGGCGATCTGCCGCACCCGCGCCCGGTCGAGCGGACCGCGGCTCGCGAACAGACCCGCGTGAACGGCGCGAAACTTGCCTTGCCGGTTCGCCGCCAACGCCACGCGCGCGGCGTAGAGCGAAACGCCGCCCAAGATCGGCCATTCCTTGAGGACCACCCGCGCCTCGCCGTCTTCGCGCAGAAGCCGCCGCAGCTCGGGCTGAAGCGCGCGGCAAGGGGTACAGCGGTAGTCGAAGAACTCGACGACGATATCCCGTCCCTGCGGATTGCCGATGAAGGGCGTCCCCGGCTCTGCGAGAAGCGACGGCGCGGAGGCGACGCTGCCGCGTTCGTCGGCGCGCGCAACAGCGTTGGACGCCGCGGCGAGGCACGCGCTCAGCATCAGCCCTGCCCCGACCGCGCCCGCCAGGAGGCGCCGTGCGAAACGGCTGTCCGGCCGCGGCGCGCGATATCGTTCCGTCCGGGGTTGCCTGTCTCGTCTCTTTCGCCGCATTTGTGCCGGTCGTCGTTTTAGGGGCGCACGATGGTGTAGCCGCCTTCGGCCAGGGCCAGCAAGTCGCCGACGCCGGCCACGACGCGGCGCGCATGCGGATTGAGCGCGACCGGCTCCTTGGTCTCGCGCTCGACGGTTTCCACCGTGAACATGCAGACATCGAAGCGCACGCCTTGCGACACCAGGCTGTCGACCATCGCGCGATTGGGCGACGACGTGCGCAGGAGGTCGATGCCCGGTCCGAGCGCGACGACCACGATGGCGATCCGGTCGGGGCCGAATTCGGTGAGCATCTTGTTGGCGACACTCAGCACGAATTCCTGCTTGTCGGCCGCACGATCGGAGAGCTGCAAGGCCAAGCGGTGCTGAGCGAAGGGCTTGTCGTCGGATTCCGCGGCGCGCGCCGCGCCGGCGGCACCGAGCGCCGCGACCAGGCTGGCGCCGATCAGACCGCGGCGCGATGCGCGGGCGCCCGCCGTCGCGCGTTCATCGCGCGTGCCGCCGTTACGGCGCCCGTCCTTCGACTTCATGACGCCGTGACATAGCCTGCATTGCTACCGATGCCCTTGACGCTGACCTTGTTGACGCGGCCGAGCTTCACCGTGCGCTTGGTGCGCAAATACTTGGCCACGGTCTCCCACACCGGCGTGCCGGTCTGGTCGAGATTGACCGAGGCCCAACCGGCGACGCGATAGCGCTTGCCGGCCTCGATGGGCGTGCCATTGTTCAGCGTCATCGCCGAGATACGTTCGCCCATCTTCGCCGCTGGTGAGCAGGCATAATCCATGCCGCCCATGCGTACCATGTCGCCGCCCTGCTGCAGATAGGGATCGGGATTGAAGAGGTTGTCGCAGACGTCTTCCATCACCGTCTTGATCTCCGCACCGGTCATCTCCTGCACGTAGACGTCAGGATAGGTGATCGCGGTCTCGGCGAGGAGGTCGCGCATGGTGATGGCCTGGCCGGGCAGCAGGCTCGGCCCCCAGCGGAAGCCGGGCGACAGCGCGATCTGCGCGTCGAGCTCCTGGCGCAGCGCATCGCAGATGAGCTGGTCGACGGTGCCGTTGAAGTTGCCGCGCCGATAGAGCAGATCGCCGGTCTCGGCGAGTTTCTCGCCGAACATTTTCGCGTGGGGCGCCTCGAGTGCGTCGATCCGCGCCGCTACCGCCTTGTCGGCCGCCAGCAGGTTGCTGAACACCGGCAGCAGCGTATAGCGCGCATCCTTGACGCCGCCGGCTCCGAGATCGAGGTCGAGCACGCCGACGAACTTGCCGCTCGAACCGGCGTTCGTCACCAGCGTCTTGCCGCCCGGATTGGCGACGACGCTGGGTGCCGGCACGGCGTCGTGGGTGTGGCCGCCGAGGATGACGTCGATGCCGCGCACGCGGCTCGCGAGCTTCAGGTCCACGTCCATGCCGTTATGCGACAGCAGGATGACGGCAGCGGGCTTCTCCTTGGCGCGCACTTCGTCGATCAGCTTCTGCATATCGGACTCGCGGACGCCGAAGGTCCAGTCCGGCACCATCCGACGCGGATGGGCGATCGGCTGATACGGGAAGGCTTGGCCGATGATCGCCACGCGCTGGCCGCCGAGCTCCTTTATGACATAAGGCCGGAAGACGCGGCCGCTCGCCTGGTCGAAGCTCGGCGCGCCGGCGAACGCGGCCTCGTCGGTCAGGTAGATGTTCTGGGCAATGAATTCGCCCTTGAAGGCGGCGAGATTCTTGCGCACCTGCGCCTCGCCGTAGGTCAGCTCCCAATGCGCCGTCAACAGCTCGACGCCGAGCAGGTTGCTGAGCTCGACCATGTCGGCGCCGTGCATCAGGTTGGCGAGGCCGGAGCCCTGCCACAGGTCGCCGCCGTCGAGAAAGAGCGAGTTGCCCGGTCCGACTTCGGCGCGCAGCCGGTCGACGAGTGTCTTGATATGCGCGAAGCCACCGAGCATGCCGTAGCGGTGCGCCGCTTCGGCGAAATCGAGATAGGTGAAAGCATAGGCGCGGTCGCCGCCGGCGCGAACGCCGAAATGCTCGAGGAACGGCGCACCGACGAGGTGTGGCGGCCGGCCGGATGCTGCGCCGATGCCGATATTGGCGCTGGGCTCGCGAAAATAGATGGGGCGGATCTGGGCGTGAGTGTCGGTCTGGTGGATGAGGCGGACATTGCCGTGCCGGCCGATGTCGTAAATGTCGGTCGCGGCGGCGGCGCGGCCGATGCACGGCACGACGCCCGCGGCGGCGGAAGCGGCAAGCAGCTTAAGAGTCTGGCGGCGGCTGAGCATGCCCGACTCAGCGAATGACGGCGTACCGCCAGGCGGTCTTCTGCTCTTCGGCCTGGCGGATGGATTGCTTGGCCAGCGCCTCGGCCTGACGCGCAAGCGCCGTGGCGTGGTCGTAGTCCTTCGCATCCGCCGCCTTCTTGGCGTCCTTCAGCGTCTTCTCGGTCGTCGTCCAGGCAGCCTGCATGGCGAGCGCCTGCTGTTCGACCTTTGCCGCCGCGGCATAGGCGGCGGTGAAATCCTGCTCGCCGGCGGCGAGCGCCGGCGTCGCGGCAGCGAGCGCAATCAGGATGGCAATGGCGATCGGTTTCATGGCCGTTCTCCGGATTACGGGCGAGTGCCCGGACCCGCCACCGGCAGGCCGTTGCCCATATAGGTGAGGAAGTATTCGAGGTCGCGATACGCCTTGTCGTCGGGCTTGAGCGCGACCGCGCGCACCTGCGAATTGCAGCTGGTGAAGCGGCGCGGCACGGTGCCCATGCTGCCCCAGTCGGAGCGGTAGATCGGGAACGACGCCAGGATGCCAAGCGCCGGCGCCAGGATGTCGCCGCGCATGCGCTTGCCGGCGGCGGTCACGTGGCAGCTGGCGCAGGAGAAATTGAGTTGGCCGCGGCGCGAATAGAAATATTGCTTGCCGTTCTGATAGGCGGCGAGCGCGCGCGGATCCTTCGGCACCTTGATGTCAAAGCGCTTGCCGCGCGAGGTCTCGGCCATGTAGGCGACAATCGAGTCCATGGGGCCGGTCTCGTAGTTGAGCGACGCTTCGCCGTTGGCGGCGCGGCAGCGGTTGATCGCCAGCTCGAGCGTCACGACCTCGCCGGTCTTGGCGTCGAACTGGGGATAGTCCTGGCGGATGCCGACGCCCTTGTGCGGGAAGCAGCTCGCATAAGTCTTGCCATTCTTAAACGGCGTGTTGAACAGCGTCTTACCTGCGTCGAGCGCGAAATCGTAAGGCGGGAATTGCATGATCGATTCCCACTGCGCTCGCATGCCCTTGTTCACGGCATACGGCCCGTTGACGAAGTCGTCGAGCGGCACGGCGGGGAATTGCTGCTTGAAATAGGCCTGGAACGCCTTGAGGTCGGCGGCCGGATCGATCTTGTCAGCGGCGTGCGCCGAGACGATCGCGCCGGCGCACAGCACCGCGAAAGCTGCCAACAGTTTCCGAATCATGCGTTTCCCCCGTCGCTGTGCGGTCGGCACGGCGCCACCCGGCCGCTCACAGAATCTTGCCGTCGAGCGAATCCTTCTGGCCCTCGTTGTCGATCCAGCTGATCTTCAGCGGATCGCCCTTCTTGCCGCCCTTGAAGGTGAACTTGAGATAAGGATCCTTCGACACCGCCGGACCCCAGAAGGCGGAGAACACGACCTTGCCGGCGTGCTCGAAGGTGACGACCTCGATGTAATGCGGCGGAATGAGATTGCCCTTCTTGTCCTTGACGAAGCCAGAGTCCATCGGATGCTGGATCAGCGACTGGACTTCGATGCTGTCGCCGTTGGCGACGGCGCGGACGCGGATGGTGTTTGCCACGTGAGTTTCTCCTTCTCTCTTCGCGTCAGCCGCCGCAGCCGCCGAGCGTGACCTTGACGTCCTTGCTGGCGCCGTAAAGCTTGCCGCCGGCTTCGGCGACGGCGATGACCGTGCTGGTCTTCGCCATCTTGAGGCGGCACGAGACCGACGCATCGGTGCCGGCCGGGACCTTGTAATAGGCGGCGAGCGTGAACGGGTTCGCCGGAATCAAGATCGCCACCGAGGTGACGCCAGGCAGCGACGCGGTGACCGCCACCGGCACGACGGCGCCGTTCTCGGCGATCTCCGGCACATCGAGCGCGACCTTGTCGCTCGGCTCGAAGCCCTTGCCGTAGAGCGCCTTGAGCGCCGCATCGAGGCTCTTCTGCTTGAAGGCGTCGTGCGGCCAGGTCGGCGCGTCGTCGGCGAAGGCGGACCACGCGCTGCCGCCGGTGAGGCCGAAGCTCGTAATCCCCACGACAGTCAGGGATTTCAATATCAGGCGCCGCTCGGCATTGACCGGTCGCGGCGCCGCCATCTGCTCAGACATTTGCCCTCCTCGGCACGATTGGTTCGGCATCAGCGCGTATAGAGAAAGTCGATGATCTGGTTGATCTGTTGCGGCGAGAGAATCAGGTTCTTGCCGAAGGCGGGCATCACCGTCTGCGGATTGCGCGATTCCTCGTCGAAGACGATCGCGTAGAGGTCCTTGCGGTTCGGGAACTTGGCCTTGATGTCCACGAGCTCTGGTCCGACGTTGCTCGGCACGTCGTTGCCCTTCATCGTGTGACAGGCGAGGCAGTTGCCCATCGACCGGTCGAAGGCGAGCTGCTGCCCGGCGGCGACGCCAGCGGCATCGTCCGCCGCGGCCCACGCGGCGCCGGAAGCGATCGCCGCCGCGACGATTCCGACAGCCATGATCCATGCACGCGCTCTCATTGCATCCCCTCCCCGGCTATTTCGGCTGCATCTCGTCGAGCGGCCCGGTCTCGCGCGGCGTCAGGCTCTTGCCCTCGGCGGTCGAGCTGACCTTCACCGTCGCCGGATCGCGGCAATGTTCCATGCATTCCTTGTCGTGCGTGTCCGGCCGCGGGTCCTTCCAGATGAAACCGTCGCGGTTGGGCATCTTCACCTGCGGCAGCGACTTGGCGTCCGCGACGAAATTGTTCGGCACGATGTTGTTGAGATTCAGAATGTAGGCGCTGATGGCGTAGACCTGATCCGCCGTCAGGCTGTGCGGGCCGGGAAACGGCATGGCGCGGTCGATGTAGTCGAACAGCGTCGTGGCGTAGGGCCAGTAGCTGCCGACGGTCGGCGTCGGCCGGTCGCCGGTGAGCTTGCCTTCACCCGCGAGCTTGGGAAAACGGCCTTCGCCTTCGCCGAAAGTGCCGTGACACGCCGCGCATTGCTGCGCGTAGACGTCGGCGCCCTTGTCGACGGTGCCGCTGCCGGGCGGCAGGCCTTGGCCGTCGGGCCGCACGGCGATCGACCAGCCGGCGATTTGCGCCGCTGTCGGCACCGTGCCATAGCCGTAATAGTCGACGCGGTGCTTCGCCGCGGGCTCGGCCGCAGCCGCGAGCGCGATCAGCGCCGTCGCGCCGAGCGACAGCAGCGCGGCGTGCATCGGCCTACGCCAGCTGGACATCGTAGACCTTGCCATCGGGCTTCACCTGCCACGTCTGGATCGCGTTGTTGTTGTAGATGCCGTTGACACCGCGCACCGCGCGCAGCTCGGCGATGGTCGGCTGGACGTAGCCGGTGTCGTCGACCACGCGCGATTGCAGCAGCGCCGGCTTGCCGTTCCAGCGCCACTCGGCGGTGAAGCGCGTCAGCGCCTTGCGCAGCACGGGCTCCTGCAGGCGGGCACGGGTCCAGTTCACGCCGCCGTCGAATGACACGTCGACGTGGCGGATGGTGCCGTTGCCCGACCAGGCGAAGCCGCGGACCTCGTAGATGCCGGCGCCCTTCAGCGGCATCTCGGGACAGGGATCGGTGATGACCGACTTGGCGAAGATCGGCCAGGTGAAGCCGCGCGCCTTGCCGTTGGCCATCAGCTCCGTGTACTTCGAGGTCTCTTCGCGCAGCATCCACGGCTTGTCGCCGATCTGGATGCGCCGCAGCCACTTGACGTTGACGTTGCCCTGCCAGCCGGGAACGATCAGGCGCACGGGATAACCCTGCTCCGGACGCAGCGCCTCGCCGTTCTGGCCGTAGACGACGATGCAGTCGTCGATGAGCTTTTCCAGCGGCAGGCTGCGCGCCATGTGCGCGCCGTCTGCGCCCTCGACCAGCGCCCACTTGGCCGTTTTCTTGATGCCGGTCTCGCCGAGCAGCGTCGCAAGCGTCACGCCGGTCCACTCGGCACAGCCGATCATGCCGTGGGTGAATTGCAGCGAGTTGAGCTGCGCCGCGCGCCATTCCATGCCGCCGTTGGCCGGGCATTCGATGAAGTGGATGCGCGAGACCGACGGAAAGCGCTTGATGTCGTCGACCGTCAGCAGCCGCGGGCGATCCACCAGGCCGTGGATCATCAGCCGGTGCTGCGCCGGGTTCACCGTCGGCCGGCCGGCATGATAGCGCTCGAAGAATAGGCCGTTGGCGGTGATGATGCCCGTCTGATTCTGCAGCGGCGTGAAGCTGACCGACGATTCCATCGTCGCGGTCAGCCACGGCACGTTGCGGCGGATAACGTCTTTCTCGAATTGCGACGGCCGGCCGTAGGGCCGATCGACCACGCCGGGACCGAGCGACTGCGACCACGGCCCGTCGGCCGGCGGCGACTGCGGCGCCGGTGCGGGAGCGGACGCCGGCGCGGCGGCTTGCGCCCGCGCCAGGCCGGGCGTCAGCGCCAATCCGCCGGCGGCGACGAGGCCTTGCTTGAGGAACGCGCGCCGGCTGTCGGCGCGCGACGGTTGCGCCGTCGGGCGCGCTGCCATCGCCGATTGCGGCGACTCGTCTCGAGACATGACTTCCGCGTTTCTCCCGTCGTGCCGTCTTGTTGCGCCTGTTGACCGAGCCGAGGTTGACGGTTCGAAAATGTCGCGGCGCGGTTTTTGGCTTGCGTTTTTTTGCAATTGCAAGGTTAGCTAACTAAGTAATGGGGTGCAAGTCCCGTGAACGGCCGCCCGTCGGCTTTTTTTTCGGCGGGCGTTTCGGTTCCGGATCATCGAGCGACAGGGAGACGACGAGACAATGACGACGATGGCGATGTTGCGGCGCGTGGTATGCCTGAGCCTGACCGGGCTTTTCCTGGCCTCTACGGCGCACGCGGCCGATGCCGCCGACGCGCAGGCGGGCAAGCGGATCTTCGTGCAATGCCAGGTCTGCCACACGATCGGGCCGAACGCGGCGATCCGCATCGGCCCACCGCTCAACGGCGTGGTCGGCCGCAAATGGGCATCGTATCCGGCATTTTCCTATTCGGCGGGACTGGTCGCCGGCCGCGACAAGGGCAACGCGTGGGATGCGGCGACGCTCGACAAGTGGCTGGCCAATCCGCGCGCGCTGGTGCCGGGAACGCGCATGACCTTCCTCGGCCTCGCCGATCCGGCGCAGCGACAGGACGTGATCGCCTATCTGAAGACCTTCAACGCCGCCGGGCAGCCGCAGCAATAGGTGCGCGGCGCGGCGCTCATGGCGGCGGCGGCTGCCAGTCGGGCGGCGTGTCGCAATCGGGATGCTGGCGGCTGCGCGTGTCGCGCAGCGCGGTGCCGGTTTGCGCGGTTTCCGTGTCCGGCAGACGGCCCGGCGCCACGTCCGCGATCCACGGCAGCCGGCTCTCGATCCCGAAATTCAACTTGGGCGGCACCGTCGCGGGACGGTCCAGGCTGCCGATCGTCACTTCCATATGAGGTGCATCCAGGAATCGGAACGTCAGCGGCGTGCCGCAAGCGGCACAGAAGTCTCGGCAAGCGGCGGGCGAGCTCCGGAACGTCGCCGGCTGGCCGCGGGTCCACGTCAAGTTCGCCTTGTCGATTTTCGCCAGCGCTGCGAACAACCCGCCCGTCGCCTTCTGGCACATCCGGCAGTGACAGAGACTGCCCTCCGGCGCCGCATAAAGCGCATAGCGCACGGCGCCGCATTGGCATCCTCCGGTCGCGATAACCCGACGTTCGCTCACGTTGCGACTCCTTTCGTAGCGAGACATTTCACCCGCTTTTGCCGCCCGGCGCGCGGGTTGCGCGAGCCCGGTACACACTTTATACCGTGGCACCACCGCGCCCGGCATGGCGCACAGGATTTGCAGCGCCAACAATGCACGAGTTCGTCACCGCCTTTCTGATCTTCTCGGCAAAATACCTCTTCGTCGCGCCGATCGTCATTCTCGGGACGCACTTCCTGCTGCAGCCGCGGTCCGCAAAAGGACCGATGGTCCGGTTTGCCCTGCCGGCGCTCATGCTCACCTATGCTGTCGGCCTACTCGGCAACCACCTCTATTTCAATCCGCGGCCCTTCGTGGTCGGTCATTTCACGCCGCTCGTGGCGCATACGCCTGACAATGGCTTTCCGTCCGACCACACGCTGCTGGTTTCGGCGATCGCTGCCATCGGATTCTGCTGGAACGAGAAGCTCGGCGGAATATTAGCGGCGTTTGCACTGACCGTCGCCGTGGCGCGCGTGTACATCGGGCTGCACCATCCGATCGACGTCATTGGGAGTATGGCGATCGCGGCCGTCGTGGCGTCGGCCGTTTTTGTCGTGTCCAGATATGTCGCGCGCCAAGACCTTATTTGAAGAAGAAAACGTCCATCGCGTGTTCGAAGTCAGCCTGGTGCTCAAAGGCCTCTTCGCGTTGTCCGAGATCGCCG
>Ga0307374_10003999_pt1 | contig 24859 bp, 20 predicted proteins | sample OX3MG_FD_202532 | JGI IMG/M metagenome (GOLD analysis project Ga0307374, IMG submission 202532) | Soil microbial communities from Risofladan, Vaasa, Finland - OX-3 | ecosystem: Environmental > Terrestrial > Soil > Coastal area > Acid sulfate soil | place: Finland: Risofladan, Vaasa | collected... | reverse complement strand
CCTGCCTCTGCCGGGGGCGGGCCTCCTGGGGGCACAACCGCGCCGACCGCCATCCCTACCTGCTCGGCAGCTGCGCCGAGCTGATGTACGTGCCGCGCGAGTGCCACGCCGTGCGGGTCCCCGACGGGGTCTCCTCGGCGACCGCGGCGGCCGCCTCGTGCGCCTACCGGACGATCATGCACGCCTACGACCGCCTCGGCGCGATCAAGGCGCACGAGAGCGTCCTCATCCAGGGGAGCGGGCCGCTCGGCATCTTCGCCGCAGCGGTCGCCCGCGAGCACGGCGCGAGGCAGGTGCTGCTGATCGGCGCGCCGGCCGGCCGGCTGCGCATCGCCGAGATGATGGGCGTCGACGGCCTCCTCGACCTCGGCGAGGTCCCCCACCCCGCCGACCGCCGCGCCTGGGTGCGCGAGCAGACCGCTGGGCGCGGCGCCGACGTCGTGATCCAAGCGGCCGACAACCGCGCCGTCCCTGAGGGCCTCTCGATGCTGCGCGACGGCGGCCGCTTCGTGAGCGTCGGCGTCGGCGGGAAGGCCGAGATCGAGGTCGGCAAACTCCCCGGCGAGTGCACGCTCTACACCGTGCGCTCCGGCGAGCCCCGCCACTGGCTGCAGGCGCTCGACTTCCTCGACGCCCACCGCGCCCGCTACCCCTTCGAGGAGATGATCAGCGCCCACTACGCCCTCGGCGAGATCAACGAGGCGATGGCGCAGATGGCGAGCTACCAGGTGGTGAAGGCCGCCCTCTACCCCGGCGGAGTGCCGACGCGCTAGCGGGCGCTCGGACCGTCACCCGTTCACCAGATCGGCGCCGAGAAGGACTCTTCTGGTCTCCGACGGAACGCCGCACGGGTGGCGGTAGTGCGCGCGTTCTCGATGGCAGCACAACCGGCTTCCCGGCGCCGGCGGACAAAGGGTCAAGGCGGGACGCCCCAGGGGCGCTTGTGCTTCTCGCTCGCGAGGCACTCACGTCGTGGACGGGGGGGCTCCACGCCCGCCTTCCCGCAGGGGGGTGAAGGGCCCGCCGCAAGCCGCGCGCGAAGCACACGAAGGGCCTCATTTGCCGGGCTCGCGTGGACGGCTGACCCGGAATGTGACAGAGTTGTAATAGCAGTGAGGGGATCCCACAAAGGAATCCAACTGAAACTGCAATTGCATCGCAATAACCGTGCTCGTTCCGGCCCGGAATCCACAGGGGTTCCGCCCGGACCAAAAATAGGGGGAAACATGAAGGCACCGTCCACGGTCGGGCAGGGCACGCACCTTGCCCGCGTCGCACTGAGCGCTGCAATCGTCGGCGTCGGCGTCGGCGTGCCAGCGGCGGCAGCGAGCGCCTCCACGACGCACCGCGCCAGCCCAGCGATCACCGACCTCGCGAAGGGCCAGAACTACTACAAGGGCAAGACGCTGACGTTCGTGGCGCCGGACAGTCCCGGCGGCGGCTTCGACCAGTGGGCGCGGAACCTCGCCCCCGAGCTCGCCAAGTACCTCAAGGCCACGGTCAACGTGACGAACATCCCCGCCGGCAACACCGTCGCCGGCCAGGATGCCGTCGCCCACTCCGCGGCGAACGGCCTCACCGTCGGCTGGGCGAATGCGGGCCCGGACGTCGAGAACACCGTCCTCGGCCTCCCGGCATTGAACTTCAACCCCGAGCGCGAGGCCTTCCTCGGGGCGACCGCTCCGGGCCAGACGGCGGTCGTAGTCTTGAACTCACCCGCCTGTTCGCAGTTCACGAGCTTCGACAGCTTGGTAAACGGTTCGAGCACCGCAGCGAAGATCAAGGAGACCCTGCAGACCACCGGGACCGGCACCTTCCTCATGCTGATGCTCGACTCAGCCTTCGGGATTCAGTACCAGCCGATCACGGGTTACCAGTCGACCTCGGCGCAGACCCAGGGCTTCACTCGAGGTGACGGGTGTCTCGACGAGCTGCCCGCGGCTACGGCGGACTCGCTCGTGACGGGTGGCAAGGCGAGGGCGATCCTGCTCTCCGCTCCCTTCCAGTCCGGTGCCGCGATCGCTTCACACTTCGCCGGCGTCCCGACGGCTGCCCAGGAGTACGCGAAGCACAAGACGGTCATTGCCGGCTCCAAGGCACGCGCCGCCGCGTGGGCGACCTTCCTCGACATCCAGAACTCAACGCGCATCTTCTTCGCCCCAGTGGCAACGAAGACGCCAGAGCGGGACGCCCTGACGTGGGCCTTCCAGAAGTCGATGAAGGACCCGACGCTCCTCGCGCTGTTGCGGGCCCAGGGCAACCCCACCGGCCAGGAGACCGGCGCGCAGGCCAAGGCAAGCTACGTGCAGTTCCTGAAGGACGCGCACCGGGAAATCGGCGTGCTGCACTCCGTCATCGGCTAACTGCGCACAACCGCTCAGCCGAGCGACTGGAAGGAGCCCCGGGATCAGTCCCGGGGCTCCTTCGCGTCGCTCCTCGAAATTGGCGCGTGGCGGCTGGCCCGATTGGCCCGGCGACCGGGGCCCGTCAGCCCGCGTTTAGCCCGCGTCCGCCCCGGCCAGTCCGGGTCGGGCAACCTCACGGGCCCGTGTCGGTGAATCGGAGGCGGCCAAGTACAAGAAGAGCATCGCCGCCTCCAAGGGCCGCAACTCGGCCTGGCAGACCTTTTTGGACCTCAACGCCGCGACGCGCATTCTCTCCGCCCCCGCCGCGACGGCCACTCCGGAGCGAGATGCCCTCATGTGGGCCTTCCAGAAGGCGATGCAAGACCAGGCGCTCATTGCCGCAGCGCAGGCCGAGGGCAACCCGGTCGGACAAGAGACGGCGACGCAGGCTAAGGATGATTACGCGAAGTTCCTGGCTGACGCGAAGCGTGAGGTTCCGGTCCTGCGGTCGGTGATCGGCTGGACAGCGAGCAACCCCGACACACGCCAGCAGCAGCAGCCGATGATTCCCCGGGCATTTGTCCGGGGAATCATCGCCTCGCCCACGGACACGAGGGGCCGCATGACGCGGCCGATGCCCTGCCCTGACCACAGACCCTGTGGGCGACGAAGACTGGAGGCTGGACTCGCCAGGGGAGGGCTGCGCCAGGTGCTCGTACGCGCATCCTCGGTGAGGGGCGGCTGGTGGTCAGCGACGCCGTGCTGCCCGCAGGCGAATTCCTGGCCCTCGGCCGCGCGGCCCCAACCGCTGGCGCGCGAGAACCAATGCCCTCGCGGGGCGAGTCAGACACTCAGCAGGCTGCCGGGAGCGGACTCGCGCACTGACCGGGTAAGGGTCGTCGGCGCGGCGCTCCCGCCGCGCGCTCAGATCAGAGGGGGAAGACCGGCGAGAGGGAGATGTGGAGCAGATTGAGGATCTCATAGGCCGCCACTACCATCACCGCGGCGCTGACGGCGCCGAAGATCGCCCGCTTCACGAGCGAGGGCATCACGTAGCGGGTGCCGAACAGCGCGTACAGCGCGCAGAAGGTCCCGAGGCCGACCTCGAAGCTGAACAGGTAACTCAGGGTGAGCAGGCTCGCGAACCACCCGAAGGCTGCGAGCTCCCTCGTGTACTGGCCGTGGCGCCCCCAGCTCTTGTCGTTGATCTGGGAGCGGCCCCCTCTGACCGAGAGCCGTACCGGGACCGGACCTACAGCGTCGGTGATGTCGCCGACGCTGTGGAGGCTCCCTTCACCACCGTCCACCGCGATGGTGCGCGCCCCGACACTCACGGGCTGGAGCTCGGGAGGGGGGGCCGGCGCTTTCGGGTCGAGGCCGGCGCCTTCGAGCAGCCTCTCTTCCTCGTGCTTGTCCGCGAGGTGGTGGATGTAATGGGAGATCTCCGTCGGAAAGCGCCAGACGGCCGCCGCGGCCGCGACGCTGCCGGCAATCATCGGCATCAGCCCGGTATTGAAGGAGTACTCGCTGGCCGTATAGATGAGGAAGGGAATCGTCACGCCAAGCACGAGGACGTTGGCGATCATTGCGAGCAAGGGGTACGGACGAAGCTTTTGCTCCCGGGCACGGAGCTTCTCGGCGCGCCGCACCGGGTCCGCCTCCTCGATTGGCGCGTTGTTCTTCTTCGCGTCCTTGTGGAACTGGAAGCCCTTGAGGCCGATGATCCCGAGGCCGACGGCGAACAGGACGTCCGCGAGCGGCCGCGCGAGGAAGCTCACCCCCGGGAAGATCTCGTGGGTCTGATAGATGCTCTGCTCGAGCTGCGGGCCGAGGATCAGGCCGATGCCGAAGACGGCGAGCGAGTACCGGAGGCGCCGCAGCGCGAAGCCCACGATCGCAAAGACGGCGACCTCGAGGACGGAGAAGAAGGTGACATCCGCGGCGAAGGTGCCAACCACCGAGATCGACATGATCAGCGGGACGAGGAACGGCCCCGGCACGCGCGTCACCTTGGCGAGCTGGGGGGCGGCGAGCAGGCCGGCAAGCGTGCCGACGAGGCCGCCGAGGGCGATGATCCACACCGTCTCATAGGCGAGGGTCGGGTACTTGGTGGTGAAGCCGAAGCCCGGCTGCACACCGCGGATGGTGAGCGCTGCGAGGAACAGCGCGCCGCCGACGCCTCCGGGGATCCCGAGGCCGAGGAGGGGGACCATCCCGCCCGCCTCCTTGGCGAGCGAGGAGCCCTCCGGGGCGATGATGCCTTCGGGGATCCCCGTCCCGAACTGGTCCCGCTTCTTCGAGAACTGCTGAGCGATGCCGTAGGACATGAAGTTCGCCGCGAAGCCGCCGATGCCCGGCACGATCCCGGTGACCACGCCGATGATGCCGGCGCGCAGCACGGCAAGCCAGTGGGTGAACGTGTCGCCCACCCCCTGCAGGACCTGCTTGCCGAATCCCTTCTCGAGGACGACGGCCGTCGACGACGCGACCTCGTTGCCCATCATGTCCTGGCGGGCGATCGTCGTCCCCGTACCGAAGACGAGCACCATCTGGGGGATGGCGAACAGTCCGACGAACAGGGCAACGAGGGAGATCCCCGAGTACAGGCCGACGGCGTTGAAGACATAGCGGTATTCGCCGGTGATCGGATCGGCGCCGACCGTCGAGAGCATCAAACCGATGCCGGCCGAGACGAGGGCCTTGGAGACGGCGTCGGTACCGAGGGTCCCCACGAGGAGCAGGGCGATGGTGATCAGCGCCACGTACTCCGGCGGGTGGAAGAGGCCGGGCAGGTAGTTGATGACCTGGATGAAGCCGATCAGGCAGCCGCAGCCGATGAGGCCGCCGAGCATCGTCGAGGAGGCCGAGATGCCGAGCGCCCGCCCCGCCTCGCCCCGCTGGGCCATCGGGAAGCCGTCGAAGGTGACGGCGAAGGCCTCCGGGTGGGCGGGGGTGTTGAGGAGGATGGAGGTGATCGAGGCGCTGAAGTAGCTCCCCGCCTGGGTCGCGAGGAACAGGCAGAGCGTTCCGGTGTTGTTGATGTGGTAGATGAAGGCGAGGATGATCGAGAGGACCACAGCGCCGCCGAGGCCGGGGATCACCCCGAAGATCATCCCGAGGAGCGAGCCGCCCACGAGGTAGGCGATCGCCGGCCCGTTGCCGAGAGCGGACAGGCCGCTGAACAGGTTATGGATCATTGTCGGGCGCTCAGACTCCCCCGGGGTCAGAAACCGTGCGTCGGTGGCGAAACGCTAGCGGAAGTGGTGACGAGGCAAAAGGACTCATGACGGGGCCCCGTCGCGGCGCTCGTCGTGCACGTCGTTGCTACGGGGCAGGGCCGCTTCGGGATGAGGGATCGGGCTAGCGGCCGGCGGGCGCGAGGCCGTAGAGGGCGCGGGCGTTGTCGTCGAGGATCCGGTCGATGAGCGGCGCCTCGACCGCCGCCGCCTCGCGCAGCCGCTGCAGCGCGAGCAGCTCGCTCGAGGTGTCGGCGTGACCGAAGTCCGTGCCGGCGACGAGGTTGTCCGGCCCCGCGTAGCGGATGATGTACTCGAGGTCGTCGTCGGTCTGGCAGGCGACGTAGAGGTGGTGGTCGCGCATCACGCTCGCCGGGTCGATGACCTCGCCGCGCCGGCTCTGGCGGCGCACGTAGTCGGCGACGACGTAGGGCACCCACTGCGCCTGCAGCTCGACGAAGCCCCAGCGGATGTGCGGGTAGCGGGCGGGCAGGCCGGAGGCGAGGATCGTCGAGAAGGCGACGATGCCGGGCACCTTGAAGCGCCAGATGCCGCTGTCGCCCTCGAAGATGTCGTGCAGGGCGAAGGTCCCGTTGGCGGCGTGGATCCCGACGGCGAGGCCGAGGCGGTCGATCTCCTCGAAGAGCGGCGCGAAGTACTCGTCGCTCGGCAGCCGCCCGCTCTGGCCCTCGAAGCCCCGCCAGAAGACGACCCCGGCGCCGTTCGCCGCGCCGAAGCGGACCTCCTCGATCGCCGCCTCGATGTCCATCGTCGGCGGGATCACGGCCCAGCTGAGGCGCCCCTCGCCCTCGGCGCAGCGCCCCGCCAGCCAGCGGTTGTAGCTGCGGCAGAGCGCCCGCTCGACCTCGGGGCGGTTGGTGAGGGGGCGGAGGAAGACCGTCGGGTAGATCACCTGCAGGTCGGTGCCGATCTCGTCCATCTGCTTGAGGCGCGCCGGCACGTCGGTCATCTCCCGCACGGCCTTGATGGCGTCGGTCTCCGAGACCGGGCCGGTGCGGATCAGCCGGCCGTCGATCACCCAGAAGCTGCCACCGCTGCGGCCGCCGCCCGGCACCTCGACGAGCGCCGGCGTGAAGGCCTTGTCCTCACCGTCGATGAAGGACCAGGTCTCCTCGCACTCGACGACGTGCGCGTCGGAGTCGATCGTGGCCATCTGCTGCACCCCCGTAGTCGGCGTGGCCGAGAAAATACCATCGCCCGGCGGGGGTCCCGGACGGGCCCGGGGCGGCGCCCGGCGGCGCGGCGGCGGTCCTGCTCAGGCGGCCGAGAGCGCCTGCTCGAGGGCGGCGGCGGCGCCGAGGAGGCGGGCGTCGTCGAAGCGCGCCGCGGCGAGCTGCACCCCGACGGGGAGGCCGCCCTCGCTCCCGCAGGGGAGGGTGAGCGCCGGCTGCTGGGAGAGGTTGAAGGGGTGCGTGCAGGGCGTCCAGGTCGTCCAGTCGCCCGTCGGCCACCCCTCCGGCACGTCCCGGCCGGCGGCGAAGGCGACGATCGGCAGCGTCGGCGTGACGACGAGGTCGCACTCCAAGAAGAGCGCGCCGAGCGCGATCGCCACCTCCTGGCGCTCGCGCTGCAGCTCGAGGTAGTCGCTCGCGCTGAGCCCGGCGCCCGAGAGCGCGAGGGCGAGGAAGCCCGGGTCGAGCTCGCCCCGGCGCGCCGCGTCGAGGCCGCCGAGCAGCTGCGCGGCGCCCGCCGCGAAGAGGCCCCCGATGAGCGCCGCGGTGGGGGCGACCACCGTGCCCACCTCGTGCACCACGGCGCCGAGCTGCTCGAGGTGGCGGACCGAGCGGGCCGTCGCCTCCTCCACCGCGGCCGTCGGCGCCGCGCCGGCGAAGCCCGGGCTGTAGGCGACGCGCAGCCCGGTGACGGACTGCTCGCCCGGCCAGGGGGCCTGCCCGGCGCTCGCCGGGTCGCGCCAGTGCTGGCCGCGCAGCACCTCGAGCATCGCCCGCGCGTCGGCGACGGTGTTGGCGATCGGCCCGAGGTGGGCGACGGGGCCGAAGGGGCTGGGTGGCCAGGCCGGCACCACTCCGTGCGTCGGCTTCACCCCGACGGTCCCGCAGAAGCTGGCGGGGATGCGGATCGAGCCGGCACCGTCGGTGCCGAGGGCGAGCGGCACCATCTTCGCTCCGACCGCCGCGGCGCTGCCGCCGCTCGAGCCCCCGGCGGTGCGCGTCGGGTCGAGGGGGTTGCGGGTCACCCCGGTGAGCGGACTGTCGGTCACCGCCTTCCAGCCGAACTCGGGGGTCGTCGTCTTACCGAGGAGGACCGCACCGCCGGCGCGCAGCCGCTCGACGGCCGGCGCGTCGTCCCGCCAGGGCTGGTCGGGGTCGACGAGGCGCGAGCCGCGCCGCGTCGGCCAGCCGGCGGTGAGCACGAGGTCCTTCACCGCGACGGGCACGCCGTCGAGGGGGCCGAGCGGGCGGCGGGCGGCGTAGCGGGCGGCGGAGGCCGCGGCGGCCTCGCCGGCGCCCTCGGGATCGAGGAGGCAGAAGGCGTTCAGCTCCGGGTCGCGCGCCGCCACGGTGGCGAGGCACTCCTCGAGGACGTCGACCGGCGAGCGGTCGCCCGCCGCGTACGCCCGCGCCAGCTGGGTCGCGCTGAGCTCCATCGTGGCTCCTTTCCGGTGCGCCGCTGTCTCGGTGCGCCGCTGTGTCAGTGCTTCTGTCTCGGTGCCTCTGTGTCAGTGCGCCTCGAGGGCGCGCTCCTCCTCGTCGCGCACGAGCGCCGCGAAGCGGTAGACGACGTGCGCGAACTTCGAGAAGGGGGCGAGCACGAAGGCGCTGAAGACGGCGTCGAGGTGCACCGCCAGGAGCACCCCGTAGGCGGGGCTGCGGCGCGCGAGGAGGGTCGCGAGGCCGGTGAGGGCGAGCACGAGGAGCGTGCCGAGGAGGGCGTGGTCGGCGGCGAGCGTCGGGGCGTCGGCGGGGGCGGGGTCGGCGCGGCGCTTCAGCGCGAGCAGCGCGAGGCCGCCGGCGAGCATCGCCACCCCGCCGAGGAAGCCGAGGACGACCGGCGCCTGCAGGAGGCCGTAGGGAGGGGGGCTCGACAGCAGGTCCTCGTCGATCGCCGCGACGACGGTGGCCGCGAGCGCGAGGACGAAGCCGCCCGCCAACAGGCCGTGCGCGCGCCGGCGCGCCGGCGAGCCCTCGGCGCTCGGGTAGGTGCACTCGACCCCGGCGCTGCGCAACCAGCGCAGCGTCAGCGCGTCGTGGGCGGCGCGGGCGAGCGCCGCGAGGGGCCGCGCCCCGGGGGGAGGCGGGCCGACGTGGCGGAGGTAGTTGCGGGCGCCGAGCGCGAAGACGAGGAGCGCGACGAGCGCGCTCGCGATGCCGAGGGCGTCGAGGGCGGCGAAGGGGACGAGCGAGTAGGGCGAGGCCGCACTCGGGTGCGAGGCGGTGAGCGCCCCGAAGCGCCCGCTCCCGGCGAGCACGCCGACGAGCGCGGCGGTCACCGCGACGACAACGGCGAGCGGGCGGCCACGCCCGCCGAGGCGGGCGAGGGGGATGAGCTCGGAAAAGCTCTCGCGGCGCAGCTCGGCGAGGAGCCGCGGCGGGTTGAGCGCGAACTCGTGCGGCGGCGCGTACATGCACGCGTAGTAGCAGGCGCGGCAGTCGTGGCAGAGGTTGGCGAGCTGGGTGAGGTCGCCGTCGGTGAGGTTGATGCGGCGCTCGAGCGCGGGGTAGACGGCGCAGTAGCCCTCGCAGAAGCGGCAGGCGTTGCAGATGTCGAGCTGGCGGCGGGCCTCGTCGGCGAAGGTCACGCCGCCGCCCGCGCCGCGCTCGTGCCGGCGATGCGCCCCCAGACGCTGCCGATCGTGAGGCCGAAGCCGGCGAGGTAGCCCGAGGACAAGACGTTGCCGGACATGATCTCCCCCGCCGCGAAGACGTTCGAAAAGACGCTCCCGTCGCCCTTGCGGACGCGGGCGTCGGCGTCGACGGCGACGCCCAGGTAGGTGAAGGTGATGCCCGGGACCATCGCGATCCCGTAGTAGGGGGGCGTGTCGATGCGCTGCGCCCAGTGGCTCTTCTCGGGGGTGAGCCCCTCGGTGTGGCAGTCGTCGAGGAGGGTCATGTCGAAGGTGCCGCCGGGGACGACCGCGGCGTTGTAGGAGGCGACGGTCTCGGCGACGCGCGCCGCGTCGAGGCCGAGCTGTCCGGCGAGCTCCTCGAGGGTGTCGGCGCGGTAGGAGCCGTACATCGGGGGCAAGAAGTTGCGGTTCACCTTCTCGTCCCACAGCGAGTAGGCGATCTGCGCGTCCTGCTCGGCGATGTTGCGCCCCCAGATCGCGTAGCGCTTCGGCCACAGCTCCTCGCCCTCGTCGTAGAAGCGCAGCCCGTGGCGGTTGACGACGACGCTGAAGGGGATCGAGTCGAGGCGCGTCGCGATGCCGCCGTCGTAGCGCGGCGAGCGGGCGTCGACGGCGACGGCGTGGAAGCCCCTCTCCTCGCCGGCCTTGTCTGCGCCGAGGCCGTAGAGGCACTCGAGGATCCTGCCGTCGTTGGTCTCCGGGCCGCGGATCACGTAGTTGTAGGCGGCGTCGCCCCAGTAGCGGGCGAGCCAGTCGATGTTCGCCTCGAAGCCGCCCGCGGCGCAGACGACGGCCCTGGCGGCGACCTCGAAGCGCTCCCCGCCGCGGCTGCAGACGAGCGCCCCCACTCCCCCGTCGCGCTCGACGAGCTCCTCGACGAGGGTGTCGTAGCTGACGGTGACGCCCATCTTCGCGGCGGTCGCGTAGTAGGAGTTGAGGAGTGCCTTGCCGCCGCCCAGGAAGAAGCGGTTGGTGCGCCCGAGGTGCAGCGTCCCGGACAGGGGCGTCTGCCAGCGGATGCCGTGATGGCTCATCCATGCCGGCACGCTCTCGGACTCGCGCACCGTGAGGCTCGCCAGCGCCTCGTTGGAGGGGCCGCTCCCGACGTGGCAGAGGTCGTCCCACAGCTCCTCGTAGAGGTAGCTGCCGGTGTTGTAGGCGTCCGCGACGGGGTGCACGCAGCGCACGTTGCGGGTGTGGCGGGTGTTCCCGCCGCGCATCTGCTCGCCGGAGCGCTCGAGGAGGAGCACCCTCCCGGCGTGGTGGCGGGCCGACATCGCGGCGACGAGGGCGGCGTTGCCGCCGCCGATCACCACGACGTCGAAGGTCCCCGCGAGCTCGGGGGGCGCCGCGGCCGCGGCGCTCAGCACGCGCCGCGGTGCGATGACGGCGTCAGCTCAGTAGTTCGGGAGCCAGATGCGCTGCCAGGTAGTGAGGGCATGGTCGAAGAGACTATTGAGGAAACCGCCCCCGAAGAAGACCAACAGCAGGATCAACACCATCGAGAGCTGGCGCAGCTGGTAGTAGCGGGGCAGCGCGCTCGCCGGCAGGAAGCGCTCGATCACCGCCGAGCCGTCGAGCGGCGGGATCGGGATGAGGTTGAAGATCGCGACGATGACGTTGGCCACCCCGAGCAGGAAGAGCAGCTGAAAGGGGACCGACAGCGAAGGGCCGAGCGTCGCGCCGCTGTGCGTCGTGAGCATCAGCGCGAAGCCCGCGGCCGCAGCGATCACGAGGTTGGTCGCCGGGCCGGCGAGGCTGACGAGCACCGACTGGTTGCGGGGGTGGCGGAGGCGGTTCACCGAGACCGGCACCGGCTTCGCCCAGCCGAAGGCGGGGGCGCCGAAGAACAACAGCAGCGCCGGCAGCACGATCGTCCCCACCGGGTCGATGTGGCGCAGCGGGTTCAGCGTGAGGCGCCCCGCCCGCTTCGCGGTGTCGTCGCCGAAGAGGTTGGCGACGAAGCCGTGGCTCACCTCGTGCAGCACGATCGAGGGGACGAGGACGAGGAAGTAGTAGACGTAGCTGGCGTGGATCGCGTGGCGGCGCACCGCCTGCACGAGGAGCGCGATCACCGCCACGCCGATGACGAGCGCCCACGGGCCGTACTGGTGGAAGCGTCGCCGGCGCGCCTCCGCGTTGAGTGTCACGGTCGCGGCTAGCGGGCGCTCGAGGCGTGTTCGATGCAGGTCGTGACGGCGGGCATCGCCTCGAGGCGCGCCGGGGCGATCGCTCGGCCGCACTTCTCGCACGAGCCGTAGGTCCCCTCCGCGAGGCGCTGCTGGGCGCGCTCCACGTCGTGCAGCTGCTTGCGCAGCTCGCCGACGAGCGCCTCGGTCTCGCCGCGCTCCGCGCTCACCTGCGAGGAGTCGGCGAAGTTCGAGTCGTAGTCGAGGCCGGTCTCGCCGGGCGTGCCGAAGCCGAGCTCGGCGAGCTGGTGCTCGAGCGAGGCGCGCTCCTCCGCGAGCAGCGCGCCGTAGTCGAGCGTGGTGGATTCTTCGGACATGTCGGTACCTAGTCTTCTCGCATTACGGCGCCGGTGGGCGCCGGGCTCCTCGGGGGCGGGCTCAGCTGCCGAGCGCGGCCTCGATGGCGCCGGTGAGCGCGGGGTCCTCGGGGGCGGTCTTCGAGCGGTAGCGGCCGAGGACGCTGCCGTCGCGGCCGACGAGGAACTTCTCGAAGTTCCACGAGACGTCGCCCGCCTCGCCCTCGCCGTCGGGGGTCTCGGTGAGCAGCGCGTAGAGCGGGGTGCGCCCCTCGCCGTTCACCTCGACCTTCTCGAACATCGGGAAGGTCACCCCATAGTTGGTCTCACAGAAGCTGGCGATCTCCTCGCTGCTGCCGGGCTCCTGCGCGCCGAACTGGTTGCAGGGGAAGCCGAGGACCTCGAAGCCCTGCCCGGCGTAGCGGCTCTCGAGGGCCTGCAGGCCCGTGTACTGCGGGGTGAAGCCGCACGCCGAGGCGACGTTCACGACGAGGAGGACCTCCCCCTCGTAGGCGTGGAGGGAGGCCTCAGCGCCGTCCAGGCGCCGCACCGGAGCGTCGTAGATCCCCATCGTCCCTCCTCGCCGAGTCGTCGCTGGCCACCTTAACGGCAGGTCGGCGGGGGGTCGTCGCCCGCGGGTGGGCCGCGAGGTAGGCGCGCCGCAGCCGCTCGGGGGAGACCTTGGTGTAGATCTGGGTGGTCGCGATCGAGGCGTGGCCGAGGAGCTCCTGGACGACGCGGATGTCCGCGCCGTGGTCGAGGAGGTGGGTCGCGAAGCTGTGCCGCAGCACGTGCGGCGTGACCCGGTCCGCGAGGCCGGCGGCGAGCGCCGCGTGGTGGACGACGGTCCACACCGCCTGGCGGCTGGTGCGCCGGCCGCGCGTCGACAAGAAGAGCGCCTCGGCGTCGCCGCGCTGGCGCCAGCGGGCGGGGGCGAGGCGCTCGCGGCCCCGCGGCGAGAGCCACGCCGAGAGCGCCGCCGCGGCGTGGCGGCCGACGGGGACGATGCGCTCCTTGGAGCCCTTCCCGAGCACGCGCACGAGGCCGGCGCGCAGGTCGAGGTCGCCGAGGGAGAGGCCGGCGAGCTCGGAGATGCGTAGCCCGCTCGCGTAGAGGAGCTCGAGGACCGCCCGGTCGCGCAGCGCCACCGGCTCGTCGCCGGTGACCGCGCCGAGGAGGCGGAGGACCTCCTCCTCGGTGAGCGCCTTCGGGAGCGAGGCGGGGACGCGCGGCCCGCGCACTTCGGCGCCGGGGTCGACGGCGTGGCCCCGCTCCTCGGTGCAGAAGGCGTGCAGGCCGCGCACCGCGACCGCGGCGCGCGAGCGCGTCGCCGGGGCGAGGCCGGTGGTGGCGAGGAAGGCGAGGTAGTCGTCGAGGACCGCGGGGGTCACCGCCGCGAGCGCGAGGCCCCGCCCGGAGAGGAACTCCTCGTAGCCGGCGAGGTCGCGGCGGTAGGCGGCGATCGTGTTCGGCGCCCTCCCCCGCTCGACGGCGAGGTAGGAGAGGTATTCCTCGGCGTCGGTGCTGAGCGGGCGGCGGCTCGCCAACTCAGCCGGCGCGCAGCGCCAGGTGGCGGGCGGCGAGGCCGAGGGCGATCATCGACTTCGCGTCGTCGAGCTCGCCGCGCGCGACGAGGCCGTCGATCTCCGCGAGGGGGACGGCCTCGAGGTGCATGTGCTCCTCCTCGATCCCCTGCAGGTCGGTGGCCACGCTCGTCAGCCCCTCGGCGAGGAAGCAGGTGGTGCGCTCGTCGGTGAAGCCCGGCGAGTTGTGGAACGAGCCGAGCTCGGTGAGGTGCTCGGCGACGCGGCCGACCTCCTCGGCGAGCTCGCGCGCCGCGGCGCGGGCCTTCGGCTCACCGGGGACGTCGAGCTTGCCGGCGGGCAGTTCGAGGACGTAGCGGTTGATCGCCCCCCGGTACTGGCGGACCATGAGGACGTGCTCGTCCTCGATGGGCACGACCACGACGGCGCCCGGGTGGCGGACGATCTCGCGCTCGAAGGTGTAGCCGTGGGGGTCGAGGAAGGTCGCCGAGACGACGTTGAAGAAGGCGCCGTGGAAACGCTCGCGCTCGCCGACGAAGCGGAAGTCGCCCTCAGCCGGCGGCATCGAGGTCGATCTCGAACAGGTGCGGATTGCGCGCCCGCGCCCGCTCGAGGGCGGCCCCGACGAGCCCCCGGAAGAGGGGGTGCGGCCGGTCGGGGCGGCTCTTGAACTCCGGGTGTGCCTGCGTGCCGAGCCAGAACGGGTGGCTCGGCAGCTCGACGAACTCGACGAGGCGGTCGTCGGGCGAGAGCCCCGAGAGGCGCAGCCCACCCTCCTCGAGGCGCTGGCGGTAGCGGTTGTTCACCTCGTAGCGGTGGCGGTGGCGCTCGGTGACGGTCTGCTCGCCGTAGAGCTCGGCGACCTGGGAGCCCGGCCGCAGTTTCGCGACGTGCGCGCCGAGGCGCATCGTGCCCCCGACGTCGGTCACGTCGAGCTGCTCGTCCATGAGGTCGATCACCGGGTCAGGACTCTCCTCGTCGAACTCGCTCGAGTTCGCCTTCGCGAGGCCGAGCACAGAGCGGGCGTACTCGATGACCATCACCTGCAGCCCGAGGCAGAGGCCGAGGCAGGGGACGCCGGACTCGCGCGCCCAGGCGGCGGCGGTGATCTTGCCCTCGATGCCCCGCTCGCCGAAGCCGCCGGGGATGACGATCGCGTCGAGCTCGGCGAGCTCGTCGAGGGCGAAGGCGCTCACCGACTCGGCCTGGATCCAGCGGATGTCCACCGCCGCGCCGTGGTGGAAGCCGGCGTGGCGGAGGGACTCGGCGACTGAGAGGTAGGCGTCGGGGAGGTTCACGTACTTTCCGATGACGCCGATGCGCACCGTCTGGGTGGCGAGCGCGACGCGCTGCAGGAAGGCCTCCCAGGAGGAGAGGTCGAGGTTGCCGCTGTCGAGGCCGAGGGTCTGCAGCACCATGTCGTCGAAGCCCTCCTCGTGCAGGAGGATCGGGATCTCGTAGATGCTCTGCGCGTCGACGGCGGAGACGACCGCCTCCATCGGGACGTCGCAGAGGAGGGAGATCTTGCGCTTCAGCGACTCGTTGATCGGGTGGTCGCTGCGGCAGACGATCACGTCCGGCTGGATGCCGCGGCTGCGCAGCTCGGTCACCGAGTGCTGGGTCGGCTTGGTCTTCTGCTCCCCCGAGGGGGCGAGGTAGGGCACGAGGGTGAGGTGCACGTAGCAGACGTTCTCGCGGCCGACCTCGCGGCGGAACTGGCGGATCGCCTCCAGGAAGGGGACGATCTCGATGTCGCCGACGGTGCCGCCGACCTCGGTGATCACGACGTCGTAGTCGTCGGTCGCGAGGCGCTTCACGCGGTCTTTGATCTCGTCGGTGATGTGCGGGATGACCTGCACGGTCTTACCGAGGTAGTCCCCGCGCCGCTCCTTTTGGATCACCGAGGAGTAGATCTGGCCGGTCGTCGCGTTGCACGCGCGCAGCAGGTTCTCGTCGATGAAGCGCTCGTAGTGGCCGAGGTCGAGGTCGGTCTCCCCGCCGTCGTCGGTGACGAAGACCTCACCGTGCTCGAAGGGGTTCATCGTGCCGGGGTCGAAGTTGATGTAGGGGTCGAGCTTGCACATCGTCACCCGGAGCCCACGGGCCTTGAGCAGCCGACCGAGCGACGAGGCGGTGAGCCCCTTGCCGAGCGAGCTCGACACGCCGCCGGTCACGAACACGAACTTCGCCAAACGGTCCTCCGTTTCCCTTGGCCCGCTCCAAACTACAAGGCGCGCGCGACGACGTGGCGGAGCTTTCAGCGCGCGCTGGCGCGCGCTGCGGCCCGCCCGGTCATCTCGAGCAGCTCGGCGGCGTGCAGGCGGGCGGCCGCGCTGTCGGGGTGGCCGGAGAGCATCCGCGAGAGCTCGACGACGCGCTCCTCGCCCTCGACTGGCCGCAGGCGGGAGACGGTGCGCGCCCCCTCCTCGGCCTTCTCGAGGACGAGGTGCAGGTTGGCGTAGGCGGCGACCTGGGCAAGGTGGGTGACGACGAAGACCTGACGCCCGGCGGCGAGGGCGTGCAGGGCGGCGCCGACGGCGAGCGCGGCCTCGCCACCGATGCCGGCGTCGACCTCGTCGAAGACGAGGGTGGGCGGGGCGCTCGAGAGCACGAGGCGGAGCGCGAGCATCACGCGGGCGAGCTCGCCGCCGGAGGCGATCTTCGCGAGCGGCAGCTCGGCCTCGCCGCGGTTGGCGCTCAGGAGCAGCTCGACCTCGTCCCCGATCCCCTCGGCCGGCACCTGCACGACGAGGCGGGCGCCCGCCAACGCGAGCGAGGCGAGGTGCCCCTCGACCTCTGTGGCGAGGGGGAGGGCGGCGGCGCGGCGGCGGTCGCCGACGCGCACCTCGGCCTCCGCGAGGCGCTCGGCGACGAGCGCGCGCTCGAGGAGCGCCGACTCGCGCTCCTCGTCGGCGCGCTCGAGCTCGGCGATGCGCGCCCCGGCCTCGCGGGCCGCGCCGAGCACGTCGGCGAGGCCCTCGCCGTGCTTGCGGATGAGGCGGCGGAGCAGCTCGCGCCGCCCCCGCACGAAGGCCAGCCGCTCGGGGTCCTCCTCGAAGTCCTCAGCGGCGCGCCGCAGCTCGCTCGCGACGTCGGCGAGCTCGGCGGCGGCAGCCGCGAGGCGGGCGCGGCTCCCCGCGAGCGGCTGGTGGCGGTCGAGGGCGGCGAGGGCGGCGCCGAGCGTGTCGAGGACCGATCCGCCGCCGTCGCCCTCCACCGCCTCGTGCGCCTGCTCGGCCGCCTCGCGGAGCTGGGTGGCGCCGGCGAGGCGCTCCTCCTCGCCCGCGAGCTCGTCCTCCTCTGACTCGCCGGCGATCGCCGCCTGTTCGATCTCGCCGAGCTCGAAGCGCAACAGGTCGAGCTCGCGCGCCCGCGCCCGGTCGTCGCCGCCGAGGTCGGCGATGCGCCGGTCGAGGGCGCTGAGGGCGCGACGGAGCTCCTGGACCTCGGTGAGGTCGACGCCGGCGAAGGCGTCGAGGGCCTGACGCTGCACCGCCGGGCGGAGGAGCGACTGGTGGGCGTGCTGGCCGTGCAGGTCGACGAGGCCGGCGCCGAGGTCGGCGAGGGCCGCGAGCGTCGCCATCTGCCCGTTCAGGGTGGCCCGCGAGCGCCCCTCGCGGGGCACGCTGCGCATCACCACGATCTCGTCGTCGGGGGCCTCGCCGGTGACGAAGCGCCCCTCGACGATCGCCTCTTCGGCGCCCTGGCGGACCATCGCGCCCTCCGCCCGCCCCCCGACGAGCAGCTCGAGCGCCTCGATGACGAGCGTCTTGCCGGCGCCGGTCTCGCCGGTGATCACCGTGAGACCACGGCCGAGGCGGACGTCGAGGTCGGCGATGACCCCGAGTTCACGGACCCTGAGCTCGCTCAGCATCGGCTAGCGGTCGGCGAGGTTGAACTTCGAGCGGAGGACGCCGTAGAAGTCGCCGCCGTCGAAGGCGATGACGCGCGCCGGTCGGCTGCCGGCGCGCACGCGCACCCGGTCACCGGGGACGACGGGGATCGTCGTCAGGCCGTCGACGACGAGCACGCCCGTCCGCTCCCCGATCATCTCGATCTCGACCTGCTCGGACTTTTCGAGGACGAGCGAGCGGTCGAAGAGCATGTGCGGCGAGATCGGGGTGAGCACGATCGCGTCCAGGCGGGGCGAGACGATCGGCCCCCGCAGCGAGAGGTTGTAGGCGGTCGAGCCCGAGGGGGTCGAGACGAGGAAGCCGTCGGCGACGTAGGTGAGGAAGTCGGCGCCGCCGATGCGCAGCTGCAGGCGGATCGTGTGCCCCTGGGCGTCCTTCTCGACGACCGCGTCGTTCAACGCGATGAACTGCTGGTCGCCCGCCTCGCCGGTGAAGGAGACGTCGAGGGTCATCCGCTCCTCGATCTCGTAGTCACCGAGCACGAGGCGCTCGAAGACCGCCTCCACCCGCCCCGGCTCCACCTGGGTGAGGTAGCCGAGCGAGCCGAGGTTCACCCCGAGGACGGGGACGCCGCGCGCCGCGGCGACGTGCATCGTGCGGAGCATGGTGCCGTCGCCGCCGAGGCTCACGACGAGGTCGAGGTCCTTTTCGCCGAGGCGCGGGTCGGGCCCGCCGAGCGAGGCGTCCTCGATGACGAGGTGGCCGCGGGACTCCCACCACTCGCGCGCCGCGGCGGCAAGCTCGCGGGCGCGCGGCCGGTCGGGGTGCATGACGAGCGCGATCCGCTTCGGCGGATCCGCGACGAACTGGACTGCCACGGTGTCATCCTCGCAAGCGGCACTGTCAGGGGCAACGACCACCCCGCGCGCGCTAGGGCCGCGAGGTCGCTCCGCCGCTGCTCCCCAGCGTCGGCCCGGCCCTCTTGGCAGGCGCCTTCTTCGCGGGAGCCTTCTTCGCCGGGCTCTTCTTGGCGGGGCTCTTGCTCGGTGCTGCCGTCTTCTTGGCGGGGCTCTTCTTCGGCGAGGCCTTCTTCGCCGGGCTCTTCTTCGGCGAGGCCTTCTTGGCGGGGCTCACCTTCACCGGGCTCTTCTTCGCGGGGCTCTTCTCGGCGGCGGCCTCCGAAGGCGCGGCCGCGCCCTGTGCCGGCGCCCAGCTGTGGTCGCGTCGGAAGTCCCCGAAGACGCCTGCGACCCGCTCGAGGAGGTCGGCGAGCTCCGCGCGCCGCTTCTTCGCCGCGGCGTCGAGCTCGCGGCGCAGCTCGTTCTGCACCAGCCCCCCGAAGTAGTCGGCGCCGCGCCGAGACTGCGCGCGCAGCTCCTCGATCGCGTCCTCGATCTTCTCCTTGGTCGGGGTCGCGCTCTTCAGCAGCGTGCGCGCCGTCTCCTCGAGCTCTCGGCGGCTCATCTTCGACAGCGAGGAGCTGGTGTCGAGGACGTGACGGATCGCCTCTTTGACGCGGTCGCTGCTAGAAGCCATCCGATCAGCGTACCGGGGTCATTTCCGAACTTCGCGCGCGCCATCGAGGACGCCGGCCACGAGCGCCGCGAGGTCGGCGGCGTCGAGGTCGGGCTTCGGGTCGTCGACGGCCACGCCGGGGGGCGTCACCCCCGAACGGACGAGGGCGTAGCGGGCGCCGAGGCGGACCGCCAGCGCGCCGTCGGTCTCGGGGCGGTCGCCCACCATCACCGCCACCGGGCCGAGCTTCTCCCGGATGAGCTCGGCGGCCGGGGGGTAGGGCTTGCCGGCGACGACGGCTTGCGCACGCGTCGCGTACTGCACGGCGGCGAGCATCGACCCACCGCCCGGGAGCGCCCCGTCGGGGGTCGGGTAGGTGGCGTCGTCGTTGGTGCCGATGAGGCGCGCCCCGGCCGCGATGGCGCGGGTCGCCGCGGTGAGGCGGGGCATGCTGAGCGTGAGGTCGAGGCCGACGACCACCGCGTCGGGACGGGGCACGGCCGGGTCGAGCTCGGTCGGGACAACCTCGACCCCGGCCGCCTCGAGCGCCTCGACGATGCCGGGGCCGCCGAGCACCATCGCCCGCTCCCCCGCCTTCATGAGCCCCGCCGCGGCCTGCGAGGAGCTCATCAGGTCCTCGCTCGCGCACTCGATGCCGTGCGCCGCGAACTTCTTCAGCATGTCGTTTCTCAGCGCGAAGGAGTTGTTCGTGAAGAAGGCGACGCGGCGCCCCGACTCGCGCAGCTGGCGGATCGCCTCCGCGGCCCCGTGGATCGGCTCGTTGGCCAGCCAGACCACCCCATCGAGGTCGACCACCCAGGTTTCCGGCCCGCTCTGCGATTGGCTCGTCATCGCGCCATCTTGGCATCGAAGTCGGCGCCGACCCCTGGGAATTGGCCCATTCGCGATGTGGTAGTCATGAGCGGTGCCCCCACGTTTCGAGCCCTTTCGCGGCCTGCGCTATGACGATTCCCTCGCGCCGCTCGCTGTCGCGATCTGCCCGCCCTACGACGTCGTCGACGACGCGGAGCGCGCTGAGCTCGCCTCGCGCAGCCCCTACAACGCGATCCACGTCGAGCTCCCGATCGAGGACCCCGCAGTCCCCGGCGACCGCTACGCGAACGCCGCGGCGCTCTTCGCCGAGTGGCAGCGCGACGGCGCCCTCCGTCGCGACGACGCGCCCTGCCTGTACGTCTACCGGATGACCTTCAAGGACGAGGCGGGCGGCGCCCGCTCGTCGACGGGCGTCATCGGAGCCCTCGGCGTCGACGCGGCCGGCGAGGGCTCGGTCCTCCCCCATGAGCGGACGATGCCCAAGCCGAAGGGCGACCGCCTCGACCTGCTGCGGGCGACGGCGATCAACACCTCTCCGATCTGGGGCCTGTCGCTCGCCGACGGCCTCACCGACGCGTGCACCGCGGCGACCGGCTCCGGCCCCGCGCACATGAGCGCGACCGACGACGACGGCGTCACCCACGAGCTGTGGGCGGTCACCGACGACGCGGCGATCGCGACGATCTCGGGCCTCATCGAGAGCACCCCGATCGTCGTCGCCGACGGTCACCACCGCTACGAGACCTCGCTCTTCTACCGCCAGGAGCGCCACGACGCGAACGGGGAGGCCGCGGGCGCGGAGGACCTCGTGATGGCGCTCGTCGTCGAGCTCACCGAGGACGAGCTCTTCGTGCAGGCGATCCACCGCCTGGTCTCGGGGGTTCCCGAGGGCCACGACCTGCTCGCGGACTTCGCCCGCTTCTTCGAGATCTCCGACGGCGCCGAGGACATCACCGAGCTCGGCCGGCAGATGAGCCGTGACGGAGGCCTCGGCCTCGTCTACGCCGGCCGCCACCACCTGCTCGTGCCGAAGCCGATCGTCGAGAGCGAGGCCGAGGCGGCACTCGACTCGAGCCGCCTCGACGTGGCGCTGGCCGCCCTCGGCCCCCACAACCTCGAGTACCAGCACGGCGCGCAGATCTGCGCCGCGGCGGTGGCGAGCGGACGGGCACAGGCGGCGGTGCTGCTGCGACCGGCGACGGTCGCGCAGATCGCCGACACGGCGCACAGCGGCCGGCGGATGCCGCCGAAGACGACCTTCTTCCAGCCCAAGCCGCGGACGGGGATGGTCTTCCGGCCCGTCGCCGACTAGGAGCCGCGGGCCGGTCGGCCCGCTGCCCGATCAGGCGACCGTGACCGCCTCGTCCAAGAAGACGTCCTGCACGGCGTTGATCAGCTCGACGCCCTCGCGCAGCGGCCGCTGGAAGGCCTTGCGGCCGACGATGAGGCCCATACCGCCGGCGCGCTTGTTGATCACCGCGGTGCGCACCGCCGCCGAGAGGTCGCTCACCCCCGCCGACTCGCCGCCGGAGTTGATGAGGCCGATGCGGCCCATGTAGCAGTTCACGACCTGCCAGCGGGTGAGGTCCACGGGGTGGTCCGTCGTGAGCGAGGAGTAGACGAGCGGGTCGGTGCGGCCGAACTTGAGGGCGGTGTAGCCCCCGTTGCACTCTGGCTGCTTCTGCTTGATGATGTCGGCCTCGATCGTCACGCCGAGGTGGTTGGCCTGCCCGGTGAGGTCGGCGGCGAGGTGGTAGTCGGCGTCGTCGGTCTTGAAGGCGGGGTTTCGCAGATAGGTCCAGAGCACGGTGAACAGGCCGTGGCGATGCGCCTCGGCGAACATCGCGCTCACCTCCTGGATCTGACGGGTCGCCTCGTCCGAGCCGTAGTAGATCGTCGCACCGACCCCTGCGGCGCCGAGATCGACGGCCTGCTGGACCGAACCGAAGAGGATCTGGTCGGCCTTGCTCGGGTAGGTGAGGAGCTCGTTGTGGTTGAGCTTCACGATGAAGGGGATCTTGTGCGCGTAGCGGCGCGCCACGATGCCGAGGCCGCCGAGGGTGGTGGCGACGGCGTTGCACTCGGCGGCGATCGCGAGCTCGACGATCGCCTTCGGGTCGAAGTAGTCCGGGTTCTTGGCGAAGCTCGCGGCCGCCGAGTGCTCGATGCCCTGGTCGACCGGGAGGATGGAGAGGTACCCGGTGCCGCCGAGACGGCCGTGGCCGAAGAGGCCTGAGAGGCTGCGGAGGACCGACGGGGTGCGGTCGCTGTCGAGCATCACCCGGTCGATGTAGTCCGGCCCGGGGAGGTTCAGCTGCTCCTTGTTGATCGTCTTCGATACGTGGGAGAGCAGGTCCTCTGCTTCGTCCCCGAGCAGCTCTTCGAGGTTCGTCCCCATCTGCGACTCCTCCGGTTCTCCGACCGCGGCTGGCGGCATAACTCGGTCACAGCGTGACTGGCGCCAGCCTATCTGCCCCTCCGCCGGGGCCAACGGGAGTCGTGACCCCGATCGCAAGGAGATGGCGCTATGCGAGAGCGGTGAGGCGGTCCAGCGCGTCGGCGAAGTCGGGGTCGGTGCTCACGACCCGACGGAACAGTTCGCGGGCGCGCGGCACGTCGCCGGAGCGCTCGTAGAGGTCGGCGAGCGAGTACCACTGTCGGAGGTGGCGATCGAGGGGTTTGCGCAGCTCACGCGTGACCGAAGGCGCGAGGATCCCGATCGCCTCGTCGAAGCGCCCCCGGTCGGCGAGCGAACCGGCCATCACGAGACGGCCCTCGGCGAGGACGTCGCTCCCGGCCCCGGCACGACGCAGGTCTGCCCAGAGCTCGGCGACTTCGTCGTGGTCGCGCAGCGCTCGCGCGCAGTCCGCCATCACCGGGTGCTGGTCGACCGACGCGGTGAGCTCGTACAGGGCGCGCAGCTCGCGGCGCGCCTCCTTCCAGCGGCCCAGGCGATAGAGGGTGAGCCCGTACAGCTCACGCACCGCCGTGCTCGCCGGTGCCACCCGCACCAGCTCTTTCAACGTCGTCAGCGCGTCGCTGTAGCGCTCGCGGTCATAGGCGCCCGTCGCGTCGGCGAGGCGCAGTTCGAGGCGCGCCGCGTCACGGGAGCCGCCCGCTGCGTGCAGCTCGGACTTCACGTCGACGGGCAACGCCTGGCGCCGGCGGGCTGGGCGCTTGCCCGGCGTGGCACGCGCGGGCTTCGCGGAGGCGCCTGACTGCACGACGGCGAAGCGCTTGCGGCCCGGAGCTGCTGCTTCCCTGGGGGCCTCGGCCCGCTCCGAGCGACGCGCAGGGCCGCGTTCGTCCTCGGGCGGGGTCAGTCCGTACGCCCCGCGACGGGCTACCCCGCCCCACTGCCGGGGCGGCGCAGCCGTGGGGCGCTGCACACGGCCACGGGATGAAGCGCCTCGCTCGGGTGCACCACCCGCATCGCGCTCGCCCCGCGAGCGGCCGGCCGCTGCACCTCGTGCGCGCGGGTCACCGCCCTGGCGAGGAGGAAAGGACCTGCCATTCGCACCACCGCCACTAGAGCGTGGTGCACCGCCTCGAGTGCCCGTGCTCGGCCGGTCACGCGTGCGGTCCGGCGCTGGACGGCCGCTGCGCGGCGCGGCGCCGCGCGGGCTTGCTCCGCGAGGGGAGAACGATGTCTCCCCGCGCCCGGTGGAGCCCGCCGGCGGTCGGCGGAACCCGCCTTCGGAGCGCTGCGGACGGCCGTCAGGACGCGGGCGATCCCGGTCAGTCGGTCGCGAGTCGCGGTAACCGCCCCGCTCGTCCGGCGCGCGACGGGGTGGTCGAGCCGCCCCTCCCTCGCCATCCCGGCCGCGGTAACCACCGGTCGTGCGCTCCCCATTACCGCCGCGGTAGCCATCGGATGAGCGGTCGCCGTCGCGACCCCGGTAACCGCCGGTAGGGCGTTCCCCGCCACCAGCGCGATAACCCGCGGTCGGACGGTCACCGTCTCGACTACGACCGCCGCCGGCGGGCCGATTCCCGTCGCCCCCGCGGTAGCCGCCGGACGATCGGCCGCTGTCGCGACCACGGAAGCCACCGCTCGGGCGTTCCCTGTCGCCACCGCGCCCTCCAGCCGTCGGGCGATCGCCCTCGCGACCTCGGGAACCCGCCGCGGGCCGATTCCCGTCGCCCCCGCGGTAGCCGCCGCCGGGCAAACGGTCGCGGTCGCGACCACCGAATGCCCCCGCGGGCCGTTCACCATCGCGCGGGCGGAACGTGCCGGTCGGGCGAGCGCCGCGAGCACCCACACCACCGATCGGACCGCCGCCGGCGGCGCCCCGGCGGCCATTCCCTTGCGAGCCGCCCGGCCGACGCGGCTGGCGGTCGCCCCAACTCACGTCCTTGCGGACGTTCAGGCGGCTGGGTCGCTCACCAGTTGCCCCAGGTCGCGGCGTACGCCGGTCATTGCCGCTCGGAACCCGTCGATCCCCCCCGGTCGCCGCACCGCCGACGCGGCGGGTGGGTGCTCCGGACCTCCCGGGGGCGCGACGAGGAGCGCCACCACTTGGCGCGGTGGCGCGCCGCCGACGCGGCTCGGGTGATTCGGGAACGTCAGGCATTTCTTCGACCCTACTTGGAGGACGGAGCATGACCGCCCCATGGCCTGGGGTGGCGCGACGCAATGGGGGAATTCGGGAGAGAGAAGCAAAACCGCCCCCCGGGAGCCCGGGGGGCGGTTTCTGAGAAATATTCCGGCAGCGACCTACTCTCCCAGGGGGTCTCCCCCCAAGTACCATCGGCGCGGGCGGGCTTAACTTCCGTGTTCGGGATGGGAACGGGTGTAGCCCCGCCGCTATAGCCACCGGAAACCTGGGCTTGAGACCGGTGCCTTAACGGCAACCGATCGCAAGGTCACCGAGGTGTCCTTGAGCCTTCCATAGCGAGCACGAGCGAAGAGTCCAAGCCCTCGGCCGATTAGTACCGGTCGGCTGAACGCGTTACCGCGCTTACACCTCCGGCCTATCAACGTGGTGGTCTGACCACGGGCCTTACCAGGTTAACCCTGTGGGAGATATCATCTCGGAACGAGCTTCGCGCTTAGATGCTTTCAGCGCTTATCCCACCCGAAGGTCGCTAATCAGCAGTGCCCTTGGCAGGACAACTGACACACGAGAGCTTCGTCCATCCCGGTCCTCTCGTACTAGGGATAGCCTTCCTCAAATCTCCTACGGCTGCATCGGATAGGGACCGAACTGTCTCACG
>Ga0307374_10003998_pt1 | contig 24859 bp, 24 predicted proteins | sample OX3MG_FD_202532 | JGI IMG/M metagenome (GOLD analysis project Ga0307374, IMG submission 202532) | Soil microbial communities from Risofladan, Vaasa, Finland - OX-3 | ecosystem: Environmental > Terrestrial > Soil > Coastal area > Acid sulfate soil | place: Finland: Risofladan, Vaasa | collected... | reverse complement strand
CCATGCTGATCGTGCCGATAAGGTCGATCAGCTCGCCAAGCCGCTGCTTGTCGAGCGCGGGGCGGTTGTACTCCTTGGCGAGAACGCCCTTGAGGGAAGGGTTGTCGCGCTCGATGGCGACCATCGCGTCGTCGATTAGCTTGCCGATCTTGGGCTGTTTGGCATTGGAGCGAAGAAGCGGCCATCGCGCCTCTTTCGGAACCCAGAAGATATTTTCGGCGCGGTATTCGTCCGGGTCTTCGGGATCGGCGCCTTCTTTTTTTTGGGCGAGTAGGGCCGCGTGTTTCTCCTCGAAAGCGTCGGAGATGTACTTGAGGAAGATCAGGCCGAGCACGACGTGCTTGTACTCGGACGCGTCCATGTTGTTGCGCAGCTTGTCGGCGGCCTGCCAGAGCGTCTGCTCGAATCCGAGCGTCGCCCCGTTGTTGCCGTTGCGGCCGTTGGCCCGAGATTTTGCGGCGCGCGCCATCCTCAACCGTGCGCTCGCCGCTCGCTGGCGAAGTTTGCAAGCGCCTTCGACAGAAAGTCGTAAATGGTCACGATAGAATTCGGCCGTTCCCGATGTGGGTAGGTGTCGCCGTAAGGATCCCCTGGCTGCTTCACAATCAATGCCGGCACCTGGAGACCGAAGAAAAGGGCTGATTGCCGGTTGGTTCCGAACATGCGTTTGACTTCGTACCTTTTACACACCGCAGGTGTGCAGGCTCGGCTGTATTCGTGGAAACGCTCCTGTTCGCTCATTGGCGTTGGGTCGATTCTCCGCACTGTCACTCCACGACGCTCAAACTCTTCGAGCAACGCCGGGACTGCGTCGATACCTCCGTTCTGGGGGTGCTGACCAAAAATGATCGCGGGATTGGAAGGATAAAAGAAAATAAGTTCCATGCGACACAGCTTAACATAAACCCGTACCCGGTGTACAGCGGGTACGGCTTGTCGAGCCGCAAACCGGTCACGCTACCGATTCGAGATTCACCGCCAGGCACCGATGTTCTCAGGGCGGTCGGAGAACCTGAACGGCGCGTCGCTCTCGGTACAGGTTATGGGGTTAGGCGGGCGGCCGATGTGCACGCGATATGGTTCCCCGGCGTAGATATCGTGCGGTCCGGTGAAAAATTCGCGCGTGTCCGCGGGTATGAACTCCAGAACACCCTGATCCTTGTGCTCTGGGCGGAGCAGGCCAGATGGACCGACGAGCTGCTCTTCAAGGCGCTTCTTTTCCGGCTCGTTAGCCGGTTGATCCAGGAGCGCGGGGTTGACAAAAACACCTTGCGCAAAGAAATGTTCTCTTGAAGGCTGGCAGCAAGGAGATACCGGTAGTGTTGATCGGTACTCGGCACGGAGTAACCGAGAATGATTACGTTCGTCGCCGTGTGCAATGCAGTCACCGCCGCGTCCCAAACCCCAGCGAGTTGACCACCGAATGTTTTTCGCCACGTCGGCGGTTGCACACCCGGCTCCTGATCACCGGTCCCGCAGCCTTTCCCGTGCGCGCAATGGACGATGTTGACGTGATCGTGGAAATGGCCTCTTACGCCGAGTATTCACGCTTCTCCAAGCGCCGTCGTAAGCTCGGCTTCTCCGAAGATTCATCCGAAGGCGCACCCATCTGCCGATGGCTGATTGACCATATGAAGCTCGATGTCATGCCGACAGATCAGACCATCCTGGGCTTCTCAAACCGCTGGTGCAAACTCGCGATCAAGGCGGCAGAGGTTGTCACACTGAACGGATTCGAGCTGAGGGTCGTAACAACCCCGTACTTCATAGGAACAAAATTGGAAGCGTTTCGCGGGATAGGGAAAGGTGATTTCTATCGAGTAGCGACCTCGAGAACATCGTAACGGTCCTTGATGGCCGCCCTACAATCGTCAAGGAGGGCGCCGATTCCCCCAGCCAGCTCCAGCTGTACATCGCGAGAGAAATCGGCAAGCTGCTCGGCAACCCGGACTTCCCAAACGCCCTGCCAGGAGACCTCGCCGGCGACGAGATCAGCCAATCTCGCATTCCGATAATTCTTGGAACGCTGAATTCGCTGCGCCATCTTCCATCGAAACGCTTCGCAGCACGACAGAAGCAAAAGAAATCGTAAGCAGCTCTCGAGTTCTTGGACTCTGCAACCCGGAAGTTGCCCGCCCAGGAATGCGAACGTTGCGAACCTCCTCTCTTGTGGGCCTTGCCGAAAAAATCGGTGACCTGCACGTTCAGCGCCTTGACCAGAACGCGTTTCGCGCTGAACTGACTGCTAGTTAGCAGATCGCGACCTCCACGAAAAAGAAACCGTCCCGGCATTTGCCTTCTGGATGGATTTGCCCTAAGGGTACCGTGGTTGGGGTAAAGAAATAGAAATCACGCTGAAGTCTGCCCTCCCGATGCCGCAGGGGGTAACGGTATGAGTCCAGAACGCAAACGTGTAAGCACCCAAAAACGCAACACATTCGGCGCTCTCGAACCCAAACCGATGGTCGTGGTTCAGTCGTCTACCGCACTCCGCGACGCTATCAAAATGGCCCACAGGGAGCACGAAGCCAGCTTCGCTGTGGAAAACGACGGTAATGTATGTGTCATCGAAGCACTGGAAATATTCGAGCAGATCCGGCGAAAGTTTGACGGTGACGCCAAGCGCCAGTTACGAGCCATAAGAGCGTTGTGCAGTTCTGAGTTGCCGGTGCTCCAAGCGTTCAAGGAAGCGGGAATCAACCCTATCCGCATCGCAGGGTCCGGCACAGAAATGCAGAGCGTGCTGATCGGCGAACGTTTTACGATAGCGCCGCCCGTAGATCGAAAATTTGGCCTCGATCGATCTGACCCAGCTCTGTTCAGAATCGACCGCCCCATCGCGAACGCGTTCTCATGTGTGTGGGTATGCGAGAGCGGGATGCACTTGTGGCCGTGCGCCCTCGGAACGCCGCCCGACACTTGTGAGAATGGCAAGCCCTGGTCTCAAGGCGGAGCCTGATGCTTCCGGCATTCTTCGGTCGCCTGACCGCATTGTTTTCTCCGAGGGTCCTCGTATCGGGAACTCTGCCCGCGCTGCTGCTGATGGGTTATGGCGCTCTCTTTCTGACAGTTCTCACGAAACTGCCCGTCGCCGAAATCTGGAGCACTGGTGCAACTCTTACAACGGTCCTCGCGCTCCTTTGTCTAATCGCGCTGACCTATCTATTCGAGTCACTCAAGACGGTCTTCACGCAGTGGATGTGCGGCACGGCTATCTGGATTCCGAAGTCGCTCACTGCGCAATGGTCAAAGGACCAGCAAAGCGAGCGAGACGAGCTCAACAACAAACTCCGCAACGTTGCCGAGCAGCTACAGGGCTTGAAGAAGCTGCAGGCTATATGGAGTAAGCAATCGGAAGAGTTGAAAGCTGTCCCCCAACCAGCGCAAGTAGATAACGACGACGTGGTCGCCGTGAAAGATGAGGCACGCAGGTATTCAGTCAATCTGGACAACCAGTATTTAGCCGCCGTACAAGTTCTTATCAAACGACTTCGTTACTGCAGCGCTCACGCATCGAAGGAGGCTGTGCAAGCTGCCAAACAGGAACTAGACATACTGCTCCAAAGGATCGATCGAACCCTTGACGTCGCGCTGAACGCAGCGGATCGCGAGCGCCTGGCAAAATTCCCCCAGGGCGAGACCGTCGCCCCGACCAGGTTCGGCAATCGAATGGCGGCGATCGACTCATACACCAGTGCTCGATACGGAATGGACGCCAATCTCATCTGGCACCGCTTGAGGCAGGCCAACAACAAGACGGACGCGTGGCAGGCGGTGGACGACGCAAAAGCGGCGCTCGATTTCATCGTGTCATCGCTATGGGTGCACGTGCTGGTGGCATTCGTGACGCTCACCACGATGCCATTGTTGTGGCATCAGAGTCGGGCGGTATTCGTCTCGCTAATTATCGCTTCAATCTTCTTTGCGTTCACCTTTCATGCCGCGGCCATGGAGGCAGTGACGAGCTATGGCCGAGAACTCAGTGCGGCGCTCGACCTGAACCGCTGGAGCCTGTTGAGCGCTCTCCATTTGCCCACGCCTCTGAACGCGGAGGAGGAGTACGAAATTTGGACCCGATTCGGCAACTGGATCCGGTACGAGCAGAATGAACGGTCGCGCGCGAGTATCGAGTATCGGTGATCGTCGTGCAGGTTCCCGTCGCAAGTCGAAATCTTGTCGCCCAGCATCGGATCCGGGCGGGCGATGTGAGAAGCACTGAGATCAGCGAGACAACGGGCGAACCCATCGCTACCACTGATGCGGTAGTGAACAAGTATCTGCGAGTTGCCAAAGAAGCGGGAAAGCCGTTCCTGGCTGCAGATCTGTCTGACACGCCGGTTCTAAAGTACAGTGTCTCTCTCGTATCGATATCTGTTCCTACCAGTAGGGCGCTCAATGGTTTACTGGAACCGGGATTGCGCGTCGATATATATGGAACAGTCAAAGATCAGGATAGAACTTCATCGGTTCGTCTCGTGTGGGATCTCACTCTCGAGTCGGTTATCGACGGCGGCACCGGCACAGATCCGGCATCGATACTGGTTCTTTCGCTGCCTGCCAGCCCAAATCAGGCGACTGCGCGGCTCGCCGATCTCGCCGCCGCGACCAACCTTTTCGTCGTTTCCAAACCTCGACCGGAGTCGAAGCCTCCACCTCGTCCGGGCCCAGAAGATCAACCGGCTCCTGTGGCAAAGGCTAGCTGATGCATGGGACGGTGGATCTGCACAGAATGGCGCTTCGAATTGGTTTTCATAGTTGTCGTCAGCAGCATCGTCGGACTGTGGTGTGTCGAATATAACCGACTTCGTCCGGCCTGCTGGGCTGAAACGGATCTCAAAGCTGGGCAGTTTCTTACTGTTGAAGATCTAGGGGGAGCCGACGCAAAGACCTTCGTCGGCACGTTCCTGAACGGACCGAAGGAAGAGGGATCTCCGATAACTAACAAAGACATCTCCACTCTGCGAAGTTCCCAGGCTGTCGTCGCTCTGCAAGTCAGCGAAAAGCAATTGCGCGTTAGCACCTTCGAGATCGGCACGTGTATCGAAGTGCGGAGCAGAAAGGCGACCGCCGCGTCGGTCGGAGAGCTGAAGGTCGTCTCTATCGGCCCGACGTCAAATGCGACAACCTCGGTGCTCTTCTTAACGTCTCGCGACGACTCCAAACTCGCTGGACTACACGGAGGTGAAGAAGTCGCGTTCGCAATCGTAGGTTGTCCCGACGCCCTCAAGCCCTCGGCATCACCAACACTGCCCGCCGAGGCACCACCTGCGCCGCCCAAGGTCAGCGCCGCCCAACCCCAGCTTGGAAACGACATTGGGTGCGATTTGACCGCTGACGCAAACCAGGTTCTTCAACCCAAAGTATCGCCTGAGATTCGAGGCGAGATCGCGCCACGAGCAAAAGCTTGGTCAGGGAACGTCAACATCGTGCCTTCCATTAGCACATACCAGACCCTTCGTCAGAGGAGATCAGATTTGTGGTAGTCACAAGAGAAGTGAGGCGGTGGCGGCTAGACTTTGCTCGCGGGCAAATTGCTCCTTACTTTGTCGGCGGCGGCGGCGAGATTGTTAGCCGCTGCGGATGCGTCGATCGCTTTCTGAAGTTCAGCGCAGTCATTGGCGAGCTGCTGCAGGTCTGCGGCTGAGGGGAAGTTTTGGATAGCTTGTGTGCCCGCTTCAATTGCGTCTGCGCGTCCTGAACAGTTCAAAGCTTCCTGGTCGGCTAGGGTTGCATCGGCGTATTGACCAGCAGCGCGGAGCGCTGCGGCAGCAAGAGTCAGTTTCTTGGACTTCTCACGAAGAGCGTCGACGACATCAGCTTGAGAGGGAATTAGCATATCGTTCTCCTGCATTAGGATTGTTCAATTAGTGCGAGGAGCACGTTGGATGCGGTGCAGACGACGATTTTCCTGCGAGTTGTTGGTCCGGGGGTCGGTTCTTGTTGGCGGCGTTGGCCTGGTTGGCGCAGTTAGCTGCATCTGTCATGGACTGCTTATATTGCTTGGCGACGTCCTGGCCTTCTTTTACGAGGAAAGTGATTTGGTCTTGGAGGGATGGCGATTGTGCCATCTGGTTCAGAGTCGTGGTGACAGACTCGAACTGTTTGGGGTCGATGGTCGTCGCGGCCGACGCGGTGGGCGGATGAAGGGTCTGAAGATCGATGTTGCCGGCCAGAATGGCACTGTCGGACTGGGCAGATAATGCGTCATACATTCGGATCGCGGTGGCGTTGTTAGCGGCCTGCCAGGAAGCGCGCTGAACGCGAGTCAGGTTATTGAGATCTGCGGCGAGTTGTTTGCGGGTCGCGATGGATCTCACCATTCCCTGCACCATTTGGTCTTGAGCCTGAAAGAAATTCTGCATGTCGGTTTTATAATCATCCGTCAGCTTGGCGCCACCGGCAGACAGATGACGAGCAGCCGCCGCACCGGCACATCCACTCGCAGTCAAGGCCAGAACGAGAAGGGAGGCCGTTGGGACTAAGTAGTGCCGCAGACGTTGTGTGTAGTTCATAGAATACATCTATTTCGCCGAAATCGACGTTATTACTCCTATAAAGCCCAAGGCCTGGACGATCGCTTGGGTAGTAACTCCGCCCTTGGCGTAGGCATCGAGTTGCGCGAGGACAGGCTTGATAATGCCTTCGTAGTCTTGAGCGGCTAACCGGCCTTGCTTGAGACTTTGAGCGCGCAACAGTTGAACCTCCTTGGCCTGCAGCACCTGGTAGGGAATTTCTCCCTCGTCCTGTGAAGCAGTCCAGGCGGCGAGCGCGTCAAGCTTGATTTGCGATTGGGGTGGAGGGGAGGCGAAACCGTCATCTACAAATTGGGCGGAATCGAGAGCCAAGTTGACTTCGTTGAGATGGATTGCCTGGCGGAAGCGCACGTCGATTTCAGCATTGTAAATCGTGATGAGATCGTCCTGATAGTCGGCGTCGAGCTTGGCCATATTGGCCTTATGGCGCGCGTAAGCGGTCGCCAGAAGCAAAGAATTTACGCGATCATAAGAGCCTTGGTCGGTATAGGCGGAGGCGAAGTTGGCACCGCTCATCGCGAGATCGATCAAAGCTTGAATGCGGCCAGTGTCGCTGGTGGGCTGCTTGCTCGGTTTCGCCGAGAGAGGTTGAGATGTAGGAGCATTCTGGGCGGCGGATCGGTTTGCGGGCGTCGCCGCGCTGCCTTGCAGTTTCGGGACATTTTGGCCGAGTTGGTCGGACAACAGAAATTGCAACTGACCGGCGATGGCCGAATTATCAAGGTACTGGGAAAGCGCGGAGCTCCCGGGGCCGAGAGCTTTCTTCACTTCCGAGACAATTGAATCGAATTCGCCGATGCTCAGATCAGGTTTAGAGAGTTTTGCTATCTTGGCGGCAAGGTCATCGGCCTCGGCCTTGTCGTTGGCCCTTTTCTGAACCGCGTCATCACGTTTCTGGATCAGGTCAAGAATTTCACCCTTTCGGAGCCAAGGGATGTCCTGAGTCACTGAGTTGTTAGTGTTTGCTAATTCCCAGCAGTAGTGTTGCACTCGTGTCCATACGCAGTCCGCGTCATCACCGCAGACGGCCGGCGCTGCAACCTCAGGGGCCCCCGGAGAACATGGATTGTCAGGAACCTTTCCTGTGAGCTTTTTGTAATTGCTCACCGCACTGGCAAGTTGGCGGCGCGTTGTTTCCTGGTTCCTCAGTCGTGCCGGCAGGAAGTAAAAGGCCTTGCGAAGAGCCAGATGCTGATCGGGACTAAGCGATGGCTTGCCGATTAAAGTGCCAAGCGTTCTGTACACGTCGTATCTGAGGCGTGGCTCTCCGGAGCAGGGGATTTTGTGGTTGTCCAAGTCTGCACAAGCCCGCTGCCACGCCGGCATCTGGATGAATTGCTGCAGTTCCTGGTTGCGGGCGGAGGTTTGGAGGGCGGCGACGGCTTGGTCTTCCTCCGTGTCGTAGCTGGTTACCTGTTTAAACTCTTCGTCGAATTTGGAGCTGAGGTCAATTTTGTTGAAATCTGCGACGGCGGAGTCAGCCTTCTGCTGGTACTGATCCTCGTGAAGGTAGAGGCCGGTGCGGGCGAGCGGGCTTTGGACGGAATCAGAGACCTTGTTTCCGAAGTCCGTGACCGAATTGTAGATGTTGGCGAAGAAGTCGGAGCCCGAATTGACGGAGCTGCACGCGGATAGCGCAAAGAGCATCAAGAGAGCGGCGGCGCGGGCGCATCGCGGACTGGTCAGCATGGATCCCCCCTGCGGCAGGCGTGGGTCTGAAGCCATCAGCAGTCGCTGCTAACAGAATTCGTGCGCTAGCTAGCATAGAGTCATCGGATATGTAAAGGAGCATGGTGGATTTCTCTGGGCACAGACGCGTATGCATAGATACGTATGGTAGTCGCGGTCCCAAACGCTCCGCACCCCGACAGAAGCAAAGAAAACCGTAATCAGCTTTCGAGTTCTCGGACTCCGCAGAGTTGTCCGATCAGGGATGTTGACGCTGCTAACCTCCTCTCTTGTCGGCTTTGCCGAAAAAATCGGCGACCTGAACGTTCAGCGCCTTCGCTAGTTTCACGATCGTGGCGAGCGAGGGGCTGCGCTTACCGCGCAGGATTTGAGACACGTGGCCCTTCGAAAAGTCGGTTTCGAGGTATAACCGATCCAAGGTGATCAACGGTCAATAATCCCTGAAACGCGAAATCTGTGGAGGATCGTCGCTAGACAGTTAAGCGGCATTCTGTGCGGAGTCAAGTTTTCCTTCAGTTCGATCGAGTTAGGCATCGTGAGCGCGCAGTGCGGCGACCAGGGCGGGCAGTGCACGATAGCCGGGGAGTTTGCGGAAGCCGCGCTCGGCCTCGAGCACGCCGGCCGCGGTCCAGCGCAGCACCATGGCGCCGCCCTGCCAGCGTTTGACCCGGTGGCCGATTTCACGCACCCGGCTGAACAGGTTCTCGATCAAGTTGGTCGACGACAGTACCCGTTCGAGATTCTCCGACAGCTCCAGGCGGGTAACCGTCAGAGTTTCCTCGAGTCCCTCGCGTAGCGAGGCGGCCGCGCCGGGATGCTGATGTTCGAGTTGGCGCGCCAGGTTTTCGAGCAGGCGCCGCGCACGCTTGGCGTCACGCGCCGCATAAGCCTGCACCATGGCGCTACGGACCCCGGCGCGCAGCCGCTCGGGCAGGGCCTCGGTGACGTTGCGCTTCTTGTGCTCGCGGCAGCGCTGAATCAGCGCGCGGCGGCCGAAGACCTCGGCCACCGCCTTGTGCAGCGCCTTGGCCCTGGAGTTACCCCGTTTCGCTGGACGGTGTTGGGCTGCGGTAATCAGCGTCTTTAGAATGACTCCTCTCGTAGTTGATTGGCGACAGATAGTCGAGGGCTGAATGGCGGCGATGAGGGTTATACCACCCTTCGATGAACTCGAAGATCGCCATGCGTGCTTCGATTTGGGTTTTGAATTTGCGCCGGTCGAGCAACTCGCACTCGAGGGTGGCAAAGAAGCTTTCGCACATCGCGTTATCGAAGCAATCGCCGACGGAACCCATTGAGGGCCGCACGCCGGCCTGCTCACAACGTTTACCGAAGGCGAACGAAGTATACTGGCTGCCATGATCGGAATGATGGATCACGCCGGCAGGGCGGCGCTAGACGAGGGCCATGTTGAGCGCCTGGAGGACCAGCTCGGTACGCAGAGAGGTCTCCATCGCCCAACCCACGATGCGCCGGCTGAACACATCGAGCACTACGGCGAGATAGAGAAAGCCGCTCCAGGTCGGGATGTAGCTGATGTCGGCTACCCACAAACGATTCGGTCCTGAGGCGCTGAAGTTACGCTCGACCAGATCCGGCGCTGGTTGCGCGTTGGTGCCGCGCACCGTGGTCGTCACCCAGCGCCGCCGGCTCACGCCACTTAGGCCTGTGGCCTTCATCAAGCGCGCGACCCGCTTACGTCCGACGTGGATGCCAGCCGCCAATAGTTCCTCATGAATCCGCGGCGCCCCGTAGGTGGCGCGCGAGCATTGATGAATCGCCGTGATCTTCGCGCAAAGTTCGCCATCCGCCCGGGCTCGCGCCGAAGGCGGCCGCTTCTGCCGCGCGTAGTAACCGCTGGCGGAGACGCCCAGTACGCGGCACATCGTGGCCGTATGATGCATGGCCTGGTTAGCCCCTACGAACTCGAACGCCGTGACGGCGTCGAGCCGGTCTCCTGAGCGAACCAGGCCGCGGCTTTTGCCAGTATCTCGCGCTCTTCGCGCAGTACGCGGTTCTCACGCCGCAGCCGATTGAGTTCCTCGCGCTCGGTCGTGGTCAAGCCGTCGCTGCGCAGACCTTCATCGAGCGACGCCTGCTTGACCCATTTGCGGATCGCGTTCGCCGAGGGCTCGAACTCGCGCGCCAACTGGTCGATGCTACGCCCTGCGCGCGCCAGTTCGATGATGCGGCGGCGGTATTCGGGCGCATATGGTGGATGGGTTCTTGGCATTGGGGGACTCCTTCTTCCTTTCTCCCCAAACACCGTCTACGAAAGCGGGTCAACTCCAATTCGCCATGGACGGCAGGACCATGACGTCGTGCATGGACCCGTTCGGCAGCTTGACCTGCGGCAAAAATGAATGGCTGCGCCCCCATTCCTCGTGCATCCCCGAAGACTGGGATCGTCGTGAGCCGGATGATTCCTTTCGTGCTGACCGACGCTTGCGGGAGTTTCGTTTCCTGTGCGTTCCATCCGCTTCTTGCGTTATCGGCTGAAGGCGTGAGCCAAGACGCCATCTTCTGAGCGGTGAGAGGCAACGTGGTCAGGCATAAAATCGCGAAGATCATCGAACACTTTGTCCCTGGCCGCTGCTTCCGAACTCGACGTACCATTGGTCCGCCCGACTAGCTCTTTTTCAAGAGGGAGGCAGAAACAACGATGGGGTCTTCAGGCACCAGCGTGTTCACCGAGACATGGGGCCAAGTGAGGCCGGCGAAATTCAGCATGACCGTCTGGGTGTATTGAATCTGCGTGAAGTGAACCGTAATCTGCTGTTCATCCAGGTCAAACGGCGCTGAGAGGGAGAATTTCGCTACGCGCTGACCAGGAATACTTGGCTTGGTTTTGAGAATGACGTGCTGACCGGCTATAAGATCCGGTACGTCAAGGACTTCTTCGACTGTTTCGATCCAGAAAATGGCCGTCATTTGCGTGGCTTGGGCGTTAGGGGCCGTGGCCGCGGGCTGGCCCAACAGGAACGCAATGTTATCGGTTCCGCCCCCGAACAGCGGCGGAGGTGGCGGCGGAGCCGTGGAAGTGATCAGGGCGATGGTGTTGATGATCTTTTGCTTGCTGATGTGATTGCGCAGCAAACTGTTAGGATCGTCTAAAAGCGCCTGCGCAATGGTTCCGGTGGCAATAAAGCTGGTGAGATCTTGTGGAATTCTCGCCGTGTTTGGGTTGCTGGCGGTCTGGCTTGCGAACGTGATCTTGTTGTTAGGTGGTGCCGTTTTGAAGGGCGTGATGTCAACAGGGTTTATGGTTGGCGGTCCTGCGACGGTGGCAATGATGCCTTGGGCCTCTATCGTGGTACCGTGCGGTATGGAGGCCAAGCGGGCGACCGTTTCTTGCGTGATCGGGGGCACGGTTGTCGCCGGTACATGAAGCCACATTCCCGGCTCGAAGTGAATACCAGCCTTTTCGCCATGGACAGTAATATCGTCGATGGTCTGCAGATACGGCACCCCGTTGAGGAAGATGTCGCCTTGTGGGGTGGTTCCCCGGTTGGGAACCGCGCCCAGGCTCTTGGAAAAAGCGAGTTCCTCGGAGGTGAGGTTCAGTTCCAAAATGTTGTCGCCGGGGGGAAGTGGATTCGGAAGCGGCGTTGGCGTGACCGAGTTGTTGGGCCGGAAGATGGTGTTGAAGCCATTCCCTACAAAATCTCCAGCAAATGCGGCCAGTGGGCCAAGTGGCGCGGGAGGCGGGGGTGTGTGGGCCACCTTATGGTCGGGGTGGACCTGCCTGAAAAAGAAATCATCGGGCAGCCTGATGGTTCCTCTGGAGCCTTTGTCGCTCATACATAATCCTCCTTTAGGTGGAAATCCTTACTCGGAATTGCACGAACGATTCGGTACATATACCCCAGATTCATCCCGAGCAACTGTTATTCGACCCAGATTGTCAATGAATATTTTATGACATTGAAGACGCGTAGGCTCCCTTGAACTGAAGTGCTCTCCAATGAGTACTTTCCGCGCTACGTGGATAGCTCTGTGAGCTGATCCAATCCACAACTTTCACAATTTGCCTGGCGGATGTTTATCTGAATTGACTGTTGACCAAACCGACGCCCGGTCCCCACGCGGTCTTCTTCGCATTAATCCTGGAAGCCGCGCGTTGCAATGAACTAAGGCCTCCGATTTCAAAAGGTTGACACCGTTCCGCTGACGGCCCAGCAGTTCCTTCAGGCGCTGATCGTCCTAGAAGGGGCGGCCAGCCTTGGCCTGGTATTCGGCATGGTTTATCTCGGCTCCAATTTTATTGCTTTTGGGGCTTCCTTTTGGCCGACCGGACCCGGTCCGGTTTTTCGGGATTATCAGGGTCTTTTTCGGCCGTTTGGGGATCGCCTTCGTCCTCGGGAAAATCGCTAAAACTCGGTGAGTTTGCAGGAGAATCAAGCACTTTCCCTATAGCAGGCTGCCAGTCCCGTGGGCGGTTCAATTCCCACCGCCTCCACCAATCTCCAGTGAATCCTCTCTCTACGCTGGACGCGGTTAGCAAGCCTCCTTGGACTCAAGACTGAGTTGAGCCTTTGCGTTTGTCACGCACCAGGGGGTTATGCGAGTCTAATTTCGCATCCAAAATGGAAATTCCGCCTAAAGGCGCGACAACCCCGACCAGCCTTGCGATTGCGCTTCTCATCGCCGGTATCGGGCTGCTGACGCTGAGGGCAGAGCCACGCGCGGCGGATTCGACCGCGCCGCAACTACCCGCTGCTGCCGGCTCCGGCCCTAATGTGACCGCTGATTCAGCCCTCGGACAGGACGATCTCCTCCACAATCAGCGAAACTTGGTGGACTCAGGCTCGCTCTTTAATTACCTCGCCTATTCTGGTCAGGGGGTCGCGACCGATAGTTTTGGGCACGTTTATCTCTCAGACAATGGAAACGACCGGATTTTGGGCTGGCGAAACATGAGCGCCTTAATGAACGGCCAAGGGGCCGACCTGGTACTCGGCCAACCTGATTTCCTCTCCTCCTACTGTAACCAGTCGGAGGGCGGCTGGGTGCCGACCAGCACCACCTTGTGTTATCCAGCAGGCCTTGCGGTGGACAATGCCGACAACCTATATGTAGCCGATCGAGGCAACAATCGCGTCTTAGAGTACAACACGCCATTTAACACTTGCGCTAGTTTCCCATGTGTCGGCCCCGCAGCCAATTTGGTGTTCGGCCAAGGCAGCAGCGGAACCAGCTTTGGCACCAATATCGCCGGTCTGGGTGCAACCGGTCTGGACGACCCCTTGGGCGTGGCCGTTGACGGGTCGGGGAACGTGTACATCGCCGACATGCTCAACCATCGCGTGCTGGAATACAACGATCCTTTGGGCTCCAGCCCGCCGAACGTGACCGCCGGTCTGGTCTTCGGCCAGGGCAGCAGCGGAACCAGCTTTGACACCAATACCTGCGCCGATGGTGAATACGGCAATCCTCCTCCGAGCGCAATCGGGCTGTGCTTTCCCACGGGTGTAGCCATTGATAGGCCGGGCAATGTGTACATCGCCGACTACAACAACAGTCGCGTGCTGGAATACGACGATCCCCTGGGCTCCAGTCCGCCGAACGTGACCGCCGATCTGGTCTTCGGCCAGGGCAGCAGTGGAACCAGCTTTGGCACCAATTCCTGCGCCAATGGCGAATACGGCAATCCTCTTCCGAGCGCAATCGGGCTGTGCTTGCCCACGGGTGTGGCCATTGACGGGTCGGGCAATGTGTACATCGCCGACTACATCGACAGCCGTGTGCTGGAATACAATGATGCATTGGGTTCCAGTCCGCCAAACGTAACCGCCGATCTGGTCTTCGGCCAAGGGAGCAGCGGCAGTGATTTTACCGCCAATTCTTGTACCGGCCCCCAGCCCAGCGCTACGAGCTTATGCTATCCTGAAGCTTTGATAGTCGACGGCGCCGGCGATCTGTGGGTTGCCGATACTACAAACAATCGACTCCTCGAATACACCACGCCGATTACGACCGATGTCACGGCGGATCTCGTCCTAGGTCAGTCCGATTTCATTCACAACCGGTTGAATCGCACCAAAGCCCAGGGCCTGGATTTCGGATCAGTGGGCGAACCAGCACTTGGCATGGCGGTGGACCCTCTTGATCATGTCTACGTCGCAGACTACTTGAACAATCGGGTGCTGGGCTGGCGCAACGCTGGCGCTTTGGTCAGTGGCCAACCCGCTGATCTGGTTGTTGGTCAGCCCGATTTCAACTCCTATATGGTTAACCAGGGTACCAATAGTAGTCCTACGGCCGGCACACTCAGTGGGCCTGTGGGCGTAGGCGTGGATGGCGCAGGCGATCTATACGTTGCCGACTACGGCAACAATCGGGTGTTGGAGTACACGGCGCCATTTTCGGCCTGCAGCAGCTACCCCTGCGTCGGCGGACCGGCGAATATCGTTTTTGGCATCGACGCCACAGGCAAGAATTTCACCACTGTCGGCACATGCTCGGCGCCCAGCGCAACCGATCTCTGCGAACCCGCAGAAATTGCGATCGATGCCTCAGGAAATGTTTATATCAGCGACCAAGGCTTTGGCCGGGTACTCGAATACAACAATCCCTTAGGCTCTAAGCCGCCTAACGTAACCGCCGATCTGGTCTTCGGCATCGATTCGACGGGCAAGAATTTCACCTCGCGCGGTGGTGCCACAATCAGTGCGACCAGCCTCGATTCTCCTGTAGGGCTGGTGTTTGACGCGAGCGGCAACCTTTACGTAGCGGACAGCAATTTCAACCGGGTGCTGGAATACAACGATCCTCTCGGCTCCAGTCCACCCAATGTGACTGCCGACCTGGTCTTGGGCGTCGATTCGACGGGCAAGAATTTCACCTCACTCGGTATCTGTGCAGCCAACGCAATCAGCCTCTGTCCTCCAACCGAGTTGGCGCTGGACGGGAGCGGCAACCTTTATGTTGCGGACAGCGGATCCAACCGGGTGCTGGAATACAACCATCCTCTGGGCTCCAATCCGCCCAATGTGACCCCCGACCTGGTCTTCGGCCAAGGCAGCAGCGGGACCAATTTCACCAGCGGCGTTTGCGCCGAAGGGGTCTGGGATGGTCCCCCAGTGAGCGCGACCGGGCTTTGCAATCCGGCGGGAGTGGCGCTCGACACTGAGGGAAATCTTTATGTAGTTGACGTGCAAAACAACCGCGTGGTCGTTTATAACCAGCCGCTAGGAGGCGCGACATCGGCCCCAACCTCGACGCCCACTCCAACCCCAACGGCAACAGCTACCGCGACGCCGACTGGCACGGCTACCCCAACGGCGACGCCGTCGCCCACACCGATTGCCGACGCGATGCTGCTTGTGAGCCCCAAGACAATCCGCTTCCCGACCCAGGTGGTCCTCGGCAAACACGGAGCCACCATCCGGGCAAGGCGGCTCGTCATGCGCAACCCCAAAAACCGCCGGCAGAACGCGGCCATCACGATCGGCTCGATTACCTCAACCGACCCGCAGTTCCAACCAAGCTCTGACTGCAACGGTCAAGTGTTGCCTCCGGGCGGGCGCTGCGTGGTGGCTGTCACCTTCACGCCCGACTCGCCGGGGCCGCACAACGGCACGATAAGCATTCCCAGCAACGCCAGGAACGGGGTGCGGGCGGTTATGGTTAAGGGGAGGGGTCGCTAGGGTGTGCTGACTTATCGGCGGATCCAAGCACGGTTCAGCTGAATCCCGTGCAAGCATCCATTCTCGATGTGATTCTGGAGTTTTGCGTGAAGGATCCTGCGGCCGTGAACCTGCGACTGACAAGTGTCAAGGGTGCCTTGGCGCTTCTGAATCGCGTCAAGAATCTTCGTTATCCAGCTCGCTTGTGTTTGGAGTTCCGACCACATTGAACAGGCTCATGCCTGTGATTGCCGGATGCACTCTGTTTGCCCTCGCGATCGCGCATGGCGGCCCTGCGGTTGCCACTGAGGCTGACAAGCGCCGGATGGCATGAAAGTTCCCTGCGACACTTGCAAACCAGTCGATCAACCGGCAGGCTCAGGCGAACAATGTCTTTTGAATGTCCAGGTTATGAGTTTCAGGGCTTCTTCGCGGCAGACCGGACCCGGTCTGGTTTTTTGTGGATTTTCGGGATGTTTTCGGGTTATTTCGGGCGGCTCGGAGTCCCGCTCAATGTTCTCATAATCCTTCGATTTTGCTGAGAATTCCGTCGTTTTCGGTCGCGCAGGCTCCAAGTCCCGTGGGCGGTTCAATTCCCCCCGCTCACCAACTTTCCGCCGACTAGCCGCCGGTCAGCATTCGACCTCCTGCGGGGACACCGCCGGCACCGATGAAAACGGTTAAGCTGTCGTTCCCTTCGTTGGTGACCCAGACGTTTCCGAACTGGTCAACCGCGACGCCGTAAGGGCGGTTCAGACCTGTTCCCAAAAATCCCGATGACGGCGACAATGCCTCGACCTTCATGCGGTACAGTCCGCCCAAACCTTTCCGATCTAGGCAAGGCGATGGAGTGATCGGTGTCGAAGGATCGGCCGGAGTGTCTAGCTCGCTAACGCTCTTCGCCGCGTCATCGTGGTTGGCAATCCACACGTCTCTATCATTGTCGCAATCAATTCCTTTTGGGTCGGACAGTCCGGCACCGCGAAATGGCGTCCCCGGCAGGGCCTGAAGACAAACACCATAATAAAATGCCCCTACGCTGCTGACACCCGGATTGGTAAACCATACGTTTACGAAATTAGGACAGGCGACCACTTGAGAAGGCTTTACCAGAAATGATTTCGGTGCGGCGGAGCCAAACGGAGGCTTCAGCCGGTCAGCCAGCTCGCCGCCTCCACATAGATGCTTTTGCTGCTTGAATATCAACATCTCGTCAGCGCCCGTGTTGGCAACGAAAACCTTCTCTCCCCATATCGTACTTCCCGACAACCCGCGTGCACGTTTTACCTCAGCAGCCGAAAGTGGCGAGGCGCAAGCGGTTCCGTCGGCCCTGAGGAACACTAGCTGGCCATGAGTGATCCAAACCGACTCCTTCGAAAACCAGCCGGGTTTTTTTGGTCTGGGTGCCGATTGGAAGAAACCTTCATACGATCGGGCGAACCAGAAATCGACGGGATCATTTCTCACCGCCGCGGGGACCTCGCGTGTGCCCAGCAATGGTTTGGTAAAATCATTAGGCTCCGTGCTCAATTCCGTCAGCGTCTGATTGCCGCTGTTTAGAATCCAAAGTGTGCGATTGGTTGAGTCCTCGCGTATTGCGGTTGGACGATGAAGCCCCAGGCCGGTGAAGTTCAGCGAAAGAAGCCAGCCATTGGGAGCCTGCGCGAGTGCCGGCGTGTATGGCCGCTGCGATGGTAGCAACCGCATCACCGCCGAGTTGGTGCGGCCCAGCTTCGACACGATGCTCTCAATCGCGGTCAGCGTGTTCTGCGGCCTCAGATTCCAAGGAGACGGAAGTGTTGCTGCTTGAAGCAACGAACTGCACTTTGCGAAGCCCGGTCCAGGTGATACGACGCATGAGTGCAGAACATCGGCCAAGGTGTTGACGAGCTCAGGACTGTTGACGCCGCGAAAGAACACCGGCCGAAGGCGACCCTCGACGGGATCGATAAGTTGATTGGTTAGCGCCAGGCTCCAGTCGCCGGGTGTAGAGCCCGTCGTGGTAAGTTTATCTCCGCCGGGTGTAACAGATGTTTGATGCCGATCGGGAAAAACTGCCATCGGGAAGACCGCCGTTCGTTCCCAAAGGTTTTTGTCGGAAAACCACGCGGCTGTTGAGACGTATCCGACTGAAAAGGCCGCGACGACTGTCGTTAACTCATTGATGGTCACGCGTCCCTCTGGCGGAGGACTTCCCAGCGCGCTTACCAGAGTGATAGCTGGATTGTCTCCTCCACCAGCATCTCCACCGCTCGCAACGAGATAGAAAGTGCCCGGAATAGGTGGCGGCTCTATTCGTAGCAGCGGACCACCCATCCGGAGTGGAGCCATCAGTTCGGCATGCGCTTTTGCGAGATCGAATGAGAACCGACCTTCCTGATCCGTATGCGACTCGCCGACAGGCTCTGATGACGTGTGCGCGAAGATGGGCTGGTTGTGCATCACGGTCGCAAACAGCGTGACGGTTGCGTGCTTGATAGGTGTTTCGCCCGCGAGCACGCGCCCAGTGAGCAACTGACTAGTCGACGCCGCAGCCGAAACACTTATGCAGTGAGGCAACGAGAGAGAGACGAGCAGCATCGCTGATAGGATGGCCGACGCGCTGAATATGACAGAATCAAATCGGTAGAGGTAGTTTCGACGATGCATTCCCGTAGTGTAACTAAAAGCAGATGTCTTTCAAAACAGTAGGTTTTCAACTCACGCCTAATTTCTAATAAATGATCTCTGCGACGTTCTCAGCGCACCGATGTGCCGCGGGCTAGGAATTAGTGCAACCGTCGCCTTTGTACCAGACCTTACCCTTCGCCGCCCAAGTGCTGTCGGGATAACGATGATGGAGCAGCTGAAACGCTGATCGCGCAAGCTCTGTGCCCTTGTCGTTCGAGCATCCGAGATGGACGGCCCGCAGGCATCGGTATAGCGCCTCGGGAGCGCGCTCGTCGTTCGGATGGTTCTTCGCCTGGTCGATCGCCGCTGTACAAAGAAAGTTCGGAGCGTTTATCGCAGACAGCTTCTGCCATTCCTCATCGGCGGATTTCCTCTCGGCTGCGGACGGTAAGCTCGGATAGGATTGGGTTTGGGGTCTCTGACCAACCCGCGACGGCCACCAGTTGTCTCGGAGACTGTCAATCTCGTCGAGCGCCGTAATCCTGCCGGGGCCCGGGTCGATTTCATACCGCAGGCCCGGATTCTGGAGCATCATGAAGGCGGCCGCGAAGCGTTGCTCAGCCGGGCTTTTCGCCGCGAGCCACGCGTCGATTGGCGGCTTGAGTTTCGGAAAGGATTCCATCACCGCGGGCGCAAGGTCTCGCGCTGCAGCATCATTGCCGAGCAGAATCGCTCTGACGAAGGTGGCAAGCGCGACCTGCGCGCGCAAGCGGGACGGCAGCGTCTGACTGCGCGCAGCCTGCATCAGAACGCTCAGCGGCATCCATCGCGTCAGCAAGGCGGCGGCATCGTAGTCGAACAGCGGTCCTGCGGCGAGTTGCTTGAGGGATTGGTCGTCAAGTTTCGAGGGAAGCTCCTCGTAATCGGCGTCATCGGTGAACCCGAGCGGGGTGCGCGGGGCGTATGCCAGAAGCTCGTTCAAATTGCGCGCGAGCGCCATGCGCAAGGCCGCGAGTTCGTTGACCGTCGAGACGGGCAGTTGATCGCGGCTTGAGAGGAGCGCGTCGAGCTTTCGCCGCGCCTCATCTCTTTTACCCTGTCCCATCAGGAGCCGCGCGGCGTGATATGTGGTCGTCAGGTAGGCGGGCGAATCGGGTTTTACATTTTCCGCCGCCTTGATCAGGTCCGGCGCGTTTGGATCTGAAACGGGGATTTCCGAAATAGCCGCGACCAGCCACGGCAACGACGAGGTCTGTTTCCACTTCGCGATCGAGTGCGTGATCGCGGCAGTGTCGGAATACGGAGATGCCGGGTTGCCAGTGTCACGGACGTGAAGAGTCGATATCCAATCCGTCAGATCGTCGCTATAGGAGTTGTCATTCGACGGGCCGTGGTCGAGCATCCATATATAATCGCTGACGTCCTGCTTCAGCACCTCGCCTGAAGTGGGCAGCATGACCGCGCGCGCCAATTCCATCTCACGCTGCTCCGGATGCAACTGGGCCTGCACGAATCCGAGCAATCTTTGCGCGGCCTGCTTGACGCCTTCGTCACCGCGCCCGGCGATGATTTCGTTCAATTGCGCTTCCGCCTTGGCAAGCATCGCATGATCATTTTTCTCGGCAGACAGCGTCGCCTTTCTTATCGTCGCTCGTGCGACGAGGTAGGGAGCGAGTTGCCGCCACGGCGATGAAGAATCCGCGGCAATCGCATCGAACATTTTCGCCGCGGCGTCGAAGTTCGCGGCGTAAAAGTTCGCGGATGCGATCTGATAGGTGCGCTGCGCATTCTCCAATGGCGTGCCATTTGTCAGTGGCTGTGGAATCTCGGGAGCGGGAAGCGCCGTTGTACTCCCGGGCGCTGAATGCGGCGCGCTCCCGCAGTCCACCAGAGCTTGATTCTGCGCGTCCACCCATTGCTTCACTTTGGGATTCGACACACCCAAATCATGGATCATGGTCTCGAGCGTGGCCGTCAGCGTCTGGTACTTCCTGGCCCTGCAGTTATCTCCTTCTGCGTACGATCCCGGCGTGACGACGCCGGGCACCGTTTTGCACAGCTGAAACCAGGCCTCGCTCGCGTTGCCCCATTCCTGGGAGTCGTCAGCGAGCGTCGGCGGCGTACCGGAACAGTTGTCGAATACTTGATCCTGCGCATCCACCCACTGCATTACCTGCGGGCTCGACAGTCCGAACTTTCCGATCATCGTATCGAGCGTGGCCGCCGCCGTATGGAATGAGCTCTCATTGCAGTTGGCGTAGTCGAACGATCCATATTCCGCCGGGGCTTGGCGATCCACGTCTATTTCTTCAATAGCTTCAACGCCGGGAATCTTGTTGCGTGCGCCAATCCATTCCGACGTTACTTTGCCAGGGTTCTGCCGGTCCTGCGGCGATTGCGCCACTCCCGCGGCTCCCAAACCCAGCCAGTCGTCCCAGAGCGAGACCATCGCCTTCTGCTCGGACACGTCGAAGCCAGGTCCGGACAGATATCGGTAGGCGACGTAAAGATAGGAGCGGTCCCAAGTCGGCTTGATTATGCCAAGGCGCCCGGCGGCGAATTGATCGAACGGTAGGTCGGGATGAACGTGTGATTCGAACAGCGCGATCACCGAATGCACACCGCTCGCGCCGGACCAGCTCCACAGCGGCGGCGACAAAAGCAGCGCGGATGCGAGAACAACGATGACCACTGTTCGCCAGCGCTTCACTTCGCGACCTGCCCAATTGCGTTGCGCACCGATTCGGCCGTCCATGGATGTGGCGAAAACAGGTACACCCGCTTTCCCGCGGCCAGGCCGGCGACCTGCGCGTCGAGCGACAGGCCAACGCTGCTGCGGCTGAGCGCCGGCGCGAACTCGCCCCCAGCACGGACATAGGCTGTGATATCGCCCGTATCGGGGCCCATCCGGTAGAGCATCGGAACGATTTCGTCGACGGGAAGGCCAGAAACCCAGTCGTCGTCGAGGCACCATGACGCCAGCGCCGTCATTGATAGCGGGGTCGACGCTGGCATACGACCGCGGACGTCAGCGAGCAAATCGGTATAGAACGCACGCTCCGATCGTGTGGCATCAAAATCGATCTGGATCGCCGCCGACGAAGAATTGGCAAGACTGGCAATGATTCGCGCAGCCTCCGCGCGCTGCGAGCCCGACAAGGTTGGCGGCGATTGCCGATCGTTCTCGATACGCACCACCGCAATCAGCGTCGTGTGCGGTGGCGCCGTCAAAGGCTGGAATCGCGGGCGAACCAGGACGCTATCGCCACGAAGATCCAGCGTGCGCGCAAGATACGCGACGGCCGTTTTATCCGGATCGATGAAGCTGAGATTTTCGCGCCGTTCCCACGCCCACAGGACGATGCGCGGGATGCGACTCATCTGATCGGCGCGGGCGGAGCAATCTACAGTAGCCAGGGTGTCCGAAGCGCCCGCTACCAGCGCGGCGAGCATGATCGCCATCTTGACCGTGCTATACAGACTCGCCTTGCTAAGCAAGTTGTGATCGCTGCGTGTCACCGTGTTATCGATCCATCGCGCCAATCTTAATCCAGTCGCTGAATCCTGCCGAGCGTCCCATCGTATGAGACAGTTGGTGGCTAATATACGGATCGTCACAATATTGGTTGCGGCCGTGATTGGCGCCACCCTGATATCGGCCTGCCGACAGACAAGCGGTTCACGTGCGAAGCGCGTGGAAGCTTCGTCCTGGCTGATGCTCGGACACGATCGGGCGCATACCGGCCGGAGCGACTTCGATACCAGCGCAAATCCCGGTGCGCAAAAGTGGAGATTCGCGACCGGCGGCACTCTGGCTTCGCCAGCGATCGGCGCTGACGGCACAATTTACGTTGGTTCCGCTGACTTCAGCCTCTACGCGGTCGCCCCAAATGGCACCCGGAAGTGGGCGTTTACAACCGACAGCGGTGTTGGTCGGTGGCGATTGGCGCCGATGGCTCCATTTTCGTCAGCGCCGGCGAGAACCTCTATGCGGTAAATCCCGATAGCACAAAAAAGTGGGGGTTCGCGATCGGCTCCGCGTCGCGATCGTCGCCGACGGTAAGTGCCGAAGGAAAAATCTACGTCAGCGCCGGTGAGAACCTGTGTTCGGTAGATCCCAACGGCATGCTGAAGTGGAAATTCCCGATCAACTACGCGACGCAATCCTCGCCCGCAGTCGGCGCTGACGGCACCATTTATGTTGGCTCCGGCGACGGCAATCTCTACGCGGTCAACCCCGACGGCACACTTCGGTCACCGCGGTCCCGGTCTCCGCCTGCCTCAGTGCATACGCGATCTGGTCTTCCGTGAAGTGACTCTTCTTCATCGGCATCCCCGCCCCTCCTCGGGGCTGGATTATGCCGGTCTCCTCACTTTCTCGCTGAACTAAAAAATCGGGACGACGTCACCTTCAAGCTGCTATGCACCAGTTTCTCGCATTGCGAGACATTTCCGGGCCAATCTCTAACAGACAAGAGAGTCTGTTTACAGGCGAGCGCCAAGCCTATACCTTCGAAGGCAAATCGATGGCGGTCGGCGCATTTCTCGTGGTCAGGGGGTACGGTGTTTACAGGCATTCCCCAGGCACGGCGTCTTGTTTTGGCGTCCTGTTCGCTCTGATCGCGCTTTGCGCCACGGGAACTGTCGCCGACGCCGGTGTGCAGGGACGGCTCGCCCCTCCGAATTCGCATGTCTCATCGGCACCCGAATCCACAAGCAGTAATACGAGCGCACGGACTGTTGACGTGAGGGGTGAGGGTGACGCTCATGCCCCGCCCGACACAATGTTCGTGTCGATCCAGGTAGAGATGAATTGCAGGCGTGAGGATGAATGCTTCAAGCTGATATCGGCGCGCGCCGACGAAATCGCCGCGGTTGAAAAGGCTAAACTTGGGCCGGGCGCCGAAATTTCAACGGGCAGTATCGGGGTGAATCCCATATTCGGGGCCGCTTCTCCAGCCGCAACACCGACTCCGGCGGCCGAGGTATGGAAATTCACGGAAAATGTAAAGGCGACGGCGGATTCGATCGAACTAATCGGGGCCCTGATTGACGCCGGAATCGCGGCGGGAGCCTCGGATTCGGTCGGCAGCGGATTCGATTTTGCGGGCGCTCCGCCGCCAAGTTACGCATTCGGGACCGTACGCTCTCGCGGACGCGCCGTCGTACCCGCACCGAGGCAGTCACCTCACCCGCCATGGCCGATGGTGATCCTGCCCGTGGAAACCGAGGCAAAGACCGCCGATGAAGCCGTGAAACGAGGCTCGGAGAAAGCCGAAAGAGTCAGGCGCGTGCTGGCCGACAAACTGGGCGGCCATGGCACGGTGACGATGGATCACTACATGATCGACAAGATCCCGCCGCAAAATTACGCTTATCGCCCGCCACCGCCGCAGCAGCAGGTACAGCGGGGCTTCTCTGCCAGCATCACGGTGGAAGTCGAGACACGGGAGCCGGAAAAGCTGGCCAGTATCGCCGAGGCGTCGGCTGCCGCCGGCGCCACCCGGATCAACCAGGTTCGATACTCGCTGAGCGACCAGAGCGCGGCGCGGAAGGATGCGATCGAGCACGCGTGCGCGGACGCGCAACAAAAGGCCGAATCAGCCGCGCATTCACTCGGGGTGAAGCTCGGGAAGATATCGAAAATCAACGTCGACACCATGGTGCAGGGCGATAACAGACCGGGGTTCGCCCTGGCGGGTTCGGTTGCAACGCGCGCGGAATTCGTGCGCCAGTCGGTCCCGCATCTACCGGCCAACGTCCATGCCAGCGTGAGCGTCACGTATCTGCTCGAATGAGGTACTCGGTGCACTAGGTGAGGCGCGCCGGACAGTCCATAGCTTTGAGCATACAGCACGCCTCTCGTAAGCGACGGTTTCGCGTGAGGCATGGTGTTGCCGTGGTGTTCGCGGCATTCGTTAACCTTTCGGCGGCAATTCCCGCGTTGGCCGCGCCCCCGCTTCCGCAATTTGTGCCAACGGAGATCATCGGCCCGGCTACGATAAACATTAGCTCGAGCCAGTCGATCCTTGAGACGCGAGGAGAAGGACGCGCCTTGGCGCTGCCGGATGTCATGGCAGTTTCGCTTGGGGTCGAGGCGCGATGCGCCACTCGCGATGAATGCGACTCGATACTGCCGCCGATCGTGCGGCGGATTGTGGATGCGGAAAAGGCGACGCTCGCCGCCGACGCGGAAATTTCGACCGATCAAGTCGTAGTCAACCCCGTGTACGGACCCGCTGCTCCACGCCCGAACTCGATTCCCACACCGTCATCGCTCGCATGGAAATTCATAGGAAGAGTGCGGGCGACAGCCGATTCGATCGCGCTGATGGCTCCGGTCGTTGACGCGGGCCTGGCGGCCGGCGCCTCTGAGGTCTGGCGGAGCGGATTCGTGTA
>Ga0307374_10003997_pt1 | contig 24870 bp, 27 predicted proteins | sample OX3MG_FD_202532 | JGI IMG/M metagenome (GOLD analysis project Ga0307374, IMG submission 202532) | Soil microbial communities from Risofladan, Vaasa, Finland - OX-3 | ecosystem: Environmental > Terrestrial > Soil > Coastal area > Acid sulfate soil | place: Finland: Risofladan, Vaasa | collected... | reverse complement strand
GGATGCAGGATGGTGGCCAGCCGAAGCTGACCGGCTTCCTCCTGGCGGGTGGATTCGAGCTCCCCGCTCGAGCATTCCTCGGCGGGCTCCACCACGTCTACGAGCGTGCGGCCTGACTTGGATGGAGTTTTGCCGCCCTACAGCCGGGTTCTATCTCCGAACCAGCGAAAATTGGTTCGTGATCAGTTCGTCCTCGGACATCCACAACCTCCTCCAGGCCGGCTTTGCCTTCGATTACGACCACCTAACCCTCGCCCCGCGTGTCGTTTCCCGCCTCAGGCACCGAGCTGACGCGCGGCCGACGGTCGACTTTGCTGGCACCCAGCTCCAGATCCCCATCCTGGGTTCGCCGATGCCAGATGTCTGCGGACCTGATATGTGCCGGGCGCTGGCCACGAGAGGCGGCTTGGGCATCCTCCATCGGTTCCAGCAGATCACAGACCAGGTGTCCGGTTATCGGGCGGCGAGTGGGGGCCTCCCACCGACTGGATTGGTTGCCGCCGCCGTCGGAGTCAGCGGTGACTTCGAGGAGCGCTTCGCCGCTTTATATGCCGCCGGATGTCGAGTCTTTTGCCTCGACACCGCCAACGGTGCCCATGAGCAGGCCGGCCGCGCCATTGAGAACGCACGAAAGATCGCCGGTGACGTCTTCCTGATCGCCGGCAACGTGGCGACGGCAGAGGGATTCGGATGGTTGGAGGAGCGTGGTGCCGATGCGATCCGAGTTGGAATCGCAGGTGGTTCGGTGTGCGAGACACGGACCGAGACCGGCGTGTTCGTTCCGACGCCTTACGCCGTCGCGGAGGCGTTGTCGGTCCGCCAGCGAGCCTTGGTTATCGCCGACGGTGGGGTGCGCTCACCGGCCGACGCCTGCAAGCTGCTCGCCCTTGGCGCCGACGCAGTCATGGTTGGGTCAGCGCTGGCCGGCACTCGTGAAGCCCCCGGTCCGGTGCTCGTTATTGACGGTAAGAGGCACAAGGTCATGCGCGGCGCGGCCTCATTCTCCGTGCAGGTTGGGCACGGCAACCTGGATCCGGAATACATCGAAGGAGCCGAAACGATCGTCTCTTACAAGGGTGATGTGGCCGATGTGCTTGACCGTTATCTCGCCGGCCTCCAATCCAGTATGTCCTACTTGGATGCAAGGACGCTCAATGAATACCGAGCCAATGCGCGGTTTCTACTGCTTCGATGAGATTTGCAAATTTCCGCTGAGTCTTCGGGGAAGAGGTCTTCCGCAAGCCGGCCGGCTCTCGTCGGACCAGGGCACCGGCCGGGGGTCGTCTTTGATGCCGTCAGCTCCTCCCGTGCGAGCGGCTTGACACCGCCCTTGCCTCCAGGTGACCAAGCAAGGTAGGCCCCCAGTCGCACTGGAACATGATGCGAGCAATCTCCATTTCGACCGGCGCTTCGTTGGGTCGCGTCAGGTCGCGATCGAACAACCGAAGCAGGGAGTTGCCAGCCAGGTCCTCGAGGCGAGGGTCGACCTGAAGCGCGTAACCGCCAACAACCCAACGGGCCGAAGGTACGAATCGCCAGGACCGCTCCTCGCGGCCGATCGATGCTCGACCCAGCACCGGCTTATCACTAGCGTCCACGACCTCCAGACAGGTGGCCGAGTAGGCCGCGGTCGAGGGGTCGGTCGAAGTGAACAATCGCCGCCTCCCGGCTTCCGGTAGCCGGTGTACGGCGGCAAAACTCGGTCCCGTTCAAGCTGCTCGCTGATAGACGTGGTGGAGTCCGCCGAGGACAGGTCGGACAGTGATTCCGCCGTGCCGGCTCTGCGGCCTCGGAGTCGGAGGCTGCAGGCCGAGGCTGCGATGAGGGCGATCGTGGTTGTAGTAGTGGACGAACTCGGTCAGGATCGCGCGCGGGTGGCGCTCGCTGAGGGGTATCAGGTGGTCGAGGCAATCGCGGCGGACGGTCCTCACCCAGCGCTCCGCAATCGAGTTCGCGCGAGGCGCCTGAATTGGCGTCCGCAGACTCTTGATGCCGAGCCCTGAGGTGCGCCTGCCGAGGTCGGCGCCCCAGACCCGATCGCGGTCATGGATCAGGTAGTCAGGTTTGCGGTTCCAGGGCGTGGCTTCGATCAGCTGCCGCCAGATCCACGCCGCTGTGGGATGGGCGGTCACCTCGAAGTGGACAAGCTGGCGACGGCCATGGCTGATAAAGGAGAGGACGTAAAGGGTTTGGAAGGTCAGGGTCTGGACGACAAAGAGGTCGGCCGCCCAGATCGTCTGAGCGTGGTTGGCCAGGAAGGTGCGCCAGCTCTGGCCGGGCGGCCGGGAATGACGGCGTCGGCGATAGCGGCGGATCGAGCGGGAGCTGACGACGATGCCGAGCTTGAGGAGCTCGCCACGGATACCCTCGGTGCCCCAGAGCGGGTTCTGGCTGGCCATCGTGGCGATCAACTCACGGATCTCGGGACTGAGCCGAGGCCGGCCCAGATGACGGCCTGAGCGCCAGCGCCAGTAGAGGCGCCAGCCTCGGCGATGCCAGCGGAGGACAGTCTCCGGTCGGACGAGGACGAGATGCCGCCTCCAGGCCGGGTAGAGCCGTCGAACCACCAGCCAGAAGAATCGATTCCCGTTCTTGAGCTGCGACCGCTGGCGAGAGCGGAGCGCGACTTCGAGCTGGTGGCGCAGGAGCAGGTTCTCGACCACGAGGTCGTGGCGCTCATGGAAGATGGCGGCCAGGGTGGGGAGGAGGATGCGGAATAGGTCAAGCATCCCCCTTTTGTATTCGAAAATGTGGTGCCCCCGGAAGGACTCGAACCTCCGACACGCGGTTTAGGAAACCGCTGCTCTAGTCCCCTGAGCTACGGGGGCGGCAGCGAGAAGTCTACCCAGCCCCTCCCGGGGCTTTTTCGGGAGGGCTCCCGGCGCTAGCCTGAATTCGAAAACCGGTCCCATAGGGCCGGTTTTCGGCTTTCCGGGCCCGAGAAAGGAAGGGTCAGGAGAGCCGTAAGGAGAGTGTCAGGAGTGCAGGAAAAGACCCGAAAACCGCTGCTTTCCAGGAAGTAGGCGGCGACGCCATTCTGTGGGTTGTTCAACGACCTTCAGAGGAGGCACCAACGGAAGTAGTTGCTCCAGCCTCGCAGAACCGGGTTGAGCTCTTTCCCCAGTGCTTTCATGGGCCACTTCTGCCGGTCGCGCGGGGCCGTGATCTTCTTGACCTTGGTCCTGACGCTGGTCATCGCACGCTGCGACGGCCACCGATGGCAGTACGTCTCACCCGACGTCGGAGAATTCGCTACCCCGCTCCTCTGGCGGCTTGCGGGGACGGGACTCGCACCCGCTGGTCGATTGGCCCTTCCTCTGGGCACACCACCAATCGAACACCTGCCGTGCCGCGAGAGTCGCTATACGGCAAGGACGGGCCCAGGGCCGGCTATACCAGCGAGCGAGCGAAAGCCGGAGGCATATATCGGTTTGGGAGATGCCCGCCTAGCAACGTCATCCAAGCGAACGGCGGTTCGATGGTCGGGGGCCCGGGATTTGAACCCGGGACCTCTCGGTCCCGAACCGAGCGCGCTGCCGTACTGCGCTAGCCCCCGTCCTGCGGCCCGAAGCATTCTACGTGGCGCGCCGGAAAGGCCGCTGCGGCTTCACCTATCGACCGTCGGGTTGGCCTCCATCAGGGTGGCGGTCGCCTCAGCCACCTTCTCGCCGTCGGCGAGCCGGTTGATGGTGGCGCTGGCGTAGACGAGGCTTCGGCGGACCTTCTCCACCCGCCCCGTGAGCCGGATCCGCTCGCCGATCCGGAGCGGCTGCCGATAGCGGACCTCGAGCTTACCGGTCACGCCCGGGTGTCCGCGGTGCCAGGCCGCCCAGCCAACCGCCTCGTCCAGCAGCAGGGCAACGATGCCGCCGTGGACGACACCCTTCCAGCTCTGGTAGCGGGAGGGCACCTCGAAGTCGGCCACAGAGACCTCCCCGTCGGACAGGAAGGTCATCTGCAGGCCATCCTCGTTGAGCGGCCCGCAGCCGAAGCAGCGACCGTCGAACTCCACCTCCATGCCGCGCTGAATTATCTAGACTCGGCGCATATGGCCGTGGCCTTCCAGAACCTGCTGGTCGAGGAGACTCTCCCGACGGTCGTCGTCACCCTCAACCGGCCGGAGAAGCTCAACGCCCTCTCCGTCGGCCTGATGGAGGAGCTGACGGCCGAGCTCGCCGAGCTCGGGAAGCGGGACGACGCCGCTGTCATCGTGCTCCGCGGCGCCGGCCGCGCCTTCTCGGCGGGCCACGACCTCCAGGAGCTGGTGGACAGGACGGTGGAGGAGGAGCGAGAGACGTTCGCCACCTGCGAGCGCCTGATGGCGACGGTGCAGTCGATCCCGCAGCCGGTGATCGCCTCGGTCCACGGCATCGCGACAGCGGCCGGCTGCCAGCTGGTAGCCTCCTGCGACCTGGCGATCGCCTCGACCGACGCGCGCTTTGCCACCAACGGGATCCGCAACGGGATCTTCTGCTACACGCCGATGGTGCCGGTCTCGCGGGCGATCGGCCGCAAGCGAGCGCTGGAGATGGTTCTGACCGGCAACTTCATCGACGCCGCGACCGCGGAGCGTTGGGGGCTCGTGAACCGGGTCGTCGCCGCCGGCGAGCTGGACGCGGCCGTGCTGGAGCTCGCAGCGCAGATCGGCTCGCTCTCACCACTGGCGGTGCGAAGCGGTAAGGCCGCCTTCTACCAGCAGGTCGAGCTGTCGCAGGGCGAGGCCTACGGACTGATGACCGAGGCGATCGCCTGCAACGCGACCAGCGAGGACGCCCAGGAGGGGATGTCCGCGTTCCTCCAGAAGCGCAAGCCGACCTGGAAGGGTCGCTGACCGACCGCAAGCCCCGATTTGAGCCAACCACCCGGGGGGGTCGGCGGGGTCAGAGTACGGCGTCGGCGGCGGGGGGCAAAGCGCCGGTAAAGAACGTCCCGACGCGCCCCGAGCAGCCAAGCCGGCTAGGAGTGGCAGCTCCAGTGCCCGGCGATCGTCAGCTTGCGCGAGGTGTCGGCGACGTTGGAAAGCTCGGCCTCGAGCAGTCCAGAGTCTTGAGCGGACCCCACGGTGAGGGTCACGGGGTCGCTGGGCTGGTTCTGCCAGACCTGTGACTGGTCCTCGCTGGCGACCTCGATGTTCACACCCGAGTTGAAGACCGAAGCCCCCTTGTAGTCCTTGACCAACAGGTAGAGGGCGTACCGGGTCGTGCCCGAAGTGAAGGCCATCGTCGAAGCCCAACTGCCCAGTCGGATGGAATCGGCGCCGGTGCAGTCGTTCTGCACCGCGGTGTCAGAGGGCGCGGTCCCCGTGACGTGGGCGGTCAGGTCGCCGCTCAGGTCGAGGTCAAGGGCCCAGGGCGCATTGGACTCGCCGGGTGACTCGGTCGGAATGGGCGTGGGCACGGACGTGGGCGTGGCCGTGGCTGTGGGCGATGCCGCGGCCAGCGGAGAAGCCGGGCCGGCGGCGCAGGCGGCCGTCAGCAGGAAGGCGATGCCGGGAAGAAAGAACCGGGGCCAGGGCATCCGGCGCCCATCCTAGCAATCGGCGATAACCTGCCCGACATGGCCGATAGGAGTCCCCACGGCGCCCAGGACGCCGCCGCCGAGTTCACCCGGATCATGCGCCGGGTGGAGCAGGCCTTCCTCATCGGCGTCCCTGCAACCACCGAGGTGTGGCTCATCCGCCACGGCGACTGCTACCAGGACATGGCGGACGCCGCCGACCCGCCGCTCAGCCCGCTCGGACTCACCCAGGCCGCACGGCTGGGCGAGCGGGTAAGGGCCAAGGGTGTCAGCGCCGTCTACTCGAGCGACTCCGCCCGCGCCCGGCAGACGGCCGAGGCCATCGGCGAGAAGGTCGCCCTCGACCCCCGACTGCGCGAGATCGAGAACGATCCCGCCGCCGCCGTCCAGCTGATCCTCAACCGCCACCAGAGCTTCACCGAATCGGCCGGTGCCGTGGCCCAGCGGATGGGCGAGGCGGTGGACGAGGCGGCCAGGGCCCATCCGGGAGGGCGGGTCGCGATGGTGACGCACGGCGTCGCCATCCTCTGCTACGCCGGCAGCCTGATGGGCCTCGAGGTGCCCGCCGGGCTGCGGCTGATCCCCTACTACACGAGCGTGACGGTGGTCCGGGTCAACCTCGACCTCGACCGCCGGATGGTCAGCAGCCTCGTCGACGCCACCCACCTCACCGCCGCCGAGATCGGCTGAAGGAACGAGCGCTTGCAAGAGGTCGTCAAGGGCGTCCATCGAGTCTCCCCGGTTCCGGGGGTAAACACCTACCTCTTCGACGCCGAATGCCTGACCCTGGTCGACGCCGGGATCAGCAGCAGCGCCCCACCGATCCTCGCCGCCATCCGCGAGCTGGGACATCAACCGCGCGACCTGCAGCGGATCATCGTCACCCACTGCCACCCCGACCACTACGGCAGCCTGGCCGAGCTGAAGCGGCAGACGGGCGCAAGGACCGTCATGCACCCGACCGATGCCAAGGAGGTCCGCAACGGCCGGCGCGGCCGGCCGATGTCCTTCCGCGGGCCCCTGTCGGTCCTCAACGGCGCCATGGCGCGCCCGACCAGGCTCGAGCCGGCCGAGGTCGAGGACGAGGTCGAGGACGGCGACATGCTGCCCGGCGGGCTGCGGGTGGTGCACACCCCGGGCCACAGCGACGGCCACCTCTCGCTGCTCTGGCCCGAGCGCGGCCTGCTGATCGCCGGCGACGCCTGCTGGCACCTGACCCGCCTCGCCTACATGCCGTTCTACGTTGACTTCGAGGAGGCCAAGCGGAGCCTGGCACGGCTCACGCGCCTCGACTTCGAGGTCGCCTGCTTCGGCCATGGCCGGCCCCTGCGCAACGCCGGGGAGGCCTTCCGGCGTCGCTGGGCGGCTACTTCTTAGCGGGCTTGCCGGCCGATTTCGAGGCCTTCCGTGCCGGCTTGCCGGCCGGAACGATCGAGGAGACGAAGGCGAGCGCCTGCTCGGTCAGCGGTTTCCACTCCTTCTCGCTGGCGGTCGACACCTGGACCCAGCCGCCCATCGCGCGTCCGGGCATCGGCTCGAAGGGGCCGCCGCCGGGCAGCTTCATCGCCTTCTGGAACTCCTCCGAGGGGAGCTTGAAGGTCATCACCTCACCGTGCAGCCCGGCGAACGCCTTTCCCCGGACCTTCAGCACCGGCATCCCGAACATCTGGGAGGCGACCACCTCGTGGCCGTCGGTCACCGCCGCGGCGATCTCGTGGTAGGAGTCCCTGGCGGCCATCGGCAGTCCCTCCTAAGGGGTGAAGACGATGAGGGCGATGGCGGCCACGGTGGCTACGATCGCCAGCCCGTAGCAGGCCCACTCCAGCGCAACCACCGAGCCGCGGAGGCCGAAATCGAAGAGGGCGTAGCGGATCCGGTGGGCGGCGTGGATGAAGGTGAGGAAGATTAAGACCGCGAGGTAGAGCTTGATCAGGGGGTTGGAGAGCGTCCAGCCGAAGTGCCTCGCGTCCTCCATCCAGTTGGGCACGCCGAGCGGGCCCAGCACCCCTGCCACCAGGATGGTGACCGGGAGCAGGATGGCCGCGATGGCGCCGCCGTTGGCGAACATGAACCACCAGAGCGAGTGGCCGTAGTCCGGCTTCAGATCCGCCCGCTGGTGCCAGTGCCGGTCGCTGGTGCTCATTTCAGAGCTTCACGTAGCCGAGGTAGATCATCACCGCGCCGCCGACCAACGTGGCCCCGATGAGCCCGCCGAAGGAGAGCGCCTTGATCGCCGACGGCGGCGCGAACCGATCGCCCAGCGGGACCCGCAGGATCAGCCCGCTGAGGTTGAGGAAGGTGATCGCGTGCCAGAGCGTGAAGAAGAGGCAGACGGCACTGAAGGCGAGCACCACGTAGTTGCCGCTGAGGCTGGTGAATGCGTTCTGCTTGAGCAGCAGGACCTCGTAGAGGAACCAAGCCAGCCAGGCGACCATGAAGACGACCGTCAGCTCGCGCACCACGTAGAGGAAGTAGCTCCGCCGGCTCAGGAACCAGCCGCCGCTCAGCGCTCGGCGGTAGGTGCGAGGAGCGGCCAGCGCCGCTTCCCCCTCGTTCATCCGCGGCCTCCGAAGGGGGTCAGCATCGCGTCCATCACGAACCCGTTGACGGTGTCGAACTTGGTCTGCTGGATCGCCTTGGCGGGGTCGACCCCCTTTGGGCAGGCGGCCGAGCATTCGCCGACGAAAGAGCAGTCCCAGATCCCGTCCGAGGCGGCCAGGACCTTCACCCGGTCGGCCGCGCCCTGGTCGCGAGAATCGTTGTTGTAGCGCCTGGCGAGCGCGATGGCCGCCGGCCCGAGGAACTCGTTCTCCATCCCATAGACCGGGCAGGCGGCGTAGCAGAGCATGCAGTTGATGCACTGGCTGAACTGGCGGTAGTTGTCGACCTGGTTGTTGGACTGGAGGAACTCACCGGCGCCGAGGGGCTGCTCCAGCTGGCGGACGATCCAGGGCTTGACCGACTTCAGCTTGGCCATGAAGTCGTCGATGTCGATGACAAGGTCGCGGATGACCGGGAAGTTGGCCAGCGGCTCGACCGTCATCCCCGCCCGGAAGTCGCGCAGGTGGGTCGAGCAGGTTAGGCGCGGGTAGCCGTTGACGTTCATCCCACAGGATCCGCAGATGCCCATGCGGCAGGACCAGCGGTAGCTGAGGGTTGGGTCGAGGTGGTCTTTGATATAGGTGATCGCGTCGAGGAGGACCCAGTCCTCTTTGTAGGGGACCTCGTAGGTCTGTAAGCGCGGCTCTGTGTCCGTCTCCGGGTTGAAGCGCTGAACCTTGATGGTGACCGTTTCCGCCAACTTGTCTTCTTCCTTTTCCTCGATCAGTAGGAGCGGGCCTTCGGCTCCCAGTGGGTGATGCGGACGGGCCGGAAGGTCAGCGTGGGAGGGCCCCCGGTGGTGTAGGTAGCCATCGTGTTGGCGAGGAAATGCTCGTCGTCGCGCTCGGGAAAGTCGCGGCGGGCATGGGCGCCGCGCGACTCCCTGCGGTTGAGCGCGGAGGCCGTCATGACCTCGGCCAGCTCGAGCATGAAGTCGAGTTCCATGGCGCCCGTCAGCGCGGTGTTGAAGACGTGGCTCCGGTCCTCGATCTTTAGCTTGGCATAGCGCTTGCGCAGCTTCTCGATCGTCTTGACCTGCTCTTTGAGCCCCTGCTCGGTGCGGAAGACCCCGACGTTGGAGTCCATCGACCGGCCGAGGTCGGCCTTGATGTCGGCCATCTTCTCGGTCCCGCCGCTCGCCTCCCGGTACTTTTTCTCGACCCGGCGCGTCTCGTCGCGGAGGAGCGCGTCCACCGGGTTGGCGGTCGGGGCCTTCGCCTCCAGCGCCCGGTGGGCGGCCGCGCGGCCGGCGGCCGCCCCGAACACGAGGCACTCGCTGAGCGAGTTGGAGCCGAGCCGGTTGGCACCGTTGATGCCGACGTTGGCGACCTCACCACAGGCGTAGAGCCCGGCCAGCGAGGTGGCGCCGTGGATGTCCACGTCCACGCCGCCCATCATGTAGTGCTCGACCGGCCGGATCGGGATCGGGTCGGTGACGATGTCGATGCCGACGTAGTCCCGGCACAGCTCGCGCATGAAGGGGAGCTTGCGGTCGATCGTCGCCTCGCCGAGGTGGCGCACGTCGAGATGCATGTAGTCGCCGTACTCGCCCTTGAACCCGTTGCCCTTCTCGAACTCGGAGACCTCGGCCCGGCTGATGATGTCCCTCGGCCCGAGCTCCATCTTGGTCGGCACGTAGTCCTTCAGGAAGCGCTCGCCCTTGTTGTTGTAGAGATAGCCGCCCTCGCCGCGAACGGCCTCGGTGATCAGGATGCCGGTCGACGGCAGCCCGGTCGGGTGGAACTGGACCATCTCCATGTCCTTCAGCGCCACGCCGGCCCGGTAGGCCAGCGCCATCCCGTCGCCGGTGCAGATCTGGCCGTTGGTGCTGAACGCGTAGATGCGGCCGTTCCCGCCGGTCGAGAGGATCACGCTCTTGGCCCGGACCGCGCTCATCTCGCCGCTTCGCTGGTTCAGCGCGACGACGCCGACGCAGCGGCCGTCCTCGACCAGCAGGGTGGTGACGAAGCTCTCGTCGAGGCGCTCGATGCGGTCGTACTTGAGCGAGGTCTGGAAGAGCGTGTGGAGCATGTGGAAACCGGTCTTGTCAGCCGCAAAGCAGGTCCGCCAGGTGGTCATGCCGCCGAAAGGCCGCGCCGAGATCTTGCCGTCCGGGTCGCGGCTCCAGGGGCAGCCCCAGTGCTCGAGCTGGACGACCTCGGTCGGAGCCTCGCGCACGAAGGTCTCGACGACGAACTGGTCGGCCAGGTAGTCGGAGCCCTTGATGGTGTCGAAGGCATGGGTCTCCCAGCTGTCCTCCGGCCGCAGGGCGGCCGCCGCGCCGCCCTCGGCGGAGACGGTGTGGCTCCGCATCGGGTAGACCTTGGAGACGATCAGGATCCGGAGGCCGGGGTCGGTCTCGGCCGCGGCGATCGCAGCCCGGAGCCCCGCGCCGCCACCCCCGACAATCAGGACGTCGTAAACCGGGAAATCCAAGGCGGGCTTAATGCTATCCAGTTGGCAGCGCGCGTTTTAGGAAGGCCAGCCACTTGGCGCTCATGATCCCCTCGACCTGCCCCTCCGAGAAGTGGTGGCGCAGGAGCGGGCGGAGGTCGCGGACCCGGGCGAAGCCGCCGTCGCAGTCGGAACCGAGCCCGACGTGCTCGGGTCCACCGGCTGCGGCCGCCAAATGGAGGAGGTGGGCCACGACGTCATCCAGCCCCGGCCGGGCGCCATCGGCACGGAGGTGACCGCGATAGAAGCTGACGCCGAGCACCCCATCCCGGCGGCCGACCTCCGCCGCCGTGGCGTCCACCAGCTGACGGTCGCCGTCCACCAGCGCCCGGGCGTTCGAGTGGGAGGCGATCATCGGTCCGCGCCAGGCCGCCATTGCCTCCTCGACCACCTGCTCGGCCAGGTGGCTCAGGTCGAGGATCATGCCGGCGGCAGCCATCGATTCAAGGAGCCGGCGGCCGGTCGCGGTGAGACCCCCCGGGGCGTGCGTTCCGCCGGCGTAGCGGGTCCGGTCCCAGGCCGGGCCCACGATGCGGACGCCCCGCTCCCACCAGTCCTCCACCTGGGCGGGCGTCTCGATCGGGTCCGCGGCCCCCATCAGGACCACGGCCTGGAGGCCCGGGCGGGCGAGGGCGGCTCGCGTCCGGACGATCGGCGGCCCAACCGCCCGGTAGTAGCCGAGCTGGGCCAGGGCCAGCAGGCGCGCCTCGCTCGGGGTGCGGTAGGACTGGCCCGTCTCCGCCAGCTCGGGGTCAGTTTCCGGCGCGGCGAAAAGGGTGGCGAAGACCAGGTCGACCCGGCTGCTTCCAGCGATCTGCGGCTGACCAGGTAGCCGGGGGCGGGATCGCCGTCGAAGCCTCGACCGAAGCTGAGCGCGTTCCAGGCGAGGTCGAGATGGCCGTCGACGATCAAAGTGGGCTACAGGCGGGCGAAGACGACAGCCGTTTCGGCGGCGGCGCGTGCGTTGTTGACGACCAGGTCGACGTTCAGGCGGAGGGAGCGCCCGCCGGACAGCTCGGCGACCTTCGCCAGCAGCCGGGGGGTCACCGACTGGCCGCTGACCTCCCCCACCTCGGATACGGCCCGCGCCACCAGCTGGGCGGCGTCCGCCAGCTCACCCCGCGGGGGCACGGCGATCACTACGCCCTTGAGGTTCAGCCCCCAGTTCGCCCGCAGCACACGGGCGGCCTCCTCGGGCCCGGCCAGGGGCGTGACGGGGTGGCCGGTCCGCAGCTGGTAGAACCCGGGCAGGTCATCGGTCTGCCAGCCCAGCACGGGCACCTGGTAGGACTCCAGGCGCTCCATCGTGAGGCCGATGTCGAGCACCGTCTTGGCGCCCGCGCAGAAGACGGCCACCGGGGTCGAGGCGAGCTCGAAGAGGTCGGCCGATTGGTCCTCGGGGTGGCCCAGGTGGACGCCGCCGATGCCACCGGTCGCGAGGAAGCGGATGCCGGCCAGGCCGGCCGCGCGGACCGTGGCCGAGACCGTCGTCGCGCCCGAGCGGCCGAGTGCCACCGCCGCTCCCAGGTCGCGGGTGCTGACCTTGACCGCCTCGCCCGACTCGGCCAGCCGTCGGATCTCGGCCTCGGCCATGCCCACCCGTAGCGCGCCGTCGAGGACCGCGACCGTGGCGGGGACGGCGCCGGCTTCCCGGATCGCCCGCTCGCAGCCGAAGGCGGCCTCCAGGTTGTAGGGAGCGGGCAGGCCCTGGGCGACGATCGAGGTCTCGAGGGCCACGATCGGGCGGCCCTCCGCCAGCGCCGCGGTCACCTCGCGCGAGAGCGCCAGTGGCCCGGGTTGCTCGCTGCTCAGGGCCGAGCTCCCATCCGGGTCACCGCGAAGGCGCCGACGAGTACCGCCCGGCCCGCCGCCTCGAGCGGCGTGGCGCCGTCCAGGTAGGCGCCGCAGAAGGCGGCGGCGAAGGCGTCCCCGGCGCCGGTGGCGTCGACGGCGTCCACCTTTGAGGCGGGCACCCGGCGGCCGAAGACCCGGACGCCGCGGACGCCGAGCTTGATGACCGGCACCTTTGCCATCCCCTCCAGCGGGGCACCAAGCTCGGCGGCCTCCGCCTCGTTGGCGAAGACCAGCTCGGGGCGCAGCATGGTCAGGTCGAGGGACAGCCGGGCGCCCCCGTATTCGCGGATACCCACCGCGGAGGAGAGGTCGACCGAGATCAGGGCGCCCGCCGCGCGTGCTATCTCGACGGCCTTACGCGTGGTGGACGCCAGCGGCTCGGCGAAGAGCGAGTAGGCGGGCACGTGGAGCAGCTGCAGACCCTGGAACCAGGCTTCGTCGACGTCCTCCGGGCGAAGGCCGAGGGCGGAGCGCTCCTGGCGAGCGAAGGTGCGCTCGCCGCCGGGACCAATGAGGACTGCGATCGCGCCGGTCGGCTCGGCGCTCTTGACCGCCTTCACCTCCACCCCGCCGGCCTCGATCTCGCCGACCAGCCGGCGGCCGAGGTCGTCGTCGCCGACCCGTGTCACCAGGCGCGCCGACTCGCCGAGAGCGGCCGACCAGGCGCAGAAGTTGGCGGCCTGGCCGCCGCCGCCGATCTTGATCGAGGCGTCGCGGTCGTCGTCCAGCCGGAGCTGGCCCTCGGGGGCGATCGTGACATCCAGCACCAGCGACCCGATCGACCCGACCACGAGCCGGAATCGTACCCTCGCGAGGATGCAGCGGCTGGAGCGGGACCGATCCTTTCTCCTGCTCTGGGCGGGTCAGACCACGAGCACGCTGGGGAGCGCGGTCAGCGACCTCGCGATCCCGACGGCGGCGATCTTCCTCTTCCACGCTGGAGCCTTCCAGGTCTCGCTGTTGGGGGCGCTCGAGACACTGCCCTTCATCGGCGTCGGCCTGCTGCTCGGCCCGCTCGCCGACCGCGTGCGCAGGCGCCCAATCCTGATCGCCTGCGACCTCGCCCGCTTCGGGATCCTGGGGTCGATCCCGGTCGCGGCGGCCGCCGGGGAACTGACCCTCTACCAGCTCTACGCCGCCGCTTTCCTGACGGGCATCTTCAACGTCTTCTTCCAGGTCGCCTACCAGGCCTACCTGCCGGCGCTGGTCAGCCGGCAGCGGATCATGGGCGCCAACTCCCGGCTCTCCGTGACCCAGACGATCGCCGGGACAGTTGGGCCGGCGATCGGCGGCTTCCTGATCCAGGAGGTGGGCGCGGCGATGGCGGTGGCCGTGGACTCCGCCTCCTACCTCCTCTCGGCCCTGGCCGTGCTCCTGATCAGGAAGCCGGAGCCCACGGCGGCGCCGGGACCGCGCGCCAGCTTCCGGACCGAGCTGGCCGAGGGCCTCCGCTTCGTCTTCGGCAGCCCCGTGCTTCGCCGCCTGGCGGCCGGAAATGCAACCTTCACGATCGGCTGGCGGATGATCGAGGCGATCCTGCTCCTCTTCTGCTACCGGGTCCTGCGGATGACGCCGGCGCAGGTGGGAATCCTCTTCGCCGTCACCAGCATCTGCCTTGTCGCCGGCACCCTGGCCCGGGAGAGGGTGACCCGGATGGTTGGCTTCGGCCGCCTGCTCTTCCTGTCACAGCTCGCCTGCGCCCTGCCCATCTTCCTGATGGCGGGAGCCGGCCTGGGGCTCGGCGTCCCCGCCCTTTACGCGGCCTTCTCGATCCAGGGCCTGGCCTCTGGGATGTTCGACGTCGCGCAGCTGACCCTTCGCCAGCTGATCACGCCCGACCGCCTCCAGGCGCGGATGAACGCCACCATGCGCACCCTCTTCTGGGGCCCCCGTCCGCTGGGCTTCCTGCTCGGCGGTGCCGTCGGCTCGTGGATCGGCCTGGTGCCCACGATTGCGATCGGAGCGGTGATCTGCACCATCTCCGCGGCCTTCTTCTTCGGCCCCGTCTTCTTCGTCATGAGGACCGCACCGGAGCCGGTGCACGATGGCTGAGGGCGAAAGCTGAATGGGTTTGGAATAAAGCTGAAGCAGGTAATATTGAAGCGCTTCAGCAATGCAAGAGAAGCTCGAGACCAACATCGACTGTGGCCCTGACGGGCTCTTCTACGACCGGAGGGTGCGCGAGTTCCTCGATCCCTCACCGGCGCCCGACCGGCTGGCCGGGGAGACGCTCGCCGCGCTGCGGGCCGCCTCGCACAGCCTTCGCCACCGGATGGACCGGTGGCTTGACCGCCACAGCCTAAGCGAGAGCCGGCTGGCGCTGATCGTCCGGCTCAACCGGGTGGGGGAGATCACTCTGGGGGACCTCGCCGAGGCCCTCGACGTCACCCCCCGCAACGTCACGGGGCTGGTCGACCACTTGGAGCGCGACGGCCTCGTCGAGCGCTTCCCCGACCCGGACGACCGGCGAGCGACGCGGGTGCGGCTGAGCCCCGCCGGCGCGGCCAAGCTGGCCGAGCTGGGAACCGAGAAGGGCCGTTCGACCCACGACCTGGTGGCCGGTATGACCGATGAAGAGCTGGCCCAGCTTCGGCACCTGCTGCTGAAGCTGGTCAAGAGCATGAGCGCGACCGCGCCGAAGGAGCTGGAGAGGGTATGACCGCCAACGTTGAGATGTCCCGCAACCGACTGATCCTGGTCACCGTCGGCGTCATGCTGACGCTGCTGCTGGCCGCCCTCGATCAGACCATCGTCGGCACCGCGATGCCACGCATCATCGCCGACCTGAACGGCTTCAATCAGTACGCCTGGGTGACCACGGCGTACCTGGTCACTTCGACGGTGACGGTGCCGGTGGCCGGCAAGCTCGGCGACCTCTTCGGCCGCAAGCCCTTCATCCTGATCGGGATCTCAGGGTTCATGGCCATGAGCTGGGCCTGCGGCTTCAGCCAGAACATGAACGAGCTGATCATCTTCCGGGGCGCGCAGGGCCTCTTCGGAGGCATCCTCTTCGCCTCCGTCTTCACAGTCCTCGCCGACATCTTCACCCCCCGCACCCGAGCCCGGATGCAGGGCGTCTTCGGCGGCGTCTTCGGCCTCGCCTCGGTCATCGGCCCGGCGGCCGGCGGGTTCATCACCGACAACTGGGGTTGGCGGTGGGTGTTCTACGTCAACATCCCGGCCGGCGTGCTCGGCCTGGCGCTGCTGCTGGCCTTCCTTCCCTACGTCCGGAGCAAGGCGACCTGGCGCGACATCGACTTCGCCGGCGCCTTCCTGATGATGGCCGGCCTGGTCCCGATCATGGTCTCGCTCTCCAACACCGCCACCTATGGCTGGGGTTCCTGGCAGACGCTGCTGCCCCTGGTCGGCGGCCTGGTCCTGCTGGTCGCCTTCGTGGTCGTCGAGCACTTCGAGGCCGAGCCGATCGTCCCCCTCGCGCTCTTCCGAAACCGGGCCTTCGCGGTCGCGGTGATCGTCGGCACGCTTTCCGGCTTCGGGATGTTCGGCGCCATCATCTTCGTGCCACTCGTCTTCCAGGGCGTGCTCGGCGTCAGCGCCACCAACTCAGGCACCCTAATCACTCCGATGATGTTCGGCCTCATAGGGGCCAGCGTCCTGAGCGGCCAGCTGATGGTCCGAATCAAGCACTACAAGTGGCTGGGCACCATCGGCACGGCCGTCATGGCGTTCGGCCTCTACCTCCTGTCCGAGGTCTCCGTACACTCCACCCAGGCGCAGGTCACCGCCGCGCTGGTGATCGTCGGCGCCGGCCTCGGCGTCACCTTCCCGCTCTACCTGAACGCGGTCCAAAGTGCCGTCGAGCGCCGCTTCCTCGGCGTCGTCAGCAGCAACATGCAGTTCTTCCGGAACCTCGGAGGAACCCTGGCGACCGCGATCTTCGGGTCGATCCTCGCCAACCGCATGGGGCCCAACATCCAGGCGCAGATCGACAAGCTCAGCCTGCCGGCAGCCTTCAAGAGCAACTTCAAGCTGCCGCAGGGCGCCGGCGGGGCGCAGCAGATCTTCAACGTCGCAAACCTGGCCAAAGAGCGGGCATCGCTGCCGGCACCCTTCCGGCCCTTCTTCGACCAGGCCATCGTCGCGGTCAAGGCGGGCCTGGCCCAGACCATGCACGAGATCTTCCTGATCGCCCTGGTCTTCGTGCTGATAACCCTGGTCGCGACCGTCTTCATGCCCAGCGTTCCATTGCTCGGCGCCCGGCGCCAACCGGGTGCCGCGGTGGGCGAGGAGTCCCCCGTCCCGGAGCTCGAGCCGGAGGCCGAAGCCGCCGCCGTCTGAGCGTGCGCCGACACACCGCGAGGATGGCCGCCTCCTAGATCAGGAAGTGGCCGTCCTCCATTATTTTTCGGCCGTCGACGTGGACGGTCGCGTGCGACGCCAGCACGTCAACATGCGAAGGGCAGTCCCAGTCGGCGCCGGTCTCGTGGCCGTAGGGATCGCCGAAAGCCATGTGGACGCCCGGGAACTTCTCGTCCTGCAGGAAGTTGCCGACGATCCGGGTAAGCCCGACGTTGGTGCCGATGGCGAACTCACCCACCCGGTTGCTCATCGGGTGCTGGCTCATGTAGCCCTCGATGTCGGCGCGCAGCTGGGGGTCCGGCGTCTCGAAGGAGACCAGCCGGCCGCCCTTGACGCGCATCATGACCGGCGGGTCCAGGAGCCGGTACTTCTCGGTGAACCAGTCGCCCATTTCTTCGCCGGCGATGACGCCGTCGACCGAGAGCGGCGCGGTGAACGTCTCGCCCTCCGGCAGGTTGCCCCAGCGGCCCTGCTCCCAGAAACGGCCGTCGCTGGGGATCCAGCGCCAGTCCTTGCGGAAGGTGGCGACCAGGTCGGTCCCGGCCTTGGTCGCCACCTCGATCTTCGACGCGGTCTTGGCGATGTTCCAGACCTGCTGGGTGACGCGATAGATCTCCTCGTAGTCGCCCGCCATCCCGTCTCGCATCAGCTCCGCGTCGATGCCGATCATGTGGCCGTGGCGGCAGTTCAGCTCCTGGGTGAGCAGCTTCAGCATCGGCATCCGGAAGGCGAGCTCGCCCTCCTGGCCGGTCCCGACGTAGTAGGAGGCGGTCGGACGAAACGCGATCACCTCGCCGGCGATCGAGCGCGGGAACTCGGTGGCCGGCCGCTGGAGGTGGTCCTCCATCACCCACGAGCGCACCTCCGCCCCGGTCGAGCGCGCCTCGTCCTCGATCGACTGCGCGATCTCCTCCGAGACCCGGTCCTTGATGACCGCGACCCGGTCCCGCTCGCCGACGTTGAGGCAGTTGCGGACGGCGTTGCGGGCGCCGACTGAGAAGTCCTGCACCACCTAAAAAGAATATCGACCGAACCGACCTCAACTTTCTGCCGGATTCGGGTTTATATTTGCCGCGGCGCCGCAAGCGGAACCTTCCCCCGAGCTCTCCGTCCCAGCCTCCCGCAAGCGACAAGGAACTATCTAGGAGGACTTCGGACGTGAGCTTTACTGACAAGACCCTGGCCTGTCGCGACTGCGGACGGGAATTCACCTTCACCGCCGGCGAGCAGGAGTTCTATGCCCAGCGCGGGCTCATGAACGAGCCGCGCCGCTGCTACGACTGTCGGCAGGCCCGGCGGACGGGAGGCGGCGACGCGCGCGAGCGCGGACCGCGGGAGATGCACGACGTCATCTGCTCCAGCTGCGGCAAGCCAACCCAGGTGCCCTTCCTGCCCACGGGCGCCCGCCCGGTCTACTGCACCGACTGCTTCCAGACCGTCCGGAGGTAGCGCCCAAAGCGGGGGAGTAATCTCGCGACCATGGCGGTCGTGCCCTCGCTCGTGCATCTCGGATCGGTGATGGGCGGCGTCCGCACCGTCGACCAGGTCGCGGTCGAGGAGCGGGCGGCCGCGCTCGGCAAGCGTTCGATCAAGAAGGCCTCCAAGGTATGGGCGCTGGAGCTGGCGATCCGGATGACCGACCTGACCACCCTGGAGGGCTCCGACACGCGCGGCAAGGTGGCGGCGCTCTGCGCGAAGGGCGTCCGACCCGACCCCTCCGACCCCACCATCCCGAGCGTGGCGGCGATCTGCATCTACCCCTCGATGATCCACGTCGCCGTCGAGCACCTGCGGGGCAGCGAGGTCCGCGTCGCGAGCGTGGCGACGGCCTTCCCCTCGGGGCAGAGCTTCCTCGAGGTGAAGCTGGCCGAGACCCGCCAGGCGGTGGCCGCCGGCGCCGACGAGGTCGACATGGTGATCGACCGCGGCGCCTTTTTGAGCGGCGACTACCAGAAGGTCTACGACGAGATCGTCGCTATCAAGGAGGCGGCCGGCCAGGCGCACTTGAAGGTGATCCTGGAGACCGGCGAGCTGGGCACCTACGACAACGTCCGCCGCGCCTCGGTGCTGGCGATGGCGGCCGGGGCCGACTTCATCAAGACCTCGACCGGCAAGATCAACCCGGCCGCCACGCCGCCGGTGACCCTGGTGATGATGGAGGCGATCCGCGACTTCCACCGGGAGACCGGGCGCGCGGTCGGCCTCAAGCCGGCCGGCGGCATCCGCACCGCCAAGCAGGCGGTGCAGTACCTGGTCCTGCTCTACGAGACGCTGGGGGCCGACTGGATGACGCCCGAGCGATTCCGGATCGGGGCCTCGAGCCTGCTCAACGACTGCCTGATGCAGCTGGCGAAGGAGAAGTCGGGCGCCTACCAGTCGGGCGACTACTTCACCATCGACTAGCCGGAATGGCAATCAGCAAGCGGCCCCAGTCCGCCCTCGCCAGCAGGACCTTCGAGTACCAACCGGCCCCGGAGGCGATCGACCACGTCCGCATCGCCGACCGCTACGGGCTCTTCATCGGCGGACGCTTTGTCGAACCGCTCTCGGGCAAGCGGTTCCCGACCGTTAACCCCGCCACCGAGGAGACGCTGGCCGAGGTCTCCGAGGCGCTGGCGGCCGACGTCGACGCCGCGGTCGGGGCCGCGGCCAGGGCCCAGGAGTCCTGGGGGCGCCTCAACCCCGCCCGGCGGGCGCGCTACATCCTGCGGATCTCCCGGATCATCCAGGAGCGGGCGCGCGAGCTGGCGGTCGTCGAGACCATGGATGGCGGCAAGCCGATCAAGGAGTCCCGCGACGTCGACGTCCCGCTGGCGGCCGCCCACTTCTTCTACTACGGCGGCTGGGCCGACAAGCTGGAGTGGGCGTTCCCCAACTGCGACCATCGGCCGGTCGGCGTCTGCGGCCAGGTCATCCCCTGGAACTTCCCGCTCCTGATGCTGGCCTGGAAGATCGCGCCGGCGCTGGCGGCGGGCAACACCGTCGTCCTCAAGCCGGCCGAGACAACGCCGCTCACCGCGCTGCTCTTCGCCGAGGTCTGCCAGCAGGCCGAGCTTCCCCCGGGGGTCGTCAACATCGTCACCGGCGCGGGCAAAACCGGCTCCCTTGTAGTTGCCCATCCCGGCGTCCGCAAGGTCGCCTTCACCGGCTCGACCGAGGTCGGCAAGCAGATCCAGCGCTCGATCGCCGGCAGCGGCAAGCGGCTGACCCTCGAGCTCGGGGGCAAGGCCGCCAACATCGTCTTCGACGACGCGCCTCTCGACCAGGCGGTGGAGGGCATCGTCAACGGCATCTACTTCAACCAGGGCCACGTCTGCTGCGCCGGCAGCCGCCTGCTGGTCCAGGAGTCGATCGCCGAAGCCCTGCTGGAGAAGCTTCGGCGCCGGGTGGACACCTTGCGCCTGGGCGACCCGCTGGACAAGAACACCGACATCGGCGCCATCAACTCAAAGGCTCAGCTGGAGAAGATCGAGGGCCTGGTCGAGTCCGGCCGCGCGGAGGGCGCCGAGATCTACCAGCCTCCCTGCGAGCTCCCGGCGAAGGGCTATTGGTTCCCGCCCACGATCTTCACCAACGTCTCCCAGTCGCACCGGATCGCCCGGGAGGAGATCTTCGGGCCGGTCCTCTCGGTCCTGACCTTCCGAACGCCCACCGAGGCCGTCGAGAAGGCCAACAACACGCCCTACGGCCTCTCGGCGGGGATCTGGACCGAGAAGGGGTCGCGCATCCTCTGGATGACGCAGAGGATGCAAGCGGGCGTCGTCTGGGCCAACACCTACAACCGCTTCGACCCGACCTCGCCCTTCGGCGGCTACAAGGAGTCGGGCTACGGCCGCGAGGGCGGCCTTCACGGGCTGGCGCCCTATCTGGAGCTGAACTAGCGGTGCCCGAAGCTCGCGTCGAGGTGCGCAAGACCTACAAGCTCTACATCGGCGGCGAGTTCGTGCGATCCGAGTCCGGCCGCTCCTACGAGGTGGAAGGCGTGAACGTCCCCCGCGGGTCGCGCAAGGACCTCAGGGACGCGGTCAAGCTGGCTCGCGGCGCCTTCGAGGGCTGGGCCGGGCGGACGGCAATGAACCGCGGGCAGGTGCTCTACCGCGCGGCCGAGATGCTGGACGGCCGCCGCCGCCAGTTCATCGCCGAGCTGGGCGGGGGCAAGCGCGCGGGCCGGGAGGTGGACGCCGCGGTGGAGGCCTTTGTCTGGTACGCGGGCTGGACCGACAAGCTCTCCCAGGTCGCCGGCACCGTCAACCCGGTCGCCGGGCCCTATTTCAACTTCACCATCCCGGAGCCGACCGGGGTCGTCGGCATCGTGGCCCCCGAGGAGCCGTCGCTGGCCGGGCTGGTGGTGCGGATCGCGCCCGCCCTGGCGGGCGGAAACACGGTGGTGGCGCTCGCCTCCGAGAATTCCCCGCTGCCGGCGCTGACGCTGGGCGAGGTGCTGGCCACCTCCGACTTTCCGGCCGGCGTCGTGAACCTGCTGACCGGCTACCGCAAGGAGCTGCTGTCCTGGCTGGCGGCCCACATGGACGTCAACGCGATCGACGCCGCCGGCTGCACGCCCGAGCAGCTGACGGCCGTCCAGGAGGCGGGCGCCGCCAACGTCAAGCGGGTGATCGGGCCGAACGGCAACCGCTCAGAGCTCACCCTCCAAGCCATCACCGACCTGATGGAGATGAAGACTGTCTGGCACCCGATCGGGGTCTGACGCTCCGTCCCCGCCTGCCGCAAAAGAAGAAGCGCCGCCCCGGGCTGGGGGCGGCGCTTCAGATCTTGGTCTAGACCTTCGCGTTCTGGAGGAGATTCCAGCTTGCGGAGATGGCGCGTCCGAATTGAGGCGTGTAGTCGACCTCGATCTTGACGAAGGAAAGGGAGAACTGGTCTGTCGCTAGAGAGGTGTCGCCATCGGGCCCGGTGTTGCTGAAGGACGTCACCAGCACGTCGCTGAGCTTGTAGACGAGAGACGCCGAGGTGGAAGAGGTTGACTCAGTCGCCACGTCGCGGACTGACAACACCGCGCCGGTGATGTGCTGGCCGGAGGCGCAAGCAAAGAACAGTAGCGGTGACGCAATGCTGGTGTTACTCGAAAAATGGAAATCCTGCATCGAGACCTTGCCGGCTCCGCCGCCGCTTCCGCTCCCGGTCAGGCGCCCCGTATTCTCCTCACCCCAGCTGTAGCTTATGAGCTTGATCCCGTTGGGCTGCTTTGAATCAATTGTCCCGCCCGTAATCCCCTCGATCGTGAGGAAGCAGTCCACCGCCATCTACCGGCCCTCCCCGTTCATTTTCAAGTCGAGTGTCAGCTCCGCGGTGCCATTGCCGCCGACCTCGAAAGGCCGCTGGACGGCGGTATAGCTGCCGCTGGCGCCGGCATAGCGGCCGGTGCCTCCGATGACGGCGTAGGTCGCGTCCGCTCCGCCCACCGCGGTGCCCATTCCGACCAGGCTGCCCTCGGGCAGCTGGATCGTGTGCATCTGCATCTCGGCCCGAGCGGGACCGGTCGCTCCAGGCATGTCCAGGTGCATCGACGTGGCGAAGAAGGAGCCCAATGGCGGCCCGTCCGGTGTCGCGCTGAGAACCCCGGTGATGGTGACCCGGTCGCCAGGCTTGGGCAGCACTCCGCGCTTTAGGCCCGCCGCCTGGAGGTGCCAGCTGCTGCCATGGAGACGGGGCGGCGTTCCCACAGCCCCCTCGACGCCGGCAGCGCTGCGCGAGTACTCGGCTGCGGCTCCGATCCCGGCGGCGCCCGCAACGCCCGCTAAGGCGATGGCTCCGAGCTTCAAGATGCCACGCCGCGTGGCGCGGCCTGACTCGTTCATGTCCTTGACCCCTCCCTCACCGAGCCGATTGCGAATGCGACACGATGGTAAGGCACGCAAAGCGGTTCGGATCAGTCGAGAACGCGTGGGGTCTTGTTGTGCAACCCTAACCCCCGGATGACTGCCGGCGACCCCGCCAAGCTGGTCGCCCCCGCCCTCCGCGAGGCTGGCTACACGTTGCCGGCGATCCGGAACCTGATCGGGGGAGAGCGCACCCTATCAAGCGGTGCCGACGATCGGGTGGTCTTCGAGCGCCGCTTTGCCGGAAGCTCGCCACTCGACCTGGCGGCGCGCCTCCTCCTGCTTGACCTGGAGGTCGACGGCGCCGCCTGGGATCGCGGCCTGCCGGCCCTGCCGGCGGCCGCTCTGGAGGAGCTCGGGATCGTCGAGCGCCGCGGCGGGGCGCTGCGGGCCCGGGCCCGACTGGTGCCCCACGGCGACCTTTACGTGACTTCCGACCCGCATAGCGATGCAGCCGGATTGGAGCATGTGACCGGTATCAGCAACCCCGCCGTTCTACTCAGCGACCTGGCCGTGCGCCGGCCGGTGGCGCTCGGTCTCGACCTCGGCTGTGGCGGAGGCATCCAGGCGCTGTTGATGTCTCGTCACTGCGCGAAGGTGATTGCGACCGACATCAATCCGCGCGCCCTCGAGTTCACGCGGCTCAACGCTCGCCTCAACGGTATCTCCAACATCGAGACGCGCCTCGGTAGCCTGTTCGAACCCGCCGGAGACCTCCGCTTCGACCTCATCCTCTGCAACCCGCCCTACGTCATCTCGCCCGAGTCCCGGCTCCTTTACCGCGACAGTGGCATGGCAGGAGACAGCCTCTGCCGCCAGATCGTCGGCGAGGCTGGCCTCCACCTCGCCGAGGGCGGCTTTGCCCAGATGCTGGTGAGCTGGGCGCAGGTTGGGGACCGCCCCTGGCAGGAGACCCTCGAAGATTGGTTGGGGAGCGCGCCGTGCGACGCCTGGTTCCTCCACTACCTGACCGAGGACCCCCTGACCCACGCCGCCAAGTGGAACCGGCCGGAGACGCCGGCGGGATTGGCCGGGTTCGCCGCCGCCGTCGACAGCTGGACCGCCTACTTCAGCGAGCAGGGCATCGACGCGGTCGGCTTCGGTTCGGTCACCATGAGGCGCCGCTCGGGCGGGCGGAACTGGCGCCGCTCGGACGCGCTTCGCGAGGCCCATGGCTCGGCCGGTAACCACATCCTTCGCGTCTTCGCCGCCGAGGACCTGCTGCGCGCCCTACCGGACGAGGAGGCGCTGTTCGGCACCCGGTGGCGGCTGGCGCCGGGCCACCGCTTGGAGCAGTCGCTGGTCCAGGGTCCCGAAGGTGGCTGGCACCCGCTGGAGACCCGGTTGGCGATGACCGAAGGCTTCGGGTTCAGCGGTTCCATCGACCTGCCCCTTGCCCAGATGCTGCAGCACCTCGACGGGAAGCGGACGGTTGCCGATGCGGTGGGCATGGCGGCCAAGGAGGTCGGCATCCCGAGGGCGGAGCTGGCCGCCTACCGCCGGGCCGCCGGGCAGACCGTTCGACGCCTCCTCGAGCTCGGCCTGCTCGAAGCGGAATAAGCGGCCGCCCAACTCGCATTGAACTCGAGAGAAATGATCAAGGTCTACGCCACGACCTGGTGCGGCGACTGCAGGATGGCCAAGCACGTCCTCGACCAGCGCCAGGTCGAGTACGAGTACATCGACATCGACCGCGAGCCCGGGGCCGCGGCCCTGGTGCAGGAGATCAACGGCGGCTTCCGCACCGTCCCGACCATCCTCTTCCCTGACGGCCGGGTGCTGGTCGAGCCCTCGCGCCTCGAACTGGAGGCCGCGCTGGCCGCCTAGGCCGCCGGCGCCTCGACGCCGTAGTAGCGGGCGAGGTCGGCGGGCAGCATGTGGGCCGGCTCGTCGCCGAAGATCGCCGAGGTGCGCTCCAGGGCCCGGGCCACCAGGGCCGAGCACATGAGGTGCGACTCGTAGGAGACGTTGACCTTGGCGCCGGTCAGCAGCGAGAGCCCGACGCTGAACAGGTCGAGAAAGCCGAAGGGCTGGCCGACCAGGCTCTCGGCGAAGGCGGCCACCTGGGCCCTGTCCCGCTGGTCGGCGCTGTCGCCGATGCGGACCAGGTGATATTCGCGCTCCTGGTACTTGGAGAGGTTGGTTCGTACCACGCCGTGCGTTTCGGCCTCCACCAGCGAGCCGTCACGGTCGACGATCACCGCGGCATGGCTCCAGTAGGAGTACTTGCGCTCGCGGCCCCTGATCTTCTGGGCGATGCGGATCATTCGCGAGACCAGGTGCC
>Ga0307374_10003995_pt1 | contig 24875 bp, 25 predicted proteins | sample OX3MG_FD_202532 | JGI IMG/M metagenome (GOLD analysis project Ga0307374, IMG submission 202532) | Soil microbial communities from Risofladan, Vaasa, Finland - OX-3 | ecosystem: Environmental > Terrestrial > Soil > Coastal area > Acid sulfate soil | place: Finland: Risofladan, Vaasa | collected... | reverse complement strand
GTCCACCACGGCGGCTTCCTCCACCACGCCACGCCATTGCGCCGGCGCCGTCACCGGGTCGGGGCGGCCCAAACCGATCACGGCGTCGGGTGACACCGGGCCCCCGGAGAACATCACGCCGGGGGCCGACCGCCCGGCCAACTCAGCCCACTGGTCGAGGATCTCTGCCACTTCCACGTGCATGGGCCGGTTGAGCACGAGCCCCACCGCCCCGGCGGCGCCGTGCTCGAGCAGCAGCACAACGGTCCGGGTGAAGTTGGGATCGGTGAGCTGCGGGGCGGCCACGAGCAGGCGACCGCCGAGGGCTTCGAGCTCGTCGGGGTCGGGCCGGGGGGCGGGCACAGGCCCGATCTTGGCTCAGCCGCGGGCCAGCGACGGTGCCATAGGGTCCTTCACCGCCACCAGCAGCTCCCACACGGCCCGGGCCCGCTGGTACTGCGCCGTGCGGTACCGCAACGGCTGGCCCGGGAGCCACAGCGCCGGGGTGTCGAACCAGAAGGCGCTGGCGTCGTCCTCGTAGGTGGTGTGGTACACGCCGAAGCCGGTGCCGAGGGCCGCTTCCACCAGGTCGTCGTCACCCAGCACTCGCCCGATTTGATACATGACGGCGGCCACGAAATAGGAGCCCCCGGGCCACACGGCACGTCCTTGGAGCCCGATGGGCGCCGATCCGCCGGCCGTGGTGACGTTCACCGCCCCCAGGCGACCGGCGCCGAAGGGCACCACGTTGCGCTGGTAGACGAGCAGCAGGTGCCGGGCCATGCGGTGGCGGTCGAGCACGTCGGCCAGACCTCCGGCCGAGGCGTAGCGCTGGCCGCACAGAGCATCGGCCATCAGGCCGTCGGCCCACGGGCCACCGGTGTCGAGCCGGTAGTAGCCACCGCCCTCCGACCACAGTCGCTCCTCGGCCGACGTGCGCGCCGACGTGGCGGCGGCCACCCAGCCGGCCACGTCGCTCGAGCTGCCCGCGCTGCGCGCCATGTCGGCCATGGCCTCAAAGGCCCCGATGACCAGACCGGCCACGTAGGTGGTGGCCCCGTACATCTCGATGGCGTCGTAAGTGGTGCACAAGCCGTCGGCGTCGGGGATCCCGTCGCCGTCGATGTCGCGGCGCATGACGTGCTCCATGGTGCGGACCATGGCCGGATAGACCTCAGCGGCAAAGGCGTCGTCGCCGCTGTCGCGCCAGTAGGCGTGGGCCTGCTGCACGAACTTGGGCGGCAGGTCCAACCAGTCCACCCGCAGCGGTGCCTGGCCCGGTGCCGTGGCCGCGTACTGGTTGACCACGAACCATGGGTCGTCCACCGGCGATCCGGCGTCGTGAGGCGTGCGGCCCTCGGGGTCGGCCATGATCAGGTCGGACCAACCGAGCAGCACGTCGCGCTCGATGCCGGGGAACAGCTGGCGCAGATGCCGGGTCTCGTAGTGGCGCACGTCGAAGCTCTCGCAGTCGCGAAAGGCGTCGGCTTCCAAGGTGAAGTAAAGGTGCTGACCGGGTCGCCGGCCGAAGACCTTGGGCTTGGTCAAGCAGCCGTTCTCCCAGAACACGCCGCCGAACACGTCGTAATACAGCTCGTTCAGGGCGGCGGTGCGCAACCACAGGGGATAGTCGGCGTCGTCGGCGATGGGCTTCCACCACCCGTCGACGGCCCGTTCGATGTCGGCCGCCTGCCCCAGCACATCGCCGGCGATGTCCCAGGCGCGGTACGGCCCCCCGTACCACTCGGTGTAGCGCTTCCACCAGCGCGTCCCGTCCACCGGGTTGCGGAACTGCACCACCGGGAAGTCCCAGGCCAAACAGAAGGTGGCTGCGCCGCGGGCCCCGGGGGCCAAGGTAAAGGACACGGCCAGCGCCCCGGCCAGACCGAGCCGGCGGGTGTCGACGGCCCGGTTGGGCAAGCGCCCGGTCGCCTGAAACGCCGCCAAAAGGTCCGACCCGTCGCCGTCGGCGGCCCAGTCCTCGGTCCACGTAACGGTGGAACCCCGGCTGCCGGCGGCGGCCATGACCCATTCGGTGCGCTCGGTCTCGGCCACGTTGGCCGGCGACTGCGCTTGGAGCCGCACGCCCACGGTGTTGCCTCGGCGCACGGCTTGGGACCGCAGCCCCTGGCGCGTGTACTGGTACGAGGCGGTGGGGAGGCGGAACGGGGCGTTGGGAAAGCTGAACATGCACGACACCTCGACTGCGACGTCGGTGGGGTTCGACACCGCCAACTGGAAGAGCCCGGCCGGCAGCGAGGAGCGGCGCTCGTCGCCGGGTACGAACGGGCTCACCTGCTTGAGCGCCGTCGGCAGGGGAAGGCCGCCGTACTCGAACCACGCTCGCGGGAACAGCGCCGAGTACACGCCACGTTCGGGGAGCAGTCGTGGCCAGGCCGGGAGCACGTCCTCGGTGGCGAGGGTCTGCACCGAGGTGCCGTCGGCGGTGTCGTAGCGCACGTGGAAGGCGGCCTGGGACAGGAAGCGGTGCTCGAGCCCGCTGTTGCGATCGGTCCCCCAGCGCGACCCCACCGAGTCGTCGCCCCCGATGTCCATGTGCCAAGGACCGAAGGAGCCGGTCATGTTGACCATGAAGGACCCGGTGCCGATACCCCCCACCGGCACGCCGCGCTTGGTGCGGCTGGTGGGTGGGGCCAGTGACCCGTAGGCGGACATGAGGCCGGTGGCCCCCGGCGGGTGGCTGCCGATGGCCCTGGTCCAGGCGGCGTCAGGCACGTCCCACAGGCGCCCGCTGTCGAGCAGCCCAACGGGCTGGTCCTCGTCGCTCGGTGCCCGACCGCACGCGGCCAGCAGCGCTCCCAGGGCGGCGCCAGGCACGGCGCCCAGCACGCGACGGCGCGAGGTGCGGGGCATGGACCGATTGTCGTTCACGGCGGCGGGGGGCAGCTCCCGGTTAGACCGCGTCGCGCACCACCGACACCATGGCCTCGAGCTGCTCGAGGTAATGCGAGCGCGAGTGGTGGACGAAGCGCAAGTGCAAGGCGGTGGCCCCAGCCGCCTGGTAGGCGGCCACGGTGTCAGCGCTGTGCTCGGGCTGCCCGAGCGGGTCGACAGGGGGCTCCGGCGCCAGCACCACGTCGAAGTGGCCCTGTCGTTCGGCGCGCCGGGCGGCCAAGGTCTCGTCGTCGAGTAGGGCGGCCAGCGCCGGAAGCTCCAGACCGAAGGGAATCCACCCGTCGCCCAGCTCGAGCGCCCTGCGCAGTGACCGGCGGCTACGCCCTCCCACCCACATGGCCACTCTTCGGTCGAGACCGCAGGGGTCCACAATGACGCTGTCGAAGCGGTAGTAGGGGCCGTCATAGGAAGGGGCCCGGTGCCCGAAGGCGGCGCGCAGGGCGGCCATGGCGTCGTCGGCCCGTGCTCCACGATCGTCGTAGGGCACCGACAGGACGTCGAACTCGGCCCGTAGCGTCCCCACCCCCACGCCGAGGATGACGCGGCCGCCGCTGGCCACGTCAAGCGTGCCGTAGCGCTTCACCACCTCGAGCGGGTGGTGGTAGCCGAGGACCAGGACGTGGGTGAGCAGGCCGATGCGCGAGGTGCATGCGGCCACGTAGGACAAGGTGACCACCGGGTCCCAGTAGCGGCCTCCACGGGTCTCGGCCACCGATGTGGGGATGAGCACATGCTCGGGACACGACAACCACTCGTAACCGGCCGCCTCGGCGGCCCGGGCCACCACCACGATGTCGTCGATGCCGCCTTCGAGCTCCCACGCCGGGGGGTCGAATCGCGGGTTCAAGTTCACCACCGGGGTCACGATGCCCAGTCGCACGGTCCCTCCTGTTTCGGCCAAACAGTGTCGTCCTAGACCATGAGCGCCACGGCGGCACTCACACCCACCACGATGATCACGCCCCGCAGGGCCCCGGGAGCCAGACGTCGCCCGATGACGCCACCGATCTGTCCTCCCACCACCGCCCCCACCGCCAGCAGGCCGGCGGCGGCCCAGGCCACGTGGGTGACGCAGATGAAGAAGACGGCGGCCACGCCGTTCACCAACAGCGCCAGCACGTTCTTGGCCGCGTTCAGCCGCTGCAGGTCGTCGCCGAGGAAGCTGCCGAGCAGGCCCATGAGGATGACGCCCTGGGCGGCGCCGAAGTAGCCGCCGTAGACGCCGCTTCCGAGCACCGAGGAGAACAACGCCGGGCCACCGTGGGGACGATGGCGCCCGCTGGCGGCCAGGCGGCGGGCCAACCACGGCTGGGCGGCCACCAAGGCGCAAGCCACCAGGATGAGCACCGGCACCACCCGTCGGAAGACGCTGTGGGGCAACGACAGCAGCAACACCGCCCCCACCACGGCCCCGACGGCCGAGGCCAGGCCGAGCACGGCGAGGCGCCGGCCCTGGCCGGCCAGCTCGCGTCGGTAGGCCACCACGGCGCTGAGCGAGCCGGGGACCAGGCCGACGCTGTTGCTCACGTTGGCCAGCACCGCCGGGTAGCCGAAGGCGAGCAGGGTCGGGAAGGTGAGCAGCGACCCCGAGCCCACGATGGTGTTGACCGTGCCTGCCACCAGCCCGGCCCCGGCGATGGCCAGAGCCTCGAGCGGTGACATGGGGAGGGTCTAACCGAGCGGCGCACCCCGCTCAAGGTGGCGCACCCGGCGACGCCCGGCCATGGCCATGGCGTTGTCGCCCTGTTGGGTGGCCGGCCTTGGCCCGCCAGTTGGATTCGGCGCCGGACCGTCGGGGCATGATGGAGCCACCACAGGGGACAGAAAGTGGGCGCCATGACTACCGACGTGAACTTCGAACTCGCCGAGAACGAGCGCAACGGGCTCCCGGTGTTGGCGGTGCGGGGCGAGGTCGACGTGTCGACCGCCCCCGAGTTGCGTGAGCGCCTCCTGGGCTTGGCCGAACAAGGCCGCACGGTGGCGGTCGTCGACCTGAGCGAGGTGTCCTTCGTAGACTCCACCGCTCTCGGGGTGCTGGTGAGCGGGGTGAAGCGCCTGCGCACCGCCGGTGGCGACCTGCGCCTGGTCATCACCCAGCCCCACATCACCAAGGTGTTCGAGATCACCGGGCTCACCGAGGTGTTCCCCATCTTCGCTTCGGCCGACGAAGCGGTGGCCGGATGACCGGTGCCACGTGGCCCAGCCCCGGCCGGGACATCATGAAGGAGGCCGATCGCGTCGAGCTGTCGGTGCCCTCCAAGCCCGACCTGCTCTTCCTGGTGCGCATGACGGCGGCCGCCGTGGCCTCGCGCGCCGACTTCGGCTACGACCAGATCGAGGACCTGCGCCTGGCCATCGACGAGCTGTGCCTGAGCTTGTTCGGTGAGGAGGCCACCGACGGCCGGGTGCAGCTGCTGTTCAAGTGGGGCGAGGACGCCATTGAAGTGGTGGCCACCTACCAGCCCGGTGACGACGATCACCAGCCCCGGCAGGAGCTGGGACTGGCTCAGCTGGCCAACGAGCTATCCGAGCGCATCCTCGACGCCCTGGTCGACGAGCACGGCACCGACTTGGCTGGAGGCCTGGCACGGGCCTGGCTGCGCATGCGGCGGCGTCAAGGCGGCCATCAGTGAGCATGGATGTGCGCGACCGCGACGAGTTGCGCCGCGTATTCGTGGACTTCGCCCGGAAGCGAGACGAGTGGCTGCGGGCCAAGCTCATCGAAGCCCACATCGGATTGGCCGAGCACCTGGCCCGGCGCTTCACCCACCGCGGCGAGCCCTACGACGACCTGGTCCAGGTCAGCTCGCTCGGGCTCATCAAGGCCGTGGACCGCTTCGACCCTGAGCGGGGCGTCGAGTTCACCACCTATGCCACCAAGACCATCCTGGGCGAGTTGAAGCGCCACTTCCGTGACAAGGGGTGGGCCATCCGGGCCCCGCGCCGGATCCAGGAGCTGTACCTGCACCTCGGACAGGCCATCAGCCAGCTCTCACAAGAGTTGGGCCGTTCGCCCACCATCAAAGAGCTGGCTCGCGAGACCGGTGCCAGCGAAGACGACGTGATCGAAGCGCTGGAGGCGGGCCAGGCCTACCGCTCGGCATCGCTCGACAGCACCGGGCCCGACGACGAAGGACTCGGGGCCCGCCTCGGCGTGGACGACCACGGCTTCGCCGGCGCCGAGTGGCGCGCTGTGCTGCTGCCGCACCTGGAGACACTGGCCGAACGCGACCGCGAGATCCTGCGCCTTCGCTTCGTGGAGGGGCTCACGCAGTCCGAGATCGCAACCCGTATCGCCATCAGCCAGATGCACGTGTCGCGGCTGCTCACCCGGAGCTTGAACACCTTGCGCCAGGCCTGCCTACCGGCGGTGGAGGGCACGGTGCTGGCCGCACCCGAATCGGCCTGAGCGGTTCGCCTTAGCCAGAAACATTCGGCGACGCCGGTTTGGGGCACGCGCCACCGCCCCACCGGAGTGGGGCGGTGGCGCTGTGAGAGGCCCCCGAGGCGGAGGGTGTGCATGGTGGAACGGTGAAGATCAGACGACGGTGTCGACGTCGTCACGACGCACGTAGCGGCCGCCGGTGCCGTCGACCACGGTGGTACGACGGCGCATGCCACCCCACGGGCCTGCTCCCCACAGCTCGGGACACCTCGGGGCCAGCTGTCGGTGGTTGACCGCCCTGGCGGGATCCTCAGAAGGCCGAGTAGGTTCGCAGCCGACGTGAGCTGTCCTCGGAGGAAGGGCGGGCGGTGATCACCCTGGTCCTCGGCGGCACCCGCTCGGGGAAGTCGGCCGTGGCCGAACGCCTGGCTGCCGCCTGTCCCGGGCCGGTGACCTACGTCGCCACCTTGGTTCCGGGCTCCGATCGCGAACTGGCGGCGCGCATCGAGGCCCACCGGGCCCGTCGCCCCCCGTCGTGGACCACGGTGGAGCTCGGCCACGAGCCGGCCGCCGCCGTGCGAAGCCTGCTGGGCACCGTCATCGTGGACAGCCTCGGGGGCTTGGTGGCTACGCACCTCGACATGGGCATCGACGTCGCCGCTTGGTGCGAAGCACTGGTCGAGCGCGGCGGAGACACTGTGGTGGTGTCGGACGAAGTGGGCATGGGCGTACACCCCTCGACCGAGGTGGGTCGGCGCTTTCGCGACGCCCTGGGAGAGCTGAACGTGGCCGTGGCCGACGTGGCCGACCAAGTGCTGTTGGTGGTAGCCGGACGCGTCCTGCGACTCGACGACGCCGGGGGACCATGATGCGCCGGGCTCTCTCCTTTCTCACGCCGCTCGGGGGTGCCACCACCCCTGACAACGCGGCGCTGTCGTGGTTCTCGGTGGTTGGGGCGGCCATCGGCCTGGCCGTGGGCACCATTTGGTGGGCAGCGTCCAAGGGATGGGCTCCGTGGCCCGCCGCCGCCCTGGCCCTATGCGCCGATCTCGCCCTGACCGGCTTGCTGCACGTGGACGGGCTGGCCGACTCGGCCGACGGCTTGCTGGCCCCCATGACACGCCAGCAGCGCCTGGAGGCCATGGCCGACCCGGCCGTGGGGGCCTTCGGCGTCACGGCGGTGGTGGCCGTGCTGCTGCTTCGGGTGAGCGCCCTGGCCACGGCGGTGCCTTCGCCGCTGGCCGTGGGCGGACTGTGGTGTGTGTCGCGGGCGGTGGTCGCCCTTATCGCCCAGCACCTCCCCTACGCCAGACCGGGCGGCCTGGTCGAGGGATTTCGAAGCCCGTCGCGCCACCCGCGTGCCACCCTGGTGGGTGGGGTGGCCCTCGGGGTCGCCATGGCGGCGGCGGCCCGAGGCGGGCGCGGGGGCGTGGCGGCGGCCGTGGAAGTGCTGACCATGGCAGCGGTGACGGTGACGGCTCTTCGTCGCCTGGGCGGCTTCACCGGCGACGTGCTCGGCGCCGCCGTGGTGATCGGCGAGACGGCCGGCCTGCTGGTCCTAGCCTGGCACCCGTGAGGGCGCCGTCGGCCACCGGGCTGGTCCTCGACGCCGTAGTGGGAGACCCCCTCGATGCCAACCACCCGGTGGCGTGGTTCGGAAGGGCCATGGCCCATGTGGAGGGTGTCCTCTACAGCGACGAGGTGACCCGGGGGGCGCTGCACTGTGCCATCGGCGTGGCTCTGGGCGTGAGCGCCGGCGCCGTGCTCGGTTCCTCGGCACCGGCCACCGCGCTGGCCGTGGCCGTGGCCGCCGGGGGGAGACAGCTCGCGACCACGGCCACCTCGGTGGCGCGCGCTTTGGAGTCCGGTGACCTCGAAGGAGCGCGGCGGATGCTGCCGTCGCTGGTGGGACGGGACCCACAGGACCTAGACGACAAGGAGATGGCGCGCGCCGTGGTGGAGTCGGTGGCCGAGAACACGGTGGACGCCGTGGTGGCGCCGGCTCTGTGGGGGGCGGTGTTCGGAGCCCGCGGAGCGCTCGGCTACCGGGCGGTGAACACCATGGACGCCATGGTCGGCCACCGCTCGACTCGCTATCTCCACTACGGGCGGGCCAGTGCCCGGCTCGACGACGCCGCCAATTGGGTGCCGGCGCGGGCCACCGCCGCTCTGGTGGCCCTGGTGCGCCCGGGCCGGCGTCGAGCCATATGGCGGGCGGTACGCCACCAGGCCCTGTCGCACCCTTCGCCCAATGCCGGTGTGGCCGAAGCAGCCTTCGCCGCCGCCCTCGGTGTGCGCCTCGGAGGAACCAACCGCTACGGCGAACGGCTGGAGCTGCGCCCGGCCCTGGGCGACGGCCCGGCCCCGGTGGCCGGCGACATCCACCGCGCCGTGCGCCTGTCGCGACAGGTAACCATGGCGCTGGGCGCCACCCTGCTCGTCGCCGGGCGGCGCCCATGACGTCGCTGCCCCCGCCGGGCCCCCACGGGGGCGACGGCCCGGCCGTGGCCACCGCCTTGGGATGGGCACCGGGTGACGTGCTCGACCTGTCGCAATCGCTCAACCCGGTGTGCCCCGACCCGGTGCCGGTGTTGTCGCGGTATCTCGACGCCGTCGGCCGCTACCCCGATCCCGCTCCGGCCGCCGCCGCCTTGGCCCTGGCCATGGAGGTGGACGAGGACCGGCTGCTGCTCACCAACGGCGGGTCCGAGGCCATCGCCCTGGTGGCCGGAGCGCTTGGCGGCCACGTGGAGGAGCCCGAGTTCTCCCTCCACCCGCGAGGCGTAGGCGCTCTAATCCCCACAACCCCAGTGGCCGCTTGGCCGGGCCCGAGGAGCGGGCCGAGGTGTGGGACGAGGCGTTCTATCCCCTGGCCACCGGCCACTGGACGCGCCGAGACTCCGACGCGGTGGTGGTGGGCTCGTTGACCAAGCTATTCGCCTGCCCCGGCCTGCGCGCCGGCTATGTGGTGGCCGAGCCCGAGCTGGTGGCGCGGCTACGCGCCGCCCAACCCATGTGGTCGGTGAACGGCTTGGCGGCGGCGGCCGTGCCGGCCTTGCTCTCGCTGTGCGACCTGCCGGGGTGGGCAGCCGAGATCGCCACCCGGCGCCGCGCCCTGGAGCAGGTGCTGCGGGCCCACGGGCTCGTCCCCCAACCTTCCGATGCCAACTGGGTGCTCACAGAGGCGCCCGGTCTGCGCTACCGGCTGGCTCGTCACGGCGTGGTGGTGCGCGACTGCACCAGCTTCGGGCTGCACGACACGGCGCGCATCGCCGTACCCGACGCCGGTGGCTTGGAGCGCTTGGAGCAGGCGCTCGGCGCCGACCACGACGAACGCCCCACCACCGCCACCACCACAGAGAGGGCACCCACATGACCGAACCGACCTTCGACGACGCTGCCGCCGCCGTGCAACCGGTGGACGAGGCGAGCGGGCGGGCCGGCGCCGAGCATCACGACCGCCTGACCAAGCCCCGCCGCTCGCTCGGCCGGCTGGAGGATCTGGGCACTCGGCTGTGCGCCATGGCCCGCACCTGTCCCCCGCCCGTGCCCGAGCCGGTGACGGTGGCCGTGTTCGCCGGCGACCACGGGGTGGTGGCCCAGGGTGTCACGCCCTGGCCGCAAGAAGTGACAGCTCAGATGGTGGCCAACTTCTGCGCCGGCGGCGGGGCCATCAACGTGCTCGGCCGCCACGCCGACGCCGATGTGGTGGTGGTGGACGTCGGTGTGGCCAGCGATCCAGCGGTCACGTCGCCGGCCCTGCGCCGGCGCAACGTGCGGCGCTCGAGCGGCGACATCACCGTCGAAGCGGCCATGACCGAGGAGGAGACAACGTCGGCCTTGGACGTGGGGGCGGCGGTGGCGGCCGAAGCGGTGGCAGCAGGGGCCGCCATGCTCGTCACCGGCGACATGGGCATCGGCAACACCACCCCGTCGGCCGCTCTCATCGCCGCTTTGACCGGGAGCGCGGCTGCGCTCGTGACCGGACGGGGCACCGGCATCGACGACGCCATGCTCGACCACAAAACGGCCATGGTCGAGAAAGCCTTGGCCCGTATGGGGCCCGAGCGCCGGCCCCGCTGCGTGCTGGCCCAGGTCGGCGGGCTCGAGATCGCCGCCCTGGCCGGCTTCATGGTGGGCGGGGCGGCTGCCGGCGTGCCGGTGGTGGTGGACGGGGTCATCGCCTGCGCCGGCGCCGTGGTGGCGTGCGCGCTGGTGCCCGACACCGTGGGATACCTGGTGGCCGGCCACCGCTCGAGCGAGCCCGGGGCCAGCGTGGCGCTGGCCCATCTGGGTCTGGATCCGGTGCTCGACCTCGGCTTGCGCTTGGGCGAGGGAACCGGCGCCGTGCTGGCCGTGCCCGTCATCCAGGCGGCGGCCAAGATTTTGCGCGACATGGCCACCTTCGACGGGGCCGGGGTGACCGACAAGGACGGCTGACCGGCCCCGGCTTCACGACACGGCCGCTTCGAGCACCGCTCCGGCGCCGAGCAGCCGCTCCTCGCTGCCCGAGGGGCCGACCAACTGCACGCTGGCCGGGAGCGGGCCACCGCTGGGGACCGGCAACGCCAGGGCCGGTACGCCGGCCAGGTTCACCGGCAACGTGCAGCGTGCATCGAGCAGCCGCTCGCCGTGGCCGAGCGGTGGCGCGAAGATAGTGATGGTGGGCATGGCCACGTAGTCGACGCCCTCGAAGACCTGGGCCAGGCGCCGTTGGAAGGCTCGTTGGGCCTCGTGACACCGGGCCAACGCTCCGTCGTCGACGTCGGCCCCGGTGCGCAGCCTGGCCACCACGCTGGCCCCGATGCCCGACAGGTCGCTGCTCACCAGATCCCCGTCGCTGCGCCAGGCCTCGGCCACGAGCAACCGCCCGGCCACCTCGGTAGCCGCCTCCCACTCGGGCAACACCAGGTCGACCACCTCCCATCCGGTGGCCGATAGGGCGATGTCCACGGCGGCGTCGATGCGCTCGTCAGCCAGAGGACGAAGCCGGCCCACCCGCACGGCCGACGCCGGCACCGCACTGAAGCCGGGCTCGAGCAGGGCCATGCCTTCGATCAGGCCGGCCACCGTGCGAGCCATGGGGCCCACCGTGTCGAGCGACGGGGCCAAGGGCCACACCCCGGCCAACGGCACGCGGCCCCACGTGGTCTTCAAGCCGGCCGTGCCACAACAGGCTGAGGGGATGCGGATCGACCCACCGGTGTCGCTGCCGAAGGCCACGTCGGCTTCGTCGGTGGCCACGGCCACGGCCGAACCACTCGAGGAGCCGCCGGGCACCAGGGAACCGTCGAGCGGGTTGACCGGCGTGCCGAACCACGGGTTCTCGCCGGTCACACCGAGAGCCAACTCGTTCAAGTTGGTCCGGCCCACGATGCGGACCCCGGCCTGGCGGGCACCGCCCAGGCAGGCGGCATCGCTGTCGGCCGGCTGGGCTCGGTCGGCCACGGCCCGGCATCCGGCCGTGGTGGGCACCCCGGCCATGTCGATCAGGTCCTTGACGGCCAGGCGCAGCCCCGAGCCCGAGGTGGCGAACCGGGTGATGAAGGTGGTCACCGGCGGCGTCAGCGCAACGAGCGCCGCTCGGCCAGGCCGCGGAGATAGGCGGCCTGGCCCACGTGCTGGAGGTTGTCGGACACCACGCTCACCAGGCGCACACCCAAGGTGACCGCAGGGTCATAGGAGTCGTCCACCACGCGCCCGAGGTCGGCGTCAGCGAGCGTGTTCACGTAGGCGGACGTGGCGTGGTGCACGGCGTCGAGGTACTCGAGCAGGAGCTCGGCGCCGACGACCACGGCCGCCACGTCAGAGGGGCCCTGTCCGTAGCCGTGGGCCTCGGGCGCGAAGGGCAGGCCGAAGCGCTCGAAGAAGCCCAGCGACATCCACACCTGCTCGGTGCCGGCGGTCGAGGCCAGGTGGTCGTCCTGCACCCTGGCCACGTGCCACGCCAGCCAGGCCACGGTGTTGGCCTGGGCGTCGAGCCGCATGGTGAGCGCCGGAGGGTCGATCCCGTCGAGGACGGCGCGGAGCTCCTGGTGGACCCGGTTGAAGCAGTCGGTGAGCACCTCGGCGACGGTCATGTCCCTTTGTTACCACCCGCCGGCGTGGGGCCGCCGTAGCGTGTCGAGGGTGGAGGACGCCAAGCACGAGTAGCTGCTGGCCAATGCCGACCCGGCCGCAGCCCGGCGTCACCAGGCTCTGGCCGCCGTGTTCGACCCGTGGACCTTCCGCCACTTGGACGACATCGGGGTCGGTCCGGGCTGGCGCTGCTGGGAAGTGGGGGCGGGCGGGACATCGGTGGTGTGGTGGTTTGCCGGGCGTGTGGGATCCACCGGCCGCGTGCTCGCCACCGACCTCGATGTGTCCCATGTCGAACACGCCCAGGGCGGCCCCGTCGAGGTGCGCCGCCACGAAGTGGGCACCGAGGTCCCACCGGTCGAGGTCTTCGACGTGGTCCACGCCCGCCTGTTGCTCGTGCACGTGGCCCGGCGCGAGCAGGCTCTGCGCGCCATGGTGTCGGTGTTGCGCCCCGAAGAATGGCTAGTGGTGGAGGAAGCCGATCCTGCCCTGCAGCCGCTCAGTTGCATCGACCGCGTCACCGAAGAGGCGGAGCTGGCCAACCGGATCCGCACCGGCTTCCGCTCCCTGATGGCCGGACGAGGGGTGGACCTGGCCTTCGGCCGCACGCTCCCCCGCCGCCTGCGCCAGGCCGGGCTGCACGATGTACGGGCTGACGCCTTCTTCCCGGTGGCCTCGCCCGACACCGTGACCCTGGAGTTGGCCACCATCGACATGGTGGGGCCCATGCTGGTCGAAGCCGGCACTGTCACCGAGGGGGAGCTGGCCCGCCACGTGGCCACCGTGGGCCAAGGGCACCTGGACCTGGCCCAGCCCCCGCTCGTCACCGCCTGGGGCCGCCGGCTCTAGAGACCAGGAAGCGTGCGCCGGGTCGACCAGTGCGGGAGGCTCTGGTCGTGCCCGTTTCCTCCTTGGCCGCACTCGGTGTGCTCCATCACCACTTCGGGCGGCTCGTCCTGGAGGTGACGGGGTGGTCGATGGCCAGTGCCGCCTCTTATGGCTTGGCCGCCGTGCTCCAGCACCACGCGGCGATCAGAGAGCCCCCGGAGATGTCGATGCGGTTCGGGCTGCTGGCCGGCCTGGTGCGCCGGCCGCTGTGGTTGGTGGGTAGCTCGCTCGACGCCGTGGGATACCTCTTGCAGTTCCTGGCCCTGCGGCGCGGATCTCTGGCCCTGGTCGAGCCGGTGCTGGCGCTCAGCCTGGTCTTCGCCCTGCCGGTGGGAGCCTGGCTGGAGCACCGCACCATCAGGCGAGGCGAACTGGCAGCGGCGGCCGTGGTCACGTTGGGCCTGGCTCTGTTCCTACGCGCCGCGCGCCCGGGGCTCGGCCATCCGCGGGCCACCGGCCTCGAATGGGTGGTGCTGAGCGCAACGCTGGCCGCCGTGTGCGTCGGCTGCTATCTCGGGGCCAGAGGCGGGTCCCCGGCGCGCGCCGCAGTGCTGTTGGCGGCCGGCTCGGGCACGGCCTTCGGCTACGTGGCCGCTGTCACCGAGCGCACCGGTCACCTGCTCGACCGCGGCGTGCTCCACACCTTGGGCAACTGGTCTCCCTACGGCCTCCTGGTCGGAGGCGTGGTGGCCATGACCTTCACCCAGAGCGCCTTTCATGCCGGAGCGCTGCGGTTGTCACTGCCCACCTTGACCGTGGCCCAGCCGCTCGTAGCGGTGGCCATCGGGCTCGGGTTCTTCGGCGAGCACATCTCCACCACGGGGATCGCCCCCGTGGTGGAGATGCTCAGCCTGGTCCTGGTGACCGGCGGGGTCTTCTCCCTCGGCCGGTCGCCGGGCCTCGTGTCCTAGGCGGACATGCCCACCATGGGCTGCGACAGGTGCTGGCCACCCATCGACCCGTGGTAGCCGGCGTCACCGAAGGCGAAGATGCCGCCGTCGGAAGCCGACAGCCAGTAGCCGCCGCTGTCGGAGGTGCCGGCAATGGCCACCACCGGTGCGTTCAAGCTCTGGCCACCCATCGACCCGTGGTAGCCGGCGTCACCGAAGGCGAAGATGCCGCCGTCGGATCCCACCAGCCAGTAGCCCTTGCCGTCGGAGGTAGCGGCCATGGCCACCACCGGGGCGTTCAACCTCTGGCCACCCATCGATCCGTTGTAAGCGGCGTCACCGAAGGCGAAGATTCCGCCGTCGGAGGCCACCAGCCAGTAGCCCTTGCCGTCGGAGGTGGCGGCCATGCCCACCACCGGCTTGTTCAAGGTGCCGCCGCCCATCGAACCTTCGTAGGTGGCGTCGCCGAAGGCGAAGATGCCGCCGTCGGAGGCCACCAGCCAGTAGCCCTTGCCGTCGGAAGTGGAGGCCATGCCCACGATGGGCTTGTTGAGCGACTTGCCGCCCATCGAGCCTTGGAAGGCGGCGTCACCGAAGGCGAAGATTCCGCCGTCGGAAGCCACCAGCCAGTAGCCGCCGTGGTCGGGCGTACCGGCCATGCCCACTACCGGCTTGTTCAGCGTGGTGCCGCCCATGGACCCACAGAAGGGGTAGTTGCCGAAGGCGAAGATGCCGCCGTCGGAGGCCACCTGCCAGTACCCGGCCGCTGAGGACGGGGCGGCGCAGCTGCCACTGGCCGCCGTAGAGGGCGGTGGGGACGACGGAGTGGTAGAGAGCGGGCAACCGCTGCCCGAGGCGATCTGCTTGGCGATGTCGTTGGAGCCGGTGAAGATGCTCTGGCCCGAGCCCGAGTCGAAGGCCTGCTCGATCTGCTCGATGCCGGCTTCCAACGGGGTGAAGAGCTGGCACTGCGGAGCCGAGCTACCGCCACCACCACCTGAAGGAGGCGCGGGCACGCCCGACGGCGGCGACTGCGCGGTGATGGGGCAGCCGCTGCCCGAGGCGATCTGGGCGGCGATGTCGTTGGAGCCAGTGAAGGTGCTCTGGCCCGAGCCCGAGTCGAATCCCTGCTCGATGGCCTCGATGCCACCCTCGATGGGCGAGAAGAGCTGGCACTGCGGAGCCGAGCTACCGCTTCCGCCACCACCCGAAGGAGGTGCGGGAACGCCCGACGGCGGTGAGGCCGCGGTGATGGGGCAGCCGCTGCCCGAGGCCATCTGGGCGGCGATGTCGTTGGAGCCGGTGAACACGCTCTGGCCCGAGCCCGAGTCGAAAGCCTGCTCGAATTGCTCGATGCCGCCCTCGAGCGGGGAGAAGATCTGACATTGCGGCCCTGGCGCGGCTGATGCCTTGACGGTGCCCGTCGATGCCGATGCCGATGCCACGTTGGCGGCCAGTGGTGCGATGACGATGGCGGCCGTGACGGCTAGAGCCCTGGCCGCGGACATGGTGCTGTGCCCCCGAAACATATGTCTTCTCCCCGATTGAGCTGTCGGCCAGCCTCGTGCTGGCCTTGCCCTGCTCAAGGGAAACGGCCCCGGTGGTCCCACCTTACGGTCCGGAGGGGCAATTCAGGCCGAAGATGGCCTGTCACCTGGGCTTTCAGACCGCCTTTACGTTGTGGGCCTCGTCACCGCGGCTGCCTGAAGCCACCTCGAAGCTCACCTGCTGGCCCTTGCGCAGGCCGGCCGGGCCGGTGCCGCCCTCGAGGCGCGAGTGGTGGACGAAGACGTCGCCCCCGCCGGCTCGTGACAGAAAGCCGTAGCCGCGGGTTGCGTCGTAGAACTTCACGATGCCCGTAGCCTGACGAGCTCCTCCCGCACCGCGGTGCTTGGCCGGGTGCTTTCCTTCGGGCCGCCTCGGTCCCTCCGACCGCCTGGGGGCGTCGGCCTTCTTCTGGGCCCCGGCCCGCACCGCCTTGGCCGGCGCCGGAGCGCGACGAGCGGTGGGGCGCGGCGGCCCGATGACCGGGGGCCCGAACACGCTCGGGAAGCCGAGGGACTTCTGCACGGCGCGGACCTCCTTGCGGTGCTCGGCACCCACCAGGGAAATCACCGTGCCACTGCGTCCGACGCGGCCGGTGCGGCCCGAGCGGTGCACATAGGTGTTGGCATCGGGAGCGTGGTCGAAGTGGACCACGCAGGGAAGTTCGTCCACGTGGATGCCACGGGCCATGACGTCGGTGGCTACCAGGACCTGGGTACGTCCCGCCGAAAAGGCGTCGAGCGCCCCGGTGCGCTGGTTCTGGGTCCGGTCCCCGTGGATGGGCGCCGCTTCGATGCCGGCGGCTCGCAGTTGCTTGGCGGTGCGATCCGCACCGCGCTTGGTGCGGCAGAAGACGAGCAGCTGCCCGTGCTCGGCGGCCAAGCGGGCGGTGACCGCCACGCGCTCGGTGCGCTCCACCGACCAGAACAGGTGGGTTACCGCTGAGCGGTCCTCGTCGTCGGAGATGACGTCGTGGCGGACAGGGTCCTTCTGGTAACGCCGGGAGATGGCCTCGATCTCGGGCCCGATGGTGGCCGAGAACAGCAACACCTGTCGCCCGTCGGCTGTCAGGTCGAGCAGGCGCCGCACCGGAGGCAGGAACCCCATATCGACCATGCGGTCGGCTTCGTCGAGCACCACGATGCTCACGTGGTCCAGGTACATGTCGCGTCGGGCCAGTAGGTCCTCGAGACGACCGGGGCAGGCGACGACCACGTCGACGCCGCGGCGCAGGGCCTTGCGCTGGCCCTCGTAGCCGGTGCCGCCGTATACGGCGAGGACGCGGTCGCGCTGGCCACCGAGAAGGTCGCCGAGGACGGTGCACACCTGCTCGGCCAGCTCTCGGGTGGGCACGAGCACCAGGGCCCGGGGGCGCCGTGGCTCGGCCGAACCGGCGTGGGTCAGCAGCGGCAGCCCGAAGGCCAGGGTCTTGCCCGACCCGGTGGGGGCCCGGCCGCAAACGTCGCGGCCGGCTAGCGCGTCGGGGATGGTGGCGGCCTGTATGGGCAGCGGGGCGGTGATGCCAAGGGCGAGGAGGCGCTGAGCGACAGGCGCGCCGACGCCAAGGTCGAGGAAGGAAGGAATTTCAAGCTCCGTTCAGAGTGGAAGGGGCCGACTCGGAAGTGGAGCTCGAATGGGCCACGCCAAGAGGCGTGCCTCCATGGTAGCACCAGCCGGTGATCGGCCTTTCCCGCCAGGCACCATCGCAGTAGCGTCGGGAACTCGGCGCTCCCCACTGCGCCCCTGGTACGGCCCTCAGTTCCTAGGGTGCTCATGGCATCGCAGCGAGTCGACGGCCGCACGACGGTGGCGTCGTACCTCCACATGTGGTTGCGCCTCCAGCGGGTCTCGGCCAAGAGCCCGAGGACCATCGCCAACTATGAGTGGGCCATCGACGTCTGGATCGTGCCCTCGGTGGGCCATGCCCGGCTGCGGACCCTGCGGGCCGAGGACGTGGACGACGTGCTGCTGGCCATGGCTGAGGCCGGCAAGTCCCGCAGCACCATGACCCGGGTTCGGGCCGTGCTGTCGATGGCGCTCGAGCAAGCCCATCGCCGAGGCCACGTCGAGCGCAATGTGGCCGCCCTGACGTCGGTGCCGGCCGGGCCCAGGGCCCGCGGGCGAAGCCTGACTGTGCACCAAGCCAAGGACTTGCTGCGAACGGCGGGCGACGATCGCCTCGGTGCTCTGGTCACCGTGGGCCTCATGCTGGGCTTGCGTCCGGGGGAGCTGACCGGGCTGTGCTGGGAGGATGTCGACTTCGACGCCCAGGTCCTCCACGTCCGACGAGCCCGCATCGAGAATCCGGGTGGTGTGGTGCTCGGCGAGCCGAAGACGCCTAAGAGCCGTCGGTCCCTGGCCATGCCGCAGGCGGTGAGGGAGGACCTGGCACGCCATCGGCGCCGTCAGCAGGAGGAGAGGCGCAAAGCGGGAAGCCGTTGGCGCGAGCGCGGGCTCGTGTTCTGCACCACCGTCGGTACACCCATCGACCGGTGGTCGCTGCGCCGGCACTTCGTCGCCCTGACCGAACGGGCCGGCCTGGGCGCCTGGCAACCGAAGGAGCTGCGCCATTCGGCCGTATCGCTGTTGTCGGCGGCCGGCGTGCCCATCGAGCAGGTGGCCGACGTGACTGGCCATGCCGGCACCAGGACCATCCTCGACACCTACCGCCATCCGGTACAGCCATCGGTCGATGTGGCTCGAGCGGTGATGGATGAGCTGTTCTGAGTGCTGCGTCCTGTGTCCGGTGCCGGGCGGCGGACCCCAGGCAATCCTGAAGGCGGCCTGTAGTCGCTGGCCGTTAGGGCCGAAGGCCAAGAGCTATCCCTCGTAAGCGCACGTGCCGTTAGGGCAGCTGTCGGTGCAGTGCGTCGTGTCGGTCCACGAGTAGACCTGCGTCCCGCCCTGGCTCAGGGTGAACGTGTACGGCACGCCGTACCAGTACCCGGACACCGAGAACGTGAAGTCGTAGGTGACCGGGTTGGGGCCGATGCCCGAGCAGGTGATGGTCCCGGACATATCGACCGTGTCGAAGTTGAACGGGTCGAGCGTCGCGGCTGTGGCGACGCCGCTGTAGCAACTGAATGACGCGTTGAGCCCCGGCGGTGTGGCCCGAGAGTCGCTGTGCTGCCTCGCCGACGGGGCCGTCGCTGTGGGAGGAGCGGCAGGAGTGAGGAGGGTGGTGCCCGCAACGGCCGGAGGCGCTCATATTCGGACGTTCTTCTCCCCGTCATCGGGATATGGCTGAGGGCTCGGGAAGGGACTTCAGTAACGCCGTCGAAGTTGGCTAATCACCTTGATCCAATCTCCTTGCGAATCGCCATCAGACCTTCGCTGACGCCTGAGAAACACGGCGGCGGGCCATTCGAGCGAACGCCAGGCGGTGTACAGGTGCGAGCAGCTTCCAGTACAAGAAGCCCGGTATGCCACGCGGACGGAACGCGGCTATCTGGTGTAGGACACCTTGACCGGCTCGATACCCCAGCCAAGCGTCACCAGGGAACCATCCGACACTGCGAAGCACCAGTTCGCCCGACTCGACCTCGATGATGCGCCACCAGTCGACGAGTGCGCCCGGCATCACGGCCGCGGGACGGCGTCGTCGAAGGTGTTCGCCTACGAGGCGGCCGAGGGCAAGGCGGGCCATCCACCCTGCCGCAGCGCCATACCAGCTCAGCCTGCCGCCGATTGTCCCGAGATCACGAACGACCGAGTCCTCAGTCCCTGATGTGATAGCCACATCGACGACGATGCAGTAGACGCCGTCGACCAAACCATTACGGCGATCGAACAACGAGCGACTGACCGCCTCGTCCTGGTCATTGAGCGCGGCCGCTAGCGCGCGCTCGACTCCCATTGGGGTGACCGAGAATGCCCGCCTCGCCGGCTCGGGGTCCATCACCACCACCTCGGTTACGAGACTCTCGATCAACGCATGACTGACCGAGCGATCGACCGGTGTAACGAGATCTACCCAGTACGACGAGAGCTGAGGCGTGAGCCACGGGATATCGATAATGCGGCGAGGACGTAGGCCCCGGACGCTGGCATACGCTGAAATCATCTCGCGGTATGTGGTGACGTCAGCACCGCCGATCTCGTAGATGCCGGGGGCGACCTGGAGCGACTGCTCCAGATAGGCAAGCAGGTCGACGAGCGCGATCGGTTGGATGCGGGTGCGTACCCACCGGGGGCAGACCATGGCCGGCAAGCGCTCGGTCAGGTAGCGGAGCATCTCGAAGGAGATGCTGCCCGAGCCGAACACCACCGCGGCCCGAAGCTCGATGACCGCCACGCCGGAAGCGGCGAGGGCCGAACCCACCTCGTGCCTACTTGCCAGGTGTGCGGAGCTCGGGGCGTTTCCGAGCGCTCCGACATAGATGATCCGGCCAACACCGGCCTTCGCCGCCGCCCGACCGAAGCCCGTGGCTAGACGGAGGTCGACCGCGCGGAACCCACCACCGGCGGCCATCGAATGGACGAGGTAATAGGCAGCTTCGACACCGGCCAGGGCGTTGGTGGTAGCGCATTCGTCGCCCACATCAACAGCGATGGCCCTCGCGTCCGTCGAGACGGCGTTCACGGAACGGCCGAGGGCAACCACGTCGTGCCCACTACGAAGCAGCTGCGCCGTTAGGGCACGCCCGACGAAACCAGTAGCCCCGGCGACGGCAACGATCATTTCGGAGCCTTTCTCAAGTGAGGGACCCTGCGATTATCGGACATGCGGCAAGTGTCCCCGAACGGGAATCGACCTGGCCCTGCTTAGATCGGCGTCGTCCAGGTAGGCCGAGACGAGGATTCACTGTGGTGGATCTTCATTGGCCCCGTGATGGGGGCGCCGACTCGCACAGCGGCTAGATCGCTTCACATGACCCCGGCCACTCGGACGAAGCCTTATGTAGCACACTGTAGCCCGATGTGCTACGCTAGGTTCGTGACCAAGACCATCGCTCAACGGGAGCTGCGCAACGACAATGCTCGGGTGATCGACGAGGTGGTAGCCGGGCAGACCTTCCTCGTCACCCGCAACGGGGTTCCGGTCGCCGTGTTGCAGCCGGTTCAACGGCCACGTCGAACCTTCGTGCCCAAGGCCGAGCTCCAGGCCCTCGTCGCTGCCGGGCCGCATCTTGACGCCGCCACGTTCAGGTCCGACCTCGATCGCATCGTCGATCAGAGCGTCTAAATGTCGACTGGCCTCCTCGATACGTCGGTGGTCATCGACTGGGACGCACCCGACGTCGCCGCGGCGCTGCCCGACGAGACGGCGATCTGTGCGATCACCTTGGCCGAGCTGACCGCTGGTCCACATCTGGCCACGGCCAGCGACGAAAGGGCGCGTCGCCAGGCTCGCCTCCAGCAAGTCGAGGCGACCTTCGAAGCCGTCCCTTTCGACGCCGCGGCTGCCCGCAGCTACGGCCAGATCGTCGCCGCCGTAGTCGAGACAGGCCGTTCTCACCGCCCTCGGATCGCTGACCTGCTGATCGCGGCCACGGCACATGCCAATGGCTTGGCGCTCTACACCAGGAATCCGGACGACTTGAACGGACTCGATGGCTTGGTCGACATCGTCCCTGTCTGACGGCGAGGCCAGCGGTCAACCGGCCACAGCGGTCCTGGCGGTTCGACCACCGACGCCAGGTCGCCTAGGGCCTCGCTCTAGAGAGTGGGGGGCGGTCTCGGATTGATTGACACAACCCCCCATTACCGTCGGCGACTGATGACAGTCCGGGACGTGATTCGAAAGCTCGAACGGGACGGATGGCACCAGGCAGCCCGGCGCAGTAGCCATCGCTAGTTCCGACACCCCATCAAGCCGGGCAGGGTGGCTGTCGCCGGCAATCCGGGCCAGGAATTGGCACCGGGTACGCTGGGCAGCATTCTTCGCCAGGCCGGTTGTCGAGGGAGGACCGTTGAGCACCTGGACCGTCGTGTACGAGCGAACCGCCACCGGCTAGAGCGCCTATCTGCCCGCCCTGCCCGGTGTCGGTGTCGCCGGCGCAACGCGCGATGAGACCGAGCAGCTCGTCAGCGAGGCGATCGTCATGCACCTCGAGGGGCTCACAAGAGATGGACTCCCGATCCCAGAGCCGGACTCGATCGACGTCGGTCACGTTGAGTTGCCGCGCCCTGCCTGACGACAGTGCGGGCTCGTCGACCGACACGGATGACGCATAGCGGACGAGCCACCTGTGCAGGGTCCGGCGGGTCACCCCGCGGCGCGCGGCCACGTCGGTGTCGGTGGCACCGGTGTCGAGCTCCTCGCGCACAACGAGATAGCGCTGCTCAAGCATCGAAAGCGCCACCAGTTTTGCCATGACCGGCTCCTGGGCTCGGATGACGCCCAAGCCAAGGTCAAACGGCTCTTCGGATTTCAGCGGGGAACCGTTCCGCCCCAGGTCACCCCAAATTGACGAAGGTGCTTCAAGCTTGAGGTGTGAGCCAAAAAGCAAGAAGCACCTTCGTCGTCACCGACCCTATCGAGATCATCCAGGCCCTGGTCGGCCTCGAAGACGTCCGCGTCCTGCGCTCCCAGCACGTGGCCAGGCAGGCAATCATGTGCGGAGGGAGCTTGGGGGGCGCGCCCGGCGGGGCTTCACAATCTTGAGGGTCCCGGCGCTTCTCCGAGCCGCCCGGGCGTGGTCCCGGTGCCGCCCTGTGAGCCCGATCAGCTCGTCGAGGATCCGAGTCTGATCGGCCCTGGTACCTCGCTTGTAGGCGGCCGCCATCTTCTTGGTCACGGCCTGGCGTTGGCTCGTATAGGGCTACGCAGAGGCTTTTGATCAGTCAATGCGCTGGCCGGCGGCCGCTTTCGTGAGAGTGGTATCGTAGAGATCAGAGGTCAAAGGCGCCCAGACTCCGCTTCCTTCGAAACCCGGCACAGTGCCGGACCTTACGAACGGAAGTGCCGAATTGGGTGGAATGGTCTTGAGCGCCATGGCGATTGGTGCCGGTGCAACCAGTAGCGGTGCAATCAGGTGAGGGGTCCTTTGGTCCCCGGTGGGGTTGGTACCCGCCATGCGTCCGCAATCCGGCCGGGAGTTGTGCTCACCGTCGCTCTGTGCATCGTCGGAACAGTTGCGCGACCGTCCATGGCATCAGCTGTGACGAACACCGTCGATCTGGGCACAGCGTCATCCTTCGCTCTTTTGGCCAGCCAAGCAGTCACCAACACGGGGTCATCGGTCATCACAGGCAACGTGGGTCTTTATCCGAATACCGCGACTTCGGTCACCGGCTTCCCACCAGGGACGATCAATGGGACCGAGTACGCCGCCAACGGTGTGGCGAATCAGGCTCAGACCGACGCGTTCGGGCCGGCCGCATCGGGTTCGGCAGGCGCCTACGAGTCCGCAGCTTCCGCCACGCCGAGCAACAACGTCAACTACGCCACGCTTGGTGGTGGCACGACATTGAGTCCCGGCGTGTACAACGCGACCAGCTCCATGACGGTTGACGGAACCCTGACCCTTCAAGGAGACCCCAGTTCGGTGTTCATCTTCCAGGCCGGCAGCTCGCTGCTCGTGGGCCGAACAAACCCGACGTCAGTGGTGCTTACGGCGGTCTCCGGGGCATCGGGTCCCGTGCAGGCGTGCCATGTCTTCTGGCAGGTGACGAGTTCCGCCACCCTGGGTAACAGCGCTGGCAACTCCACCGCACTCGTCGGCACCATCCTGGCATTGCAATCGGCCACGCTCAACCTCGGGGCGTCGGTGGACGGCCGAGTCCTGACCGGACAGGCTTCAATCACACTCGACGACAACACCATTAGGGTCGATCCGTGCAGCACGTCGATCGCCACGTCGCCTTCATCGAGCTTGATCACCTTGGGCAGCGGTCTCGACGACGTGGCGACCGTGACGGGCAACGCAACCGACGGTTCCCCGACCGGGTCGTTGCAGTTCTACGAGTGCGGGCCCGTGAGTGTCTCCTGCTCTCCCAGCTCGGGCGCCGCTCTGTCTGTGCCTGCGACGTTGCATGGGGGAGTTGCCACTTCGCCGATTTTCGTTCCGAGCGCCGTGGGGAACTACTGCTTTGCTTCGGCCTATACGCCTGACGCCAGCAGTCCCTATGGAAGCTCCTCCGGAGTCGGCGACACGACCAATGGCGAGTGCTTCGCCGTCACCGCTGCGCCGGGCGCGCCCCCGCCGGTGGTGCCGCCGCCGACGATCACGACCTCGGCTGCTTCGAGCGGCCTGATCACATTGGGCAACAGCCTCGACGACGTGGCGACGGTGACGGGCAACGTCATGGACGGCACTCCGACCGGTATGGTGCAGACGTACTGGTGTGGCCCGGGAATTATCTTGTGCTCGTCGACCTCGGGCACGGCTCTCGCTCCGGCGCAAGCACTGCACAACGGTGTGGCCACGTCGCCGGGCTTCACCCCGGGCAACACCGGGACGTACTGCTTCGCCTCGGTCTACATCCCCGACGCCGGCAGTCCCTACTTGGCATCCTCGGAGAGCGGTACTCTCACCAATGGCGAGTGCTTCGCCGCCGCGGCGAGTTCGGCGGCACCGACGAACACCGTCGTCATACCTCAAGGAGACACGATGTCGATCGCCGGCACCGCGTCCTCCGGTGTGGCCAAGACGACCGTCGTACACCCGGGTACAGGAGCGCTCGACACCGGCACGACGTCCGATTCGGTGCCGACTGGGTCGCTCGCTCTCACCGGTTCGGATTTCACGCGACTCCTCGGTGTTGCGGGTGCACTTCTGACAGCGGGAATGCTCCTCATGACGCTCGCACACGGGTATCGGAAACGCTCACTCGAACTGGCGTCATTGCGACCGAACGCGAGCCGCCGAGCGTGCGGGGATGCGAGATAGCGCTGCTCAAGCATCGACAGCTCCACCAATGCCACGACCGCCTCCTGGGCTCGGGTAACCCAACGCCAAGGTCACAACCGCCGCCAGGGCAATGGAGCGAGTGGGACACAGGTACCGAAGCCACTGTCGCCCAGGTGCCGGAGCCGGGCCGAACCGTGAGTCAGGGGTGGCTCTTCGGATCTCAGCGGGGAGCCCTGCTGATCGAGGGTCACCCAGGCGCGAACGAAGGCGCCTCAAGCTTGAGGTGTGAGCCTCCAAACAAGAAGCACCTTCGTCCTCACGCACCCTAGCGAGATCGTCCAGGCCCTGGTGGGCCTGAAAGACGTCCGGGTCCTGCACTACGAGCGCCGGGGCCCCGAC
>Ga0307374_10003991_pt1 | contig 24898 bp, 30 predicted proteins | sample OX3MG_FD_202532 | JGI IMG/M metagenome (GOLD analysis project Ga0307374, IMG submission 202532) | Soil microbial communities from Risofladan, Vaasa, Finland - OX-3 | ecosystem: Environmental > Terrestrial > Soil > Coastal area > Acid sulfate soil | place: Finland: Risofladan, Vaasa | collected... | reverse complement strand
GCTCGATAGATAGAACAACCCAAGCACTCCTTCACAGCTCAGCGATATCTCACAAAATCAGAAGGAAAAGCTTGAAAACCAGAATTCTTCAACGAGCTGTTAGACAAAGCAGTGAGATTTTCGCGGGATGGTCGGCCTCGTTCGATAGGGTCAAAAGCTCTAGCAAAGTTTGTTCGAAGCAACAAGACGGTTGCTCTTGTTGTTTGCGGCCACGTGCATCGTTACGGAGGCAAGCACGAGCGATTGGGGCGGTCACTCGTTGTGAATGTTGCCAGTCACGACCGACTTGGAAATGTAGGTCGTTTCGCCCTTTTAACACTCGGTTCGAAGAACGACGTTAAGGTGGAGTGGCGGGAGATAGTAGAAGTGTCTTGCATAGCTGGCATAAAAGAGCGTTCGACAGAAAGGTTGCGGGCCGCTGGCATAAGAACCGTTCAGGAATTCGCAGGCGCAGATATATCGACCTTGGCTAAAATACTTTCAAAGCCGCCACCGAAGCCCATTGAAATACTCAAAGCTAGAGCACTATCACTAGCAGGAAATAGGCCCATCCTATTTCGCTCTCTGGCTCTGCCATCCCCTCCTGAGTTGTTTCTTGATATTGAAACGGATTCGCAGGGTGGTCTTAAGCTCGTTTGGCTTATCGGGCTGTGCCTCGGCAGAAATGGGCCGTACAAAAGTTTTTTTGCAGAGTCACCTAGCGACGAACGGAATACCCTTACGAGATTTTCGAGTTTCCTGGCCGACCGCCCAACTGGGAATATTCTGACTTTCTCTGCGTCTAAGTTAGAAGAGCGAGCGCTGCGTGCAAGACTATCGGCGGCTGGCATCGATACGTCCGTATGCTCCCGCATTTTTAACCTGTCCGCGGTTTTTCAGCAGAGTGTCGCATTGCCAATAAATTCAGAATCGGTCAAGGACGTAGGCAAGTTTTTTGGCTTTCGGCCCAGGCACGCAGAACTTGATGGACTTCGGGTTGCCCTTGATTACGAGCAAAGGTATCTCTGTCTACGCAATGCTGCTCAACGGAGAAAACTGAAACAGAGGTTTCTGGAGTACAACGAAGATGATGTTCGTTGCTTACCTTTCATCCTCGATGCGGTCGCAAAACTATCGCCTATTCTCGACGTGTCTATCCAAGTTCCGACCCAACCGGAATCAAAGTAATGGCAGTGAAAAAGTTGGTGGATTTGCTCTCCGAAGAAGTCCTCCCAATGGCAAGTTTTCTTCTCCACGGGACAAGCCAGGGTCTTTCCAATTTTTCATAATGACGGCACAGGAAGTGGACAAGGGACCCACCATCGTCTCTTGGGTTACTTACTGGCGCGATTCACCGCTTGGCGAAGTTGAATGGGCCACATCGGCCTCGCCGCAGGTGCAGGTCAGTTCGCTTCTCGACAAGCGGAAGTGCGGTGCCGATTTGCCCCGGTTATGGTCTTTGCTCTCCCGGTGCTGGCATGGCGCAGTAGTGGACATGGACCAATCGCCAGCCGCCCGCTTCTTTGCGATATATCTGTGTTTCCATCCCCCGCGTCGTGACTGGAGACCCGTCCTTTCTCAGTTTCGCGACGAAATCCCAATCGAACTCGGCCCAAGCGGCATCTCCGTAGACATGAATGAAAACGTCGTGGATGTTCAGCTTTCGCTCCGAAAAAGTGCCTCCCATCGCTACTTCATAAATGTTTCGCTTTATCCGCTCGAAGCCGCGCTCCCGCCCTTGCGGGTTGATGAAGGAAACGTCGGCCGAGTGCGACCAGACTTGCGAGGCGAGATTTGTGTCCGCGTCATCGATGGATTTAGCATACTTTGTGATTATGCCTCTGATTGCGACACTGCTTGCCGTGGCGTCACTTGTCCGCGCCCCCGTACCTGTTCCCCCGCTCCCCTGCGCGTGAGCGGGCAACTCGCACAGGACGCCCAAAAGAATTGCTGCCCCAACGAGAATGCACTGCAACGCTCCTCGCCGATGTCTCCGTTGCATACAGGTATTGGTCGTCTCCATTAAGCCTCGCTTCGTGCTCATGGTGCATTCCTCTCGTGACGTAGTTGCGTCGTCTCAAGCTAAGATTACGCCAAGCATATAAGAAAACGCTGTTAGCGCAAGTGTCGTCGGGAATGTCGTCTTTTATGCGCGGCGACGAGGTAGACCCTTTTGAGCCGGGCGGTCGTGCCCTCGGCCCCTGTGGATGCTCTCACATGAACCCCGCATTCGAACGGTACATCGGCATCGACTATTCCGGCGCAGACACGCCCAAGTCGAGCCTCAAGGCCCTGCGTGTTTGCATAAGCGATGATGCGACCTGCCCACAACCGGGCGAGCCGAACGAGGATAGAATCAGAAAGCTGGAGGGATGGATTTTGGGTCAGACCGTCACGAATGATGCGGATGGTCTCGGCACAAACTGAGCACGCTCCAGTGACGTTGCTACTTAGATAGCGGAGGCACTATCATCTACGGTCGTGGGGGCCATAGCTGGTCGAGTCCTGCCGATTCTTGGAATGCGTGAGCACCGAGGTATGAATGGCAAAATTTCAAGCCCAAATATTCAAGATAAATGACATCGTGGGTTGGAACGCCAGGCATGAATTGAAGCTCGCGCCCGGATTCCAAAGACGCAAGGTGTGGACGTTGAAGGGCAAATCGTTTCTGATTGACTCGATATTGCGTGGGATGCCGCTTCCGCAATTCTTTATCCGCGAGACAGTGCTCCCAAAAGAAAAGAGAACTGTGCGGGAAGTTGTTGACGGCCAGCAGCGGTTATCAACAATTCTCAGTTTTATCGAGGGAGGGTTCACGGTTCTACCTATCCATAATAGAGAATTCGCCTCGTTGAAGTTTGAAGAGCTAGCGGAAGAAGTCCAACGGAGATTCCTGTTCTATCCACTATCCGTGAATGTCCTTGAGGGCGCAGACGACGCCGACGTGTTAGAAATCTTCGCCCGCTTAAATTCGTATACCGAGCCTCTAAACCAACAAGAGAAACTAAATGCTCGGTATGTCGGTGCTTTCAAAGGTTCGATAGACGAACTGGCGAGACAACATCTTAATTATTGGAGAAGACACGAAATCTTGAGTGAGAGATTTATCGCTCGCATGCGGGACGTGGAACTTACGTGCGAACTTGTCGGCGCAATGCTTTATGGGCTGCAAGGTGGGAAGAAGGTAATCGTACAGATGTATGAAGAATTCGATGCGGGTTTTGAACAGTTTGTGTTTATTGAACCTCGCTTTGCCGAAACTCTGCAGTTTTGTGAGCGAATCGTTGGCGGAGACCTGTCCGTAACGATTTTTCGCCGTCCAGCAATCTTCTATTCGCTATTCGCTGCGGCATACGACTTGCGACACGGATTTCAGTCGGGAGCGGATGCCCCCGTTCGCATGATAGTTGAGGCTCAGACTCCTATCGTGCAGGACGGTCTTTTGCGATTGAGCGAAGCAATTGCCAATGACGAACGAGAGGGTGAATACGGAGATTTTTATCTTGCGGCTCGCCAATCCACTGACAAGTTGCCGCAAAGAACCGTTCGGCACGAACGCATTGTCAATATTTTGCAACCCATATTTGCAAACCAATAACAAATGCCACCGCTTTTGAAATTAAGAAGGAAATTCCTTGCAGTAGTCGGAGATTGCAGAGCCCTTTATAGGCACTGCCTGACTCCATACGCGCACCACTCAGATGCTGGTGTTGAAGCGGCATTTCTGCAAATGTTCAAAAGCTGGGAATCCTTTCAGGAAGAGTGCACCATTGCTTTCCTAGCCGGTCGCCTCAGGGCTGACGGAAGATTGGTTGCTTGCCATGTAAGTGCACCGGATGAGGAGACCGCACGCAATTTTCTCTACCTCGGGCGTCCGTATTTGGAGTGGACAGAAGCCGATGCTGTCATGGGTCGGTGGGATATTTTGTTCCTTGTCCCTAATCTCCTAACTCTCGCAGTAAGACCGTCGAAGCCAGAACTCAGCCAGATGAAAGTTCTACGAAATGCTATTGCTCACTCATCACCCATCTCCGACAGGAGATTTCACGACCTAATAATAAGGACGCTTGGTGGAAGACCGCCGATTTCTCGTCCAGCCCAATTTCTTGGAACTGCCTATCCCACCGACCCAACTAGGACTTTGTTTGACCGTTATGCCGATGTCCTTGAGGTGACCGCTGCGGCAATCACAGGATAGTCAGCACCAGAATCCTGTTCGCTTTTCTTTCGCTTGGCGTGATACTATTCGTAAGCGAAAAACCGAAGCGCGATACCCGCAATGTTTTGATTCATGCGATTCATCCGCAACTCAACCCATAGTCGCCGGGAGAGACTCGTAGGCGCGAAATTGATGAGCACTCTCAAGATTTCGTCGAAGTGGAAATTAGATTTTGACTGGATTAGAATGTAGCGCGCTCGGATTTCTTGTGGGGAATATGGCACTTACTGTTCTGGAGATTTGTGCAGGGGGTGGTGGTCAAGCCGCAGGTCTCGAAGCGGCTGGGTTTGACCTCGCCGCCGCCGTAGAGATAGACAATCATGCTTGCAACACTCTCCGCAAGAATCGCCAGCATTGGAGAGTAATCGAATCCTCTGTCACCGAAGTTGATGGCTCCGATTTTCGCGGAATTGACCTTCTTGCTGGCGGGGTCCCTTGCCCGCCGTTTTCGATAGCAGGCAAACAACTCGGACGCGAAGACGAGCGAGACCTTTTCCCCGAGGCGCTCCGCCTCGTTCGTGAGGCTAAGCCGTCCGCCGTGCTTCTGGAAAACGTACCGGGGTTTGCGTCGGAGCGATTCTCTGAATACCGGCAGAATTTACTCCGAAAATTTGCCCGATTAGGCTACGAAGCGCAGTGGCGAGTTTTGAGCGCTTGCTGGTTTGGTGTTCCACAGCTTCGACCCCGATTTGTGCTCGTAGCATTTCGGAACTCATTTCCTGATTCATTCTCATGGCCGGAGCTTAACGGTCATGCGCCTCTGACGGTGGGAGACACACTCATTGACCTGATGTCCTCACGCGATTGGAGGGGTGCTGAGAAATGGCGGCGGAAGGCGTGCGGCATTGCACCAACTCTGGTCGGTGGTTCGAAGAAACACGGCGGACCGGACCTCGGACCGACACGAGCTAGAAGGCAATGGGCGACAATTGGAGTTGACGGACTTGGGCTTGCGGATGAACCACCAGGTTCTGAGCAGCCCGTCCACTTTACGCCCCGTCTCACCGTCCGAATGGCAGCCCGGATTCAAGGCTTTTCGGATGCTTGGATTTTCTCAGGCGGAAAAACTGCGGCGTACCGTCAAGTGGGAAATGCTTTTCCGCCACCCGTGGCCGAAGCCGTTGGCAAAGCAATTTGTTCTGTCTTGCTCGGCAAGAGGGCACGACCCCGGCGGGTGCAGATGCCGCACTTTGCAACGGCTCGCTGATGCCCACAACGCCAAAAGAAGTCGGCAGCGGCTCGCGGGCGCGTGTTCTTCGCTTCCTTCTCGCAAACAAAGGTCGAGTTGTAAATAGCGACGAGATTCGGCACGCTGCGGGGTCATCTGAATGGGCGAGACGCCTCAGAGAACTACGTGATGAATTTGGTTATCAAGTCCTCACTCACAATGACAGAGCCGACTTGAAACCCGGACAATACTTATTGGAAACGGATGTAAGGCTTCCTGCATTCCCGCGCTCGATTTCCAAGGAGACTCGGGCTTTTGTGCTTGAACGAAATGGCTATACCTGCCAGATGTGCGGTGCCGCTGCGGGTGACCCTGACACGTTTCATCCGGGACAAACAATTAGGCTGACCATGGGTCACATCATAGACAAGTCCAAGGGCGGGACGGATACTCCTCAGAATCTGCGAGCGGTCTGCACGAATTGCAACCAAGGACTCCAAAACACTGCTCCTCCGAAGCCAGACCGCATTGAACTTCTAAAACAAGTTCGTCGAGCAACTGTTGAAGACCAAAAGGAACTTCTCGACTGGTTGGAGAGAAAATTTACAAAGAATAGGCCACAACAAAAGTAGAGATAGACGATGGCGGACTGGCTTTCTCGTGAACAACGCTCGCGCAACATGACGAGCATCCGCTCAAAGGGCAACGCGACAACGGAGCTTGCATTTCTGCGACTTTTACGAAACGCCAGAATTTCTGGATGGCGCAGGCACTTGAATCTCCCGGGCAAACCCGATTTCGTTTTTCGTTCACGACGCCTCGCCGTTTTCATTGACGGATGCTTTTGGCACGGCTGTCCGAGGTGCTACCGCCTGCCCGAAGGCAACCGTCCTTACTGGAAAGCGAAGGTTCTCTCAAACCGTCGCCGCGACCGTCGCCGAGCGCGAGAATTACGGTCGCTTAATTGGCGTGTTCTGAGAGTGTGGGAGCACTCACTAAAGTCCCCGGTTGGGCGTGAGCGAGTCTTATCGAAATTGAGAATGGCGTTGCAATAGCAGTCCACTAATGTTTCGTAAACTCCCAGGCTTTCTTGTGTTCCCGGATATTGCCGTAGCTCACTGCGAGTTGCGAGCCGAGCTTCAACTTTTCTCCGTAATCGAGGACCGGCACGCTATCGAGTTGACCAAACACAACCTGATTCGCATCGTCGCAAGACTCCACGCACACCCACATCCATTCACTTTCACCGGTCTCGTCGTCCTTGAATTCCGCCTTGACGTAATCGCCCGGTTCGTAATTGGCCATGGCTTTGCCCTCGACCGCTATACTGACAAGACATCCTTCGCAAGGTCATGTCCAACGTCACCCGCCGCTCGTTTTGGGACGGACAGATTTTCTTTTTCGCTCACGGTTCAGTGATTATACGATGGTCGGCCAGCAAACGGCGTGCCCACTTTAACTTGTCGGAGGAGACGGCGTGAAATACATCCGATTCACTTTCTCAATCCTGTTATTGCTTGCGATTGTCGCACTCGCTCCATCGGCATGGGGTTGGGGCTGCAAGGGTCATCAGGTAATCGCCCTGATTGCAGAAAAGAACCTCGACGCCCATGCGCGGTCGATGGCGATGAAGATTCTCGCCGCCAGCCCCATCAGCCCCAACCTCCGGCGCTACTGCGGCAACTCCGGCCTCGACCCGTTTGCCGACTCCTCGACGTGGGCCGACGACGAGCGCAGCGTCGAGCGTGATACCGGCGGCTGGCACTTCATTGATATTCCTCTTGGAGTCTCGCACGGCGAGATTTCCAATTATTGCCCGCCCTCGACCGGCTGCGTCACGAGCGCCATCACTGCCCAGCTCGCTGTGCTTCGGAATCCTGACGCAAGTCCGCAGCAGAGGGCCGACGCCCTGCGGTACATAATCCATTTCGTCGGCGACCTGCACCAACCGCTGCACACGACGACCAACAACGACATGGGCGGGAATTGTGTCCCTGTCACGTTCGAGGGTCGCGCCCCCGAGGAAACAAACGCAGAATCGGGAACCTACCGGCCCAATCTCCACGCCGTGTGGGACACGGGCATTATCGAGCAGTTCTCGCGTGGAGAGACGCCGCAGCAGTTGGCGGATGAATTGGAAAACAAGTTCAAGGCGCAGATTGCCGCGTGGAAGTCCCAGCCGGTGGACCTGTCTGTTTGGGTGTGGGAGAGCCATCGAATCGCCGAGGACACCGTCTATGGGCGCTTGCCGGTCAAGGTGCCGGTCGAGAAGCCAGAAAAGGTGGATTCCTGTTCTGCCGACAACCATGTCTCGGACAGGATGTTCAAACTGCACGAGCAACTGGGCGATGCGTACATGACGGCGGCGGAAGCCACGATTCAGGAACAACTGACCAAGGCGGGGGTGCGATTGGCTGACGTATTGAATTCCCTTTGGCCGTGAGGAGCAGCATGCCGAGAGGTGGCGAAGGAAGGCCTTTGTTCTGCGCCGTCCGTGGATGTAGCGGTCACGGGTTTGGAGCCGTGGAAGGTCGCGTTGGAACGATAACTTCCTCTTTGCATTCCAGAACTCGCGGATACTTGGGATTGTCGTTGAACCTTACTTGGTATCCGTGCCAACGGTGTAGATTAAACGCCATGATGGGTGACGCGAATGCGTAGAATTTTGATGCGTAGCTCTGTGTCTCCTCATCGAACATATTGAAGCTGAGCCTTTCTTCATACTTCGATACCGGCTTCTTAGCGTACGGTCGGATGATTGCGACCTGTCCGTTCGCCGGAAAACGAAGTGCCACTCCGCGTTTCACCATTGACCGGCAATACGCACCCGGCTTATAGCCCGTGTCACTGTCGCTGCCGCCGCGCTTTGCCGCCGCTTTCGATAGATTGTCTACCTGCTTACTAATTTCTGTCGTTTTTCCTTCTTGCCACACGAATTCGGCTCTGATGCCAGCTTTAGCACGCGCCTTCAGCAAATCATCCCACAAATCGCTGTTGAGAATCGGTTGCCCGTCACGATTGCGCCATCTGTTGCGTTTCCAAATCGGGGCAAGGGCGATGAACTCCGTGACATACGTAGCATCCGAAACCACGAGCACACACGTAACGCCATCCCAAGGGACGTTTCGGCGCACCCACTTTAACCCCTCAATGCAAGCCATCAGTTCCATTCGTTGGTTTGTGCTTTTCGGGCAACCGAAATCAACAATGATTTCATCTTCTCGGTTTAGGTGCTCTGGGTAACGTGCTATTACGGCACAGCCCGACACATGCCCCGGATTCCTATATGCCGAACCGTCCGTATGAATCTGAATTGCTCGCGGGTCAACTGTCACAGTAAGTTTCCGTCCAATTGTGCGCTCGCCGACTGCGAATGGCGTTCAGTATTTCTTGTGCGAAACAACTAGCCGCCATTGTATGCGGCCAAGTCCGGGCGCATGTTGGTGATGGTTTTGCGGCGGCAGCGTGTGCTCGGACGCTATTCCGATTTCATGGCCGCAGGCGTGACATCGGTAAATGCCGGGCCACGGAGCCGCGTTGCTCGGCTCGATAAGTTTGTCAAACGCTTCGTCTGTGCTCTTTTCGATGAACTGTTCGTATTTGTATAACGCCATTCTCGACGCTCCTTAACACCACCAGTTTAGTAACCTGATGGTAATTGGAGTTTCGTCTTATCTTCGCCAAGGGTCAAGAGCACGTGGCTGTGGATGAATTCGGAAATGTGGATAATGCCGTCGCTCTGCTCTTTGCACATCGGTACTGTGCCAGTTGCCTGAACCCGCTCGATGCGTTAGGCTGCCCCCCACCAGTACGATGCATCCGACGGAAACAATCCGGCTTTTTTTGTGGACACATCCTTGGTGGCACGCGGCTGCTGTCCTTATCCCGCCTGTTTTGGTCGCTGCTTTCTTCTCTTGGCGGGAACTTAGTCACTCTGCGAAAGCCAATCGTTTACGTCAAGAGTCGAAGGCCGCCGTAGCTCGAATCGCCGAGCTACAGAACGAACGCAATGAGTTGGAGCGCCAGCGAAACAGCTTGATGGAGAAAATCGCTGAAAATACGAAGAGACCCCTTAATCAAGCGGAGAGGAACGCGCTCAAGCTCCGCAAGTACATCAGGAAAACCGCACAGGTCAGCGAAGGCAACGGGCACTGGGACGCGATGGGTGCGGAAATTGTAGATGTCAGTGAAGATAATGTCCTGACATTGTTCGTCCCCGCTGAATACTCATCCTCAGTGGCTTTTGCAGTGTACGTTCATTGTGATGAGTTGCAAATTGTCGAAGAGCCTGTAGGTTCGTGCGCACTGCAAATCAAAATACTGAAACGCTACGGAAACACGCTTCAATTGGGTGAGATTCGGAAGTGGGACGACAGGCGAACGCCACCCACTAAGCCTCTTCCCAGAGGTGGTCGCTGCAAGGTTCCCCACGCCTCTGGCTTAATTGTTGACACTCTCTATTCCTTCCACCTCGAACGATTCCACTTCGCGTACTTCCGAATTGAATGTGAATCGACACTTAAAACGAAGGGTCGTCACGGTTTCGACTTGCATGACGTGTTCATTCCAATCGCCGTCTATTATGGCAAAGCCCATAGCGTCTTCATCAGACATTGCGGCGTATTCGCTCTTTCCAAGGAAGTACGTGAAGCTGACCTCCGCTTGGAACTCAAATACAACAAGAAGGACATTCTCCGAAATTTCCGATGCCTCCGCGACGTGGAAGTCTCGGAGGTTTTCGATAACATCTACTTCATGTCCGTATTCATCTGCGTCGCCGAACATCACGGATGGCAAATCTTCGATGAGCGTGTCGGTGTATTGCTCGCAAACACTTTCCAGGTTGAGGCCTTCGACTTTGTTGGTCTCTACAAGGACAGCAAAATCCTTGCGTTTCGTCAAATAGGGGACGACCAGAGAGTCTGTAAAACCAGACAGTTCGCGAAATAGTACGAGGCTATCTCTGTGTACCTTTTTCGTCTCAAGGTCTGATTTCAAATCCGCGTGCAGTTCGCCAGCGGAATCGCAAAAGTCTCGGACATTATCGGTAATCACTGTTGTCCGGAGAAACGTCGCGGGTGAGCGTGCAAGTATCGTAGCTTCAGTGTTAAAGATGCGTTTTGGAGTAAAAACGATTTGCAGTGCAAAGCGCTAAAAAGCGGGGCTTGGCGGACTCGCCGGGAGCAGTGACAATGTGGGATGAATACTGGACGCACCGTGTTCTCCCAACTGATCGAGTTCCTTCCCCACCAAGAGTTCCAAAAGTGCGTAGCCCGCTACGATGGTGGTCGCTATCTGAAAAATCTGTCTTGCTGGGATCAGTATCTCGCGATGGCGTTCGCTCAGTTGACTTACCGCGAGAGTCTTCGCGACATCGAAGCCTGCCTGCGTTCTGTCAGTGGCAAACTCTACCACATGGGATTCCGCGGCAAGGTGGCGCGCTCGACATTGGCCGATGCGAACGAATCACGCGACTGGCGTATCTACGCCGACTTTGCGCAGGTCTTGATCGCCATCGCTCGCCCGCTCTATGCGGACGATCCGATCGGTATCGATCTGGACCAGAGCTTATATGCGTTGGACTCCACGACCATCGACCTGTGCCTGTCCTTGTTTCCGTGGGCGAGATTCCGAAAGTACAAAGCAGCGGTCAAGATGCACACCTTGTTAGACCTGCATGGCAATATCCCCACGTTTATCCGCATTACCGACGGCAAAGTGCACGACGTGAAGATTCTTGATGAGATCATGCCCGAGGCCGGCGCGTTCTACGTCATGGACCGCGGTTACGTCGATTTCGAACGTCTCTTCGTGTTCACGCTCAGCTCCGCCTTTTTCGTAGTGCGCACCAAATCCAATGTGTTGCTGCAACGCCGCTACTCACACAAGGTGGACAAGAGCACCGGCGTTCGTTCCGATCATACAGTCATCCTGACGAGCTTTGGATCCGCTTCCGTTTACCCGGACGCGCTTCGCCGCGTCAGTTATCGAGATGGGGAGACTCAGAAACGGTTCAAGTTCCTGACCAACAACTTCACGCTTCCCGCACATACCATCACTCAAATTTACAAGTCGAGGTGGGCCGTGGAGTTGTTCTTCAAATGGATCAAGCAACACCTCAGAATCAAAGCGTTCTACGGCACCAGCGAGAACGCAGTGAAGACCCAGATCTGGATCGCCGTGTCGACTTACGTGCTGGTGGCCATCGCGAGAAAGCGCTTGGAGCTGGATGCTACCCTGTACCAAACTCTACAGGTTTTGAGCGTAACCCTTTTCGAGAAAACGCCTATTCTGCAGGCACTTCAGACATTCGACTTGAAGGCAAATTTGCTTGCAGACGTCAACCAACTGATTCTGTTCAACCTTTAACCGGACAGTAGTGATCGGTAATGAATACGGTAACCGCATTCTCTTTGATGCAGTTTCGAAGGATAGTCTCCCACAGCAATGTGTCGCGGTAACCTTTACCGCTTTCTTGGAAGGGTCGACGACGTCGCAAGTCCCGACCCACGACCTCCGAGTGTGGGATGTCGCTGTAGTCCACAATCATCGCATTTAAGCTTTTTAATTCCGACGAGAGAAAGTTCCTGTAGGGCTCATCGCGAGATTGTTTAGATATCGCTTCAATCGAATCCTCCTGACCCTTGACGTTTCGGACCAATCGGCCAGCACCGCGAAGCATTCTGTGAATATCTGATTTGACCTTTTTGAGGTCCTCTTCGTGGTGGTTCACGACCTCTTCAAAAACGACTTTTGGTACCACAAGAGTCGCATTCGTCTTCTTGAGGAAATCCTTTAAGAGCACAGAGGAGACTGACCGGAGCCAGTAATCGGCGATGAACACATTTGCGTCCAACACAATAAACTGTGGTCGAACGGTCTTCGATGCCTCCGCGTTGACGACAGATTTGGATTTCTTTGAGGTTTCTCGGTCCATCGAAGAATGCGTCGCTTAGAGAATATCATGTGCGGACTTCACGACGAAGCCACCGGACGAATTTTGAATTGTGGCTTCAAACTTCAAAACGGTGGGTTCGTTCCTGTCAGCGCGGTTGGTGTCATCGGTGTCCGAGTTAGATACTCAAGAGCGGTGATACACGCCTTCCCGTGTCGTTGTCTGGTGGTGTGAATCACCGTATTCGCTGAGCCGCGCCAATGGAAAAAGGGAAGCCGCCGCCGGGAATACTACCGGGACTGGCAACCAGCAACTAAAACCAGTACTTCCGATGGATGTTGCTTTCCCGAATTGAATGATACCCTGCACTTCAAATGCGCCTGATTGCGTCCGACTTCATCACCCACCATCGTCCGACCCCGTGCGACCTGCGCGTCTGGCTCAGGCATCGTGGCGAGCCGGAGCGGGATGCCAGCGAATTCGAGGAAGTCGTGCACAGGCTCGGCGAGAGGCACGAACGGGAGCATCTGGCCACGTTGGGAGAACGCGCTGATTTCAGCGGACTGCCAGAGGACGAGCGCATCAAAAAAACTCTCGAAGCAATCGCCGCCATCGTCGCGTGGGCCCACCAGACGAGCTCATCCAAAGCCGACTTCGTGGTGGCCAGCAGGCTTGCCTCGATGTCTTCGATGGGCTTGTTTGCACCCATCGTGGAGGTCGACATGAAATCGGCGCCGCTAATGTGGACGGAGGCTGCGGTCGAAACCATTCGCAGCGCAATCGCGATGAGGCGTAGTTGCTCGACCGCCCGCGCCGCGCCGTTCCCGCCGTAACCAATGGCAGTGAACGGCTTCCGTCCCCACTCCTTACAGGCTTGGTCGAGCGCATTCTTCAGCACATCCAGCCGGCGGCCTTGTCGGCGTACCGACCGGGCCGGGTCGAGCCAATCACGATGGCGATGCGGGGTTTTGCGGTCATGATAACCTCGTATTTTGATTTCGGATGCCGCTGTTCTCGGAGGCCCGCGCCAGTGCTTGCGTATCGATATACTCCTTGATGTGCGCTACTTTGCCATCTCGAATAGTAATGTCGAAGACCCACTCGTCCCTGTACGGCTTATTCGTAGCGTAGATTTTTCCCGTAGCGACACCGATGACCAGAACCCGGTCGCCCTGCGCTACGAATTCGGGGGGTGTTGGGTATTTCATTTCCACCTCTTTGGACGCCTTCTTAAGCACAGCCGCCAATTCCGCGTGCCCGCGGTACGTGCCTGCGAGCGGCCAGCCCTCGCCCGGAATGATCCACTCAATATCTTCGGTAACCAACGCCAGCAGATCGTGCTCATTGTAGCTGCCCATTGCTGCAAAGAAATCCTTCACAATCTGAACATTCTCTTGTGTGCTCATCGAAATCTCTCCTTTTCCCTTGCATCGAATCGTGTCCGATCTAATTCGATTTCTCTCACAACTTGATCTGCACTCTCCGTATTAGACCTGCGCCAGGCCTCCATCGACGGGGAGATCTATACCGGTGATGAAAGAACTTTCATCGGAGGCGAGGAATAAGACGGCAGCTGCGATTTCCTCGGGCTTGGCTCTGCGACCCATGGGAATCTGAGAGGCGTACTGGGCGGCCGCTTGCTTGGCCTGTTCAGCGGTAAGGCCCGTCGTCTTCTCTAAGGCCGGGGTATCGGTTGGTCCGGGGCTCATCGAATTCACGCGGATCTTGCGGTCTTTCAGCTCCATAGTCCAGGCGCGCGCGAAGTTGCGCACAGCCGCCTTACTCGCGGCGTAGGCGCTAAACCCTGGGGACCCCAACACGTTCGTGACCGAAGAGGCCAGGATAATCGAGCCGCCGTCTTTGAAGAGGGGAAGAGCCTTCTGTACCGTAAAGAACACTCCCTTTACGTTCACGTCGAAGGTCTGGTCGAAATGTGCCTCGGTAGCCACCGCGAGTGGGGCGATTGTACCCGCGCCCGCGTTCGCGAAGAGTACGTCTATGTGACCATGTTTCTCTTTCACGACGGCATAGAGCCGGTCCAGATCTTCCAAGCGCGACACGTCGCCCGCAACCGTCGTAACGTTTCTTTCGATGAAGGCTGCGGCCTCCTTCAACTCTTTCTCTTCTCGCCCAGCGATCACGACATAGGCGCCTTCTTCCACGAAGCGCTTGGCTGTGGCCAAGCCAATCCCGCTGCTTCCGCCTGTGATAACCGCAATTTTTCCCGCCAATTTTTGTCCACGGTTATTACTCATATGTTTTCTCCTCTTTGTTTTTCGTTGTTTTTTATGTTGAATTTACGCTCTTCCTCCAAAGCTCACATAGTCATCGGTTACTGCTCCTTCTTGAACAGATCCTGGAAGATGAGCTGACCCCAAGTGCGGCCGCGTGCGTGCACCAGCGCGCCACCCTCGTTGAGCTTTCCCAGCTTGACGGGTGCGAACCCGAGTTGTTTGGCCAAATCCGCCACGGGAGCGATCGCGTCCTCGTCGTCGCTCGACAGAAAGACGACCCGGTGGCCGCCCGCGACGACCGGATCGGTAGCCAGGGTGGCCGCAACCAGGTGATTGAAGCCTTTCACGAACTTGGCGCCGGTGAATGCCTTCGCAACGAAGGCGGAGGACAGGAGACCGTCCAGCTCCTCAGGGAGAACTCCAAACGCGTTCGTCGCGTCGATAACCGTCTTGCCTTTCCAGCTCGGCCGGGCCTTCGCAACCTCGCGATGTTCCCCAAACGGGACCGCCAAGATGATTGTGTCGGCCTCGAGTGCATCCTGCAGCGACTTGGCGACGACCGTGGGTCCAATCGCCCGAGCCTGCGGTGCCAACGCTTCGGGCGGCCGGCGACTCGCGACGGTCACGTCGATGTTCTTACGGGCGAAGGCGTGGGCGAGGGCCTGACCTATCTTGCCGAATCCTACAATTGCATAGCTCATAATGTTTCTCCGATCCGTGTTGATGTTGATATTGATTCCGCGTTCTTCAACGGCGCTCGATTATCCGTTCCGCTGTGTGGCGACCTTCCGTAAACGTCCCGCAGTAAATCACTTTGCGTGCGGCCGGAAGGTCAGCCACTAGCCGAGGTCTGCAGACGTTAGATGGCCGTCATGCCGCCGTCGACGAACAACTCCACCCCATTCACGAAGCTCGAGTCGTCTGAAGCAAGAAACAGCGCGACCGTCGCGACTTCCTCAGATTGACCCATCTTTCCCCGCGGGATCAGGGATTCGAACATCTCCTTCGCCTCCTTGGTGAGAACTTCTTCCTGCATCGGTGTGGCGATCGCCCCCGGGACCAGCAGGTTCACCCGGATTTTCCGGCCCTTCAGTTCGTTGAGCCACGTCCGTGCGAAGGAGCGCAATGCTGCCTTGCTCGCCGCATACACGCCCCAACCAGGAAAACCCTTCACCGAAGCATTTGATCCGGTCATGATGATCGATGCGCCATCGTTCAACAGCGGCAACGCCTTCTGAACCGTAAACAGCGTTCCGCGCGTATTCAGGCCGAAGGCCGCATCGAAGTGCTGCTCGGTAATCTCGCCCAGTGGTACGGCCTCGCCCTTGCCAGCGCTCGCGAACAAGACGTCGATCTTGCCCTTTTCTCGCTTGACCGTATCGAACAGACGGTCGAGATCGTCGAGATTTGCCGCGTCACCGCGCACGCCGGTCACGTTCCGGCCAATCAACTTGACGGCCTCATCGAGCTGCTCCTGCTTCCTACCCGTGATGAAAACGTAGGCACCTTCTTCAACGAACAGCTTCGCGCTCGCTAGCGCCATGCCGCTCGATCCACCCGTGATGACTGCAACTTTTCCTTCAAGCTTTCCCATAATTACTCCCTCTGGGTACATGTTTAGCATTCACTATAGTAGAATAGATTCTTTGGCAATGGACGAGAACTGCTCGGAAGTCCTAATCTTTTGTCCATTCGTCCAAAAGAGGGGGACTAGGTTGGACTGTGGTCTAGCACTGCGCTCGGTCAATATGTAACAGGAGCAACTGGTTGCGGCTTTCGCGACCAAGCGAAGTAGTCAAAATCGAGGGATCGTTGTCTGAATTGCCTTCAGGACCCAAAGAATCGGGACGGTGAAGGCTTCCAAGATCGGGTTTGATTCCAACGTTTCCAAAGGAAAGTAATCAACACAGATTCCAGTAGGGAGGTTTCCAATGGACCCGATAACAGACATCTTCAGAACGATGCACGTAACCGCTTTCGGTCTGCACAGGCTCGAAGCCACAGCCCCGTGGGGCGTAATACAGGAGAAGCAGACCGAAGAAAAAGTCACGCCTTCCGACAAAAAGATGTCACCCACAGATTTGGCTCACTTCGCCATGCTTTCGCGCGGCAACTGCTGGCTGAGTGTGGAAGGGATTCCGGAGCCGATTCCCCTCACCGGTGGTGATTGCTTTTTGCTGGCCCGGGGGACTTCGATTGTTTTGCGCGACAGCCCACGAACACGTCCAAGGTGGAGTTTCCGCGAGATCGGGGCCAAAGCCAAAAGTAATGTCGCTCATTATGGAGGTGGTGGCGCACCGACGACAATCGTCTGTGGGTCCTTGAGTTTCGATCGCGCCAGCGTGAAGCCGATCACTCAGTTATTGCCGAGCTTCATTCTGATTAAGGCCGAGCAGGCACGCACGCTTGCTCTTCACAACACAATGCAAGCGCTGGCATCAGAAATGGCAGAACAGACGCAGGGATCTGAAGTAGTCGCGACTCGGCTAGCCGAGGTCCTATTTATCCAGGTACTCCGGGCGCATATCGCGTCGGGACCGGAACGCAACAAAGGATGGCTTCGTGCTGTTTTCGATCCTCAAATCGGCACTGCCCTGAGTGCCATTCACGACAGAGTGAATACACCCTGGACGGTCGAATCCCTGGCCGAAGCGGCGGGCATGTCTCGCTCCGCATTCGCAGCACGATTTAAAGAGCTACTCGGACAAACACCACTGGAATATGTAACCGAGTGGCGGATGCAGAAGGCGATGCAGCTACTACAACAGCGTGACAAAAAGCTCATAGACGTCGCTCGGTTGGTCGGTTACGAGTCCGACGCTTCGTTCAGTAAGGCGTTCAAGCGAGTTGTCGGGGCCAACCCTGGTGAATACCTCAAACGTGGTTTTGAAGACTAGGGTCATACCGGAATGGCGGAAGATTTTGAAGCGGAGGATTCTGACTTTGGCGGCGGGGCCTAGATGCCATGGAAGTGTGTTCTTCCACTGAAATGGGTGCCCTAGATGATATTTCCTTCCAGCCACAGAAAACTGTGCACGAACTGTGCACGAACGCGTCGTTTTCAGCCTATTGGGGTTAGCTTTTGAGCGAAAGCAGGTTCCCCGATTTGTTGGAAACGTTGTTAGTTAGGAGTAGAAGAAGGAGCTGTTGGAGTCGGGTTCGGTGCGTCCAAGGCAGGCGTCCTTCCAATGGCAGGCACGTGTGGGGCAAAAGAACGAATGGATCATGGCGATGTCGGAAACATGGCCCCAGATCCCTAGCCTGCGCCCACCCCGCTGGATGAGACTTTGACCAGGGCCAGGATCGCTTCAGCCGAAGCCAGGGCCAGGAAAAGCGCACGGTCAACCCAAACCTCGGTCGCGTCAAATTTCTTGCTCCCGCAAAAGTCCATCTCATAAATGCCGGAATAAAATCAGAGACGAGGCGTGTATCACCCTGGCGTAGCCGCGGTTCATACATGACCCGAAGATCATCTGAATTCGTGCATGCCTTCCGGGGTGCCCGACGCAGGCGCATCAGAGCATCATTGGATTCTTCATCGGTTCCGCGAGACGTTCGCCACGTTGCACCACGCCAACGGCGTCCCGGCACGAACGATTCAATTGTGGCTTGGCCATGAGTCACTGGAAACCACGCTCCGTTATTTGGCAGACGCGGAGTTGATAAGCGAAAAGACCCGCAGTCAGGTTAACGGCAGCTTTGCTGAAATTGATCGGGAGTGAAGCAATCGGATTCAATGTGGGAAAGTGAGCGTCGATTCTCTGCTCGCTCGCATGGTCAATCTTTAGTTCTCGCCTCGGATGCCTTTGTTCCAATCCTGAATTTTCTGGTTGAATTTCGCCCAGTTTCGGGCGATAGCCTGAGAGAACATCTCGTCCTCCAGCACCCAAGGCTCGGGGCGGAACGCCCACACCCCCCGCCCTCGGTGTCTTTCACATAGGTCATCGTGCCGGCCATGCGGGCACGGTCCATCGTGCATTCCGTGCCGGGAAGAAGGAACTGGTAGCCCAAAGCGCCTTGCTCTTCGTCCACGATGCCCATCCATGCCACGAACGCGCCTTCAAATTTTTGGCTGTTGGCGGCACTATCCTTTTCCCACACTATCGTGATTCCCCAAATTCCATCCTGACCGCGCAATTTTTTGCGGAAATGAAATACCGAGACTCTTGCCCCACGGGCAACCGCCTGTTCGATTTCCTGCATGCGGTGAGCGGGTAGGATTGTCCCCAGCATTCCCAACATCGTGCCCTCGAATTCCTGTAATCTTGAAAAGCTCTCCATTGGTTTGCTTATTCCCACCGTGCTCCCAACAATTCCGGCCCCATTCTTGATTGCGGCGGGTATCCATTCGTTACCCAGAAGGTGGACAGTAATTGGATAGTTGGAGAACTGCTCCAATTCCACATGCAGGAGCATACCAAGCTGCTCTGGGTCAAGCTCCGCAGCCACCGCCAATTCCCTTACCTTGCTTTCTATCTCCTCCGCCCGTTGTTCTGTGGTGCGCATTCCTGCCTCCTGATTCCACCCTATCCTTTTTCTGACTCGGAGCACAGCCCGGCGCTCGCCTCATTGTCGAGGTAGATATTAGATTTCAAGTGTGGGGCCGCAAGTGGTACAATCCGCGCTCTCAAAGCGGGGGTTGCGGACCCGGTTGGTGCCGAACTGAAAAAGTACGTGACCCGCTGGCTCAAGAGGTTTGATAGATCGAACTGACCACGCACGGCCCCGGCACGCCCGGATTCAGCCACGCGGCAAAGCATAGACTTCATGAGTCCACGATTTGCCTGTGTGGTTTGAAATCGTCCAAGTTGTCTTCTGAAGTAGTCCCTCTTTTATACAGCTTCTTTCAAATCGTTTTCGTTGTACCCGAGGGGGCCGACATCGGCAAGTCCTCTTTGTTTCGGGTCAGGGGTGAGATTCTTAACACTCATTTCCCCGTTGTCATTTCTTCTGTGCCGTCGTCCTGCGGCTGCGCCCCGCCTTGATCCGCGCCTCCCGTGTCCTGCCATGTCGCGGTGGACCTGCAAAAAACGGTGGCCATGAATTACAAGCGCGGAGTGAAATTTGTGTTGACGCCGAAGCCGAAGAAAAACAGTGATGAGTGACCCTCCGGCTGCTCTCAGAGCAGGCAAATGACGAGCAAACGCGAGCGGCGAGTTGAAAGCCGAAAGTTAAAAGTTCAAGGCTGAAAGTCTGCAACTGCAATTCATAATTGAAACTTCACAATTAAAATGTAAACTTGCGGCCGGAATTCAACACTGGAATCTGACGGAATGAGGTGAACCATGATTCGTTGGTTGATCGCCGAGGCCGTTTTGTTGCTGGCCGCCGTTCCGGCTCCGGTGCCGCGCCACAGCCACTATCTCTTTACGTGGGCGATGGAAGTTCGCCACCCGGGCGGGACCATCACGGACGGGACCGGGCGGGACTTCCTTGCGGTCTTCGACGTCGCGCCGGATGCCTCACCGTTCGGGAAGCTCGTCGCGATGCTTCCCGTCGGCCACGGCGCGAAGATGGCGCATCACACGAACTACGCGCTACCGCCGAACGACGTGCTCTTTGCCAATGACTGGATGGGCGACCTCTCGTACATCTTCAATCTGCGCGACCCGCGCAAGCCGCGCCTCATTTCGCAGTTCGGCAATGTTGGCCCGTACATGAACCCGCATTCGTTCGTCTATCTTTCGAACAACAACACGCTAGCGACGTTCCAATATACCGGCGGGTTCAACCATGCGCCGGGCGGCATCGTGGAGCTCGACGGTCACGGGCACGCGGTGAAGATGAGCTCTGCGGCGGATCCGCAGGTGGACCCGAATATCCGGCCCTACAGCATGGCCGTCGTCGAAAAACTGAACCGGGTGGTGACCGGCAGCGCCGACATGATGGGGGCGCAGACGAGCAATGTCGTGCAGGTGTGGCGGCTCTCCGACCTGAAGTTGCTGAAAACCATCGTGCTGCCAAAGCCCAAGGACGGCTTTAGCAAGGTAGCGGCCGACTCGTCAGAGCCGCGAGTGCTCAGCGACGGAACAACCGTGATGGTCCCCACGTTCAACTGTGGGCTCTATCGCGTGCGGAACCTTGCCGGCGGCGATCCGACGCTGGAGTTCGTGTATGACTTTGGCTACCGGACGTGCGAAGTTCCGGTGGTCGTCGGAAACTATCTGGTGGAAACGATGGAGAGCGGTCACGCGATCGTAAGTCTTGATGTGCAGGACCCGTCGCATCCCCACGAGGTTAGCCGCATTTTATTGAAGCCGGACGAATACCCGCACTGGCTTGCCATCGAACCCGGCGGCGACCGGCTGGTGATTACCGGTTTCGGTGCCCTCCAAACGCACGTACTCTTCGCAACGATCGACCGCAACACTGGCCACCTCAGACTCGATCCTGAATCGATCGACTTCACTCGTGCATGGCCCGACGGGTGGCACGGCAGCGCGATTCCGCACGGCGCTGTGTTCAGCAATCAGTGAAGACGATACGTATTCGAGACGCGAATTGTCGCTCTTTGGCCCCCAATTCGGCGGAGTGACATGGGGTTAGAAATTCAAGGGTAAATTCCAAGACGAAGAATGGCGCGAGCCGAGCGCACAGCAAGAATCGTAGGGGCGGGCGCTGATATGGCGAAGCTGGCGCTGCGTGTACTGACCTCTCCCGGCATTGCGGGGGCAACGGGAGCGATGGTTGAGCTTGCTGCGTATCGATTCGGATTGGCAATGGTTCCGCCGAATCCGCACCAGACATCGGATTCTGTGCTAATCCCAAAATACTACCGCCCATCAGACTTCGTTATCACCTATGGGAACCGCGAGGTTGTGTATTCATTTGGCTGGGAAGCTCCCAGTTGTTCCTCGGCGTATCGGAATTTCATGGGCACCCAACTCCTAGTCCAGAAGGTATACCCGGTGAACCAGCAAAAACTTGAGATTTCGGTGTTGAAAACAAGTCAGTTCTCATCGCTCCGGCAGACCCCTTTTTGACCATCACTTTGCAAACTCAAGAAAAGAATGGGATGTGACGTATTGACACGGCTTTTCACAGTAAGCCGCCAAACCATTCTAACCTTACCTCCCTTTTGTGCAAGCCGAGGGGTTTTTGTGCAGGAGACCTAAATAAGCAGGATGGTATACTTGGCGTAAGCAGCGTAGTAATCAGGCATTCACTATGGACCAATCCGGCAAATTCAAGAACGAATGGAGTTTCTTGTGGGCCTCCCTTGGCAAATGGTGGTCGCTGATGTACGGAGCCTTCGGATTATACGCCTCAATAGACTTTGCGATTCACAAGTGGGCGAGCGTTGCCTTTCAAGGGCGGTGGGACTCCGTCCCAGCGCTCCGAAGGATCGGGTGGAAAGAATCCTTAATTGTCGGCCTTGCGATCGCTATAGTTGTCACTCTTCGTCATACGTGGAAAATCGTGCGGGGGCTACAGGATAGGCTTGACGAGCTGTACTCCGACGGCCCCGATATTCGCTTGGGTTATGACACGCCATTCCTTGGAGGACTCTTGTACGTGCAAAATCTCGGACCGGGTATGATTTACAACGTAGCCGTGGATGGCGTGCGCTACGGTCACTTCACCGCGCAACTCGACCCAATACCTGATGTTGAGGCGAATGGCCCGAACGAGCATTTTAGTTCCGACAACAATACCGCAACCCAAAACCAACTTATCGAGGCCGTTTTGCAATCGCCGGAATCAGAGAATTTTGATTGGAGCAAAGTTATCTCGGTGACCCTAAAGTTTGATTGGACGAACCTGAGGCGCGAATACTGCTATGAGTTGGAGTGCTGGCCGTTCCGCAATAAGGTTGAATTTAGATTCAAAGGACGAATGGTATGCGGCCAACTCCTTGTATCTAGCCGCCTGCCCGTTGGTTCACGTTGATTTTATGCCACGCTATGAGAAGTCCAAAACACGGGGTCGATGCCGAGTTCATGGGTTTCGTGAATGAGTACAACGAGATTATGACAGAGAATCTTACAAAGCGTTTCGTTGACCATCGCCGTATCGGTCTTGCTGCGCAGACTGTCGCCAAACTTGCGCTTAATCATGCTGAACGTGGATTCGACGTTCGACCGCTTGTGGTAGTGTTGCAAAAACTCAGTCCGCTTGAATTGAAAGTAGTGGTACATCTTCTCCCACGTCCCGCCGCCTTTTCCGGTATGGCTCGAAGGAAACGAGATAAAAGGCGTCGCTCCTACATTGGCAATGGCGACCGATATTCTGAGCGCACTTAAGAAGGGCGATTGCGTCCTCACGTTCAATTATGACCTGCTGATCGAGGAATCATTTCGGACGACCGAGGTATGGACGCCCATCGGCAGTTATGGTGACAAGGTTCACGGAGTGAGGCGAGAATTTCGGCAAGCTGATGATCAAGCTGTAGCGGGCACATTTTCCCAGTCCCACAATTTCGCCCTGTAAACGCAACATCCTGTCGTTGCACGTTGACTCGCACTTAGCTTGACTTTCCTGTTTGGCGGGCGCTTAATTCTGTCAGGAGAAAGTCATGAAAACCGCAAAGGACGCACCCAGAAGGCCAGCCTTATTTTCGTCTCCAACCTTCGGCGCGTGGCCTCATCTGGTTATACTGGGCAGGCTGATTGCGGATGCCTTTCGCACGCTGCACGCTCGCATTCATGCGAGCAGGCCATAGAGCGGTTTCGAGTCACAGATCATAACCAGAATTTCCATTTTGGCTTGAAAACAGCGCCGTAGCACACCCGTCTCGCTTGTTCGCATACTGTAAAGCGATTTTCATCGGGAGCACTCCCGTCAGCCTGCCATCCACACCAGCACAGCCCAAAGTTGCCCATTTGTGGCCTACTTTTGCAACCACCTCTCTTTACCCGAATCCTGCTGTCAAACAAAAGTTCGTTGAGATTTTCGTGCCCGCACTAAATGCCCAGAGCAAAGGCTTTCGTTTCCAAGACATTAAGGAGTTTGCTTCACTCGTCGTATCGTGATGAGTTGACGCGATCACAACGAAAATGCTGCGACATGATTCTCAACTCGGTCTTGTAATCCTTTTCTCCGATAACTGATCATTGCGCCTTACGACGAAGACTTTGCCTACCCGTTCGGAATGCCTGCCATTCATTGGGCGGCACCCGCCACGCTGGCTTGCTGTTGCACGTTCCCAACGAGTGTCGGAAGTACGGCGTTCCTACCGGAGTCCTTAACCAACCTGCACACCGATGCGCGGGAGACGCCGTGCTTCGTCGCGACTTGAGTGAGGGACATGCCGGAGCGACGATCTCGGACGATCTGCTCGCGATTCACGTTCAACCGCGCACGTCCGATCTGACGACCCTCCAAACGGGCACGGCGCATGCCCGCCCGAACTCGTTCGACGATGATGGACCGCTCAAGCTCAGCCATGGCGCTCACTATGACGAGGATCGCCCTGCCAAGCGGTCCCTCGGTGTCTATGGCTTCGCGCTGACTCAAGAATTGGACGCCCATCCCGTTCAATTCGTCGATGGTCTGGAGCAAGTGCTTCGTCGAACGCGCAAGCCTGTCGCATGCCCAGACCAACAGCACGTCGAACTTGTGTCGCCGGGCGTCGTCCATCATGCGGTCAAGTTCCGGTCGCCGCGCCCGCGCACCGGAATAGCCGTGGTCAATGTACTCGCCAACCACTTGGAACCCCTTGTTCGCGGCGAATTGGCGAAGCTCGCTCAACTGGGTCTCTGGGTGCTGATCCACCGTGCTCACCCGGCAATACAATGCGGCTCTTTTCATCGGTTCCGTTCTCCCTTCGGCGGACGAGGTCAGCGTGCTTCTTCCAAAAGTCGAATCGTTCGGTTCGTTTCGCAGTCGATCAGCATCGAGGGGGAGCGGGAAATCTCCCGAAATCCTGCCTGACCTAAACAATGCGTTGCTTCCGCCACGGACGGCACCATGAACGTGTTGCTCGCAAACCTCTCCCTCTGGAACGGAAGAAGGAGGCACGGAATGCGTGCCCAATACAGCGCCGACTCGGCGTGGAGGAGATGGTCTCCGTGATCATCGTTCGTCGCTGGCGAGTGTCCCGGTCGGAGGGTTTTGTCTGCCCCGCATCGGCAAAGGCGATCAGCAGCCTCCATGCAGACGGTCAGTTCGGGCGCAAGCACGCTTAAGTTGGAACATACCTCGGAATCAAGAATTTGTCCGAGACCGAAGTCGTTGAGTTCGCACAGGCGCTCTCTGAGCAAGCCGGGTATCAGCAGCGCCGCCGCAAGGCGCTCTGCTGGGTTAGCGGAACCCAAGCGACACCGCTGTTCGGCGATGATTTCTTGGATTGTCAGTCCTTCTCTCCAACCACAGTATACAGAGCAGAAATTGAGAATGGCCACTTGCAAGTCATTGAACGACACGCCCTTACGAGTAGCCGAACCGTGAATCGGCTCTGTATA
>Ga0307374_10003990_pt1 | contig 24900 bp, 21 predicted proteins | sample OX3MG_FD_202532 | JGI IMG/M metagenome (GOLD analysis project Ga0307374, IMG submission 202532) | Soil microbial communities from Risofladan, Vaasa, Finland - OX-3 | ecosystem: Environmental > Terrestrial > Soil > Coastal area > Acid sulfate soil | place: Finland: Risofladan, Vaasa | collected... | reverse complement strand
GTACCACAGGTAGCTCGTCCGGGGTCGCCGCCTGCGACAGGATGCCGGTGTCCGCCTTCGGAACTTCGCGGCCACGGGCCCCGCAGCCGGCCTGGTGGTCTAGTGCTCGTCCACCGGCCGGTTGGCAAACGCAACCAGCGCCTGCAGCTGGTCGGCCGTGCCGATGCTGATGAGGACGTCCGCCGCTTCGATGGTGTCCTCCGGCGACGGATTCGTGACAAAGCGGCCATCGGGGCGCCGAATGGCCAGTACCAGTGCACCGGTCCGGTCGCGCAGATGCGCCGAACGCAGCGTCCTGCCTGCCAACGCGGAGTCGGCCGCCAGACTCACCTCCTCGAGTCGGAATTTGAGCGACCCGTCGTGCATGACGACGTCTACGAAATCGACGACATGCGGCTGCGTGACGAATGACGCCATTCGATCGCCGCCGAGCTGTTGCGGATTCACCACCCTGTCGGCGCCGGCACGCGCCAACTTCGACTCCGAGGACTCGTTCCGGGCGCGGGCGATGATCTGGATGTCCGGACGCATCGATTTTGCCGCCACGGTGACATAGAGATTGTCGGCATCGGTGTCGAGCGCGGCAACCACAGCCTTGGCCCGGTCGAGGCCGGCCCGCAACAGAGTTTCGTCATCGGCGACGTCACCGCACACGCATGCATAGGAGACCCCGGCCAGGCGGGCCGGGTCGCGATCGATGACGACCAGATCCGTCCCCCCGTTGGCCAGAAAGCGGGCCACCTCACGTCCGACACGTCCCCAACCGCACACGATGACGTGCCCGTGCATCCGGTCCATGTCCCGCTCCATCCTGCGCCTCCTGATCAAGTCTCGCATGTGGCCGTCGATGAGCACTTCGAGGACGGCCGAGAATGTATAGAGCGCTGTGCCGACACCGATCAGGATGAGGATGATGGTGAAGACCTTGCTTCCCCCGTCGAGCGGGTGGGGCGAGTTGAAGCCCACCGTGGTGATGGTGATCACCGTCTGGAAGACGGCGTCGAGGAGCCCGAATCCGAAGAGGATGTAGCCCACGGTGCCCACCACGAGCACCAACGCCAGGGCCCCGAGTCCGATCCTCACGCCTCGGAACGGGTTGCGCGTCCGATCCACTACCCCTGACCAGCTTGGCTGTCCGCCATCAGACTGCTCGCCCCCACGGAGTCACGGGGCGGCGAACCGAGCAGGCCGACACCGACACCCCCACCCGATCAGGGAGCCGGTGACTGCCGATCCAGCTCATCCGAGGGCACCGGCAGTCGAGGAGTTCGGATGGGGTGCCATAGTGATCGACCGCAGGCAAGCCTAGTCCTGCCGCTCCGAGCGGACTTTCGCCCACACGGTCGACTGGTGATCGACACCGTGCAGGATCCCCGGCCGAAGTCGGCGCATCGTGTGCGCGGGGTCGGTATGGTCCCATCGGCCGACCCGGCAGTCGGTGGCTGCCTTCAGGACGAGCCTGCCCGCAGGGCGCCTCGCCGGTGGTGCGGCGCTCGAGTCGGACTCAGGAGGAACTCGGGTTGGACTCCGGAGGACGCAGTGCCAGATACGTGCTGGTCAGCAGCGAATCGGCACGCGAGCGAACCGGATGCGCCTTCCGAGCGTCTTTCCACTGTGTCGGTTGATTGCGCAGCACCGAGCAAGGCAGGGAGGATTGTGGGAGTGAGCGGCCCCGGTGGCTTGGATGCCCTCGAAACCTGGCTTCAGGACGGCTACGACCAGTCCTTTCGCACTGCCTGCTTGATCCTGGGCAACCGGTCGGATGCCGAAGAGGCCGTCCAGGAGGCGTTTCTCCGGGCCTGGAGATTCCGCGCCTCGCTGGCAACGGGCGCTGACGTCAGGCCCTGGCTCTACCGGGTGGTGGTGAACACCTGCAACTCGAAGCTGCGAAAGGAGATACCCCATCGGGATCACCGGGCTGCAGACGAGCAGCTTGATGGCCTGCCGGCAACCGGTGACGTGTACGAGCACCTGGACGGCGCAAGCGACCTCCTCACGGCCCTCCAATCACTCCCTGCCCATCTTCGGGTCGTGATCGTCCTTCGCTATTTCGCCGACCTCAGCGAGCGGGAGCTGGCCACCGCCATCGGGAAGAGACCAGGCACCGTCAAGTCTCGTTTGCACGAGGCCCGGCGGCTTCTCGCCGAGCACCCGGCCCTGCGGTCAGAGAGCCCGCCTTCGACATCGGAGATGCAGCCATGAGGATGATCGACGAGGAGGAGCTGCGATCACTCCTCACCGGGGCCGGCGGGACCTTCGAACCACCGGCCGCGGGGGCGGAGCGGATCCTGGCCGAGGCGGCTGCGACCGTGCGCCCGAATCGCGACGCCCGGTCCATCCTCCCTCGGACGGCTCGGGGACGGTTCACCCTCGCCGCCGCGGCCGTCGTGGTGATCGCGGGGGTCTCGTTGATCGGCGAAGGGTTAACAGGGCATTCGCCCACCCGGACCGTGGCCGGCCCTTCGGCTGTCGCTCCTTCGATCCATCGCTCGATGCCGAGCGGATCGGGATCCCAGTTCGGCGCCTCGCGAAGCGGGGCTCCTACCTCGGCAGGCGCCAACGCGCCGGTGCCTGCGCCCGGCGTCACGGCTCCCAGCACGCCTCCCACCTCTCTGCCTCCCGGCGCCGTCGGTCAGTCGGCAAAGGTCGAGACGACCGGGTCTGTCGATCTGGCTATAGGCAGCTCACTCAACACGGCGGTGACCAAGCTCACCCAACTCACCTCGGGTGAGGGTGGGTTCGTAGCGAAGTCGCAGCTGCAGCTGGGCTCGGCTGCCAATGTGAGCGCCTCCTATGGCTCGCTCGTCCTCCAGGTCCCTCAACCTTCCTTCACCGACCTCCTCGACCGTGTCGAGCAGATCGGGAGGGTCACGTCGGAGTCCTCGACTTCCACCGATGTAACGGGCCAGTACGTCGACCTGCAGGCCCGCATCTCCGCCCTTCAGGCGAGCCGCCAGCAGTACTTGACCATCCTGTCCAAGGCGACGTCGATCGGCGACATCCTGTCTGTGCAGAGCCAGCTCGACACCATCCAGAGCCAGATCGAACAGCTTCAGGGGCAGCTCGATCTTCTCAACAGCCAGACCTCCTACGCCACGCTGACCGTCTCACTCTCGCCGCAAGGCCACCCCGTGCCTCCCCCACCCGTTCCGAGCTCGGGCATCGCCAAGGCCTGGAACGACTCGGTCCATGGGTTCACATCCGGATTCGAGTGGCTGGTCCGGATCGCCGGCCGCACGCTGTTCGTGCTGATCCTCATCACCGCCCTGGTGGGTGCCGGCAGATGGGCCTGGCGGAGGTCACGCCGCAGGCTCTTGTGACACGGACCAGCTCTAACCTGGCCCCATGGCCGCCGTCCCCGTTCGACCTTGTCGGGTGAGCCGTCTGGGTCAGGCCGTGCTCGTGGTCGGCACCGTGGCCCTCGCGTCGTGCGGCTCAGGTGTCTCGACGGCAGGCTCGGGCAAGCCGGCCGAACGGGCGCGGGAGCATCCCACGACGACGGGCCCGGGGCGGTCGCCGACAACGGTTCCCCCGCGCTCCGGAGGCGGGGGCGCCGGTGGCCCCGGAGCGCCGTTGCCCGTGCCGGCGGCCCTGTCGCCGTTCAGCTCGCCCGCGCCCGCCGATGAGGGCGCCTGGCATCCTGCCGGACGTCCCGTCGGCGGCGTACCGGCGATCTACGAGACGACGATGGTCCCGCCCGGCGGCGCACAGCCGGCCGGGATCGCCTGGATGGACACCCACCTGCTCTCAGCACTGCTCTACTCCGGCTCGAAGAGTCCGGGCGGTGGACCTTACCTCTCTACGGCGCCGGTCGAGCCGGTGCAGGCCGCATCGCTGGTGGCAGCATTCAACGGCGGCTTCCTCATGGACACCGGCGGCGGCTACTTCACCGAGGGACGGGCCGTCGTCCCTCTCGTCACGGGCGCGGCGTCGCTGGTCATCTACGCGAACGGGACCGTCGGCGTCGGTGTGTGGGGCGACGACATGTCGATGACCTCGAATGTCGTGAGCGTCCGCCAGAACCTGCAGCCGCTCGTCGAAGGGGGCCGGCCGACCCCACAAGCGATGGGCCCCGACTGGCAGTTATGGGGAAACACCTGCGGCGCGACATCGTGCGCGTCCTCGGTACCCGGAGTCGAGCAGCAATGGCGGTCGGGGGCCGGCGTCACCGCCGACGGCGCACTGGTGTACGCGACGGGGCCATTGCTCGCACCCCTTCAACTCGCCCAGCTCCTCGTGCGCGCCGGGGTCGTGCGCGGCATGGAACTCGACATCAACCCTTCCTGGACCTTCCTGGTGACCTACGACCCGACCGACCCGGGCGGGCTTGCCGCCCCGGGCAACGGCACCCGGCTGCTCCCCGACACCGTGCAAGGGCCGGCGACGGCCTTCGATCCGGCCTGGGCGCGGGATTTCGTCACCATGTCGGCGCGAACCACGCCCACTGGATGATTGGCGCGCTCGGCGCGATCCGTCCGAGGTCCGGGTGGACCCGACACACGGACGGCACGACAGTCGACCTCATGGCGTCAGGCCGTTCAGCTGGTCGAGGTCGGCCTCAGAGAGTCTCAGGTCCCCCGCGGCAACGTTCTCCTGCAGATGGGTGATGGACGAGGTCCCGGGTATGAGCAGGATGTTCGGTGAACGCTGGAGGAGCCACGCCAACGCGACGGCCATGGGCGTCGTGTCGAGCCGGGAGGCGACCGCGTCCACGGTGCCGGACTGGAGGGGGGTGAAGCCACCGAGGGGGAAGTAGGGCACGTAGGCGATCCCGTCCCGGGCGAGGGCGTCTATCAGGTCGTCGTCGTCCCGGTGGGCGATGTTATAGAAGTTCTGCACGCACACGATCGCTCCGATGGAGCGTGCCTCCTCGACCTGTTCGGCGGAGACGGTGCTGATCCCCAGATGCCTGATGACGCCCTCGTTCTGCAGCTCCACCAGGGTGCCGAACGGCTCGGCGATCGAGCCAGGTGTCGGACTGTCCAATCCACCCACTCGGAGGTTGACGACGTCCAGCGCGTCGAGCTGGAGCCGCTCAAGGTTGTCGTACACCGCCTGGCGCAACTGCTCGGGCGCCCGGGCGTGCGGCCAGCCACCCTCGGCATCCCGAAGGGCTCCGACCTTGGTGACGATGTGCAGCGAGTCGGGGTAGGGGTGCAGCGCCTCTCTGATGATCTCGTTGGTGACGTAGGGTCCGTAGAAGTCGCTGGTGTCGATGTGCGTGATTCCCAGCTCGATCGCCTCCTGCAGCACCGCGATCGCTGCGTCACGGTCCGCGGGCGGCCCGAAGACGCCCGGACCGGCCAGCTGCATGGCGCCGTAACCCATGCGAGCGACCGTCAGACCCTCGGCCAAGGCGAACGTTCCACCGGGACCTTTGGTCGTCATCGAGGATTCCCTTCGCTGTGTTCGTGCACGTACGGGCGACCGACTCAGGATAGGTCCCAGGGCTCATGTCACCGCTCCGGCCCGGCCGGAACTCTCGGGAGTGCCACATACCTGCTGCCGCCCACTTGCGGCGAAGCCGGCCATGGCCGACCAGTCCATACGAGGCGGCCCGGAGCGATAGCCTGGCATCCCACGGCCTGAGCCTGCGAAAGAGGATTGCCGCTTGCTGAAGAAGGGAACGGCAGCAGCCCTGTCGATTGCGCTCGTTGCGCTGGGAGTTGCGAGCTTCGGGGCGGAGCAGCAGTCGAGCGCCACGCTGAGGCCTCCACCGGCCCGGGACATTGGTGTGGCGGTGGTCGGTGATTCTCTGGCCTGGCAGGCCGACGCATCGATCAGGTCGATCCTGTCCCAGTTCGGACAGCCGTTCCGAGGATCGGTGAACCCCGGTCATGCCCTCTCCACCCCGTGGGCCCAGCAGACTCTACGCGTCGATCTTCAAAGCGGTAGATACAAGGTCCTGGTGGTGGAGACGGCGTCAAACGATGCCGCTCTCGCAGCCAAGGGAAGCGTGCCGGTGGCAGAGTTCGCACGCGACCTGGGCCGCCTGGCCGCTGACATGAGCGGCAAGTGCCTCGTGGTCATGACGGCCAAGGTCAATGTGGATCTCATGTACTACCGGCCCACTGCGGCGCTCGAGGTGAATCGAGCCATTCGAACGGTTGCCGTCGAGCACCGGAACGTTCGGGTGATCGATTGGAACCGCGAATCGGAGAGCCACCACTCCTGGTTCTCCGCTGACCTGTTGCACCTCGCGCCCGGACTTCCGAGCACCGTGTCGGCAAGCGACCCTCCGTCCGAAAGCACCCAAACCGAAGCCGACAGGGCGTTCGCCATGGCGCTCAGAACCGGAATTGACTCCTGCGGCACGAGCTGAGCTCTCGCCGATGTGGGCGGTCCGCCATCGGCATCCACCGTCGAGGTGCCTACCCAACACCCCAGGTGCACGACGGTCAAGCTGCCATGCCTGCAACCCTCCGGTCCCGATTGGCGTGCAGCGCACGGACCCTCGGATGCTGCACATCTCGAGCGGCGCTGACACAGACCAGACCGAGCAGGATCAGGAGCGGGCCGGTGCTGGGATCAGTTGCCTGGCCACTGAAGAGCTGGCCGAAGCTCTGGCCCGCCGCCCAGTAGAGTGCAGCCAACCCGACGCCCGTCCAGATGGCGGGAGTCTTGAATCGTCCGTCGCCCAACACCAGCAGCCCGACCGCGAGCTCGATGGTCACCAGCAGCACGGTGGCACCAGTCCCCACCGCGTGGACATCCCGGGCCAGCCACCGATCGAGTGCTCCCAGCCACGAGGGCACCATGGTGGCGTTGGCATTCAACTGACTGCCCAGTGTCGAAGGCGAGATGTTGGCGGGAAGCAGGTTCAACACGGCATAGCCCACCCAGAGGACGGCCCACACCCGGCGGGTCCACCCAGGTGGGCGTTCTGATCTCACGAAAGCGTTCCGTTCGGGGGAGTTCACCGAACTGGGCCAGGCGGCCAGAGCCAGCACGACGGAGAGACAGGCTGCTCCGGGTGCTCCCAGCAAAGCGGTCACGTGGCCGCCGGCCAGTCCACCGAGCCCCTCGCCGAAATACCAGATCCCTCCCGCCCACGTCATGGAACAGACAAGCGTTACACGGGCGTTCCGCCGGAAGAGGAGGCTGAGCCCGAGGGCAAGTTGGATGCCTACGAACGCGCTGTCCGACAATGCGGGGTGCAGGCCGATTTGCGCGGCATTCCAGTGCACTGGTCCGGCCACGAAGGACGGCTGACCGTCACCGGCCGGAGCGATGACATCGCGTGCGAAGCCCTTCGTGAACATGAACGACTGGAGCTGCAGGGTTCCGTCGAGCAGCCAGAGCAAGCCGAGTACCCGACGGAGCCGTCGACGGGTGAGGAAGGTCGAGTCCGCCGAGGACCATGGGTCCCGGCCGGCTCCTTCCCCTCGGAGTGGCTGTATCACCGGGGTCATCGGGTTCCTCCGATCCGAACAGGCGTCTGGTCCTGTGATGCGCGCTCCCGCTCACTACCGCGGGGGGAGGGCTCCGGCGGGAGTCCCTCCCCTGCGGCGGGGCGCTGATGGCCGTGTCCTCAGGCGGCTGAGCCGTAGAAGGGCATTCCCTCACCAGGGGGGCTGAAGGTGAACACGCCGCCGTCAGCCGCCGTCAGCCAGTACCCGTCGAACGAGTTGTTGTTGAGGCCAGCGATGACAGGAGCATTCAGCTTCAGGCTGCCCGTCGATCCGAAGAACGGCGTGTTGAAGTCGAACACCCCGCCGTCAGAGGCCACCAACCGGTAGCCGCTTCCATCGGACACGGGTGCGATGCCCACGACCGGCTTGTTGAGGGTGAGGCCGCCCGTCGATCCCATGAAGGGAGCGCCGAAGGAGAACACCCCCCCGTCCGAGGCGACCAGCCAGTACCCGCCGGTTGCCCGGTCGAGGCCCATCCCCACGACCGGCTCGTTGAGGTGCATGCTTCCCGTGGATCCGGCGAACCTCGCAGCTCCATAGGTGAAGACGCCACCATCGGCCGCCACCAGGTAGTAACCATCCCCGTTGAGGGTGGGGGCAACCCCGACGACCGGCCTGTTCAACGGGGAACCCCCGGCTGAGCCGTAGAACGTGGCGTTGAACGTGAAGACGCCTCCGTCCTTCGCCACCAACCAGTACCCTCCGGTGTTGCGGTCGACGGCCATGCCGACGATCGGCTGGTTGAGGTGCTTGCCGGTCATGGCGCCGTAGCAGGTGGCGGCACCAAAGGCGGCCACGTCTCCCGCGGCATCGGTCTCGTAGTAGCCGGTGCCGTCGTCGAGTGCAGCGGAAGCCACCACCGATCCCGACGCGAGATGGGTCACGCAGTTGGTCTGAACCGGTCCCGGCGTGGGTGCACTGGCACCGGGGAGGGTCTGGAACCACAGGTAGGCGTTGGTCGGCACCTCGGGGGCCCCGGTGACGCCGACTCCACTGCCGGGAGTGGTCTCCAGAGATCTCACGGTGGCGTAGTCCTTGGAGCTCTCGACAGATGCCAGGCCGGCAGGCGATGTGACAGGGATGACGATCACGTTCCACCATTCCGGTTGATCGCCGTTGCGAGTCGTCAGGAGGTGGTCGTGGCCCGGCAGGGGCACGTTGTCGAGCGAAGCGGCAGGCACCCCGAGAGTGGACGCCAGCAGCGACAGGTCGATCGTGGCCGGATGGTCGATGCACGTGATGGCGGCGGAGCACTGGTTGTACGTGACCGGCGGAGACGCATAGAGCGGCACCGGGATGTACAGGGGATCGATGGTGCCGTTGGCGGGCGTGGGGTACGAGTTGGCCGGGGTCGGAATCGTGGTGTCTCCGACGTTCGGTGGGACCGAGGTCGGAGGCGCACCGGCTTCGCAGCCGGACGTGGAATGGATCGTCATGCCGTCGCCGGCGCAGAAGTACGGCTCCGAATAGAGCGCCTCGACATCCTGGCCCTCGATCCAGTCACGGCTGATGCCGACGTTCTGGCAGTTCGGCGCGGTCGCACCGCAGTCGTTCACGAGGTTGTTGAAGGTCGTTCCCGACTCCACCTGGCGGGCCGGTGGGGCGGCGGGAGCCGTCGCCACTGCTGGACCCGGAGGTGCCGTCGCACTCAGGTTTGCCGCCATCGATGCCGAAAGCGTGCCCGGTAGCACCTGAAAGAACAGGAAGGCATTGGTCGGGACCCCCGTCGCAGCCGTGGCCGGGTTCGGATCCGCCTCCGCTGCGTTGATGGCATTCAGGCTGGTCAACGTGTTGAACGTCGTCAGGCTCTTGGTGGCCACCACTTCGACGTTCCACCATTCGGGCAGCCCGCCGTTGCGGGTACCGACGACGTGATCATGGGCCGGGATCGGCACGGCATCCAGGGTCGAAGGTGTTCCGACGCCCAGATACCCCGCCAGTGCGGACAGGTCGATGGTCTGGGGGTGGTCGATGCACGTCGCCGTTGCGATGCACTGCGTCGGAGGAGGGGTGAAGCCGACCGGCACCGGGATGTACAGCGTGTCGCTGTGCTTGGTGTTGCCCAGGATCGTCCCGTTCGCAGAGGTGCCGGTGGGGTTGGGTGACGAGGGTCCGGATCCCGCCTCACATCCGGTGGCGGAGTCGTGCGATGACACCGCCGGGTCACAGTAGTAGTCCTCGCTGTAGAGGAGGTCAACGTTGGTTCCCTTGTAGTAGCCGTTGGACTCGCCTACCTGGCCGCACGTCGGTGCGTCGTTGCCGCAGTTGTACTGCAGAGGATCGATTGTTGTCCCGCTGTCCCCGTTCGGCACCGGGTCCTGAACGGCATGGATGCGATTCGACGTCGACGTCGTTGCAGACGTTGAGGCAGAGGCCAGGACCGAGGAGGAGAGGCCGAAGGCTGCGGCGACCACCGACGCCAGCAACACGGCCGCCCATCGGCCCCGTCTGCGCGATGGATGAGAATCGTCATTCAATGGAGTCACCTTTCACTGACGGAGCTGCGGTGGCCGCAGTCCCTGTCGCGGGCTCGTTGCCACGCTCTTTTCCTGCCACGCTCGGTCCAATCTCGGCGATGTGAAGAGATCGGGCCACGGATGATGTTCGGACCTGCGGGCCCTGCGGATGACGATCCGGGCTATTGGTCCGCACCAGGCGTTCCAACGCGCATCGGAGCGACGCCGTGTCGTCCGGACAGTCGATGAGCCGCGATTGGGTTGGCGGCCCTTCATCCGTTCCGTGGCGGTGCCCTCCGAGGCAGGCCACCGCTCCTACGATTGCGGCACCCGGGCCGGTTTCGGAGGTCGGAGACTCGCGATGGGGAATCCGTCGACAACCTGCTCGAATGCCTCGGCCACCAGGGCGTGTCCACTGTCGTTCGCGTGGATGTTGCCGCTGCTGCAGTAGAGGGTTCACGTACCCGCTGGCGGGCGTGCTCGCCCCGGTACCTGCGGCCAACGAGTCCCCCATGGCCACGTAGTAGAGAGGCTGGGGAGAGGTTGCAGGAGCCGGTGGCGTCAGATCGGGGCCGAAGCCCACCGCGCCCCCAACAGGACAGCCATGGTGGCCGTTGCCGTGAGGGCCCGTGCGCCTTGTCCCATTCGTAGCATCGCTCCGGTGGGCGTCGAGGCACGCCCGGAGGAGGAGACCATCCGGTCAACAAGACGGCGTCGCGGAGGGTGGACCCGGGGGTACCGGTACCATTCGGGCCGGTGGGGGAGGAACTGATTCGATCGGGGGAAGCGTGCCGCTCGTCAATACCGCATTGGGAGCCATAGCCGGGGAAGACCTTGGGCAGACCCTCATGCACGAGCACGTCTTCGTGCTCAGTCCCGAGATCGAGAAGACCGCCCAGGAGTGGGACGAGGAGAGTGCCCGAGCCACTGCGGTTCGACGCCTCGAGGAGCTGAAGGCCTGCGGCATCGACACGATCGTGGATCTGACGGTCATCGGCCTCGGTCGGTTCATCCCCCGCATCGTGTCCGTGGCCGAGCAGGTGCCCGCGATCAATATCGTCGTGGCAACCGGGGTCTACACCTACAACGAAGTTCCCATGTTCTTCCACTTTCGGGGTCCCGGGACCATCCTCGGGGGTCCGGAACCGATGACCGACCTGTTCGTGCGGGAGATCACCGAGGGCATCGGAGAGACCGGAGTGCGGGCCGGAATCCTCAAATGCGCCACCGATACCCCCGGGATCACTCCGGGGGTAGAGCGGGTATTGCGGGCGGTGGCCAGAGCGCACCGCGAGACCGGCGTTCCGATCACCACCCACACGCCCACACCACCTCAACCGTGGGGCCTCGAGCAACAGAGGATCCTGGCGGACGAGGGCGTCGACCTCAGCCGGGTCGTCATCGGCCACTGTGGCGGAACCCTCGACGCCGACTACCACCGGGCCCTCCTGGCCAATGGCTCCTATTTGGGCTTCGACCACTTCGGCATCGGAACCATCCCGATCGACGAGCGGATCGCTTCCGTCAAGGTGCTGTGCGACCTGGGGTATGCACATCGCATCGTGCTCTCCCACGATGCGATGTGCCACGTCGATTGGTTCCCGTCGTACGTGTCGGGGGCCTGGAAGGACTGGCGGTGGACGCACATTCCCGAGGACGTCCTCCCCCGGATGCGCCGGTCGGGCATCAGTGACACCGACATCAGGACGATGATGGTCGACAACCCGCGCCGGATCCTCGAGGGTGGCGCACCCTATTGACGGTCCCGGGCCCGATGGCCGCACGGTGACCTGCAAGACTCTGGACATGGATGTCCAACTCGTGGACGGGACCTACGAGCTCTTCCGGCATTTCTTCGGTCAACCGCCCCGCTCAGCCGACGACGGGTCGGAGATCGGTGCGGCTCGGGGTGTGATCCTCACCGTCGTCGGCATGCTCGCCGAAGGCGCCACCCACCTCGGTGTGGCTACGGACCACGTCGTGGAGTCGTTCCGCAACGACCTGTGGCCCGGATACAAGACCGGGGCGGGAATCGCACCCGAGCTGCGATCGCAGTTCGAGGTGCTCGAAGCTGCGCTCGGGGCGCTGGGAGTCGCCCTTTGGCCGATGGTGGAGCTCGAAGCCGACGACGCGTTGGCGTCGGCCGCCTCGGTGGTGGCGGAGGACCCGGGTGTGGATCGGGTGGTCATCTGTACGCCCGACAAGGACCTGGCCCAATGCGTGGTCGGCCAGCGGGTCGTCCAATTCGATCGCCGGAGCGGAACGATCATGGGTGAGGACGAGATCTGGACCAAGTTCGGCGTGGCGCCCACGTCGATTCCCGACTGGTTGGCGCTCGTCGGAGATTCTGCCGACGGCTTCCCCGGATTGAAGGGATGGGGCAAGCGCTCCGCCTCGGTGGTCCTCGCCCACTACGGGAGCTTCGACGACGTGCCCGACGATGCCTCCCGGTGGGCCCCTGATGTTCGAGAGTCGATTCGCGGTGCGGCCGGCCTGGCGGCCCGATTGGCCGACGAGCGCGAGTTGGCCGAACTGTTCAGGAACCTCGCCACCCTTCGCCGGGACCCGACGCTGCTCGACGGCGTCGGGTCACTTCAGTGGCGGGGTCCGACCGATGGGTTCGAAGACGTTTGCCGGCACTTCCGGGATCCGGCACTGGCCGAGCGTGCCGCAGCGGTCCTGAACGGCTGACCCACTCAGCCGGCCGTTCCGAAGACGTCCTCGAGCTCTGTGGGAACCGGGGTATCCAGCTGCGAATAGGTGCACGTCCCGGGGTCCCGGTCCGGCCTCCAACGGAGGAACGAGGTGGCATGGCGAAACCGGTCGACCTGGAGATGGTCATAGGCCACTTCGACGACCAACTCGGGTCGCAACGGCTCCCAGCTGAGGTCCTTGCCGCCGCTCCATCTGCTCTGGCCGCCGGGGACGCGGCCATCAGGGGCGCCCTCCCCCAGCCAGGGATGAGATCTCGACGCCCCCTGTCGGTACGGATCGAGCACCCCGACGAACTCCTCCCGTCGGACGGCGCTGAAACCGGAGGCGACCCCCACATGGTTGAGCACCCCATCGCCGTCGAAGAGGCCGAGCAGAAGTGATCCCACCACGCCGCCGGACTTGTGCCACCGGAATCCTCCGACCACGCAGTCCGCAGTGCGTTCGTGCTTGACCTTCATCATCGCCCGTTTGTCGGGTTGATAGCGCGCCCCGCCGTCCTTCACCACCACTCCGTCCAGCCCGGCCCCCTCGAACCGAGCAAACCAGTCCCGGGCCACCTCGGGCCGAGTCGTGACCGGCGTGAGGTGGATCGGGGGCCTCGCCGATCCGAGTGCCTCCTCCAATCGGCGGCGGCGGGTGGAGTAGGGCTCATCCTGCAGGTCCGAATCCTCCAGCGCCAGGAGGTCGAAGGCGACGAACGAGGCGGGGGTGGTCTGGGACAGGAGGTCCACCCGTGACTCGGCCGGATGGATCCGCTGCGACAGTGCGTCGAAGTCGAGGCCGTCCGGCCCGGCGATCACGATCTCACCATCGATCACGCACCGGTCGGGCAGGTTGGCCCGAAGTGACGCCACCAGCTCGGGGAAGTACCTGGTGAGCGGCTTCTCGTTCCGGCTGCCGAGGACGACGTCATCGCCGTCGCGGAAGACGATGCAACGGAATCCGTCCCATTTGGGCTCGTAGAACAGACCGTCGCCCTCGGGGAGCTCGCGTGCCAGTTTGGCCAGCATGGGCGACACCGGGGGGACCACGGGGAGCGTCACCGGCTCATCGTAACCGCGGCGCCACCTGCTGACGGCTGCCCCGCCTACGCCGCATGGCCGGCGGTCCAGGCGAGGAACTCGCCCATGGGCAGGGCGTTCATGATCCGATCAGGGCGGACGCCCACCCGGGCAGCCTGCTCGCAGCCGTTGCGCTGCCATTCGAGTTGGCCCGGAGCGTGGGCATCGGTGTCCACGACCACGACGCAGTCCAGCGAGAGGGCCAGCGAGAGGAGGGACTCGGGAGGATCGAGCCGCTCCGGTCGGGAATTGATCTCCACGGCCGTTCCCGTCCGGGCGCACGCCTCGAACACCGCCCTCGCGTCGAAGGTCGACTGTGGACGACCCTTGCCCGCCAGGATTCGACCCGTGCAGTGTCCGAGAATGTCCGTGTGCGGGCTCTCGACGGCACGAAGCATCCGCCTGGTCATCTCCGGCCCGTCCATCCGGAGTTTCGAATGGACGCTGGCCACGACCACGTCGAGCTGCGCAAGCAGTTCCTCCTCCTGATCGAGCGAACCGTCCTCGAGTATGTCCACTTCGATGCCGGACAGGATGCGGAACGGAGCCAGCTCGGAATTGAGCTTGCCCACGATGTCGAGTTGCTGACGCAGGCGGTCCGCGTCGAGCCCGTGGGCGATCGTGAGCCGGGGGCTGTGGTCGGTGAGCGCCCAATAGCGATGTCCGATCGCCATTGCCGCCTCGGCCATCTCGCGGATCGGGCTTCCTCCGTCCGACCAGTCGGAGTGACTGTGGCAGTCACCCTGCAACTCGTCCAACAGTGCGGAAGCGTCCTCATCCAGAGCAGGAAGCTCCACCGATTCCAGCTTCTGGAGGTACTCCGGTACCGCACCCGCCGCGGCCTCGGTGATCACCTGGGCACTGGTCTTGCCGACGCCGGGAATCCTCTGCAGTCGAGCACTGGTCATTGCGGCCATCTCGTCGACGGGTAGCTCGGCGATGCCAGCAGCAGCATGGCGGAATGCCCGGACCTTGTAGCGTTCCGCACCGTCCCGCTCGAGGAGGTAGGCGATGCGGCGCAGGGCGGTCGTCGGATCCACCGCCTAGCCCTTCTTGGCCCGGCTCGGGGAGACCCGTGGCGGTTCGTCGGGTTGCTTGGGATACTCGGGTGGCCAGGGCGCGTCGTGCAACCCGTCCGCCCGGTCCCGTGCGGCCATGTCCAACAGGGGCTGAAGCGACTGGGGCTCGTCGGCGATCCCTGCCCACGGATCTCCGCGCTCCCGCACGAGCTCGGGCACGGATCGGATGGTCAGCTCCTCCGGATCGACAGCGTCGACCTCGTCCCACGTCAGGGGTGTCGACACCTGACCACCGGTCCGGGGTCGTGCGAACCACGCACCGAACACGGTCTTGTGGGGTGCGTTCTGGTTGAAATCAACGAAGATCCGCTCGCCGCGCCCCTCCTTCCACCACTCGGCCGTCATCAGGTCGGGATGCCTCCGTTCGAGCTCGCGGGCCAACGCCACCGCGCCGGCACGAACCTCGAAGCTGTCCCAGCTTGCCTCGAGCCGGACGTAGATGTGCAGGCCACGATTTCCGGTCGTCTTGGGGTACCCGACAACACCCACCTCGGCCAGGAGGGCCCGCACATGGCCCGCGGCGGCCCGGACCTGATCGAAGGAGGTGCCGGGCTGGGGGTCGAGATCGATGCGGAGCTCATCGGCGTGGGTCGGATCATCGGCATGGTACGGCCACAGGTGCAGACCGAGACATCCGAGGTTGACAGCCCACAACACATGGGCGATGTCGCCGATCACCAGCGCGTTCGACGTGGTGCCGTTCGGCGTGGAGACCTCGGTCGTCTGAAGCCAACTCGGTGCACCGGGGGGGACCCGCTTCTGGAAGAAGGACTTCCCCCCGGCCCCCTCGGGGAATCGCTGGAGCATGGCGGGCCGGCCGAAGCTGGTGATGCTCAGGGCGTCGGCGATCTCCAGGTAGTAGGTCACGAGGTCGAACTTCGTGGCAGAGAGTCCGGGGAAGTAGATCTTGTCCGGGCTCGACAATTCGATGGTCCGACCTGAAGCCTCGACGGCTCGGACTTCTCTGGTAGCCACGACGCCCACGATATCCGGATGCCCGATCGCACACGGTCCCGTCAGCCGTGTCTTCCCGCCCGGATGTCCAGGGGGGATGAGGGCGGGGGATGGATCGGTGTCGGTCTCTGTATCCTCAGAGGATGCGCACGGGCCCCGACGAGAGGCGCCGGCAAGAGGGGTGGGCGTCCACGTGACGGCGGCGGGCCCGCTCACCACGTGGACGGGGTGGGAGGTCCGGGGAGGTGCCGGGGCCGAACCGGCAGCGGTCGAGAGCTTCACGCGCTCGGCACCGCACGCGGCCGGAGACGGTGCGCACTACGAGCTGATCGCCGTCGCAGCGCGGGGATTTCGGCCTCCCAGGTTCCTGAGCACCGTCCCGGTCCCCGATGAGGACCATACCGACCCGGAAGAGGAGCAGGGCTACGAGGGGCTCCGGCGGACCTGGTCCGTCCTGTACCGACGCGTGGCCGAGACGAGCCCGGCGTCGGTCGCGCCCTACGCCATCTACCTGCTCGGGGTCAATCCCCCGGCCGACGCCACGCGCCAGGAGATGGGTGTCTTCAACGACTTCTACACCGACGTCCACCTGCCCGAGGTCGCCGAGCGCCGGAACGCCCGTCGGGCTTCACGGCACGAACTGGTGCGGGAGGTGAAGCCGCCCTCTCGAGGTGCGCCGCGATTCCTCGCCGTGTACGAGGTCGACGAGCAGGCGGCATCGAATCGGCGGCACGTGGGGCCGCCCTACGCGGCCGGCCCGGAGGTCTGGCGGCGGCACACGACGCCCTGGCGGCTCTGGTATCGCCGTCTGGACTCCGGTCATCTGCACGGGTGAGTCGCGATCCGGCGGCGGGGTGATGTGCCGGAAGTGTCAGGTCGACGTCGAGGGGGCCGGTCCGGCGTTGCCGAGGCGCTCCACCAGCCTCTCGATGAAGGCAACCTGTCCCTTGACCAGCCTCTGCCCGGCCAGGCCGGCCGGCATCCATTCGGCCCGGTCGACCTCCGGGAACAGTTGACGCCGGCCTGACTTCGGAGGCCATTCCAGCTCGAAGTGGTTGCTCACCACCCGTCCGACGGTGAACGACGGCGCCTGCACCGCCCACGCCCTCACCAGCTTTCCACTCGACTGCCTGATCTCGCCGAGGTCGATGCGCGGTCCGGTGGGCGGCCGTACTCCGAGCTCCTCGGCAAACTCCCGCTCTGCGGCAACGGAAGCCTCTTCGTCCTCGCCGTACTCCCCCTTGGCGACCGACCACGCGCGTTCGTCCCTGTCGGCCCACAGCGGCCCGCCGGGGTGGACGAGGAAGAGCTCGAGCGCCCCGTCATCCGCGAGACGAAAGGGAAGGAGCCCGGCACTGCGCCTCGGCACCGGTCGCACCCGGTCTCGTCCAGCCACCACTCCGGCACCTCCATCGAAGTCGCCCAATCGTAGGGTCCGGAGGGCGGACCCCGTGCCGGCCGGACCCGCGCCCGGGGCCGGATGCCCGACGAACGGCTACTCCGGGCCCTACCGGCGCCGCGACCTGAACGACCGCGTTACGGTCTCCTGCACAACGTCCGATCTGCTGTCCGACATGGATTTCGATTCGACCGTCCCCGCCTCCTCATCGGAGGCGAACAGACAGAAGGCTTGGAGCTCCCATGAAATTCTCCGTCACGTACCCCCTGGTCACCCATCCCGCCAGTCCGGAGCTCCTGACCAGGAGTGCGGTGACCGAGTTCGCCCGGACCGCCGAGGCCGCCGGGTTCGACGGGATCGGGTTCACCGACCATCCGGCGCCGACTGACCGGTGGCTCAAGGCCGGGGGGCACGATGCCCTGGATCCCTTCGTCGCCCTGGCGTTCTGCTCCGCGGTGACGGAGCGGATCCGCCTGATCCCCAACATCGTCGTGCTCCCCTACCGGCACCCCCTCGTCGTGGCGAAGACGGTGTCCACGATCGCCATGCTCTCGGACGACCGCTTCACCCTCGCCGTGGCCACCGGGTACCTCCGGGGCGAGTACCGGGGATTGGGCGTCGACTTCGACCAGCGCAATGCCCTGTTCGACCAGGCCGTCCAGGTACTCCGCGGCATGTGGACCCAGGACGACTTCTCGTTCGAGGGGATCGGCATCCACGCCAAGGGGCTGACGGCGAATCCGAAGCCTCGGACCGCACCACCGATCTGGATCGGCGGGAACAGCCGACTGTCCCGACGCCGGGTGGCCCGGTACGGCGACGGGTGGACGCCGTTCCCGGCGCCGAGGTCCCTCTCGACGACCACGAAGACGCCACCGCTCGAAACCGTCGACGACCTTGCCGCCATGCTCGACGAGCTCTGGCAGTTCGTCGACGGAGAAGGGCGAACCCGGTCGGACATCGACGTTGCCTTCAGCACGCCCGCAGGGGGACGCCTCGATGCGCACTTCGACGCCGACGCCCACATGGCCGCTCTCGACGGGCTGGCCGACCTCGGGGTTACCTGGGTCGGGGTCTCCGTTCCGGGCGCATCGCTCGCGCAGTCCCTCGAGGGACTGGAGCGCTATGGCACCTCGGTGATTGCCCCCCATCGGGCATGACCCGCGCTCCCGATGCGGCAGCCCCCTGCCGGCATTGCGGCCGGGTCAGCACTCCCTGCGCGGCACTCCCTGCCGTTCGATTCAGCTGTCCTCGGCGACCCAACCGAGCTCGTCGGCGAGTAACAGGAGCACCCTGTTGGGCAGTCGCTCGCCGCGCTCGAGGAGCTTGAGGCAGCCCTGCACATAGACCTTTCGGGCATCCTCGACCCCGCGGGCCCGGACGCCCGCGGCGACCGGTGGGCGAATGCCGATGATCTCAGCCAGATCCGTCGAGGGGTCACCGGTGCCGGCCTCCTCGAACAGTGCCTCGATGACCCGGAGCATGTACCTCCTCGGCGGCGAGCCCTGCTCCCATCGGGCGACTGACTGCTGGGTCACACCGAGCCGATCGGCCAGTTCCCGCTGCGTCATCCCGTGATGCAGGCGATACGTGCGGATCTGCTCGGCGAGCCCGGCGGGTGGTCCATTTGAGTACTCATTTGTATCCACTAGTTGTCGACGCTACTCCCCCGCTTGTGGAGCTGACAAGGGCTGGGCAGGGACGGTGCCGTCGGGCTTGTCGAACTACACTGATGTCGTTCACAAGCTGCGGATACGTGTCGACGACGGTGCCGTCCCCGCAATGCAGCGGGGCGGGGCTGCCCCGACCGGCTCACGGGACTGCCCCCCGCCACACTCGGCGGGTTGCGACCCAGCCCTGGTCACCAGCGGGCCTACAGTCGGCCCGTGGGACCTTCTCCGCTACGAGTCCTCGGAGCCCCTGCACTCTTGATCGTGACAACGCTGGCTGCCGCATGTGGCTCTCCGCCGAGCACCGCGACCCCGAACCACCCGACCTCCGCACTGGCCCGACTGCGGACAACGGTCAACCACTCCTCCGTCCGGGCTGCTCAGGCCGTGCAGGGCCCAGGGTCCGGCTACTGGCTGGTGGGCTCCGACGGAGGGGCGTTCTCCTTCGGGGACGCCACCTTCCACGGGGGCACCGGTGGCCAGCACCTCAACCGGCCGATCGTGGGCATGGCCGCCGACGCCACCGGGTCGGGGTACTGGCTGGTGGCCTCGGACGGAGGGGTGTTCTCCTTCGGGGACGCCGCCTTCCACGGGGGCACCGGTGGCCAGCACCTCAACCGGCCCATCGTGGGCATGGCCGCCACACCTTCGGGCTCGGACGCGCATGGCTACTGCGGGACGATGACGGGGTCTCCGAACACCACCAAGATGATGGTCATCTACGAGGAGAACACCGATGCCTCCTCGATCTACGGCTCCACGTCGGCGCCGAACATCAACACCTACGCCTCCGTCTGCGGGTCCGCCCAGGACTACCAGGCCCTCACCCACCCCTCCCTGCCGAACTACATGGCGTCCACGTCGGGGCTGTCCTACGCCTCTTCCCCCTGGACGAGTGACTGCGATCCGGGTGGCAGCTGCCTCACCGGAAACGACAACATCTTCAATCAGGTGGGGCCTTCCGGCTGGAAGGCATACGCCGAGTCGATGACCACAAACTGCCAGGCGGGGTCGAGTGGCAGCTACGCGACGAAGCACAACCCCGCCGCGTACTACACCGACGTGAGCGCCCAGTGCCTCACGAATGACGTGCCGATGGGCACGACCTCCTCGGGGGCGCTGCACGACGATGTCGTGGGCGGCACGTTGCCGACCTTCTCGACGGTGACGCCGGACCTCAACAACGACATGCACAACGGGTCGATCCAACAGGGAGATTCCTGGCTGGCAGGATGGATCCCCCAGATCACCGCCGGCCCGGACTACCGGTCCGGCCGGCTGACCGTCATCATCGTCTGGGACGAGGGGTCGGGCAGCGGCAACTCACCCAGCACCGTGGCGATGATCGCGATGTCCCCGTCCATCGCCCCCGGCACGAAGTCGTCGGCCTCCTTCACCCACTACAGCTTGCTGAAGGCAGCCGAGGACGTGGCCGGGGTGCCTGAGCTGGGTGGAGCCGCCACCGCCAACGACCTGAGGACGGCCTTCGGGTTCTGACCGCTCGATCCCCGCCGTGCCGAACCAGCGGAACGGTGGAGGCGTTGTGCGGCCGCGTGCTTTCGGCAAGAGTTGGGTCCATGCCGATCCTCGGACCGATTCACGACCACCCCCACCCGGTCGAGTCGGACACGGCGTGGAGCGAGTCGTACTACTTCAACGCCTACGATCCGGCGTCGGACAGCGGCTTCTTCACCCGTATCGGCATCCGACCCAACGAGGGGACGATGGATGTGGGCCTGTCGGCATGGCTCCCCGGTGGTGAGCTCGCCGAGTACCGCCACGTCGTCGACCAGCACGAGATGGTGGGGTCGCCCCTCGTGGTCGGTGGCGTCCGGTACGAGCTGGTCGATGCCCTGAAGTCGTGGCGCATCGTCGCCGACGTCGAAGCGGTGGCGCGACCTTGCCATCCGTCGGACGTCGGGACTCATCCCGTCCGCCTGGCTGCGGACGTCCTGTTCGACGCCGTCTCCCCGGCCGTCGGTACCGACGGACAGCAGTCGGGGAGGCCCCGGAGCGATCAGGCCGCGGCGGCGGCGGGAACGACCGGCAAGGGCCATCTCGAGCAGGCCGGTCGCTGGACGGGCTCGATGACCGTCGAAGGTGTCCCCCACACATGGAACGCCGCCCACGGCAACCGCGACCGGTCATGGGGTCCGCGCCGCTGGGGAGGTCCGTCGATGTGGCGGTGGTTCAGCATCAACATCGGGGAGTCCTTGCACTTCGGCGGTATCCGCCTCGGGACGGCGGCCGGCGACTTGCACCGCGGGTGGGTGTTCGATGACGGACAGGTGACCAGCATAAAGGAGTGGCAGCTGAGCACCGAGCTTGCCGACGACGGCCTGACACAGCGGGTCGTGCACGCCACCGTGGTGGACAAGCGCCACCGGAGCTATCACCTGACCGGCGACGTCCTGCGGGTGGCGGACATCGGGAAGTCGGGTGGCACGGTGGTCAACGAGGGTCTGACACGGTGGACCTGCCGGACCGACGACCGTGGCCCGCTGGTGGGGTACGGCATCGCCGAATACCTCCACCAGGTCGATGGGCACGGGATACCCGCCGTTCCGGTGGAGTAGGAGGCGAGTGGATAGGGTGCGCCGATGAGCACCGACACCACCGACGTGGCCGGGCGGCTGGGTGCCGCACTCGGCGGTCGGGTGCGATCGGTGCGCCGCCTTTCGGGAGGGGCGTCGCGGATCACCGACGCCTTCGAGCTCGAGACACACTCGGGGAAGGTGCGGTCCCTCGTGCTGCAACGGGTGAGGGGGGCCGTCCCGGCAGATGGTCCGGCTCCGGGCCCCGACATCCGCGTGGAGGCAAGCCTGCTGCGGGCGGCCCGCGATGCAGGGGTCCCGGTGCCTGACGTTGTGGCTGCCGGGACCGACGACGGACTCCTTCCCGGGTGGCTGGTGGTCGAACGGCTCGGAGGAGAGTCCATCCCCCGGCGCATCCTCCGGGACGAGGGGTTCGCCACGGCCCGACCGGCCTTGACCGACCAGGCCGCCCGGGCCCTTGCTGCGGTCCACTCCATCGATCCGGCGTCGGTTCCGGGGTTGCCGGGAGCTGATCCGCTGCGCCATCCGCTCGATCTCCTCGACGAGCTCCACGAGGCGCGACCCGTACTGGAGCTGGGCGTGCGGTGGCTGGCCGGCGGCAGGCCCCCCATGGGGGAGTCGGTGGTGGTCCACGGTGACTTCCGGATGGGCAACCTCCTCGTCGACAGGGCTGGACTGCGCGGCGTGCTCGATTGGGAGCTCGCCCACATGGGAGACCCGGCGGAGGACATCGGGTGGCTGTGTGCCCGCGCCTGGCGGTTCGGAGGTCCGGGCCGGGTCGGCGGATTCGGCACGCTCGACCGGTTCCTTACTGCCTACGCCTCGGCCAGCGGGCGGAGGGTGGACGTCGCCCGGGTCCGGTGGTGGGAGGCGTACGCCACGGTCAAGTGGGCGGTGATCTGCCTGCTGCAGGCCTCCTCCCACCTGAGCGGGACCACCCGCTCGGTCGAGCTGGCCGCTGTCGGGCGGCGGGTCTGCGAGAGCGAGTGGGACCTGCTGGACCTGATGGGGGTGGCCGTGCCGGAGGTGCGCCTGCCGGCGTCCGGCGACGGGACCGAGGAGGCCCGGATCGGTGCTCCCTCCCGCACGAGCCCGCTGTTCGGACGCCCCTCGATCACCGAGCTGGTGGAGGCGGTGGGAGAGTACCTCGACACCAAGGTCATGAGCACGACCGAAGGGGCCGAACGGTTCGAGGCGCGCGTCGCCCGCAACGTCCTGGCCATGGTCAGCCGTGAGCTGACACTGGGCCCCGCCGCACTGGCCGCCCACGCCGAGCGCCTCCTGGCCCTCGGCACCCCCGACGAGGCCACGGTGGCCTCGACCATCCGGGCGGGTCGGTACGACGACGATCTCCTCGGCGTCGGCGCGGTGCTGGCCGAAGGGGTGCGCGACCAACTCCTGGTCGTCAATCCTTCGTATCTCGACGATCCGGTCACAACGGCGGACTGAGCCGGTGTGTGGGCGCGTGGGGCCGCTGGTCACGGACCGAACGGCACCCCTCGGACATCCCTCCCAAAATCATTCATGCTCTCGTCATCAGGAGCGACGACGATGGAGTGGTGAGACGCCCACCGCCGCTGACCCCACTCGTCGGGCTCTTCGCCGCCGTCGCCTCCGCTCTGGCGATCTCCGCCTGCGGCGTTTCGTCGAACCCCGGCCCGTCGACCGGACAGCCCGGCCCGGTGGCGTCGACCACACCGTCCCCGGGGCCCAGGTCAGAGTCGGCGGGGGTGAAGCCCCCACTGGCCGGCCTCATCGACATGGGGGTACAGACGCCCTATCAGCTCGATCTCCCGTTCCCCACCGTGGACACCGCCGCCATCACGCCATACGCGGGCTCGTTCGCGGGGATCGTGGTCAACGAGACCTGGGCTCAGCTGGAGCCAGCCCAGGGGAACGAGGACTGGAGCCCGCTCGACGCATCGCTGGCCGCTGTCAGGCAGTGGAACGCCACCCACTCCTCGACGCCGGTAGGCGTGAAGCTCCGCATCTTTGCCGGAAACACCGCTCCGGATTGGGCCAAGGCGCTCGGGGGTCCGTCGGTGACCATCGCCACGACGGGGGTCTCCAAGACCTACGGCGCGTGGTGGACCGCCCCCTACCGGCAGGCCTGGTCATCGTTCCAGCACGCCATGGCCGCCCGTTACGACTCGAACCCGTTGGTGCAGGCGGTGAGCGCGGGATCGTGCGCCACCCTGACTGGGGAGCCGTTCGTCATGAACCTCACCCGCCCCGCGATCCAGGTGATGGAAGCGGCCGGCTGGACACCGCAGGCGCAGGAGAGCTGCCTTCAGGGTGTCCTGGCCGACTACTCGGGATGGGTGCGCACCCCGGTCGATTTCGCCTTCAACCCCTACCGGACCGTGGTGGCCGGAGCGGCGGTACCGGACCAGTCGTTCACCGATCAGGTCATGCAGGCCTGCTCCGACTCCCGGTCCCACGGGGGTCCGACCTGCGTACTCGGCAACAACGGCCTGTCGGCGACCGCGGCCACCGACCGGTCCGGACCCGTGTACGCGCAGATCGACGCCCTGTGGCGGCAGACCCCCGGCCGCGTGGGGGTGTACTTCCAGACGGTGGGGTCGGGAGTGGACTGTGGGGCCATCGACGTGGCCGTCAGCTACCACGCCTCCAGTGTCGAGTTGTGGCCTCCCAACCACGGGTACCGCGGCTTCGCCGGCATCCCGTCGTCGACCCTCGCCCGGTGGAACGGGGCCCTGCGCAGCGGGAGCAGCCTCACCTGCTCGGCCTGACCCGACGGATCGCGATCGGGTGGGACGCCAGCAGTGACGACGGCCGGCCGGGCCGGGGACGCGGCCCCTACCGGGGTGGACCGGCGGTGCGGCCCGATCAGCTGCAGACCGGGGTGGTGCCGGCGGTGAGGGCCCGGTCCCAGGCCGTCAATTGTGCCGGCGTGTACGCATCGAACCCGCTGTAGCCGGGCCCCGGGGGCCAGACCTCGACCGACTGGGCGTGGTGGGCGACCCCGATGCCGATGGCCGTACAGAGGTTGAACCCGTTCGGGCCGATGGTCTGGAAGTCCACCGGAACGGCTCCGTCGTACAGCTGCCATGCAGCGTCGATACTGGCGTAGAGGCTGGCCTGCTGGGCTGTCACGGAGTCGGTGAGCCCGTGGTTGTCGAGGATGCAGAGGGGCAGGGCCCCGGTGATCACCGTCTGGGCGCACCGGGTCACCACCGTTTGGGTCGCCCCGGCCACCGGCGAGGGATTCATGGTGAAGTCGATCGGCGTCCGCTGCCACGCCGCATAGTTCCCCAGAGCGCCTTCGACACACTGCACCTGGTCGCTCTGCGTCCAGCCGGCAGCCGTCAGTGCGGTGACGATGGTGCCGTCCATGACGGACGGCTCCGCCGTGATGGTGCCGCACGACGTGACGGCCACCTGGCTGACGAGATCGTTGTTGTCGTACCGCTGGGCCAGGGCCGCCTGGAAGTCGGTCCACTGCTGTTGGTAGTCGGCGAGCCAGTACCGTCCCAGGGTTCCGCCGGCAGGCCGGGTCGAGTCCCCGGGCACGCTGATCGGCGACCCGTCCAGAGACTTGGCCCAGGTCGGGGCGGTGAACCCCCCGAAGACCCGAA
>Ga0307374_10003989_pt1 | contig 24905 bp, 26 predicted proteins | sample OX3MG_FD_202532 | JGI IMG/M metagenome (GOLD analysis project Ga0307374, IMG submission 202532) | Soil microbial communities from Risofladan, Vaasa, Finland - OX-3 | ecosystem: Environmental > Terrestrial > Soil > Coastal area > Acid sulfate soil | place: Finland: Risofladan, Vaasa | collected... | reverse complement strand
CACTGGAGGCAAGGGAGGTGTGGGTGCTGACGGACGACGAGCGGGGCAAACGGCTGGCCGATCTCAACGCCCTCATGGAGATGATGCGGCCCGCGGTGCAGGCCGACGGTGGTGACCTGTCGCTGGTGTCGGCCGACGTCGAGTCCGGTGTCGTCGAGGTGGTGCTCCAGGGCTCGTGCAGCTCGTGCGCCATCAGCGCCTCGACGTTGCAGGGCGGGGTGGAGCGGATCCTGCATGATCGGCTCCCCTGGGTGACGGAGGTGATCGGCGGGGTGGACGAGACCGCGGATCCCTTCGAGAGCGAGGCCATGGGCCGCGGGGGCTACGTCCCCAGTTTTTGATCCCCGACGGTCGCGGGTGCCCGCTTCCCCTCCCAGGTGGTTTGGGTCATGATGGATGAGAGCACCCATCCAGTGCCGGGGGAGGCGTCATGACGACCAAGGTGTATCAGCTGCCGGTGGACAAGACCGGTTGGCAGACAGCCGACAAGACCGGCACCGCCAGGTTCACCTGGGAGTACGACGATGGGCGCGAGAAGCTCATCAACCTCTACGACAAGGGCAAGAGGAAGCAGTGGGATGCCAAGGAGCGGATCGACTGGTCCCACGACCCTGATCTCGAGAATCCCCTCCAGGTGCCGGACGAGTTGGTGCCGATCTTCGGATCACCGGTGTGGGACAAGCTCAATACCGCCGAGCGGGGCAACGTCCGCCGCCACATGGTCGCCTGGCAGTTCAGCCAGTTCCTCCACGGTGAACAGGGTGCGCTCATCTGCACGGCCAAGATCGTCCAGACCGTGCCCGACATCGACTCGAAGTACTACGCCGCCACCCAGGTGATGGACGAGGCCCGCCACGTGGAGACCTATTCGCGGTACCTGGACAAGATCGAGACCGCCTACCCGATCAATCCCAACCTGAAGTCCCTCCTCGACGACGTGCTGAGCGACTCGCGTTGGGATATGACCTACCTGGGCATGCAGGTCCTCATCGAGGGCCTGGCGCTGGCCGCCTTCGGGTTGATCCGCAACACCGCCGGCGATCCGCTCGGCAAAGCGGTCAACGCCTATGTGATGCAGGACGAGGCGCGCCATGTCATGTTCGGGCGTCTCGCCCTCCGTGACTACTACCCGCAGTTGACCCAGGCCGAGCGGGACGACCGCGAGGAGTTCTGCGCCGACGCGTGCTACCGGATGCGGGACCGCTTCCTGGGGGAGGAGCTCTGGCAGTGCCTGGGCTACGACCCCGAGGACTGCCTCGACTACGTCAACAACAGCGAGACCCAGAAGGTGTTCCGGAGCCTGCTGTTCACCCGGATCGTGCCCACCCTCAAAGACGTCGGTCTGTGGGGTCCGAAAATGCGACAGACCTTCGCGGACATGGGGGTCATCGGTTACGAGTCCACCGATCTGGACGCGGTGATGGCCGAGGACGAGTCGATCGCCGAGGACATCGACGTCCAGCAGCGGGCGGCCATGGACGCCGCCATCGCCGACGGGGTGGCCGCCGCCACCTGACCCGTCGGACTGGCCCCGTCCCTATTGCATTACTTAGCGAAACTAACTAAACTGCAGGCATGAATCGTCTCGCCTCCGCCCCGACCGCTGACCCGGGAGAGGCGCCCCTCGGAGACCCGGAGATCGAGGCGGCGGAGGCCGAACTGGCGTCCCGGCTCCGGCTGGCGGTGACCCGACTCCACCGGCGTCTGCGTCAGCAGGCGGTGGGAGGCCTGAGCCCGGCCCAGACCTCGGCGCTGGCCAGCACCGACCGGCTGGGTGCGCCCACCTTAGGGGAGCTCGCCGCGCTCGAATCGGTCCAGCCGCCGTCGATGACCCGCATCATCGCCGCGCTGGAGGAGTTGGGTCTGGTGGCCCGGGTCGTCGACCCCACCGACCGCAGGGTCGTGCGGGTGCAAGTGAGCGACGCCGGTCGCCAGGTGTTGGTGGAGAGCCGATCCCGGAAGAACGTGTATCTGGCTCGCCAGCTGCACCGGCTGACTCCCGACGAGCGGGAGGGGCTGGGCGGACTGACCGCGGTCCTCGAACGGCTGGCGGAGGGGCTCGAGCCGTGACCTCTGTTCGCAATGCCTGGAACCAGACGTTCCGCTCCCTCCGGGTGCGGAACTACCGGGTGTACTTCATCTCCCAGCTCATCTCGGTGTCGGGCACCTGGATGCAGTCCATCGCCCAGGCCTGGTTGGTCCTCCGGCTGACCGGCAACGGCGTGGACCTCGGGATCGTGACCGGGCTGCAGTTCCTGCCGATGTTGCTGTTCGGGCCGTTCGGGGGATTGGTGGCCGACCGGTTGGACAAGCGTCGTCTGCTGTTCGCCACCCAGGCCGGCGGAGGCCTCCTGGCCCTGACCCTGGGGATCCTCGACGCCACCCATATGGTGGAGCTCTGGCAGGTCTACGTGCTGGCTGCCGGTCTGGGGGTCGTCAACCTGTTCGACAACCCGGCCCGTCAGACCTTTGTGATGGAGATGGTCGGCCGCGACGACCTTCCCAATGCGGTGAGTCTCAACTCGGTGGTGATGAACGCCTCCCGGGTGGTGGGGCCGGCCATCGGAGGGCTGGTCATCGTTCTTTTCGGCCTCAGCGTCTGTTTTTTCTTCAATGCGGTGTCCTACGTGGCGGTGCTGATCGGCCTGTCGATGATGCGGATCGCCGACCTCCACCGGACGCCGCCGGTGGAGAAGGCCCGGGGACAGGTCCGCGACGGGCTCCGATACGTGTGGCGGACCCCGCCGCTGCGCAACACCCTGATCGCCATGGCGGTCATCGGCATCTTCGCCTACAACTTCACCGTCACCCTCGCCCTGCTGGCCAAGACAACGTTCCATGGCGGCGCCGGGACCTACTCCCTGCTCACCTCGTGCATGGGGGTGGGGGCCATCGTCGGGGGACTGCTGGCCGCCCACCGGGCCAAGCCGACCCCTCGTTTGCTCCATACCCTGGCCCTGGTCTTCGGGGTGCTCCTGGTGGGGGTGGCCTTCGCCCCGACGCTCGCCCTGGCCATGGTGCTGATCGTGTTCATGGGTGCCGCATCGATCGGGTTCATCGCCACCGCCAATGCCACCCTCCAATTGCAGTCCGAACCGGCGATGCGGGGGAGGGTGATGTCGCTGTACGCCATGGCCTTCCTGGGGAGCACGCCGATAGGTGCCCCGCTGGTGGGCGCCATCGCCCAGTGGTCCAATCCGCGTGTCTCCATGGCGGTGGGTGGCATGGCCACCGTGCTGGCCGCCGGGGTGCTGTCGTGGCGCCACCTGGCCGGCCGGAGTGACACCCGGGTGCCGAGTGACGATGTTTCCCGGGCGGCAGAGGCCCGAGCCGTCATCGAGGTCGAGTCCACCATCGCCCGACCTGCGTAGCCGGCCGGACCGGGGTGGCGGGGCGCGGCCGGGTCAGCCGGCCGCGGCGGCCGTCGGCTTCGGCTCCTTCGGGAGGCCGAGCACCCGTTCGCCGACGATGTTGCGCTGGATCTCCGCGGTTCCGCCCCAGATGGTCTCCGAGCGGGAGAAGAAGAACAACGACTGCAGCTCGCTGACCGGGTAGTCGTTGCGACCCCGATGCACCCGTTCGTCCCGCAGGTCGTCGCTCGAGCCGGTGAGAATTTGGGCGTCGGGGCCGAGGATGTCCATGGCCAGGTTGAGGGTGTCCCGATGGAATTCGGACCAGAACATCTTGTTGCAGGCGCCGAGTGCGGCCATGTGGTGAGTGCCGTTCAGCGAGTCGGTCAACGAGCGGAACCCGTTGATCTCCATGATCTTCACCTTCGACCAGGCGGTGGCCAGCCGTTGGCGGATGAGGGGATCGGCGTTCTGTCCGTTCTTCCTGGCCGCGTCGATGATCTGGTCGAGCTCCTTGAGGAAACGGCGGTGACCGGTGGTGGCCGACGACCCTCGTTCGAACCCCAGAGTGGTCATCGCCACCTTCCAGCCGTTGTTCACCCCGCCGACGACGTTGTCCTTGGGGCAGCGGGCGTTGGTGAAGAAGACCTCGTTGAAATCGGCGCTGCCGTCGACCTGCTCGATGGGGCGGACCTCGATGCCCGGTTGCTTCATCGGCACCAGCAGGTAGGAAATGCCGGCGTGCTTGGGCGCATCCGGATCGGTGCGAGCCAGCAAGAAGATGTAGTCGGCGAACTGGGCCTGGGTGGTCCAGACTTTCTGGCCGTTGATGACCCATTCGTCGCCGTCGAGCTCGGCCCGGGTCTTCAACGAGGCAAGGTCGCTCCCGGCGTCGGGCTCACTGAACCCCTGGCACCAGGAGATGGTCCCGTTGAGGATCCGGGGGATGAACTGTTGTTTCTGTTCTTCTGACGCCCACTGAAGGATGGTCGGGCCAACCAGGGTATCGCCGAAGAAGTCGGCCCGGAGGGGGGCCTGAGCCCGGGCGAATTCCTCGTTCAGCACCACCGACTCCATCAGGGTGAGCCCCTTGCCCCCGTACTCCTTCGGCCACGATGCGCAGATCCACCCACCGTCGAACAGCTTCCGGGTCCAGGCCTGGTTGAACGCCTTCTTCTCTTCCGGCGACATCGAGAATCCCGGCGTTCCCCAGTCGTCGGGGAGATGCTCCACCAACCAGGCCCGGATCTCGGCCCGGAACGGCTCCGTTTCCTTCGGGTAGTCAAGATCCATGCACCCGACACTACCTGGCTGGTTCGAGCCGATTCCGAGTCCGATCACTCCTGACCGGCGGCGCCCATCGCCCGCCCGCCACGGGCCCGGGGGACCGATGGCGGCCGCCGCCGGGGCCGGTCGACCCGGTCATTGGCCAGGTCAGGTGACACGGTTTGCGCGGAAGTGCCGGGGCGGGGGAGGCTTGCCCCCTTATGTGCTCATATGCAGGGGGATCTTGTGCGTAGGTTCGGCCGTCGCCGCGCCAAGGTGAAGGGGCCGAAGCGGCCGCCTCCGGTTCCCGAGCGGATTCCGGCTCGGCCCCCCGGCCCCGGCGGCCTGCGGATCGCCTTCCTGGTCTACCGCGGGAATCCCCGGTGCGGCGGCCAAGGCGTCTATACCCGCCATCTGGCCCGTGAGCTGGTGGCGCTCGGCCACTCGGTCGAGGTGTTCGCCGGCCAACCCTGGCCGGAGGTGGACGAGGGGGTCGGTTTCACCCCGGTTCCCAGTCTGGACCTGTACCGGGATCCCGACCCGTTCCGGATCCCCAAGCCTCGCGAGTTCCATACCGCCATCGACGCGCTCGAGTTCGCGGTGATGTGCACGGCCGGATTTCCCGAGCCGTGGACGTTCAGCCTTCGGGCCCGTCGGTTGCTGGCCGCCCGCCGCCACGAATTCGATCTGATCCACGACAACCAGTGTCTGGGCACAGGAATGCTGGGGATGATTGATGACGGGTGGCCGTTGCTCACCACCCTCCACCATCCGATCACCGTTGATCGCCAGCTGGCCCTCAGCCATGCCACCAACCCCTGGCAGCGCTTCACCCAGCGCCGCTGGTTCGGATTTCTCCGGATGCAGGTGCGGGTGGCCCGGTCCCTGCCGCGAGTGGTGACGGTTTCGGAGTCGTCCAAGACCGACATCGGTGCGCAGTTGGGAGTGGCCACCGAGCGGATGACGGTGGTCCCGGTGGGAGTCGACCATTCGGTGTTTCGCCCCCGTCCGGAGCTGGCCCCGGTCCCCGGTCGGATCATGGTCACGTCATCGTCCGACGTCCCCATGAAGGGACTGGTGCCGCTGTTGGAAGCGGTGGCCAAGCTCCGGACGGAGCGGGAGGTCGAGCTGGTGGTGGTGGGCAACCCCCGGGCCGAGGGCCGGGTGGCCCGGGCCATCGAGCGGCTCGATCTGGGACCCATCGTGCGATGCGTGTCGGGTATCACCGACGACGAACTGGCATGCAACTATGCCCAGGCACAAGTGGCGGTGGTGCCTTCCCTCTACGAGGGGTTCTCGTTGCCGGCCATCGAGGCCATGGCCTGCGGGGTGGCCCTGGTGGCCACTACCGGGGGGGCCCTTCCCGAAGTGGTGGGAGAGGACGGGGTGACCGGTCTGCTGGTTCCCCCCAACGACCCGGGCGCCTTGGCCGGAGCCATCGGACGGTTGCTCGACGACGAAGAATTGCGGAGCCGGTTGGGTGTCGCCGGGCGTGAGCGGGTGCTCGGTCGGTTTACCTGGAAGGTGACGGCCCTCGGCACCTCAGCCGAGTATCACCGGCTCCTCAGCGACCTTGGTGCATCTTCGAGTGAGGTGACCGAGCCGGTGACGACACCAGTGGAGACCTCGACATGCTGACCGTTGACTACAGGAAACTCGGCTTGCAGGCCGGCGACCGGCTTCTCGATCTGGGCTGTGGGTTCGGCCGCCATGCCTACCAGGCGGCCCGGCTCGGGGCCCAGGTGGTGGCCTTCGACGCCGGCGCCGACGAGGTCCGCAACGTGCTGGACACCTTCGGGGCGATGGCCGACGCCGGGGAGCTCGACGCGGTGACCAGCCGGGTCGGCTCCGTCCAGGGCGACGCCCTGGAGCTCCCGTTTGCCGATGGCTGCTTCGACCGGGTGATCGCCTCCGAGATCCTCGAGCACATCCCCGACGACGAAACGGCCATGGCCGAATTGGCCCGGGTGTTGCGCCCCGGCGGGTCGATGGCGGTCACCGTGCCCCGGTGCGGGCCGGAATTCGTCAACTGGGCCCTCTCCGACGAATACCACAACGTCCCCGGGGGCCACATCCGCATCTACCGGCACCCCGAGCTCACCCGACGCCTGGAATCGACCGGGTTGACCGAGGTCGGCAGCCACCACGCCCACGGGCTGCACTCACCCTACTGGTGGCTCCGTTGCCTGGTCGGTCCGTCCAACGATGACCATCCGGCCGTCGCCGCCTACCACCGGTTGTTGGCCTGGGACATCGTCAAGGCGCCGAAAGTGACCCGGTATGCGGAGCGGGTCCTCAACCCGCTGATGGGCAAGAGCCTGGTCGTGTACCTGGACAAGCCGAGCGGGGCAGGCGGGCATTCAGGTGACCGCCCGACCGGCGCCATCACCCGGTTCGCCGCCGACGCCAGCCCGTCGGGCACGTCATCGACCCTGAGGCCATCGTCGGTATCCGACGTCGAGGCGGAGACAGGTGTCGGGGCATGAGGTCGATCCCCGAAGTCCCGGGCATCCTCAGCCGCGCCGACGTGGTGCGGACCGCCCAGTCGATCGCCGACCTCCAGCTCGACGACGGGATGATCCCGTGGTTTCCCGGCGGTCACTGCGACCCCTGGAACCATGTGGAGGCGGCCATGGCCCTGACCGCCTGCGGCTTCGACACCGAGGCCGACCGGGCCTACCAGTGGCTGGTCGATTCCCAGCTTCCCGACGGCAGCTGGTTCAACTACTACGTGGCCAGCGGGGTGAAGGATGCCCGCCTCGATACCAATGTCTGCGCCTACCTGGCTACCGGTGCCTGGCATCGATACATCTCCACCGGCGACATCGAGGGACTCGAAGCGCTGTGGCCGTCGGTCGAAGCCGGGGTGGACTTCGTCTTGCGCTGGCGGCGCAACGACGGCGCCATCCGCTGGTCCTTGGACGCCTCGGGGTTTGCCGAGGAGTACGCGCTGCTCACCGGCTCCTCGTCGATCTACCACAGCCTGCGCTGTGCCATCGCCTGCGCCGAGCGACTCGGCCATGAACGACCGGACTGGGAGTTCGCCGCCGGCCGGCTCGCCCATGCCATCGCCTACAACCCGTCGGCGTTCGCTCCCAAGGTCGAGTTCGCCATGGACTGGTACTACCCGGTGCTGTCGGGAGCGCTGACCGGGGAGGCGGCCCGGTGTTGCATCGAGGCGTCCTGGTCCACCTTCGTGATGGAGGGTTTCGGCGTCCGGTGCGTGTCGACCGGAGAATGGGTCACCGCCGCCGAAACGGCCGAGTGCGTTCTGGCCCTGGACGCGCTGGGCATGGATGATGCCGCCCGGAGGCTCCTCACCTGGGTCCAGGCCCTCCGAAACGAGGACGGCTCCTACTGGACAGGGATGGTCTATCCCGAAGAGGCGACGTTCCCTCCGCTCGAACGCTCGACCTACACCGCGGGGGCCATCATCCTGGCTGCCGACGCTCTCAGCCGGACCACCTTGGCGTCGGGGCTGTTCCGGGGCGAGGGTCTGCCGACCCACCTCGACCTCACCGAGCCGGCACCCGAGGCCCCGGTCGAACCGGCATATCCCTCGGCCGGATCGGGGTTGGGTTCCTGACCTCGGGTCAGCCCGTCAAGATCCAGCTTGGCCTTCTCCGAGGAGGCGCGCCTTTTGGGCGGCGAATTCCTGGTCACCGACCACCCCGTGGTCGTGCTGGGTGGCCAGCTTGGTGAGCGGGTCCACCGGATCCTGACCCGGCGAGGGAGCCGCGGTCGAGCCGACGCCGAGCACCCTCGCTCCCGGGATGGCCGCCACCAGGTCGGCGGCGCTCACCGAGTTGGGGTCGCGGATCCTCTGCTGTAACAGTGCGGCGACGGTCGCCGGATCGGTGCCCGCATGCCGACTGGCGATCTGCCGGGCGATGCCGTCCGCCGCACCGCATTGGCTGTGGTCGATGGCCAGTTGGCTGTGGTCGTTCGGGTCGTCGAGCACGGTGAACCTCCGTCCCGGTTGGGCCACGTCGAGCTGGCCGAGCCAGGTGTGCACCTCGGCCTCGAAGGCGGGCCGGCCCGGGGCTCCACCCGCAAGCGGAGGGTCCAGGACCGTTGGGCGCTTTCGACCAGCTGGGGGTTGCCGGACGTCTTCACCCGATGGCCTTCCGTGGCCCCGAGGACCTCGGCCGGAGCGCTCCCGCCCTCGTCCCGGAGTTTCCGCTCGTGATGGGTCGACTGGCCGAACGCCGCACCTCCTCGGGACACTGCGAAACATGGGAACAGATGGCCGACCACTGCACCGGCGAAGGCCGTTCCGGCGAAGGCCGTTCCGGCGAAGGCCGTCCCCGAGCAGTCGCTCGGCGTCGAGGCTCGCGGCGCGTTTGCCTTCCGAGACAGATAAATTGACTGGGTGCTGTTGGTACTGCTGGTCGTCTTGATCGCGCTGTTCATCGTCTTCCCGATCATCGGGCTGGCGATCGGCACCATCATCAGCTCGATCGTCGTCGGGCTGATCATCGGGGCACTCGGGCGCCTGGTCATCCCCGGACGTCAGGCCATCGGACTGCTGGCCACCGTGATGCTCGGTCTCATCGGCTCCATCGTCGGCGGCTTCATCGGCCGACACGTCTTCCACATCGGCGGCCTGAGCCTCTTGCTCGAGATCGGCGTTGCCGCCTTCGCCGTCGCGCTCTACGCCGCCCGGCCCGGGCAGAAGCGCTCCCTCGGATCCTCGGGCTACCCCACGGACCGCCTCGACCACTGGCGGTAGCGCACCGCGGGAAGTCAGCGCGGCCGACGAACCCGCTGGACCACTCGTAGAGAGCCGCACTCACCGTCCTCGATGAACTCCCCGGAGTCGAGGGCGGCCCGCCACAGCTCATAGGGAGGGCGGCCGCCATCGGCGGGGTCGGGAAAGACGTCGTGGATGGCCAGCCAGCCACCGGGGGCGACATGAGGTGACCAACCCCGGAAATCGGCCCAGGCCGGCTCGGTCCCGTGGCCGCCATCGATGAAACAGAAAGCCAACGGGGTCGACCACCGGGAGGCAATGGTGGGTGAGTCGCCCACCAGTCCGATCACCGATGGCTCGAGTTCGGCGCCGACGATGGTCCGGCGCCAGTGGGGGAGGGTATCGATACGACCGGTGCGGGCATCCACCAGTGTGCTGTCGTGGTGCTCCCAGCCCGCCTGGTTCTCCTCCGATCCGTGGTGGTGGTCGAGACTGAACAGCACCGAGCCTGTCTCTTCGGCGGCGGCGCCGAGATAGACGGTTGATTTCCCACACCACGCCCCGATCTCGACGAAGGTGGCGCCGGCGAAGCTGGCTCCGGCTCGCCGGGCGGCGCCATGGAGGGCCTCACCCTCGTCGTCGGGCATGAAGCCGGTGGCCTCCCGGGCCAGCCCAAAGAGGTGCCGGCGGCGCCCATCGGCCGGGGTCGGTCCGCCGCCGGAGGGGGAGGTGATGGTTGCGTCCATCCGTTCAGCCTGGCACGTCGTCGGGGGCCGGCCCGACGATCGGATCAGCCGCGGACCAGGGTGACGAGGGTGTAGACCGCAAATCCGGCCAGCACCACCCCCCCGGCCTTGCGGATGATGGCGACCGGCAGGACCCGGAGCAGGGCCTTGCCCCCGAAAGCGGCCAGGGCGGCGGCCGCGGCCAGCCCGGCCAGGGCCCCGACGAAGACCGAGACGGCCGAGTGGTACTTGGCGGCCAGATTGGCGGTGAGGATCTGCGTCAGGTCCCCGAACTCGCCGACCAGGATCACCAGGAACGCGGCGCCGATGGTTCGCATTCCCTGCCGCGCCCGCTCGGCTTCCCTTGCTCCCTCTTCTTCCTGCTCCTTTTCGGGGACGAAGAACAGATAGGCGGCGCCGGCGGCGAACAGCGCGGTGGTCACGCCTTCGACCCAGCGATGGGGAAGGAGCTGGAGGAGTCGCCCCACCGCCACCGCCACCGTCACGTGGACGGCGAAGGCGAGGACGGCTCCGATCCAGACAGTCAGTGGCCGGTAGCGGCTCCCCATGATGAGGATGGCGATCATCGTCTTGTCGGGGAGCTCGGCCAACATGATGAGGACGAGCACCGTGAGGGTGATACTGAGGTTCACCGGCCCAGGCTACGGAAGCCAAGGAGCCCCCGCGGGCAGAGGAAGCGAAGGAAGAGCCGGAACCGGCCGGGCCGACCTATCATGGGCGCTCCGTGACCGACTGCTGATGAGAGGCTGGGCGACAGCGATGTACGACGCCATTGTTGTAGGCACTGACGGTTCGACGACGGCAACCCTGGCCGTTCGGAAGGCCGCCGAGCTGGCGGCCACCCAACCCACGTCCCGGCTGCACCTGGTCAGCGCCTACCGTCCGGTCTCCGCCGGCCGTCTGGAGAGTGAGCGTCAGGAGATCCCCTCCGAGCTCGGATGGAAAGTGAGCCCCAGCGAGGACGCCGACGAGATTCTGCAGCGCGGAAGGGAAATCGCCACCGAGAGCGGCGCCACCGACGTGCGGGTCCACGCTCTCGATGTGCCGGCTGCTGATGCCATCCTCGACGTGGCCTCCGACGTCGGCGCCGGGCTGATTGTGGTCGGGAACCAGGGCATGACCGGGGCCAAGCGGTACCTGCTCGGAAGCGTGCCCAACCGGATCGCCCACCACGCGGACTGCGACGTGTTGATCGTCAACACCAGCAGTGCCTGACCGGCGCTCGGGCGCCTGACCCCGGCGCCTCGGCGACGGGTCAGCCCTCGGGCAGATCGGGAGCGATGGTCTTAGAGTAAGAACGTGGGGCGGTAACAGGGGGCGCCATGGCGAAGTACCTGCTCGAAGTGAACTACACGCTCGATGAGGTCAGGGAGGTCAGATCTGCCGGGGGCTCGGCTCGGCTCGCCGCCGCCACCGAGCTGGTCGAAGGACTGGGGGGCACGATCGAGTCCTTCTACTTTGCCTTCGGAGACACCGACGTCCACATCATCGCCGACCTGCCCGACAACGCGGCGGCGGCGGCGGCGTCGCTGGCGGTGAGCGCAGGGGGAGGCTCCAACGCCCGGATCGTGGTGCTGCTCACCCCGGCGGAACTGGACGCCGCTGCCGACAGACAGACCACCTACCGCCCGCCGAACGACTGAACAGCCGAGCGAACTGAACATCGGTCTCTCCCGCCTCGCCGGACGGATCAGTCGGCGAGCGGCCCCAGCGTCTCTGCGAACGTGGCAGCCAGCCGAGGGCCTTCCCGCTGGGCGAAGGCGACGTTGACGGCCAGTCGCTCCAGGATCTGCTCGACGGACTTGCCGCCGGCCGGGAGCGGGTGGCTCTCGATGAACTCGGTCACCTCGGCGGCCAGGGAGGGCGGGTTGCACAGCCCCCGGACCCCGTCGAGCAGGCGGGGCATGATGTTGGACGGGAACTTGGCCACCATGGCCTCCCACTCCTGGGTCACCCGCGGCCAGATGGCCGGACCGGTCGTCCGGTTGGCCACCAACGATTGGATCACGAACGGTGCGTTCTGGGTGCGGACCTCGCTCATGGCCAGGTCGAAGGTCCGATCGGCCAGCTGGGGGTCGTCGAAGGAGGCCAGCGCGTAGAGGTACCGGTTCTCCTCCTGCGGGGTGGATGGGTTCCGGTAACGGGCCAGGAAGGACTCGAACTCGGCCGGCCCGCCGGTGGTGGCCACGATGTCCAGGATGGTCGACTCGGTGTCGGGATGGAGGGGCTCCTCAGGGGCGGCGGCGAAGCGCCGGGTGGCCTCGGTCCGGACCACCTGGTCGGCCCCGATGGTCCCGAGGGTGCGGAGTACCGATGCCCGGAGGGACGGGGTCCGCTCCGAGTCGTCGGGGCGCGGGTCCCAGCCGAGCTCAGTGGCCAGCGGGCCCAGCAGGGTGCGGACCGCTCGCTGGAGGGTGGGACGATCCGCCTCGGGGATCACCCGGTCGGCCAGGCCCAGGGCGCCGAGGACCACCGACCAGACGCTCGGATCCCGCTCACCCGAGGTGGCCAGGGCGCCGGCCAGGCGGAGGAGATCGGGGAACGGCCCCTGCCCGGAGAGGGCGGCGGCCCAGGCATCGGAGACCAGGTTGTACCGCTCCAGCGGGGCCAGGTCGGACATTTCGGCAGCCAGCTGCTCCACGGTGGCCGTCGGGTACGACACTCGGTAGAAGCCGGACCCCCCGGCGTTGACCAGCCGGCCGTCGACGGTCCCGGCCCTGGCGCTGCCGGTCCCGTCGAGGAGGACCGGCACCGGGTCGGGGTGGGCATCCTGCAGCGAGCGCAACACCACCGGGACCTTCCAGGCCGAGCCGATCGCCCCCCCGGGGTCGCCACGGTAGGAGAAGGGCGCCTGGGTGAGGCTCCCGTCCTCGGCCACCCGGACCAGGGGATAGCCGCCCTGATTGATCCAGGTGTCCATGATGTCGCGCACCGGCCGCCCGCTCGAGCGTTCGAGAGCGTCCCACAGGTCGGCGGTCTCGGTGTTCCCGTGGCGGTGGGTGGTCAGGTAGTCGCGGATGCCATCCCGGAAGACGTCGGGGCCCACGAATTGCTCGAGCATCCGGAGCACGCTCCCGCCCTTTTGATAGGTGAGGACGTCGAACATGCCCTGGGCCTCTTCCGGTCTCCCGACCGGGAACTCCACCGGCCGGGTGGAGTGGAGGCCGTCGACGGCCATGGCCGCCTCCCGCTCGACCCCGAAGCTCACCCAGCGTTGCCACTCGGGCCGGAAGGCATCGACGGCCAGCACCTCCATGAAGGTGGCGAACGCCTCGTTCAGCCAGATCCCGTTCCACCACTTCATGGTGACGAGGTCCCCGAACCACATGTGGGCGATCTCGTGGCAGACCACATCCGCCACCCGCTCGAGCTCGGTGCGGGCCGCCTGGGCCGGGTCGACCAGCAGGACCGACTCCCGGAAGGTCACGCACCCCAGGTTCTCCATGGCCCCGAAGGCGAAGTCGGGAATGGCCACCAGGTCGAGCTTGTCGGCCGGATAGGGGATGCCGAAGTAGTCGGTGAAGAACCGGAGGGCGTGGGCGCCGACCTCCAGGGCGAACGGGGTCAGGTGGGCCTTCCCCGGCGGGTGGACGATGCGGAGCGGCACCCCGTCCACGTCGGTCGGCGCGGTGGCCACCAGGGGGCCGACGATGAATGCGACCAGGTAGGTGGACATCACCATGGTGGGGGCGAAGGTGACCCGCTTCTTGTTGCCGGGAGCGGGCGTTTCCTCGACGACCGGCCCGTTGGAGTAGGCGGCCAGGCTCTCGTCGACCACCAGGGTCACCTCGAAGACGGCCTTGCGGTCGGGCTCGTCCCAGCACGGGAAGGCCCGGCGGGCGTCGGTGGCTTCCATCTGGGTGGTGGCGATCAGGTGTTCGTTGCCGTCGTCGTCGGTGAAGGTGGACCGGTAGAAGCCGTGGAGCTTGTCATTGAGGATCCCGGTGAATGCGAGGTGCAGGGAGCCGGGCCCGGGCGTGAGGGTTTCGGGGAAGGTAAGGGTGGCCCGTTCCTCCTCCTCGTCGAGGTCAACCCTGGTGGCGGTCAGGGTGCGTCCGCCACCAGGGCCGCCCTCGGTCAGTTCGGCGGAGGTGATGTCGAGCTCGGCCGCGTTGAGGGTGATGGTGCCGACGGCCTCGAGAACGGTCAGCTCGATCTCCGCCGTGCCGGCGAAGGTCGCCGCTTCGAGGTCCGGGGTCAGCTCCAGCCGGTACCGGTGGGGGACGACGGTCGTGGCCAGACGGTAGGTGGACGGATCGGTCGGGTCATCTGTCGTAGTGCTCATTGCGGGCAGGCTACCGTCGCACCGTGGACAACGAACACGACAACAACCCGACCCTCGATGTGGTGGCCGTCGGCAACGCCTTGGTCGACGTACTGGCACCGGTCAAGGATGCCGATCTCGAAAAGCTCGGACTGGTGAAGGGCACCATGGCCCTGGTGGACCTGGCCCGGTCGGAGGCCATCTACGCCACCCTGGGCCCGACCACCGAGGCATCAGGGGGTTCGGCCGCCAACACCGTGGCCGGGGCGGCCGCCCTGGGCGGCCGGGCAGCGTTCATCGGCCGGGTCGCCGATGACGCGCTGGGGCAGGCCTTCACCCACGACATCCGCTCCATCGGGGTGGCGTTCGACCCGACGCCGACCCAGGCGGTGCCCGGGAGCGCGGTGACCGGACACTGCCTGGTGCTGGTGACCGACGACGCCGAGCGCACCATGGCCACCCACCTGGGGGTGGCGTCCGACTTCGGGCCCGAGGACCTGGCCAGCGCCCGGGCTCATCTGTCGTCGGCCAGCCTGCTCTACCTGGAGGGCTACCTCTGGGACCAGCCGGCGGCCAAGGCGGGGATGCGCGAGGCGATGGACATCGCCCATGCCGATGATGCCGCGGTGGCGCTCAGCCTGTCCGACCCGTTCTGCGTGCAGAGCCACCAGGCCGAATTCCTCGAGCTGCTCGCCGGCGACCTGGAGATGCTGTTTGCCAACGAGGACGAGATCATGCTCTTGTTCGGGGCGGCCGACTTCGATGCCGCCGTCGAGGCGGTGGCCGAGACCGGGGTCCTGGCCGTGCTCACCCGGGGTGCGCGGGGATCGGTGGTGGTCACCCCGTCGGGGACGATCGCCATCCCGGCCGAGCCGGTCGAGTCGGTGGTGGACACCACCGGGGCCGGCGACCTGTTCGCCGCCGGGTTCCTCTACGGGATCACCAACGGGTTGTCGCCGGAGGACTCCGCCCGCCTGGGCGGGGTGTGCGCAGCGGAGATCATCTCCCACGTCGGTGCCCGGCCGTGGGCCGACCTCCGGGAGTTGGCAACTGCGGCCGGTCTGTTCAGCTGACCTGACCGTAGATCCACCGGCTGGTGTGTTTTCATATCCGTAACGAGTATGAATCAAGGAGTCTTCATGTACCGCTTCGGCCCCCATCATGCCCATCATCCGGTTCTCGGCATCATCTTCCTGGTGCTGATCGCCGCCCTGGTGGTCCTCGGAGTCATCGCACTGGTGCGGTGGCGGAGGCATCCGCATGGCGGCATTGCCCCGTCGTTGGCGGGGATGCCGTCAGGGTCGCCGCCCGGGACCCCGCCGTGGACGGGAACCGATTCGGCGCTGAGTGAGTTGCGAATCCGTTATGCCCGGGGCGAGATCAGCAGCGAGGAGTTTTGGCAGCGAGCCAGCGTGCTCGGCTACCCGCCCTCGTCAGGCTCGGCCCCCGCCGGGCCATCTTCGGGGGGTCCCCCTTCGGCGCCGGCTCCGTAACCGCGGGCAGGGCTGATCGCTCCGGTCGACTGCCGGCTTCAGTCGCTCGGGGTCTCCACCGGCCGGAAGGTGAAGGGGAGGTCGCCGATGCGCACCAGTACCGACGCCACCGCCCGCCCCAGAGGGGCCAGCGCCTCGTCGAGTGTGGTCGGATCCTCCAGGATGGACTCCTCCAGTGGGCAGGAGCCCTCGTAGGAGACCTCGATGGCGAATTCCGGGCCGCCCGGTCCGTTGGGCAGCACCTGCTCGACGGTGGTGGCGCCCCGGTGCAGCGGCTCGTCCCCGATCACCGGGAGCTGGTCGGGCAGGACGTCGAGGAGCAGATCCGGCTCGGGGGCCGCCTCCAGCCCTTGGACCCGGAAGGCGATCTCCACCAACAACTCGGGGAGCTCGTCGGCATCATCGTCGATGGACCAACTGCGGTAGGCGGTTTGGCTCCAGGTGGGCCAGTCGAAGCTGGTGTCGACCCGGATGCGAGCCGGGCGCGGCTCGCCGGGAAGGCTGTGGGACGTCTCGAAGCTGACATCACCGAGGAACACGTCGACCTGAAACCGCTCCTCGACGGCTTGACGCTGCAGGAGCGCCGCCTCGAACGATCGGCGGTGAGAAGTGACAACTTGGGCAAAGACATGGTCGAGCATGGCGGGGCAGAGGCTACCGTTCTTCCGTGGACGCCTCCCCTCACCCCGGCCGGCGATCCGACTGGCTGGACCGTCGGGTCATCGCCTACGCCCATCAGGGTGGTGCCTGGGAAGCTCCGTCGTCGACCTTGTACGCCATCCGGTCGGCGTTGGACGCGGGGGCGACCGGCATCGAGCTCGACGTGCATGCCACCGCCGACGGCCACCTGGTGGTCAGCCACGACCCCACCGTCGACCGCACCACCAACGGCTCGGGGAACTTTGTCGACCTGACGCTGGCCGAGGTGCGGGCGTTGGACAATGCCTACTGGTGGGCACCCGGCGCCGATGTGTCTCCCGGATTGGACCCGGATAGCTATCCGTTCCGGGGGCGGGCTCCCGGGGATCATGATTTCCGGGTCGCCACCCTGGACGAGGTGCTCGAGGCGTTCCCCGGGGTGGTGCTCAACCTCGACATCAAACAGACGGCCCCGGAGGTCGCCCCCTACGAAGAGGCGTTGGCCGCGGTGCTGAAGAGCCACGGGAGGCAGGACGACGTGATCGTGGCATCGTTCCTCGACCGGGCCACCGACGCCTTCTCGTCATTCGCTCCCGACATACCGACCTCGGCCGGCACCGCGGCGGTGGCCCTCTTCTACCAAGCGGTGAGGTCGGGTGAGGATCCGCCACCGATGCGCCACGTCGCCTTGCAGGTTCCTGCCACCCACGCGGGGGTGACGCTGGTCGATGCATCGTTCATCGACGCCGCCCACCGGGCGGGCATGGCGGTCCATGTCTGGACCATCGACGAAGAGACCGAGATGCAGCGGCTGTGTGCCCTGGGGGTCGATGGCATCATCACCGATCTGCCCACCACCCTGGTCGACGTGCTCGACGCCCGTTCTGCATCTTGGCGACCGGGGACGGACGCCTCGTGACGATCCGGGCGATCCGGTTTGGCCGGGCGATCCGGTTCAGCCAGGCCGGCGAGGTGGGCCGGGCCGGCGAGGTGGGCCGGGAGGGCTCAGCCCCGACCGCAGTTCGGCTTCTTGCCGTGGTTGGCCTTCTTTTTGGCGCGCAGCTTGCGTTTGTTGGTTCGTTTGGACACAGTTTGACGATGCTAGTCGGGATTGCCGCCCCCGGGCCAACGGCGGGCCGGCCATGACCTGGCTGCTGCGGGATGGAGACGTGTTGGCCACCGCGGAAGTCGCATCCAGCTTCGGCCAGCGGTCCAAGGGTCTGCTCGGGCGGACCAGTTACGAAGGGGCGATGGTGCTGCCCCATACCCGGGCCGTGCACACCCTGGGGATGCGATTCGGTATCGACGTGGCCTTCTGCGACAAGGAGATGATGGTGCTCGATGTCATCACCCTGGTGCCCTGGAGAATGTCGGTGCCCCGTCGGCGGGGTCGGTCGGTGATCGAGGCCCAGTCCGGGGCGTTCGAGCGTTGGGGGCTCCGGGTCGGCGACCGCCTGGAGATCCGGTGACCATCGACCCCGACGTCCTCGAAGAGTTGGAGGGCTGGGCCGATGACCCCGAATCCAACGGCGGCGCCGATTCCGGGGAGGGCGAACTGGTCCTGGTGGGCACCCCGATCGGCAACCTGGGTGACCTGTCGCCCCGGGCCGTCACCGTGCTGTCCGCCGCCGACGTCATCTACTGCGAGGACACCCGGCACTCGCGCAAACTTCTGACCCATGCCGGGATCAGCGGGGTGAGGCTCCGCTCCCTCCACCAACACAACGAGGACGATCGGATCGATGAGGTGATCGGGTCGGTGGCCGGCGGCAGGACCGTCGCCGTGGTCAGTGATGCGGGGATGCCAGGGATCTCCGACCCCGGAAGCCGGGTGGTGGCGGCGGCGGCCAACGCCGGGCTCAAGATCTCGGTCATCCCCGGACCTTCGGCCGGGCTGGCCGCCCTGGTGACCAGTGGGTTGCCCACCGATCGATTCTGTTTCGACGGCTTCCTACCCCGCTCGGGCCAGGAACGACGCCATCGGTTGGCGGCTCTGGCCGAGGAGACCCGGACCACTGTGCTGTTCGAGGCACCGGGTCGGCTGGCCGCCACGCTTGCCGACCTGGCCCGGGAGCTCGGTGACGACCGGCAGGTGGTGGTGGCCCGCGAGCTGACCAAACTCCACGAGCAGATCTGGCGGGGCACGGCTGCGGGCGCGGCCACCTGGGCGTCGTCGGCGCCGGTGAGGGGCGAAGTGGTGATCGTGGTGGCCGGGACTACGGAAAGGCCAGCGGCCGAGGTGGAGGATGGGCGACTGCAGGCGGCCCTGGAGGTCCACCTGGCCCGGGGGGAGCGAACCCGTGGGGCGGTCGATGCAGTGGCGGCAGAGTTCGGAGTCGCCCGCCGGCGGGTGTACGACCTGGCCCTCACCGCCCGGAATGACACCTCGACGCCTGGCGTTCAACACGGAGAAGGGGAGGATAGAGATGTTCGGACGAAGTGAGATGGATGAGACCCAGGCGCCGCGAATCGGGGCCCACGAGGTTCCCGAAGGTATGGACCGGGCCGCCTTTGCCGCCGGTTGCTTCTGGGGGGTGGAGGAGTTCTTCCGCGCCATTCCCGGGGTGGTCGATGCCATCTCCGGTTACGAGGGCGGCGAGGTCGACCATCCCACCTATGAACAGGTGTGTTCGGGCCGCACCGGGCACGCCGAGGCGGTGCTGGTGACCTTCGACCCGAACCAGGTGTCCTTCGAGACCCTCCTCGAGGAGTTCTGGCGTCATCATGACCCCACCACCCTCAACCGGCAGGGGCCCGATCACGGAACCCAGTACCGTTCGGCCGTCTTCACTCGCAACGAGGCACAGGAGAAGGCGGCCAGGGCCTCGCTCGATGAGTACCAGGCCCGTTTCCAGCGTCCCATCGTGACCGAGGTGACCCCGGCCACGACCTTCTGGCCGGCCGAGGAATACCACCAGCGCTTCACCGAGCGGACCGGCCGCGGCGGGTGCCACGTGGCCAACTGGTGACGCACTAGCTGGTAACGCGGTCGGGGGTCGAGGGCGGGATCGGTACGCTACTGGACAGTGTCCCGCTACTACATCACCACGCCCATCTATTACGTCAACGACGCGCCCCACGTCGGCCACGCCTACGCCACCGTCAATGCCGACGCGCTGGCCAGGTGGCACCGCCTGATCGGCGATGACGTCTTCTTCCTCACCGGAACCGACGAGCACGGCCAGAAAGTGGCCCGCGCCGCCGAGGAGCATGGGGTCACCCCCCATGAGTGGACGGGTCAACTTGCCCCCCGCTTCGAGGCGGCGTGGGCCGAGCTCAACATCTCCAACGACGACTTCATCCGGACCACCGAGCCCCGTCACCACCTGGCGGTGCAGCAATTCCTGGGCAAGATCTACGAGAACGGGTGGATCGTCAAGGACACCTACCGCGGCCTCTACTGCGTCTCGTGCGAGCAGTACTACAACGAGGACGAGCTGGTCAACGGCCAGTTCTGCCCCGTCCACCTGACCCCGGTGGAGCTGCTGGAGGAGGACAACTACTTCTTCCGGCTCAGTGCCTTCGAGTCGCGGCTGATCGAGTGGTACGAGAAGAGCCCGGAGGCGGTGATCCCCGAGTCGAAGCGCAACGAGGCGCTCAGCTTCATCAAAGGAGGACTCCGGGACATCTCCATCACCCGCACCTCCATCGACTGGGGGGTCCCGGTCCCCTGGGACCTGGCGCACGTTTTCTACGTCTGGTACGACGCGCTGGTCAACTACCTGACCCCCATCGGGTACGGACAGGACCAAGCGCGCTTCGAGCAATGGTGGCCGGCGGTCCACCATCTGATCGGCAAGGAGATCATCCGGTTCCACTGCGTGTGGTGGCCGGCCATGTGCATGGCCGCCGGAATCGACCCGCCCGCCCACGTCCAGGTGCACGGTTGGCTGTTGGTCAGCGGCCAGAAGATGTCGAAGTCCAGCCTCAACAAGATCACACCGGATGAGCTCATCGCCGATTTCGGCGTCGACCCGCTGCGTTACCACCTGCTGCGGGACACCCCGTTGGGATCGGACGGCGAATTCTCGGCCGAGGGGATCACCACCCGTTACAACGCCGACCTGGCCAACAACCTGGGAAACCTGGTGTCCAGGGTGGCGACGGTGGTCGGTTCCAAATGCCGGGGAACCGGTCCCGCCCCCGACCCCGGGAGCCGGCTGGCATCGGTGGCCGCCGAGGTGGTGGCCGAGGCGACCGAGGCGTGGAACGCCGGCCAGCCCCACCGGGGCCTCGAGGCAACCTGGCGACTCATCCGGGAGTCCAATGCCGAATTGGAAGCGACCGAGCCCTGGAAGTCCGACCCGGGCCCGGCGGTTGACGCGGTGCTGGGCAACGCGCTCGAGGTGCTTCGCCTGGTGTCGGTGCTGATCGTGCCGGCCATGCCCGCCACCGCCGACGAGATATGGCGACGCATCGGGCTCAGTGGCTCGGCCCTCGAGCAACGGCTGCCGGCGGCGGCGGTCTGGGGTGGCTACCCCGGGGGCCTGGCCGTGGAGAAGGGCACCCCCCTCTTCCCCCGGCGGAAGTGAGCTCCCCACCGGCGGACCCCGAGAGCGCCCCCGGTGGGGAGGTCCGGGACGGCCGGGCCCCTGATGCGGTGGTCGAGTGGTTCGACTCCCACTGCCACCTCCAGACCGAATATCTGGCCGGGGACCAGGGGGAACGAGGAGATCAGGATGGGGCCGACACCCACGCCGAGCCTCATGCCACCCGGCTGGCCGCCGCCGTCGCCCGGGCCTCGGAGGCCGGGGTCACCCGGATGGTCTGCGTGGGAACCGACGCCGTCACCTCCGCCGAGGCGGTGGACCTGGCCCGTGCCATGGCCCGGGCCGACTCGGTGGCCACCGCCGAGGGGATCCAGATGTGGGCCACCATCGGACTGCACCCGCACGACGCCATCAACGGGGTGGAAACACTGGACCCGATCCTGGGGGTGGAGCTTCCGGCTCCGCGACGGGCGAGTGCAGAGGATAAACCGCCGACAATTGTGGTCGCCATAGGAGAGTGTGGACTCGATTATCACTACGATCATTCACCGCGCGACGTGCAGCGGGCGGTGTTCGCCGCGCAGATCGAGTTGGCCCTGCGACACCGGTTGGCACTGGTCGTCCACACCCGAGAAGCGTGGGACGACACCATTGACATCCTCGCAGCCACCGGTGTCCCGGAACGCACCATCATCCACTGTTTCACCGGGGGGACGGACGAGGCCCGCCGATGTCTCGACCTCGGGGCGTCACTTTCGTTCAGTGGAGTGGTGACCTTCAAAACCGCGGTGGAAGTCCGCGGAGCCGCCCAGATCTGCCCGATGGAACGCCTGTTGATCGAGACGGATTCCCCGTTCCTGACCCCGGTTCCCCATCGCGGGTCGCCCAACGAACCGGCCCGGGTACCCCTGGTGGGAGCGACAATTGCGACCGTCAAAGGGGTAAGTAGGGAGCTGGTGGCCGAGGTCTCCACCGGCAACGCCCGGGCCATGTTCGCTTTGTGAATTTTCGCACTAGCTGTTACCGACGGTAACGGTTTTTTGCGATCGCGTTTGATTCCTGCACGCGAACCTGTCTAGCGTCGAGGTTGCGGCCGCTGTCTTGAGCGGTCGTTTTCATTTAAGTCGGCTTGGAGGAGACGGCTTGAATGCGTCCATATACGTCCCCAACCAAGGTGGAGTTCTGAGGACCTCAATCGAACGGAGTGGTCGGCCCGGTGCCGCACTGCTCCTCTGTGGAGCGCTGCTCATCGTGCCGCTCATCGTGATCAAATCCGGTGCCAGTTCGGCGGCGTCCGGACACGGAAGCGACCCGAGCCGCGCCCACGGCAGGTCACAACCGAAGTCGGCGTCGCCCCGACCGGCCGGGTACTTCCCGGCCTGGCAGCTGGCCGCCGATTCCATCAAGTCCAGCGCGGCGGCCGACCCCGGGGTGGGCCAGCCGGTCGCTCCCACCACCACCCCACCCACCACGGCCACCACCTCGGCGCCGACCACCACCTACGTGACGCCGACCACTCGCGCCGCCGTGGTCCAGGCCACCGCCCCGGCCACCTCCCCAGCATCGGTCCAGGTCGCCGCCCCCGCCCCGGCTGCCACCCCCGCTCCCGCTGCCACCCCCGCCCCCGCGGCGCCGGCCCATTCGATGACCGGCATCGTCACCTACTACGACGCCACCCCCGGGACCTGCGCCAGCCCCTTCTTGCCCTTCGGCACGGTGGTGACGATCACCAACCCCGACAATGGGAACACAGTGAGCTGCACGGTGGACGACTATGAAGCCGACACGGCGCGACAGATCGATCTGGCCACTGCCACCTTCGCTCAGCTCGCCCCGCTCTCCCAAGGCGTCATTTCGGATGCCGAGCTGAGCTGGTGACACACTGAGCGAGTGACGTACGGCCGAGCGGACATTCATGCCCTGCTTGAAGCCAATGATCTCCATCCCAGTCGAGCCCTGGGTCAGAACTTCGTGGCCGACGGCAACACCGTGCGGAAGATCGCCCACCTGGCCGGCGTCGGCCCGGGATCCCGGGTGGTGGAGATCGGGGCCGGGCTCGGCTCCCTGACCCTGGCGCTGTCGGAGACCGGCGCGTCGGTGACCGCGGTCGAGATCGACCGGCGGATCGTCCCGGTGTTGCGCTCCCGAGTCGAGCCCCTGGGGGTCAGGGTGGTGGAAGCCGACGCATTGACGGTGGTCTGGCGGGCGCTGCTCGAGGATGCCGGGGCTCCCGGCGACGGCGACGGCGACCACAGCCCAACGCCGGAGCCCACCTGGAACCTGGTGGCCAATCTGCCCTACAACGTGGCCGTCCCCCTGGTGATCCGGGTTCTGGAGGAGGCGCCCCAGGTCAGCTCGTTGCTGATCATGGTCCAGCGAGAGGTGGGGGAGCGGTTGGCGGCACAACCCGGAAGCAAGGCCTACGGTGCGGTGTCGGTGAAGGTTGCCTATTGGGCCCGCGCCTCGGTGGTCGGCCGGGTGCCGGCCTCGGTCTTCATCCCCCGCCCCAAGGTGGAGTCGGTACTGGTTCGCCTCGACCGCCGACCATTTCCGGAAGGCGAGGTGGGGGCGGCGTCGTATGACCGGCTCTTCTCAGTGGTGAGGGCCGGATTCGCCCACCGTCGCAAGATGCTCCGGCGTTCCCTGGACGGGTTGGTACGCCCGGAGGCCTACGCCGACGCCGGTGTCGAGCCGACGGCGCGGGCCGAGGAGCTGGGGTTGGATGATTGGGGGAGACTGGCGTGGTGGGAACCGACCGAGCCGATCGCCTCGTGACCCGGGTTGGCCCCGGACCGGCAGCCGGCGAGGTTGCGGACGAACGGTCCGAGACCGTCGAGATATCGGCCCCGGCCAAGCTGACCCTCTCGCTCCGGGTCACCGGGGCCCGCCCCGATGGGTATCACGAGATCGAATCCGAGATGGTGACCTTGGATCTGGCCGACACACTTTTCATCGGTCCCGGAAACGGGTTGATCATCGAGCCTGGGACGACCTGGTCCGACAGCCGTGGGCGGGGGGTGTCCGAGGGGCCGGGAACCGAAGCGGCGGGGGTGCCGGCCGGGACCGACAACCTGGTCGTCCGAGCGCTGGAGGCTGTCGGGCGCTCCGCCCGGGTCCGGCTGACCAAGAGGATCCCGGTGGGGGCGGGCCTCGGCGGGGGATCCGCCGATGCGGCGGCCATCTTGCGTTGGGCAGGCTGCACCGATCTCGGGGTGGCCGCGGGACTGGGGGCGGACGTCCCCTTCTGTGTCGGCGGTGGGCGGGCTCGGGTGACGGGAATCGGCGAATCGGTGCGCGGCTTGACCCATCAGGCGCGGGAGTTCACCCTTCTGCTGCCACCGTTCGGGATGGACACCGGCGCGGTGTACCGGGCCTGGGATGCAATGCTGCGAGCGGGATCGCTACCGGCGGAGGGATCGTCCGGCAACGACCTCGAGGCGCCGGCTCTCTCGGTCGAACCGCGACTCGCCGTCTGGCGCCAAGCGCTCGCGGCCGCCACCGGGGTGGAACCGCATCTGGCCGGAAGCGGATCGACATGGTTCGTCGATGGTGGACCAGAAACGTACGGGCTCGAGGATCGACCGTCCCTCCAGGTCGGGAAGGCCTCGGCCCGACTGCTGCGGGCCAGGACGGTTCCGGCTATCTAGCGCTGCGACCGGCAACGTTCGCCCGGTCCCGACGGAGTCGAAACCACCGAGCCGTCGCTATGGGTGGATCGCCAGACCGTGCGCTGGCGTGATCCGCCGGAACAGATCAGGATGCCCGTGGCGCTGCCTCAAGGTGTCTCCCCCGTCTCGTTCCCTTGTGGGCCACGCCAAGAGGTGGGAGTCTGGGGCACGCCACGTGGTGGGAGAATTCGTGCTGCTCGCTCCGCGTGGACGAACAATCGGATGGAGTGGATCAATGGCCAAACATTTTGGTTACGCGGTGGACAAGCGGTATCTGGCTGTTCTGTTGCCGTTCG
>Ga0307374_10003988_pt1 | contig 24910 bp, 26 predicted proteins | sample OX3MG_FD_202532 | JGI IMG/M metagenome (GOLD analysis project Ga0307374, IMG submission 202532) | Soil microbial communities from Risofladan, Vaasa, Finland - OX-3 | ecosystem: Environmental > Terrestrial > Soil > Coastal area > Acid sulfate soil | place: Finland: Risofladan, Vaasa | collected... | reverse complement strand
AATTGCGAAGGACAAAGCCGCGCAACAGTAACAAGCCAAACGGCTGGGAATCGTGGTCATTCTGAGGCGATCCGGTGAGGATCGCCGAAGAATCCCTCCGACGCTTTTCGCGAGAACGTTTCGCGAGCGCGGCGACATTGGTTGCGCAGATGGACCCGCACTGCGTCTCCGAGCCGCGCCCTCGCCAGGTCGTTACTCTTTACGTTTAACGTCACCCGTTATAGAATGGGTCGTGTGATCTGCTCTTTCCGTTGCTCCGGCACGGAGCGTCTCTTTCGCCGGGAATCGGTGCGGCGGTTTAAAGCCATTGAGCGCGTGGCACGGCGAAAACTGGACCAGATACATTTCGCCGCGAAACTGACTGACCTGGCCGTTCCGGGCGGAAACAGACTCGAAAAGCTGGCGGGCGACCGTGAGGGCCAGCACAGTATTCGGATCAACGACCAATGGCGCATATGCTTTGTCTGGCGCCACGGCAACGCGTATCAGGTCGAGATTGTGGATTACCATTAGGCAAAGAATCCTGGTTTGGTGAGGAGGCGGGAAAAGTGGCCAAGAAACTGAAGCCGATCCATCCCGGAGAGCAGCTTCGAGAAGAATTTATGAAGCCCTACGGACTGAGCATGAACCGGCTGGCGCTTGATCTGCACGTTCCGGTAACGCGCATTGCGGAAATCGTGAACGAGCGGCGTGGCGTCTCGCCCGACACGGCGCTGCGGTTGGCTCGGTACTTCAAGACCACGCCACAATTCTGGATGAACATGCAGCTGCACTACGAGCTGCAAGTCGCCGAGGATGAGCTGTCGGCCAAGGTCCAACGCGAAGTGCATCCCCTTGAAGCGACTGCGGCGAGGTAAAGCGTCCGAGGCTATCGGCTTGATTGGTGCCGGCGGGGGGAATCGAACCCACGGCCTAGGGATTATGAGACCCTCGCTCTACCACTGAGCTACGCCGGCACGCGCACACACACGCACGGCGCGCTAACTCGCACGCCGCGGTGCATTCGATGCTACGGGTTATCCGCGCGAAGTGTCAAGACGCCGCTCAAAGCTACATTCAACCACATTGTCATCCCGAACCCGGTCCCGACCGCCGTCAGTCGGGAACGGCGGTGAGGGATCTGCTTTTCGGTCCTTTACCCGCTGCAAGAAAGGCACAACCTGCTTACAGAAATGAAGGGAAGCGGCGCCTTTCCGGAAAGAGGTGGAAGCGGAGGGCTTCAGCCCTGCGAAAAATCCGCGCGTGAAGCGCGGTTCCTTTCGCGCCGTTTCACCCGCGCGATGTTTTCGATTGCTGCGGAATTATCACCGCCCCGAGTCAATCGGACGCGTCGCCTCAATCTTTGCCAGTCGTTGCCGGAATTCCGCCGCATCAGCCAGAAACCAAAAATCCTTGCCGCGATTGGCTTCGCGCACAAAATCGCGAAACGACTCGCTCGCCTCCATATACCGCGAAATATCGCCAATGAACGCGACGCCCATCCGATACCCCACAAGTTTCGACACGATCTCGTCGGCCACGCCCGTCTTCAGCCGAAAGAAATCCTCGTCCAGCCGCTCCACCGGAATCGCAATCCACCGCGCGTCTTGCGACAGCGCTTCGCCCATCACGTCGGTCGCATCCCGCGCCGTCCGCAGTTTTTTCCCTTCCGCCGCCAGCTCGAATACTTGCACGCCGTGCACTTCAGTAGTCATCGTGGAATCCTCAAGCTGCCAATATTCTAGCCTGATTTCTGGAGTGGCACGGAGCGCCATCGACCGCGCCAAGGGTTTGCCATTGTCAGCCCCGAAGGTGCCGTGCCTGAAGGCAAGGCCAGTTCTAGTCCCCTGTACTTCCGACCAGTAGAAACCTGTCCCACCACTTCTGCTACCGTCAATTTGGAAACATGTTTGTGGACGAACATTTCGCGCGAGCGACGGCCGAAGCCAAGCGGCCAACGTCGATCTATGTGCGCCCGTTTAACATGAGCCCTGCTCAAACGTTTATCCTCCCTTCGCGAGGCGCGTGCATTGCGACCGGAACTGCGCGGCACAGCCTCTCGGGCACTTTAGGGGGCCGGAGGTTTACCTCCGGCATTACCACGCGCGCAAACGCGCGCCTCCTTTCACGCTGCTTTATCCGCGCGAAGTCATCGCTTTTTGTCTCCAGCACTCACCAATTACGACTCACAAATCACGTCTTCAGGGGCGGAACGGTCAATCGACCTCGCACACACGTAACTCACAGAAAACAAACGACCGAGCACATGCAAGGGCGGAACTTCCCGGTGCATTTTCTTTTCATGTTTTTCGGCGCGCTTTTTGCGAGTTGTCCGGCCATTTCGACCCGGGGTCCCCGAAACGCTCCGCGTTTTGGGGTGGTTACCCGGAACAGTCACTCGAGTAGAATCACACCTAAGTCACAGAAAACAAACGGTCGGGTATGCGTCTACCCGGAACGTCCCGGCGCACGATTCGGTTCGCAATTCTTTCGCTTTCGATTCGCTCGGGGCACCGGTCAGATCATCGCCGGCAACATCGCAGTTTCAGACTTGCTCGGTGGTTGGTGCGGGAATTTCGATAGGAGCGGGAACGACCGGCGCGGACGCTCGGCGCACGCGGAAGCCGCTGAAATAGGTCTGCGTCAGAGACATCACGCCGGTGTAGAGGTAGCCCCATACGAACAGAATGAAGAAGGGAATGGTGGCAAAGTTTTCGTTCTGAATGGCGTAGAGCACAGCGGCGGCGAAATAGAGGCCCAGAGCGATTTCGATGAACGGCATCACGCCGGGACTCTTGCGGTAGCTCTTCTTGGCCCACGCCCCCCCGCTCTGTTTGCCGCCTGCCTCGACGCGATATTTGGGCGTGCGCACGAATTCGGATTTCACTCCGAAGATCGCTTCCATCACCGCGAAGGCGTTTTTCACCGAAAGGCCGATGCCCACGGCCATCACCAGCGGCAAATACCAGAACGTACGCTTCCAGGTTTTGGGATAGAACGCGCGCTCCGCCGCGAGATAAAAGGACGAAACGGTGCAGCTCGAAGCCAGGAACAGCGGGAAATCGATCAGCATCACCTGAAACCAGCCCTGATAAAACCGCACGATCATGGCCGGCAGCAAAATCAGGGAAAGAAAAACCATCAATGGGTAGCTGATGTTGGCCGTCAGATGAAAGATTGCTTCGGCCTTGCGCGCGGGAGACTCCTTGGAACGCATCACCTGCGGCAAGACTTTCTTCGCCGTCTGCATCAAGCCCTTGGCCCAGCGCGCCTGCTGCGACTTGAAAGCGTTCATCTCCACCGGCAGCTCGGAGGGGCAGTCGATTTCCGGCAGATAAATGAAATGCCAGCCGCGCAACTGCGCGCGGTAGGAAAGGTCGGTGTCTTCGGTGAGCGTGTCGTGCTGCCAGCCGCCGGCATCATCAATCGCGGCGCGGCGCCAGATGCCCGCGGTGCCGTTGAAATTAAAGAAAAGGCCGCTGCGGTAGCGGGAAGAATGCTCGATGGCAAAATGGCCGTCGAGCAGGATGGCTTCTACTTCGGTGAGCACGGAATAGTTGCGGTTGATGTAGCTCCAGCGCGTCTGCGCCATGGCCAACTTGGGATCGACGAAATACGGCACGGTGCGGCGCAGGAAATCGGCCGGAGGAATGAAGTCCGCGTCGAAAATCGCGACCAGCTCCCCAGTAGCGACTTTCAGGCCTTCGTGCAGCGCGCCGGCTTTGTAGCCTTCGCGATTGGTGCGGTGAATGTAGCTGATCGGCACGCCTAGAGCGCGGTGCCGCTCCACGCAGTCGCGCGCCACTTCTTGCGTTTCGTCGGTCGAGTCGTCCAATACCTGGATATCGAGCAGCTCGCGCGGGTAGTCGAATTGCGAGACAGCTTCGATCAGCCGCTCGATCACATAGCGCTCGTTGTAAATCGGCAGCTGCACGGTGACTTTCGGCCATTCGGTTACTTCGGGAGGCGGCGGCGCGACGTTCGCGCGATTCTTGAAGTAGTTGTAGACCAGCGTGTAGCGATGGATTCCGTAAACGGCCAAAATCACCATCACCAGGAAATAGGGAACCATGATGGATGCGTCGAAAAGGTTCGCTTGGTAAAGCCCACGGAAGGTGGGATCGGTCAGTTGATGCCAATAGCGCGTGACAGGGCTCAGCTGGAGGAATGCCAGAGTGGCAATGCTGTGTAGCGAGGTCAACACATTCTTACTTTCGCGCCTGCTTTTAAGCCGTACTTCTTGGTAAACCCGCGAGTTGGGTGGGCCAAGCTGTAATTATAAGCGCAGAGGTGCAAGTGTCAATCATTGCTTGTGGATGCAACCGATTCGAGATTCGGACAGTGCGCCGGTTTGGAACGGCGAATCCGGAGAGCATCCTTTGCATCGTATAGCTGCTGCGCGTTTCACAAAGTAGACCCGGAAGGGTACACAAGTGTTTGGCGAACTAGCAGCCGGGAATTCGCGTCGTCGCTTCCTTGTCGGAGCAGGTGTGTTTGCTGGCGCTTGGTTGGCGACGGGCGTTTTTTCGCAGAATGACGGCTTCGCGGCCGAAGCCCGAGAGGGCGTTATTGGTGAGGAAGGCGGTGTGTCGATGGCCACGAGACAGATCACGGTTGAACGCCTTAGCGTCACTTCGACGAAGCCGTTTCAACAGGTGCTTGTAAACCTGGACGGCCGGATTGGCCATCCCGATGTGAGCGTGGTTCGGGCCGAAATCACCAAAGCGAAAAATTTTCAGGAAGTGGAGAGCATCGTGAACAGGGCGGTAGGTTCGTCCGGCTTCATGGAATTCTCCCGCTTTGACTTGGGCGAAATTGTGCGCAAAGAGCGAGGCGAGAAAGCGCCGCGAGTGGTTCGCCTGGTGGTTGGCAATCCATTGATTATGAAGCGAATGGTTGAGCACGTTCCGGACGCCGGCTCGTACGCGCCGGTAACGATCCTGATCGACGAGCGGAGCGATGGCGTGCACTTGTCCTACGACACGATGGCTAGTTATCTGGCGCCATACGGCAACTCGGAAGCGTTGAAGGTGGCGCGGGAACTGGACGCAAAGGTCGAGGCTCTGCTGAGCGCCGCTGCGAGTTAAAAAGGTACTCTCAAAAGAGATGGTGGGGCTGGGGAGAGTCGAACTCCCGACACGCAGTTTAGGAAACTGCTGCTCTATCCATCTGAGCTACAGCCCCACACGCTAGACGATTTTATAACTGAAATTCAGAATTGGGCGAACGTTTCGCGCGCCGAGCGACGCCCATCGTTTCGCTGGCGCCTCTGGCCTTGAACGGAACTACTGCCGCCAGAGCGGCGTCCTTAAACCAATACCAAACCACCACCAGGCTAATACCGGGAATCCGAAGCACCACCGAATTCTCCGAAAAATGGTAGAGGGTTACTTCAAGGTGCTATTCTATGGACCGTACTATCGAGCACAGGGACCACAGCTTATCGGCGCGTCGTGCGCGCCTAGAGCACCATCAGTGCGCCAGCCAGCCCAATTGTCTGGGGAACGTGGCCGGGGACTCAGAGCTGTCCCGGCGGCTGAATCCAGGCGCGCGGCGTGAGTTCTAGAGCCGCGGCTCCAGCGAACTCGCCGTGAGCGACGCCGTCCGCAGCCGATAGCCCGCCGCCTGACTGGTGGAATGAATTGTTTAGCACGGTAATCGAGCTGTGCAAATGCGCCAATTTGGGACATCGGCGCGTCCCGAGATGCTGCATGGCAGCCTCCGAGCCAGTTCGACTGCCAGCTGTTTATAACTTGAAACGCATGTCCAGTGAGGAATTGCCTTGCGACTCAGCCTGCGGCTAATTCTATTGCTGGTGGTCGGTGTCACGGTGGTCACATTTTTGGTGGCTCGCAGCCAGGTGCGCGCGGAAAAGCGCGGGCTGCGCGACGACCTCCAGCGACGATCTGAAATTCTTGCGGAAAGCTTGCAAGAATTGGTTGAGCCGGCGCTTGGCCAGCGCTCGCATAGCGAACTGCGCCGCATCGTGGAGCGCTTCGGCAATCGCGAACGCCTTGCGGGCGTGGCGATCTACGACATGGGCGGCAAGCTGATGGCTGAAAGTCCTGGCCTGACGGAAAGGCTCGACCCGCCGCCTCCTCCCCTTGCCACCATCAAGAGTGATCGGTCCGTGGGCCAGTTCGTAGATCTAGCTGGAATTCCCATGCACGTTTATTACATGCCGCTGTACAACGGAGGCGGAGTGGCGGGCGTGCTGGCAGTGTTCCACGACGCAACGTACATTTATCAGCAGAGCGACCGCATCTGGCGCGAGACGATGTGGCACGTGATTGCGGAAGTTCTGCTGATTGTATTTGTGACTGTGCTGATCATCCGTTCGACCATCGTGGTGCCGATTTCGAAAACGACTCAATGGGTACGGCAGCTGCGGGTTGGCAAGGGAAAAGTGCCGCCGCGGCCCAAGCATTCGGATGAAGGTTTTCTGGGGCCGCTTTCCGCCGAAGTAATAAATCTGGCGCGCAGTCTGGCAGAGGCGCGCGCTTCCGCGGAGGAAGAGGCGCGCCTGCGCGAATCGGGAGACGCGATCTGGACGGCGGAGCGGTTACGGTTGACGATCCGCAGCAAGACGGAACAGCGGTCGCTTTTTGTGGTCTCGAATCGCGAGCCTTATTCGCACGTTCACGGCACAAAGGGAATTGAGGTGCAGGTGCCCGCGAGCGGCCTGGTGACCGCGCTCGAACCGGTGCTGCGCGCGTGCGATGGCACCTGGATTGCGTCGGGCTCGGGTAGCGCCGATCGCGAGACTGTCGACAAGAACGGACGCATCCGCGTGCCTCCCGACACTCGCGAATACACGCTGCGGCGCGTGTGGCTGCCAAAAGAAATCGAGGATGGCTACTACTACGGTTTCGCCAATGAAGGGCTGTGGCCGCTTTGCCACATCGCCCATACGCGTCCGATATTCCGCGCCAGCGATTGGGAAGCTTACCAGGAGGCCAACCAGAAATTCACCGATGCAGCCCTGGAAGAAATGGCCGACTCGGCGCAGCCGCTGCTGTTGGTGCAGGACTACCATTTTGCGCTTTTGCCGCGGATGATCAAGAAAGTGCGGCCGGAAGTACGCGTCGCGATCTTCTGGCACATTCCGTGGCCGAATCCAGAGGCGTTTGGCATCTGCCCGTGGAGGCGGGAATTGCTCGACGGACTGCTGGGCGCGGACATTATTGGCTTTCACACCCAAGCGCACTGCAATAATTTCCTGGAGACCGCCGACCAAACTTTGCAATCGCGCATCGAATGGGAGCGATTCGCGGTGCGGCGTAACGATCATCTGACGCTGGTGCGGCCGTTTCCGATCAGCGTGGACGTGCGCGACCGTCTATATTCGAGCGACGGGGATTCGCCCTATCTCTTGCGCGCGAAGCTGCTGAAAGCTCTGGGAATTTCCGCGCAATTTCTGGGCATCGGCGTGGATCGCATCGACTACACCAAAGGTATTTTGGAGCGCTTCCGGGGCGTGGAGCATTTCATCGAATCGAATCCTGCTTATCGCGGGAAATTCACGTTCGTGCAGATCGGGGCGCCGAGCCGCACGCGCATCGAGCGCTACCAGCAGTTTATGCAGGACGTGGAAGCGGAAGCGGCGCGCATCAACGCGCGGTTTCAGACGGCCAATTGGCGTCCGATCGTGCTGCTGACGCGGCACCACAGCCATGAGGAAATCATGCCGTATTACCGCGCGGCGGATGTGTGCCTGGTTACGTCGCTGCACGACGGGATGAATTTAGTCGCCAAGGAGTTCGTGGCCGCGCGAGACGACGAAGAGGGCGCGCTGATCCTGAGTCAGTTCACCGGCGCGAGCCGCGAACTGCGCGATGCACTGATCGTCAATCCGTACGATACGGAGCAGGTAAGCGAGGCGATCCGGCTGGCGCTGGAAATGGATTCGCAGGATCGCCACGAACGCATGCATCGCATGCGGCGAATGATCCGCGAAAACAATATCTATCGCTGGGCGGGAACGCTGATCACCGAATTGTCGGAAATTCGTGTTGAGGAGCAGAACCTGGCAGCACGGCCGCACAGTTAAGACGCGGCGGGCTAAGTTGGATCGCATGAAGTGGCACCTGCGATCACCCTCTAATGGCCGTTTATACGTGCGCCGCGCCTGAAACAGCGGTGGCAAGCCACCGCACTCCACAGGGAAACCGTTCGAAAGTTGTCGTGTAGAATCGCGGGACAGGCTAGTGGGCGAGGGTGGCGGGGATGCTTTGGCGATGAAAGACAATCTCCGAGCTCTCCACCTGATTATTTTCCGGTACGATTTCAAAGCGAGCCACGTAGGTATTCGAGGCGGTGCGTCTCATCAGCCAGTGCTTTGGCTCTCCGTTGTACTTATTGACGAACAGAAATGATTTCGAGTCGTAGGTCATGAGATTCAGAACGGAAGGCTCGGATTTTTGCCAAGGGGTGAGAGAAGGCGTGAAATGACGCACTCTGAGCTCGACTCCTTGGGGCGTGGCCATAATGGTGTAAAGTTCGATGACCAGCGTCTTGTAATCGTCGGTAAGCTGAAAAACTCCCACCATCACACCAGATTGCGGCGGCAGCCAGATTTCTTGCGCGGTGCGCGGCCCCCAGTTTCCCTGCCAGCGACCCGCCAGCCACGCGAATGCGGCGAGCCTTTCATCCGCGTGTGACGGCGCAGCGGACAGCGAAGTTTTTGGCTTCGCTTTTGCTTTGGATGGCTTGGCTGGTTTCGAGGCTTGTGCCTGAGCGTGAGCCGGTTTAGACGGTGCTGCTTGAGCCTGCGCCTGTTGCGACGCAGTCGATTGTGTCGCAGGCGCTTGCGCTGCTCCGGCGCCTTCCGGCTCTTGTGCCAGCGCCTGGTTTGGGACCCACGCCAAAGAACATAGCACAGCGAGCGTCAGCATCATCCATGGCAAGGGGCGCGCTGCCATTGCGGTGCGCATCATGTAAGGTCTCTCCCGGCATCCGGCGGCAAAGCAAAATTAAGTGTACTAGAGGAGCCCGCAAATTCGTCTAAGAAGTGGCATCCCAAGGGTGAGTTCGGGCGTCGTAAATGTTTAGGCAAAGGAGCGGTGGCGGTTTGCTTTGACGGACCCCGCAGGCTATATGATAATGAAAGCATCTCAATTCAAAATGAAAACGAAACTGATCGCCGTGCTGTTCGCGCTTGTTGTGGGAGCGCCCGTGGTCCTGGCAGGTACATCGCAGGCGCAAGAGAAGAACGCCGACGCCGAAATTCAGCCCTTGGCCACGGAAACGGCCAGCGCCAACACGCAACAGTCGGACCTCTATTACGACATCATGATGGGCCACCTGAAAGAGCTGCAGTTCGAAGAGAACGGCAACGCGGACGCAGCGGACGAGTCCATCGATTTCTATAAGAAGGCGCTGCAGATTGCGCCTCACGCTGCCGTGATATTGGAGCGGCTTGCAGAGATTGACGCGAATTCTCAGCACACCGCCGACGCAATCACGGAAGCGCAGGCGGCCCTCCAAGCCGATCCGAGCAATGTGGATGCGCACCGGCTGCTCGCGCGCGTGTACGTGCGTTCACTTAGCGACCAGGGGGTGGGCGCATCGCAACAAGAATATTTGACCAAGGCGGTGCAGCAGTTCGAGGCGGTGCTGCAGCTCGATCCAAAAGATACGTACTCGGCATTGTGGTTGGCGCGGCTTTACGGCTTCGAAAACCAGCCGGAGCAAGCGGAAAAAGTTTTGCGTGGCGTTTTGCAGCGGGACTCGCAGAACGAACCGGCGCTCGAGCAGTTGAGCCAGCTCCTGATGGATGAGGGGCGCGCGCCGGAAGCCATCACGCTGCTGAAGAACGCGGTAAGCGACACAAGTTCTTCCGACCTGTATGGCGTGTTGGGCGATGCCTATGCGCACCAGCATGATTTCGCGAAGGCCGAGAACGCGTATCGCAAAGCGGTTGCGAACGACCCGACGGACGCGAGTCATCGTCATGGACTGGCGCAGGCGCTGATGTCGGAGGGGAAGTACGCGGAAGCGCTGGCACAATTCAAGAAGCTCACGGAACTCGAGCCGAATTCCGCTGATAATTATTTGCGCATGTCGGAGCTGCAGAGGCGTCTTGGGCAAATGGACGACGCGCAAAGCAGCCTGGATCACGCGAAGAAGCTGGCTCCGGGAAGCTTGGAAGTGATTTACAACCAGGCGCTGCTTTACGAAGACGATAACCACTTCGATCGGGCGGCGAAGATGTTTTCCGACGCCATCGCGTCGCTCAACGCGCAAGGCAATGCCCGGAATGCGGGCGCGCTCGCCATTCTTTACGAGCAGTTGGGACACGCCTACCGGGGCGAGCACAACTATTCAGCCGCCATTGATGCGTTCGAGGATATGAGCAAGCTGAGCCCAGACGCGGCGAAGCGTGCGCAGCTGCTGCTGATCGACACGTATCGCGCCGATCAGCAGATCGATCGGGCCATCGATCTGGCGCAAAAAGCGCGCGCGGAATCGCCCAAAGATCAAGACCTGACCATCACGCTGGCAATGCTTTACGGCGAAAAGTCCGACACGGCAACGGCGACACAGCTGCTGCGCGGCCTGTTGAATGGCAATGAGTCGGACCAGGGCATCTATCTGGACATCGCTGAGGTGCAGGAAAACGGCAAGAAATTCGGGGAAGCCGAACAATCCGCGCAAAAAGCGGAGCAGTTAGCCAAGGAATCGCCGGACAAGCAGGCCGCGTGGTTCATGCTCGGGGCCATCTACGACCGGCAGAAAAAATACTCGCAGGCCGAAACACAGTTTCGGAAAGTCCTGGACGTGAATCCGGACAACGCTCCGGTGCTCAATTACTACGGGTACATGCTGGCGGACCGTGGCGTGCGCATGGAGGAGGCGACCTCGCTGATTCAGCGCGCGTTGAAGGTGGACCCGAACAACGGCGCGTATCTGGACAGTTTGGGCTGGGCCTATTTCAAGCAAAACCGCCTGACGGAAGCCGAACAGTATTTGCGGCAAGCAATCGATCGTCAGGGAAATGACCCAACGATTTTGGAGCATCTCGGCGATGTCTATTTGAAGCTGGGCAACACGCAGCAAGCCGCACAGACGTTTGAGCAGGCGTTGGCGCAATGGCAAAAGGCGGCGCCCGCGGATTACCAGCCAGCCAAAGTAAACGAGCTCGACAGCCAGCTGAAAAAGCTGAAAAAGCGATTAGCGCAGAAATCGTCGCCGGAGACTGCCAAGCCGCAGTAAGCTCCGCGCATGAAAACTTCGGTTCGCCTGCCTGCATTCGCCAAAATAAACTTATGCCTGGATGTAATCGGGCGCCGTCCAGACGGTTACCACGAACTGCGCACGATCTTTCAGACCATTGGATTGCGCGACACGCTGGAACTTTCCCGCACACGCCAGCCCGGAATTAAATTGGAAGTTAGCGATACAGCGTTATCTGGCGGTCCCGACAATCTGGTGTATCGCGCGATCGAATTAATCGGCTGCGAGATAGACTTTCGCGGAGGCGTTCGCGCAAAACTGACGAAGCGCATTCCCATGGCGCGCGGGCTGGGTGGTGGTTCGAGCGACGCGGCGGCGGCGCTGATCGGGATGATGCGTTTGACCGGTCGCGAGCGGAACTTCCCGCTGCCAAAACTGATGGAGATCGCGTCGAAGCTGGGCGCGGACGTGCCGTTCTTTTTGTTTGGCGGGCGAGCGCTGGCGGTGAACCGTGGCGACGAGATTTATCCGCTAGAGGACGGGCCGCAGAGGACCGTGGCGGTAGTTTCGCCGAAAGAAATTGGCGTCAGCACCAAAGAAGCGTATCAATGGGTCTCTGCGGAATTGACAAAACGCGCTGATGCCCCTAATATTTGGAGGTTCTGTGCTCTGTGCTGGAGCGGGCAGGGGAAGGTCTCGAATGATTTCGAGGGGCCTGTCTTCCGCCGCCATGCGCGACTCGGAGAAATTCGGGACGCCTTGCTCCAGGTAGGAGCCGCAGAAGCCGCGCTGGCGGGTAGCGGGTCGGCGGTGTTCGGAATCTTCCGAAACCCAGCGCAGGCGCGCCGAGCCGCTCGGATGTTCCCGGAAGATTCGGTTTTCGTAGTCGAAACCTTGTCCAGGAAGATGTATGGCCGCGCCATGGGTTGGGTCCCTGCCTGACGCAGGCAGGTGCCGAGCCTGGTAGACGCGCGACCTTCTAGGGGATAACTTTGGGCGACGGCAAGTTCAAGGTGTTCTGCGGGAAGGCGAATCCCGCGCTAGCGGACGCGATTTGCCAATATTTGGGAGTGCCGCTTGGCAAGGCGGAGCACGGGCAGTTTTCAGACGGCGAGACGCGCTATCAGATTTTGGAAAATGTGCGCGGCGCGGATGTTTTTGTGGTGCAGCCGTGCTCGCATCCGGTGGATCACCACCTGATGCAGCTACTGCTGATGGTGGACGCGTTCAAGCGCGCTTCGGCTTGGCGCATCACGCCGGTGATTCCGTATTACCCGTATGCGCGCCAGGACCGCAAGGACCGGCCGCGCGTGGCGATTTCGGCCAAGCTGGTGGCGGATTTGCTGGCGACGGCGGGCGCGAGCCGCGTGCTTTCGCTTGACCTGCACGCGCCGCAGATCCAGGGATATTTCAATATCCCCGTGGATCACCTGTACGCGTCGCCGGTGCTAGTAGAGTATTTTCAGAAGAAGAAGCTCGGTCCCATCACGGTGGTTTCGCCGGACGCGGGCGGAGTGGAACGCGCGCGGCTTTTTGCCAAGCGCATCGATGCGCCGCTGGCGATCGTCGATAAACGGCGGATCGACGTGAACGTAAGCGAAGTGATGCACCTGATTGGAGACGTCTCCGGGCGTCCGGCGCTAGTGATTGACGACATTATCGATACCGCAGGTACGCTGGTGAAAACGGCTGAGGCGCTGCTCCAAAACGGAGCGACGAAGGTATTTGCGGCGGCGACGCACGCGGTGCTTTCGGGGCCGGCCGTGGAGCGCATCACCAAGTCGCAAATTGAGGAAGTGGTGGTGACGGATTCCGTGCCGTTGAATTGCCAGGCGCAGAACCTCAAGCAGCTAAAAGTGCTCAGCGTGGCGCCGCTGCTGGCGAGGGGAATTCAGTCCATCCACGAAGAGACTTCGATCAGCGAACTTTTCATGTGAGCAAGGTAGTCTTTTCGGGCGAGGTCAGCCGGTCTGGCGGTTACAGGATTCCGGCGGAAATTCGGAAGAATCGGAAGAAGAGGTCGAGAGGAAGACGATGGCGACGTTTACAGTAGAAGGAAAAATTCGCGAGGAGCGCGGCAAGGGTCCCGCGCGGCGGACGCGGCTTACTGGCATGGTCCCGGCGGTGTTGTATGGAGGCCGCGGCAGTTCCGTGGCGCTGGCGGTGAACGCCAAGCAGGTGGCGAAGATTTTGAGGTCCGAATCGGGCCACAACACGATTTTTACCGTCCAGGTAGCGGGCAGCGGCGATGAGAACGCGATGGTGAAGGACTGGCAGGTCGATCCGGTGACGAATAACCTGCTGCACGTGGACCTGATGCGGATCGCTATGGACGTGCGCATGCGGGTGCGCGTGCCGGTGCACGTGTTTGGCGAAGCGGAAGGCGTGAAGTTGCAAGGCGGCATTTTCGAAATGGTCACGCGCGAAGTGGAAATCGAGTGCTTGCCGGGCGATATTCCGGAAGAGTTTCGCGTGGACATTAGTGGACTGACGATCGGCAAGCAGCTGCGCGCCGCCGATCTGCCGATGGATCCGCAGAAAATTAAGCTGCTCACAGATCCCGCGCGCGTGCTGGCGCACGTCGTCATGCTGAAGAAGGAAGAAGAACCCACGGCGGAAGCAGCAGTGGCTGCGGAGACGGCACCAGCAGAGCCCGAAGTTATCAAGAAGGGTAAGAAGGAAGAAGAGGGCGCAGCCGAAGGGGCCGCAACGGAAACGCCAAAGGCGGCGGAAAAGAAATCGAAGTAAGCCCAGTTTGGTTTTGTGCGGCTTGTTAGGGCCATTGGTCCGAGTTCGCCTAGGCGCCCACCGGGACTGGCCGCAGTGACGCGCAGCATCGTAAGCAGACGGGAATATGCGATTGATCGTGGGGCTCGGGAATCCCGGCCCGGACTTTGAATGGACGCCGCACAACGTCGGATTTCTGGCGATTGACGCGATGGCCCAGCGGACTGGGATTCGGGTGACGCGTCCGGAAGCGAAATCGGTGATGGGGCGCGGGATGTTGGCGGGGCACGAAGTGATTCTAGCCAAGCCGCAGACGATGATGAATCTGAGCGGCGTGGCGGTCCGGATGCTGCTGGAGCGCTACGAATGCAATCCGGCGGAAACGATCGTGCTGCTGGACGAAACGGATTTGCCGTGGGGCATGCTGCGCATCCGGGAGCACGGCCGCAACAGCACGCACAACGGATTGCAGTCGATCATCAGCGCGATCGGCGGCGATGAGTTTATCCGCGTACGGATGGGCGTGCAGCCGAAGCAGATGTGGGGCGACCGCCGGGATTACGTGCTCTCGCAGATGGGACGCGAAGAGCGGCAGGTCGCGGAGGAAATGGCGGCTGCGGCGGCGGATGCCGTCGAATTGATTTTGACCGAGGGCGTGGAAAAAGCGATGTCGAAGTTCAATCGCAAAGCGCCGCTGGAAGAGAGTTCGGAGTAGGGGATTGCCCGCCGCGGGCGCGGCGGCCAGGAATCGAGAGGACACATGGAAGAACGCCAGTACGATTTGATTTTCATTTGCCGGCCGGATACGCCGGAACCGGAAGTCGACAAAGTAATCACCACCGTCGAGCACGCCGCCACGGAAAAGGGCGGCAAGATCGAGAGCACGGAGAAGTGGGGCCGCCGGCGCATGGCGTACGATGTGCAGCGGTTGCGCGAAGGCTATTACGTGTACATGGTGGTGAAGTCCGCTCACGGCGAGGTGATCAAGGAACTCGAACGGCGGCTGAAGGTGGCCGATGCCGTGATCAAGTATCTGACTGTGCGCGTCGACGAAGAATTGAAGCGGCAGGCAAAATTGCAGAAGCATCGCGAGAAGCGCGCCGCGCGGCGTCCGCGAAAAACAGCGCCCGCTACGGCTGGCGGAGAACATTCCGCCGCAACGGCATAACGAAGAGACTTTAGCAGGGGAGACAGCGAATGGCAGACGAACAAGCACCAAATCAGCAGCCGGCGGCACCGGCCCCATCGAGCCCGACGAGTCATGCTCCGTCAGGTGGAAGCGGCCATGCGGCACCGTCCGGATTTCATCCGCGGCATTCAGGACCAGGCGGCCCGCGACCGCAGGGCAGGCCAACCGGCCCGCGCCGTGGCAAGCGAAGCTTTGTACGTAAGAAGAAAGTTTGCCGGTTTTGCGTGGATAAGAGCGACTTTATCGACTACAAGAGGGCCGAAATTTTGGCGCCATTCCTTCAGGAGCGGGGGAAAATTCTACCGCGGCGAATGACAGGAACGTGCGCACGGCACCAGCGGTGGCTGACAGTAGCCATCAAGCGGGCGCAGAACATTGCGCTGCTTCCATTTTCCGCGGAACTGTAAGGCATTCGAACGCGCGGCCGGCAGTTTGAACGCCGCCGAAAATATCTGTCAGAGAAGGCCTGGCCGCGAGCGGCGGGCCAGACAAATTTCGAGGTCGAGAGATGCAGATCATTTTGCAGGAAGACGTGGAAAAGCTCGGAAATCGCGGGCAAGTGGTGGAAGTCGCCGAAGGCTACGCGCGCAATTTTTTGCTGCCGCGTAAGCTGGCGCTGGAAGCCAGCGCTGGAAACTTGAAGCGCCTGGAGAAGATGCGCGCCGTGTTCGCCAAGAAGGAAGCGGTGGAACAGGCGGACGCGCAGAAGTTGGCGGAAATGCTCGCGGGCGTCACGCTGGAATTCACGCGGCGCGCTGGCGAGAACGATCAACTGTTCGGCTCGGTGACCAACGCGGACGTTTCCGAGGGGCTCGCAACGCAGGGGTACACGGTCGACAGGCGCAAAGTGGTGCTGCCCGATCCAATCAAGACCGTCGGCGAGTTCGAAGTGCCGCTGAAGCTGCATCGCGAAGTGAGCGCCAACGTGAAAGTGGTGGTCAAAAAAGAAGAGTAGCGGTTTTCGCGACTGCTACGCGGCTTTATCCACACGCGTCCACAGGTTTCAAACACTTTTTAGTCAGAAAAGATGAGCCGGGCGCGATCGGACGATTGTGCTCCTGCCGGGTTCAGACTACATTTGCTTCCTCGCGTATAAAAGCACTCCCAATGGCTGATGATGTTGTTGGGTTTCGGGGCGAACTGCGCCCGAAAATCGCCGTTGACAGTGTGGCGAAATAAAGGCGAAGATAGGCGATCACCGAATGCCTGCCGAAACAAATATCGAGCGACCCCTGCCGCATTATTTGGTAGCTGAAAAGACGCTTTTGGGCGTGGTGCTGCTCAACAATGCCGCACTGGTTGGCGCGCTGGAAAAGGGACTGACTGCCGAGGACTTCTTCCTTCCCGAGCATCGCTACGTTTTCGAGGCGATGATGCGCCTCGACGAAGAGCGCAAGCCGATCGACGCCGTCACGCTTACCGAACTACTGCATCGTACGGGCAAGCTGGAAGCTTCCGGTGGCGCGGCCTATATTTCGCAGCTGGGGGATGGCGTCCCGCACGCAATGAACGTGGAGCACTACACCCAAATCATTCGCGAGAAGGCTGTGCTTCGCGGGCTGATCCACGCCGCGGAAGCGATTCAGGAGCGCGCCTTTGAAGGGCGCGAGAATGTCGACGAAATTCTGGACCAGGCGGAATCGTGGGTTTTCAAGCTGGCCGAGCAGCGGATACGCTCGGGGTTCATCGGCATCAAGCAGCTGGTTTCGGACAATTTCAGCCGCATCGAGCGTATTTTCACTGAGGGCCGGCGCGTCACCGGTCTGGCGACCAGTTATCTGCAGCTCGACAATCAAACGTCGGGGTTACAGGCGTCGGAGATGATTATTCTGGCGGCGCGGCCTTCGATGGGCAAAACGGCGCTGGCGCTAAATATCGCGGAAAACGTAGCCTTGCGGCAGCAGCAGCCGGTAGCGGTGTTCAGCCTGGAAATGTCCAAGGAGTCGCTGTTGCAACGCTTAATCGGCTCGCAGGCGCGCATCGATTCGCACCGGTTTCGCACCGGGCAGCTTGGCAAGGAAGATTGGCAGAAGATCGTAAGCGGCCTCGCGGTGCTGGGCGAAGCGCCCTTGTGGATCGACGATTCGGCCGCCAGCACGGTGCTGGAAATGAGCGCGAAGGCGCGGCGGTTGAAGAAAGACAAAGGGCTGTCGCTGGTGATCGTCGATTACCTGCAACTGATCACCGCGCATGGGCGCTTTGGAAACAGAACCGAGGAAGTGTCGTACATTTCGCGAGCGCTAAAAAGCATGGCCAAGGAGCTGCAAGTGCCTGTGCTGGTGTTGAGCCAGCTCACCCGCGCGCCAGCACGCGAAGACCGCGACCCGCAGCTTTCCGATCTGCGCGAATCGGGAGCCATCGAGCAGGATGCCGACGTGGTGCTTTTCATCAACCGTCCGCATTTCTATAAGCCGGACGCTCCGGAAGAAGACCGCGCCAAAACCGACCTGATCATCGCCAAGCAACGCAACGGCCCCACAGGCAAGCTCAGTTTCGTGTTCCTCAGCCGGTACACGCGCTTTGAAGAGGCGGCGCCGGACGCGTGGGATTCCTCTCCGGAAGAGTAATCTTCGCGAACGCAACTGCCGATTCTGTCCACGCCGGGCCACAGGTGTGTCTGGCGAAGCGCGGTTCGTGGGCTTTGATACAGACGATTCTGTCGCTAAACCGTTCATTTTCGCGCGCCGGCGGCAGCGCGTTTTGCGGCTCGCGGAATGCAACTGTGATGGCGAAGCGGATGTTTACCTAAACGCAGCGCGAGCAGTTTAGTGGTCGAATTTTCATCGCGCGCATTCCAGGAGTCTGGCATCCTAAACAAAATGGCGAAGACAATTCATCGAGGGGGAAGGCCGGTCTGGGCGGAAATTTCGCTCAAGGCGATTGCCAATAATCTGCGCGTCACGCGCCGGCACATTGGTCCGAAGCCGCTGATTTTGGCGGTGGTCAAATCGAACGGATACGGCTTGGGCGCCGTGCCGGTGGCGAAAGCGCTGCAGAAAGCCGGCGCGGACCGCTTCGGCGTGACCTGCGCAAATGAAGGCATCGAGCTCCGCGAGTCGGGTATTCGCAAACCGATTTTGGTGCTTACGGGATTTTGGCCGGGAGAAGAGAAGCGCTTCATCGACAACCGTCTAACACCGACCGTCACGCGGCTCGACGACGTCCGGCACCTGGAACGCGCGGCGAAGGCCTCGCGCGTGAAAGCGCCGCTGAAGTTCCATTTGAAAATCAATACCGGCATGAACCGGCTGGGTCTGTTGCCTTCCGAACTTGACGCATTCGCGTCGGACTTTGCCGATTGCCGGCATCTACAACTCGAAGGCACATTCACCCACTTTGCTTCAGCCGAAGATTTCAGCGCGCGGCAAACCGACGACCAGGAAGAGGTGTTCCGGCGCAGCCTGGCGCACATGCGCGAACTTGGGATTTCGCCGGGAATCGTTCACATGGCGAATAGCGGCGCGATCTGCGCACGGCCGAGCACTTGGGCTGATATGGTGCGCCCCGGCGCCATTCTCTACGGCTATTACCAGTCCTTCGACCCGCCACAGAAGGGTCACGAGGTGCGGCGCATGCTTCCGGTCGAGCCGAGCCTTTCGCTGCGCGCGCGGATCATCTCGCTGCGCGATTTGCCTCCGGGGCAGCCGGTAGGATATTCCGCGCGATTCGTCACCGAGAGGCCATCCCGCATTGCGGTGATCAACGCTGGCTACGCCGACGGCATATTGCGCCAGCGTACCAATCACGGATGCGTTTTGGTGCGCGGGCGGCGCGTACCGCTAGTCGGAACGATCTCAATGGATTTGACTACTCTTGACGTGACGGACCTGCCCGAGGCGCAGCTTGGGGACGTGGTCACGATCTACGGAAAAGATGGCAACGACGAGATTCGGGTCTCCGATGTGGCGCACGAGATTGGTACGGTTACTTCCGACCTCCTGTGCGCGCTAGGACGACGCGTTCCTCGCTACTATCTCTAAGGTTTCATTCTTCTCGTAACCACGCCCCGTCTCGGGTAATTACCTGACGTGATCCTCAGGTGTTGACTCTCGATCAATTCGGAGTGCTATACTGCGGCAGTTGTTTAGGTTTTGTTTATTTTAGTTGCCGCGGGCGGAGATGCAGCTCTGCGCGTTGGCCGCCTGTGATTAAAAGGGCCCTCATAACGTTCATAAGCTTTATACGATGACAAGGCGGTAGCCATGCCAAGAGTTTTCAATGCACCCGGTCATGTGTCCTCGGGTTCGGTTCCTGAAACAGCCCCAAGCAAACCAGTTGTTATCTCCCGCCGCAAACATGACGGAGTTGGCACGTTTTGGGACATGCTGGTTGTGCGTTTGATTTTTGCGGCGGTCTGCACGGCTGCGGGCTATCACTTCCGCCCGTTCAGCTTGCCGCGGCTGCACGGAGCCATTGGCGGATTCCTGTTCGCCTTCGGAATCATACTGTTCGAAATTCGCCTGCGAAAAGCCAGCTTGCGGCGGCTAATAGGGGCTGCGGCTGGCTCAATCCTGGGTATCTTAGGCGCATTTCTGATCTCGCTGATCTTCATGCACACGACCATGCCGGAGGCGACGCGCTCGTTCTTCAGCCTGTCGATATTCCTGGTGATGGCGTACATCGGACTGGTGCTGGGCGCGAACAAGGGCGACATGCTCAACTTGCAGGCTCTCGGCGGCTTGTTCGGTAGCGAGCGCAGCACGCGGCATTCGGCGAAGCTGCTGGATACCAGCGTGATAATTGACGGGCGGGTTGCAGATATCGCGGAGACGCTGTTTTTGGACGGCACCGTGGTGGTCCCGCAGTTCGTGCTGCGCGAGTTACAGTTGGTGGCCGATTCCGCTGATCCTCTGAAGCGGCAGCGCGGCAGGCGCGGTTTGGAAGTGCTGCAGCGCATCCAGAAAATGACGGCGCTCGACGTGCAAATCGCCGATGACGATTTTCCGCAGATCCCCGAAGTAGACCTGAAGCTGATCGAACTGGCCAAACGGTACGATGCCAAAATCGTGACCAATGACTTCAATTTGAACAAAGTGGCCACGCTGCAGGGCATCGAAGTAATGAACGTCAATCAACTGGCCAACGCTTTGAAGCCGGTGGTCCTGCCTGGCGAAGGCATGCGCGTATTCATTCTGCGCGAAGGCAAGGAGTACAACCAGGGGGTTGCGTATCTCGACGACGGTACCATGGTGGTGGTCGATGGGGCTCGCCGGATGATCAACAAAACGATCGACATCAGCGTGACTTCGGTCCACCAGACCACTGCCGGGAAAATGATCTTCGGCCGTTACGACGAGCGCGGCGAGCAGCCCCGACCCGTAGCAGCCGTGCCAGCGCCGCAGGAGGCGCATTCAAGCCGCAGCGGCGAAACCGGTGGAGGAGGCGAACGCCCACCGCGCCCTCTATATCCTGACTCGGGCCGCAGCTGAGCTGCTCTCCGAGAGTCCCGATTCTCTCGCGCACCAATCGCGTATGCGTTAGACTATCAGACCGCTAATGAGCAACATTGCTGCAATCATTCCAGCCGCCGGACTCGGCACGCGCATGGGCGCGGACATGCCCAAGCAGTTCCTTGAGTTGGATGGCGTGCCGCTGATTATTTTTACGCTGCGCCGCCTGGCGGCGTGCGCCGCGATCACGGAATTCTTCATTTCCACTCGAGTTGACGACGTGATGGCGCTCGAGGCGATGGTGGTGAAGGCCGCGCTTGGCAAGCCCGCGCGCGTAGTTCACGGAGGCGATACGCGGCAGGAGTCAGTGGGTAACGCGCTGGCGCAGGTGGATCCGTCGACTGAAATTGTGCTGGTGCACGACGCGGTGCGGCCGTTTGTCACCGTGGCGCAAATTGAGCGAGTGATTGCCGAGGCGCGCAGCCGCGGCGCAGCCATTCTCGGCATTCCCGCGATCGACACCGTCAAGGAAGTGAAGCGCGCGAGTTTGCCGGAAGACGTCGCGCTGATTTCGGCGACAATTCCACGCGAGCGAATCGTGCTGGCGCAGACGCCGCAGGTTTTTGGGTATCCGTTGCTTCGCGATGCGTTTAGAAAGGCGCAGGAAGACGGCGTGACGGCGTCGGATGAAGCGGCAATGGTCGAACGATTCGGGCACGACGTGTTCGTGGTGGTCGGTTCGGAGCGTAATTTAAAAATCACGCGGCCGGCTGATATGGAGCTGGCGGCGTTTTATCTAGAACAGGAGCGAAGGGAGCTAAAGAAATGAGTTTTGCGCCAGAGCAGCAGGGCGCGAGCAGCGCGGCGAAAATCTTCCGCATCGCGCTGTTTTGTATCATCGCGTTCGGCCTCGCCAGTGTTCTTTGGCGCTTGGCGGGCTCCTTGCAATTGCCAAAAAATTACGAGCTCGTTGCGGACTTGGCGATCGGCGTTGTTCTGATGATGACTCTTAATTTGGCGCGGGGCGTGTGGCGCAGCGCGGACAACTCGCCTTCGCCTATAGACCCGCCGAATGGGCCTCTCGGATGAATTGCTCGGGAATCGGATACGATTTGCACCGGCTCGAACCGGGCCGCAAACTGATGATCGGCGGAATTGAGATTCCGTTCGATAAGGGTTCGGTGGGGCATTCGGATGGCGACGTTCTGTGCCACGCGCTTTGTGATGCATTGCTCGGCGCAGGCGCGCTCGGCGACATCGGCACACACTTCCCGGATACTGATCCGAAGTGGAAAGGCGCGGCGAGCTTGCTGTTCCTGCGGCACGCGCGAAAGCTGCTGGCCGATCGTAAGATGCGCGTGGTGCATGTCGATGCCGTGGTGATCTGCGAGCGGCCCAAGCTGGGGCCGCATTTTCCCGCGATGCGCGCGGAGCTGGCGAAAGCCTTGGAATTGAGCACCAACCACATCAGCTTGAAAGCTAAAACCAACGAGGGCTGCGGCGAAATCGGGCGCGGCGAAGCGATTGCTTGCCACGCGATCGCCACGGTCAGCATTCACTGATCTCCTGCCACATTTTTCTATGAACTGGCTACTTCTATGAATTGGCTGACCGGATTTCACGCTATCGAGGAAGCGTTGAACGCGGCGCGTCCGCTGGACCGCATCGTGATTGCGCGCGGCCGTCATGGCGAGCGCGTGGAGGCGGTGGTGCGGCTGGCGAAAACGCGCGGGGTCCCGGTGCGGTTCGAGGACCGCCAGCAAGTCGACCGGCTCTCCGGAACGCGCGAGCACCAAGGGATTGCCGCTTTGGGCGCCGCGAAACCGACTTCGGATTTGGAGAGCTTGCTCGCCACGAAAACCGAGCGGGGGCTTCTGGTTGCGCTCGATGGAATCGAAGATCCGCACAATTTGGGAGCGATCGTGCGTACGTCGCTGGCTGCCGGAGCGCAAGGCGTGATCATCCCGGAGCGCCGCGCCGCGGGGCTGAGCGACACGGTTGAACGCGCGTCCGCCGGAGCTTTGGCTCACTTGCCTGTAGCGCGCGTGAAAAATCTGGTGCGCGCGATGGAGCAGATGAAGGAAGCTGGTTACTGGCTGGTGGGGCTCGACGAGCGCGCGGAGAAAAAGCACACCGACGTGGACCTGACAGGCAGCGTCGGCATTTTGCTCGGGCGCGAAGGCGAAGGGCTGCACGAACTCACGCGGAAGCGTTGCGATTTTCTGGTGTCGATTCCCACGGTTGGACCGGTGCGCTCGCTGAACGTGTCCGTGGCTGCGGGAGTGATGCTGTTTGAAGTAGTGCGGCAGCGGCGCGCGCGCGGTTTGGCGTAAGGCAAAAGCAGATCCCTCGCTTCGCTCGAGATAACCTCGCCTCATTCTTCAACTGCGTCATGGCAGCTGGCCCATATCGATGTGGCAATTCACGGGCAGGCGCATTTTTCCGTCGTGCTGGTATTTCTCGAAATAGGCTTTCAGGGCGGCCTGCATGGCCGGGAAGCCGGGGTGATCGGGCTTGGGCGTCACTGACAACGAAAGCGTGTGGCCTTCCAAACCCTCGTACGTCAATTCTTCCCAGCCGGGAAACTGAGCTTCTTGCAGCGTGCCGCCTTCGAAAAACCGCTTGACCGCCGCTTTGACGTTGTAGCGATCGTGAAGCCGCGAATAATCGATGCCGTGCTCGCGCAGGATCGCTTGATACTCTTGCTGGACGGGATCTTTGCCTCGGCGCGGCCCCAGCCCGGCGAGCACCACCCAGCCGCCGGGCCGCAAAATCCTTTCAAATTCAAGACGGCATTTGTCGTGATCGAACCAGTGAAACGCCCGGCCGACGGCGATTAGATCAATCGAGTGGCCGGCGAGTTGGGTGTGCTCGGCCGTGCCGTCGATGCAAGTTAGCTGCGGGAATTTGGCAGTTAGCTCCTCGCAGGCGCCGCGCATTTCGGCATTCGGTTCGACGGCAAATACGCGGTTGCCGTTTTCGAGGAAAAGTTCGGAAAGCATGCCCGTGCCGGCGCCGATATCGGCGACCACGGATTCCGGCGTGAGGCCGCACTTTTCGCGCAGCAAGGGAATGATTTCGCGCGGATACCGCGAGCGGTAGCGGCGATAGGCTTCTACCCGGCCCGTGAATCGGCCGGTGGGATTAACGGACAGTTTACTTGCGTCCATGTCGCGAATCTATTCGTCGTACTTCAAGAGTGAAAATACATCCACGCCGGACAATTTCGAGCGCCCGTTGAGGAAATTTAATTCTACCGCAAAGGCGGCGCCTACTACCTCTCCGCCGAGCTTGCGAACCAGCGCGGTAGCCGCAGCAGCGGTGCCGCCAGTAGCAAGAAGATCGTCGCAGATCAGCACGTGCTGTCCGCGCGTGACCGAGTCTTCGTGAATTTCCAGCGTGTCCGTGCCGTATTCGAGTTGGTAGCTTTCGCTTGCGGTCTTCCAAGGCAGCTTTTTCGGCTTCCGTACTGGGACGAAACCGGCGTGCAGCCGGTAGGCCAGCGCGGGCGCGAAAATAAATCCGCGCGCTTCAATTCCAACGACTACATCCACTCGCTTGCCCTCGTAATGATTGCAGAGCTTATCGACGAGATCGTGAAAACCTTCGCGATCTTTCAGCAGCGTCGTGAGGTCGTAAAACAGGATGCCCGGTTTTGGATGGTCCGGAATTTCGCGGATGAGCTTTTTCAGGTTGTCCATTATTCCTCGTGTGATGGTTCGTGTTCACTGAGCGCGAACGTCGTTCGATCTTTTTCCTATTCGCAGTGTCGCCGATGAACGGCCCGGCGAGTCACGCGTCATACTCGATCACAAATCGCCGCGCGTAAGCGTCCTGCACGCCGGCGTCTTCTTGGCTCACGCTGGAAACGGATGCGCCGCGCGGGCCCTGTTTTAGTTCCGTACTGAAAGCTTTGAGCGCGTCCGGCGAGCCGGTCGCATATACTTCCACGCGCCCATCGGAAAGATTGCGCGCGTAGCCGGTAATTCCCAGGCGCGCGGCAGCGCGTTGCGCGAAGTAGCGGAAGCCGACACCTTGCACGATTCCGCTGATGAAACAGCGCCTCGCTATGGTGCGATCATCCACGGCCGGTCCGCTCCGCAGCCCGCAAATTGGTGATTTTATCAGACGGCGGGTAATGCTCCGATCGGTATTTGGAACAACGTTGTTCGGCGTTGTGCGGCGGCTAACGTCCAGCGGCATAAGCACTGAGACGCACCGCAGCCGCGAATATGCGCGCATGGAGTATGTGACGCGATGTTCCGCCCTTCGGTGTAGACTGGCTTTTGCTTTCAATGACTTAGGTGGTGCGAAGGTCGATTGAGCGTTCCGCCCTTTGGAGTGGAAGTGAAACGCTGGGGAGCAAGCGCAGGCTGATGGTGACATTCTGCGTGAAAAGTGTGCGTAAAAACATGCGCCGCGACGTTCCGGGTAGAGCCATACCCGACCG